>ENA-UOUL01000211-UOUL01000211.1-bioreactor-metagenome-genome-assembly--contig:-NODE-211-length-101645-cov-8.476400_pt1 | contig 101645 bp, 65 predicted proteins | sample MGYA00249838_ERZ747220 | MGnify/ENA primary metagenome ERZ747220 (study PRJEB28778, sample SAMN05720191) | bioreactor metagenome | isolation source: Anaerobic biogas reactor | place: USA:Washington... | reverse complement strand
CTTCTGCTGGCCTTCAACGAGCAATGGGTGGTGGCTTCTGTTGAGGATATGACTCGCGACGCGGCGGCTTCCGAAATTCGCGCCATCGAGCAGCAATGGGACCAGCTTAGCCCTGAAGAGGAGCCAGTCCAGGGCATCCTGAGCAACAGCCTTGCCGGCCTTCTTCGCCAGTTCATGGCGATTGACAAGCGATTCGTCGAGTTGCTGATCACCGACAGGCACGGCAACCTTATAGCGGCAACCAACAAAACCGAGGACTACTTCCAGGCCGACGAGCAGTGGTGGACTCGCACATACGCCAGCGGCGGGGGCGCGGTTTACCTGGGATCCATCCACCGTGACATTAGCGCCGACGCATGGAGCATCGAGATTTGCGTGCCCATCCGCCACGATCTGGAAGTGGTTGGCATTGTCAAGGTTGTCACCGATGTGGGCGAATGGCTCGGCGGAAAGTCCAGGGACATCGGCGAGTTCAACGCCGGAACCCTGCTGCTCGACGATGACGGGCTGATTCTTTATGGAGACAGCCTCGAGCCGTTTTCCAGAAGGCTGGAGAACTGGAACGCCGGCAAATGGAACGGGCGATCGTGGCGGGTTCACGATGGCGTTATCCAGGCTTATTCCCGGATACTGCTTCCATCTGAAGTGGCGGGCCTTCCGGTGGATGCGCCGGTCTGGAACGTGGTGCTGCACGTGCCATTGGCTGAGCCCATGGCCGCGGTGCATGTGCTGACGCTTCGGGTTCTTGCTGTCGCACTAATCACCATCATTCTGTTGTTCCTCGCCGGCGCGTGGATATCGAACAGAAGCATTGTCGCCAGGGTGCGAAAGCTTAACGAGGCCGCCAGGCGTGTCGCGGAGGGGGATCTGACGCACAGGGTCCGCCCGCGAGGCGGCGTGTTCAGGCGCGACGAACTTGACGACCTGGCCCACGATTTCGACCGGATGGTCGGGGAAAGCCCCGCCATCTCCTGCGTCTACGAGAACATCCGCCGCGTGGCCGACAGCCGCGCCACCGTGCTCATCCGCGGCGAGAGCGGCACCGGCAAGGAACTCGTGGCGCGCGCACTCCACTACAAAAGTTCGCGCCGCGACATGCCGTTCATCAAAGTCAACTGCGCCGCCCTCTCCGCCGGCCTGCTCGAGAGCGAACTGTTCGGCCACGAAAAAGGCGCCTTCACGGGCGCCCTCGAACGGAAGATCGGCCGTTTCGAACTGGCCGATAACGGCACCCTGCTCCTCGACGAAGTGAGTGAGATCAGCCCCGAGCTTCAGCCTAAACTCCTGCGCGCGCTGCAGGAGCGCGAATTCGAACGCGTCGGCGGCAACCGCGCCATCCAGGTCGACACCCGGATCATCTGCACCACCAACCGCGACCTCGAACGCGCCATGGCCGAAGGACGCTTTCGCGAAGATCTCTTCTTCCGCCTCAACGTCGTCCCAATTTATCTTCCCCCGTTGCGAGAGCGGCGCGATGACATCCCCTCACTGATGGAGTTCTTCCTCAAACGCTTCGCCAGCGAAAACGCCCGCCCGGCCCGAGGCTTCTCTCCCGAGGCGACGCGCCTGTTTATGGAATACGACTGGCCCGGAAACGTCCGCGAACTGCAAAACGCGGTCGAGCGCGCCGTCGTGCTGTCCACCGAGAGCATCCTCGGTCCCGAACTCTTCGCTCTCGGCGCCGGCGCCCCCCTGGCAAAGTCCGACGGGAATGCCGTGAGTGTCCGCATTGGCACGACCGTGGGCGAGATGGAACGAATCCTGATCTTGCGTACGCTCGAACGATGCGCACAAAACCGCACCCGCGCCGCGGAAGTCCTCGGCATCAGTGTGCGGACCCTCCGCAACAAGCTCAAGGAATACGGTCAGAACGGCGGCGACGACGCCGAATGAGCGGCGCCTCCCGGGGCCGCCGGGCGTCTGCCCTGCATTTTCCTTCCCGGACAGGTCCTCGGGCACGCGTGGTCATACAAACCGGGATACGTGTTCGCGCCGGGGACGGTGCTTTGAGCGTGTCCCCTTCTGGGCCGTCTTCTCCGGTGTGGGACTTGCACGCGCCGTAACTAACCCCGGGTTGAAACCCGGGGCTATTTTCTGCCGTCCCTACGGGACTCGATCTGGGTGCGGCACGAAACCCCGGCTTGAAAGCCGGGGCTATTCTCTGCCGTCCCTACGGGACTGGATCTGGGTGTGCGGCTGCTAATCCCCGGGTTGAAACCCGGGGCTATTTTCTGCCGTCCCTGCGGGACTCCATTCGTACGCGGCGCCAGGCTCATATTCTTTTGTCCCTGCGGGACTCGGTCTGGGTGCGGCACGAAACCCCGGCTTGAAAGCCGGGGCTATTTTCTGCCGTCCCTGCGGGACTGGATCTGGGTGTGCGGCTGCTAATCCCCGGCTTGAAAGCCGGGGATGTTTTCTGCCGTCCCTGACGGGACTCCATTCGTACGCGGCGCCAAGCTCATATTCTTTCGTCCCTGCGGGACTGGATCTGGGTGTGCCACCGATCCCTGGGTTCAAACCCGGTATTCTTGAACATGCCGTGAACGTGCCGGAGGCACGTCGGATACTAGCCCCGGGTTTCAACCCGGGGTATCCGCATCCCCCAAGGGGTCGAGTCCCGTAGGGACGGCAGAGTTCGTCCTTGAATGCGCCGGAGGCACGCCGGATGCCAGCCCCGGGTTGGCCGTCTCACGTGGTTCGCGAGTCCCGGTTCCGTGACTTGCCGAATGGGAGACGTTACCGTGAATGGCGGCCTCCTCTCTCCCCGGCGGGCTGTGCATCGCGCGGAAGCGCCATTTCGATGCCCCTTATCGTCGCCACTAGGCAGATTCCTCCGCAGAGAGGGAATTCTTTCCGCTTTTTTGGCGCGGCAACTTCCTGCATTCCTTGCGCAATTATTTACTGAGAAACAACTTATGACCATCACTGCCTGTGGCATGGGCCTTGCTTCCCAATGACGTAGCGGAGAAGCTCTAGCGGAAAGGAGGACCCCTTTGGAGCCGTTTGCGGGTGTCGACGTAACGCGCGTGCTGCACAACGCGATGCGTGTGGCGGCCACCAACCACCGCATCATCGCGAATAACGTCGCGAACGCCGACACGCCCAACTACAATGCCGTGCGCATGGACTTTCAGGCCACCCTCAGGGCGGCGCTCGAGGGCCGGGACCGCGTCTCTCTTCGCAAGACCCAGGCCCGGCACCTCGACAGCGTGCGGTATTTGGCAGAATTCGATAATCTTGCGATTTCGTCAAAGAATGACTACAATAAGGTTGACTTGGAGGAGGAAATGGCAAGACTTAGCGCCAACACAAGCGACTACACAACATATGGTAGTCTGCTTGTCAAGTATTTCCAACAGACCAGGAATATGCTCAATACGCTCCGATAGGACAACGGCACCATGGTTCACGGCACGATGTTTGACACCATCTCGGCCACCGATATCGCGGTGGGCGGCCTGAAAACCCAGCGCGTTCGGATGAATGTCATTGCGAACAATATCGCGAATTCGCTGACGACCCGCACGCCGCGCGGCGGCGCGTTCAGGCGGCAGATGGCGATTATCCGCGGCGACCAGCTCCAGCCTGCGATCAACCCCGACCGGTTTGGTGTCCGAGTCAAGGCGGTGAAAACGGATTACTCGCCGCTGCGTCAGGTCTACGAGCCCGGTCATCCCGATGCGGATGCGAATGGATACGTGAACTATCCGAACGTGGACGTGGCGGTTGAAATGGTCAACCTGGTTGCGGCGCAGCGGGCGTACGACGCCAACGTTGCGGTCGTGGTGTCCGACAAGCGCATGCGGCAGAAGGCCCTGGATATCCTCCAGGTGTGAGTGAGCAGTCGTGGAGGGGATGCGGCCACAGAACGGGCCGCGAACCGGTAACCGGCGTGCAAGGTGAGGCGAGATGGCAGATGAAAGCATGAGGGTGGAAGGACTTGGCCCGAAACGGGCCGGCCTCACCCCGAACGAGCTCCGCACGTCGCGTATCGCCTCGGATACCACCTCGGCCGGTTCCTTCAAGGACGTTCTGGCCGAGGCCGTCGGGGAAGTGCAGCGCCTTCAGAATGAGGCGGACATGACGATTAAGCAGGTGGTGTCAGGGGAGATTCGCGACGTCACCGACGCGATTGTTGCGCTGGAAAAGGCCGATGTGGCCTTTCAGACCATGATGACGGTCCGCAACAAGATCGTGGCCGCCTACGAAGAGATTATGCGAACACAGATATAACGATGCGTGGGTCTCATGTGCAGCGGGATCAGCGCCTCGTGGTTGAGCTAGAGGATGTCGCCAGTGAGTCTTCTCCGTTATCTCGCGGCGGGCCTCGCACACCGGTGGGGAGGGTTCCCACGGAGCGAACACGTCCGTGTGGCCTTCGGGGCCGTTTTGCTGTGTGTAGCCGCCCTCGCGGCGTCGAATTCCGCCGCCAGCCCGGGCGGCCCGGGGGCGTGCGCGGTGGAACGGCCGCGGCAGGGGAGCAAGGCTTCGTTAGACGATCCGATGGCCGGGCGCGTTGATACGGCGCCCGTCGAGTCCAGCGCGAAGGTGACATTTGAATCCCGACCAACCGCCGGAGCCAGTGGTGCGGCGCCGGTGGCGGTCGTTCCGTGTGACGTGCGTCCGGAGGCTTCCCGTGTGCGGGGAGGGCATTCCGGCAACGCGGTACCTCGGTTCCGGCAATATGGCGCAAGAGGGGCTTCGAGCAAGGCTGGGGGTCCGGCCGTGGGTTGATGAACAAAGGCTCGTGTTCGCCATAGGGTCAGGAAGGTGAGGGACAGACCGTGTTGGAATACATACGCCAGTTCCTGAACGGAATTCAGCGCACATGGCAGCGCCTGTCGCTGAGCGCCCGCGTCAATATCGCGTTGTCGCTCGCGGCAACCATCGCCGTCATCGCCGTGCTGGTCGTGTACGGAAGCCGGCCGCAGTATGTCGGCCTCTATTCCGGACTGGATCGGGAAGACTCTTCCGCCATCATCCAGTACCTGGAAGACAACGACATTCCCTACCAGGCGCGCGATGCCGGCGCCACCATCATGGTGCCGACGCGCAAGCTCAGCGAAGTACGGGTCGCCCTGCGAAACCAGAACCTGCCCAAAACCTACGGCGCCGGCGTGGGCTTCGAACTCTTCGACCAGCCCAGCGTCATGACCAGTCAGGCCGATCAGGACATCAAGTACTGGCGGGCCGTCCAGGGCGAGCTCCAGCGTATGCTGAACGAGTTCGCCTTCGTCCGCCGATCGCTGGTCTATATCCACCGAGAAGAGGAAAGTCTGTTCTCCGACGAACAACGCCCCAACAAGGCCGCCGTTACCCTCGATGTGTCGCGTCCCCTCTCCAAGGACGAAATCCAGGCGGTTCTGGGCGTTGTAAGCTCGTTTGGCGGCGCCAACCTCGCCCCGGAGAACATCACCCTCGCCACCACGGACGGCCGAACCCTCAATCTCCCTGCCGAAGACGAATTTACCCAGATATCCAACCGCCGGCTGGATTTCCTCAATGAGTACGAACGGCAGCGGGAATTGAAGGCCGAAACCGCTCTCGCCAAGATGGGCGTGAAAGGCTTCGTGCGCGTGAGCCTGGATATTAACAATAGTTCCGTCGAAGAAACCTCGACAAAGGCCGACAAGGGCACCCCGGTCAGCGAGATGATCACGCGCACCGAGACCACCAGCCGTGAATCCCTCCCCGAAGGCCCTCCAGGAACACTTGCCAATATCCCGGAGGGCACCCCCGGCGCACTCGAAACCACGGAAACCCAGCGCGAAGAACTCTTCAATTACGAGCCGAGCATCACCAGGACGACCACCATCACGCCTCCCGGAGCCATCCTGAAAGCCCGTGCAGTTGCTGTCGTATCGGGCACTTACGAGCCCGTAACCGACGCCGCGGGCAAGCCCACCGGCGAAACACAGTACGTCCCCCGGCCCGACGAGCAACTTGAGGCCTACCGAACCGTTGTGGCTACCGCCGTAGGGCCCGAGTTGACTCCGGAGGAGGTCTCCGTGTTTGACCATCCATTTGAAATGGAACAAGATGCGGCGATTGAGACGTTTAAGGCGTTTGAGTGGGCGCAAATACAGGAAAATATGCTAAAATGGGGAAGCACTGCGCTTAAAGTGGTGCTGGTGCTAATCGGGTTCTTTGTGTTCAGGCGCTTCTTGATGCGGGTGCTGGTATTTCCTGATGGGGAGGAAGAGGCGATGCCGCCCCAACACGAACCTACGCTGCGGGAAATGCGCCGCCGGGAGATGGCCGAGGAAGTGGAACGCGTTTCCACCGAGCAGCCGGAGCAAGTCGCGTCGCTTTTGCGGGCCTGGCTGGCCGAAGGGGAGGACTAGGCCACGGCGAAAAAGAAGAAAGCGCCGGCGGTTGATCTCAGTGCCTTGGACGGCAACACCAAGGCAGCGATCCTGCTTGCCTGCCTGGGACCCACGGCCGCTTCCCGCGTGCTCTCCCGCATGGACGACGCGGAAATCGAGCGTCTCACCCTCGACTTGTCCAGTCTGGGCACGATTGACCCGGAGACGCGCGAGGCGATCATCGAGGAATTTCACCAGATGATGATCGCCAACCGGTACGTCACCCAGGGCGGCGTCGACTACGCCAAGACCATCCTGGAATCGGCGCTGGGACCGGAACGGGCCGTGGAGATCCTGACGCGCCTCCAAAGCAGTCTCCAGGAAGTGCCGTTCGAGTTCCTCAAGAGAGCGGATCCCAGCCAGGTCATCACATTCATCCAGGACGAACACCCGCAGACGATCGCGCTGATTCTCGCCCATCTGCAGCCGGATATCGCGGCGACCGTGCTGTCGTCGCTCAATCCCGAGATGCGCACGGACGTGGTGTTGCGCATCGCGACCATGGACCGGACGCCCCCGGAGATCGTGCGCGAAGTGGAGCGCGTTCTCGAACGCAAGATGGCCTCGGTCTTCAGCCAGGGGTTCACCTTTGCCGGCGGCGTCAAGGAAGTCGCCGAGATCCTCAACCGCATCGAGCGGGCCACCGAAAAGAACATCATGGCCGAGCTCGAGGAACGCGACCCGGAACTGGCCGATGAGATCTCCCGCCTGATGTTCACCTTCGACGACCTTATTTACGTGGATGACGGCGGGATCCAGAAAGCCCTGCGCGAGATTGACCAGAAAGACCTGGCCCTCGCGCTCAAACACGTGGACGACGAAGTCAAAGAAAAGATTCTCAAGAACATGTCGACGCGCGCGCGCGACATGATCGCCGAGGAAATGGAGTACATGGGGCCCGTGCGTTTGCGCGATGTTGAAGAGGCCCAGCAGAAGATGGTCGGTGTGGTCCGGCGCCTCGAGGAGGCGGGAGAGATCATTATCGAAGGACGAGGCGGAAGCGCGGAAGACGACATCATTGTGTAGCGGCATGCCTTTGACAGTGGGGAGCTGTACCGGGGACATGGCAAAAATCATCAAATCGTGGGACTTGAATTCGCAGGAGTATCCGTCGTACCGGCGGAACGCGCTGGAGATGCTGAAGGCCGACCTCCACCGGAGCTCGGGAACGCTCGCGCTGGACCCGCGCCAGATTCTCGAAGACGCACGGCAAGAGGCCGAATTGAAGGTTCGGGAAGCCTATGCCGAGGGTCTGCGGCGGGGCACCGAGGCGGGGCAGGCAAAGTTTGCCGAGGCGGTCGGCAAGGCCGCCGAAGCGCTCGAACACGCGGCCGTCGCGATGCGCGAGGCGCAGGCCGAGTTTCTCCTCTCCCTCGAACCGCAGGTGGTGGCGCTGGCGGCGGCCATCGCGGAACGCATCCTTCGCAGGGAGCCGTCGATCGAGCCCGAACGGGTTCGCACCACGGTGCACGAAGCGCTGGTCCACCTCGAGAAGCGCGAACGCATCACCCTGCGGATGAATCCCGCCGACCTCGAAGCCCTGAAAGCACAAAACATCGCCCTGCTCGAGGAATTCGACGCCATTGACGACCTCGAGATCATCCCCGACGACAGCGTCGCGCCCGGCGGGTGCGTGGCCCAATCGGAACTGCTTGAAGTCGATGCCCGGATGGAGTCCCAGTTTCAGAAAATCGTGGACGCACTGCTGGAGTAGCCCGTAGCCATGCTTGACCTCGAACCCTATCAACACCGCGTTCGGCACAGCAGCCCCGTGTGTGTGTACGGCCGCGTGGTGGATGTTGTCGGGCTGACCGTCGAAGCGACCGGGCCGGGCATGCGCATTGGCGACCTGTGCTACGTTCAGCCCCGCCACGGGGGGGAGCGTGTGCCCGTTGAAGTGGTGGGGTTTCGCGGCAAACGCATTCTGTTGATGCCGCTGGGCGATATGCACGGCATCGCCCCCGACAGCCTGTTGATCCCTACCAGCAAACCGCAAACCGTGCGGGTGGGCGATGAACTCCTGGGCCGCGTGATCGACAGCATGGGCGTGCCCATCGATGGCGGCCCTGTGCCGAAAACGACCGCCGAGGTCGCTCTCACGGCCGCTCCGCCGCGCCCCCTGGAACGCACGCGCATCGAGGAACCGGTCGCTACGGGCATCCGCGCCATCGACGGCTGCATCACCTGCGGCAAGGGCCAGCGCATGGGCATCATGTCGGGCAGCGGCATCGGCAAAAGCAAGATGATCGGCATGATTGCCCGCAATACCAATGCCGATGTCAATGTCATCGCCCTGATCGGCGAGCGGGGACGCGAAGTGCGCGAATTCGTCGAGAACGATCTGGGACCCGAAGGACTGGCCCGCTCGGTCGTGGTCACGGCGACCTCCGACGAGCCGGCGCTGCGGCGCGTCAAAGGGGCGTACATGGCCACCGCCATCGCCGAGTGGTTCCGGGAACGCGGCGCCGATGTCATGCTCATGCTGGATTCAATCACGCGTTTCGCCATGGCGCAGCGGGAAGTCGGACTCGCCATCGGCGAACCGCCGACCACGAAAGGGTATCCGCCTTCGGTCTACTCGCTTCTGCCTAAACTGCTGGAACGCGCCGGGACGTCCCCCAGGGGCAGCATCACGGGCATCTACGCGGTTCTGGTCGAAGCCGACGACCTCAACGACCCGGTGGGCGACGCGGTGCGCAGCATTCTGGACGGCCATATCGCCCTGTCGCGCGACCTGGCGACGCGCAATCACTATCCGGCCATCGACGTCAACGAGAGCATCAGCCGCTGCATGATTGACGTCACCAGTGAGGAGCACCAGCGCCTGGCGGGCGAGCTGCGGCGGGTCCTCGCCACCTACCGCGACGCCGAAGACCTCGTCAACATTGGCGCGTACGTGGCCGGGAGCAATCCGGATATCGATCGCGCCCTCAAGCTCATGCCTCAGGTTCGCGCATTCCTGCGCCAGGGGCTGTATGAAGAATCCCCGTTCGAGGATATCGAACGCCTGATGCGAAATGCGCTCCAGGGGTAATGCACGATGGCTGTCGTAAAACCATTCCGGTATGACACGCTCCTGCGGGTCCGCCAGCGCCAGGAAGATATCAAGTCGATGGCCCTCGCGGAAATGCGGCGCGCCGTACATTTCGCGGAGCAGCAACGTGCCGAGCTCGTCGAACAGCAACTCGCGGCCCTGACCGCCGCGGGCGAGCTTGCCCGGCGCCAGTTCGATGCCGGCGAGGTCCGGCGCTATTACGCGTATGAACGTCATCTTGCGCGCCTCGCCGTCGAGAAAGATGCCGAGATCCGCCATCTCCGAACGCAGGAGCGCGGCCGCCGGACCGAGCTCGAAACGGCCATGAAACGCCGGAAGATGCTCGAACGGCTCAAAGAACGCCTGGAACAGGCATACGACTATGTCATGAACCGGGAAGAACGGAAACGCCTGGACGAGACGGCCGTGAACCGGGCCGCTCTGGCGAATGGATCCCCCAAGCCATGAAAGCGTTAATCACAGCCATCGTGTTTGTAATGACCTTTGTGGCAACCGTGCTTCTGTTGCTCTTTCTCACGGGAAACCTCAATCGGGAATCTCTCGCCCGGCTCCGGGGAGGCGGGGAGGAGACGGTTCCCGTTCCTGTCGCCGAGGAGGCGGACGAGACCAGCGCGCTCCTGACTACACTCCGCGAGAAGGAAGTGCAGCTGGCCGAGCGCGAAGCGGCCGTTCAGGAAGAAGAAAAGCGCCTCGCGTTGCTGCGAAAAGAACTGGAATCGCTGCGCGACAGTCTGGAAACGATGCAGAAGAAGGTCAATGAATCCATGGACAGCGCGGATGAGGCCATCAACACGCGCATGGAGACGGTGGCGCGGTCTCTCGCAAGCATGGAAGCCAAGAATGCCGCACAAACGCTGACCTCCGAAATGTTCACTCCTGACGAAGCCGCGATGATCCTCCAGCGCATCGAGGAAGACCGCAAGCGCGGTGAAATCCTGAACGAGATGCCGCCGGACGAGGCGGCCGTCGTGCTCCAGGCTCTCAAGAAACGCACCTACGGATCGTGAGGCGTTTCCCGGCCCGTTCCGGCGCCTTCCGCCGCCCGCTTTGCCTCTCCGCCCCTGCAGGAAGTTCGCGGAACTCCTCCGCGTGAACGGTTTTCCTGCCTATCCACTCGCGTGAATGCCCCCCGGAGCCAGTGTGGGTCCGGGAGGGGTTTGCTGTCGTCGTTCCTCCCCTGTTTCCAGAATGTGTGACGGGGAGAAAGCCCATGCCAAAGTGAAAGGAGGTGAGTACATGTGGATATACCACCCGTATTGTTGCCTTTGATTCAGGCTGGCCAGGGCCTGGAGGCCTGGCTGACTTCCGCCCGCCAGGGCGGCGCAATTGTGTCCGGTGAGGGCGCGCCCTTTGCCCTTATCCTGGCGCAACAGGCCGCGCCGGCCATCGCGGCGGCCCTGGGCGGGCCCGTCCTGGTTCTCCCGGACGGGAGCATCCTGCTGGAATTCGACCGTTCGAACCTCCCGGCCGGAGCCGTCGTGGTATCGCCGCAACCTTCGCAGGTTCACTATGCCGTGGAGGGTGCGGACGGCGGGGACGCCGGTGAGGCGGCCGCCTCCGAAGACGAAAAGCCGGATGCGGGCGTGGCGGCAATTGTGCCCGGCCTGGGACAGGTTCCGGACCTGCGTTCGACCGCAAAATGGCTGCGCAACGGACATCACGTAGAGAGCGATTCCAGCTCTCGGACGCTGACGCTGCGAGGCGAGGCCTCGTATGGCCAATCGCAACCCGCCGCAGGCGGAGGCGCCGGGCCGCCGGGGGTCGCGCCTGTCCCGGATACGCCGGCGGCATCTTCGCATACCCTGCGGCACGCGCCGCCGCCTTCCGGGTCTCCCGAGGCCACGTCCCAGGCCGAAACGGCTTCAAGCCCGCCCGAGGATTCTGCCGCATCCCCCGTCGAGTTCCTTACCGCGCGGCAGGCCGTTGCGAACATGACGCAGCCGGGGAAAGTCCTCGATGGGAAACCCGGCGCGGCGGGTTCCAACACCGCGCAGCCGGTACCGCAGTCCTCGGCGACGGCGCCCGGACTGCCCTTGCCGAACCAGGAACAGGCTTCCCCGCAGGGCGGCCAGCCCGGTGACCGCGGCGTTCCAGTCGAGAAGAGCGCTCCATCGCGGGCGACGACGGGGGAGGAGTTCCTGGTGCGGCATGCCGCGATGGAAGCGGCTGCACGGGAATCCTCAGCCGTGCAATCCATCACGGATCCCCCGCCATCGGGGAATCCGGCATCGGCGGGCCTGCCGCAGGGGGACGCCGGACCGCTTGCCGTCACGGCAGGCGTCTCGCAACCGCCCGGGCCGCCTCTTCAGGCTGGCGGTGAGGTTGTGGAGTCCCACGCGCCGCAGCAATCGGCGTTTGGCGAATCCATGACCCAACTGGCCGTCAAGAGCGTCCGGTACCTGGTGTCGGAGGGCGAGCGTGCGCTTCGGATCCGGCTCGTGCCCGAGTCGCTGGGCGAAGTGCGCGTGGAACTCGTGTCCGTGCGCGACGAACTGCACCTGAGACTGGTCTCGGGCAGCGCGTCCGTCCGGGAGGCGATGGAAAGCGGCTCCGATGCGCTCCGGAATGCCCTGGCGAAAGACGGCGTCAATCTGGTCCGCGTGACCGTCTCCGCGGACGGTGCGCCCTCCCAGGGCAACAGCAGTTTCGCGGGGCGCGGCCAATGGGCCGATGACCAGCCGGCTTCCCGGTATGCGGGCCCGGCAGCCCAGCCGTATCGCGACCCGGAGACGGCCGGCGCGGGTCATGCGGCGCGCGCCGCCTGGCACGAAGGAAAGCTGAGTGTATACGCATGACCCGTCAGGTCGTGCGGCCTGGCACGCAGCTAAGACAACCACAACGAAAGGAGCAATGTATGAACGCGCTCGTTGCCGTTCGAGGCAATTTCGCCGGCGACCTGAGCCCCAATCCCACGGAACGGGCCAGGGCCGCCTCGGAATTGCAGTCGATGTCGAATGCACGCGTGGCGCACGTGCTGAAGAAAGCCGGACTGGTCTTGAAGAGCGAAGACGCCGAGGTGGTGCATGCGATCAAAAACGACCTCGATCGCGACGCGTTTCTCAGCCTGCTGGTCATGGAGATGCAGAATCAGGATCCCTTGAACCCGGTGGACAACACCGAAATGGTCGCCCAACTGGCTCAGTTTGCTTCGCTGGAGCAGATGAACAATCTCAACGAGAGTTTTGAATCCCTCAGCGGCAATATCGACCAGTTGAATTTCATTTCGGCCAGCGGGCTTGTGGGGCATGAAGTGACCGGCGTCGACGAGGAAGGCAACCTGGTCCAGGGGACCGTCCAGACCGTGCACCTCGACGAAAGCCTCGTCTACCTGAATGTGGACGGAACGCTGATCTCAATGGCCGGCGTCCTCAGCGTGGGGCACACGCCATGATCGAGCCCGTACAGTTCGCCACAGTGCAGGGGGCGGCCGCCGCGGGGCGTCTTCCCCAGGCCCCTGCGAGCGTCCCGCCCGCGTCCTTCTCGGACGCCCTTGCCCGGGCGCATCGCGCGCAATCGGCGCTTCGATTCTCCGCGCATGCCGCCCAGCGGCTTCGCGAGCGCAACATCGCGCTCTCGGAAGCCGACGAAACCGCGCTGCGCGAAAGCGTTGATCGCGCGGCCGCCAAAGGCTCGCGGGAAACCCTACTCCTTACCGAAAACGCGGCGTTTGTGGTGAGCGTCGCCAATCGGACCGTTATCACGGCCGTTCCCCGCTCAGACATGGGGGACGCCGTCTTCACCCACATTGACAGTGCCGTAGTCGTGGCCCCTGGCCCGGCTCGGAGTTGAGAACATCAAGGCTACGGGCCGGACCCCGTTCGGGGAGGCCCTCGCGCCGCCGAGCGATTGACGCGGCGCGGCAGCAGGAGGGTATACACAATGGGTACTGCTATCTACACGGGCGTCACGGGCCTGCAGACGCATCAGCGCCGCATGGATGTGATCGCCGCCAACATCGCCAATGTGAACACGCCGGGGTATCGTGCCGCGCGTGCGCTTTTCCAGGACCTGTTCTCGCAGACCCTGGAAGGCGGCCGCGGCCCCGTGGACGGGTTCGGCGGATCCAATCCGGTGCAGATCGGGTTGGGGGTTCAATTGGGCACCGTGGACACCATTCACACGCAGGGTTCGTTGCAGACCACGGGCAACAATTCGGACCTCGCGATTCAGGGCACGGGTTTCTTTGTCCTGAGCGACGGGAGCAGTCTGTATTACACCCGCGACGGGTCGTTTACGCTGAATGCCCTCGGCCAGCTCATCGATCCCGCCACGGGAATGCGTGTCCAGGGGTATCTGGCCGATGAAACCGGCGAGGTGAATGTCAGCGCGGTCCCCACCGACCTCGAAGTGCCCGTCGGCGGCACGTCCATCGTGCGGGCCACCGAACAAGTCATGGTCCGGGGCAACCTCGACTCCCGCGCCGTCGCGGGCGACACCGTTCAGCGCCGGGTCAATGTGTTCGATTCGCTCGGCACGCCCCGGGAATTGCTGACGACCTTCGAGAAGATCCCCCAGGTGAACGTCGGCGGCACCAACTACAATGCGTGGTCCTATATCGTCGAGTACACCAACTCGGATACGCCTCCCGGGACCACCCAGGTCGGCGAGGGCGTGGTCCTGTTTGATGAGGAGGGCAACTACTTCGACGAAGGCACCCTCGTCGGCGGCGTCTTCACCGCACGGCCGGCCGGAACGCCCGAAGTGTCGGTCCCGCTGGCGGCCTTCGGCGCCCTCGATTCGTATCCGGATACGCCCTTCGAGTTCGAGATCAACTTCTCGTCGGTCACCGAACTGGCGTCCGATAGCGATGCGACAGTCACCAACCAGGACGGGTTTGCCCGCGGCACGCTCGAAAGCTTCAACATTGCCCGCGACGGCACGATCAACGGCGTGTTCTCCAATGGACTCACCCGCGTCATCGGCCAGATTGCCCTTGCCTCCTTCGCCAATGTCGGCGGACTCGAGCGCGACGGCAGCAACCTGTTTCGCGATACGCCGGCTTCGGGTACCCCTCAGATCGGGTTGCCCAACACCGGGGGGCGCGGCCAGGTGTCCGGCGGCGTTCTGGAAGGTTCTAACGTGGACCTGGGCACCGAGTTCAGTAACATGATCGTCACCCAGCGCGGTTTCCAGGCCAATGCCCGCACCATTACAACCGCGGACACGCTGCTCCAGGAAACCGTCAACCTGGTTCGATGAACCGTGACGTGAACCAGTCCTGAGGATCCGGGGGCGGCCCGCCGGGCCAGCCGCGCGCCGCCCCCGGTTCCACGCGTGCCACCGCGAAACCGGTCCGTCGCTTCCGGCCGGGTCCGCCCTTGGGTTGTGGGTTCGCATCCAGAGTGTTAGAATATTGCAGAACCTGCAACGCACGTTCTGATAGGGGAGCCCAACAAAAGGCGTAGCGTATGGATATCGCGACACTTGTGGGTTTGGTTTCCGGGGTCACCCTGGTCATCGTTTCAATTCTCATGGGGGGAAATCCGGGCGTCTTCTGGAGTTCGTCGTCCGTGGTGATCGTAATGGGAGGAACGCTCGCGGCAACGCTCATCAATTTTCCCCTGGGCGATGTATTGAGCGTGATGAACACCGTGAAGAACGCGTTCTTTCACAAAGACGTTCTTCCCGAGAGCCTCATCCCCCGGCTCGTCAGCTTTGCCACCATCGCCCGCCGCGAGGGCATCCTCGCGCTCGAATCTCACGCCAGCGAGGCCGAAGACGAGTTTCTCGAAAAGAGCGTCCAACTCGCCATTGACGGCACGGCCCCGGAACTCATCAAAGACATTCTCACGACCGAGCTGGCCTTCATGGAAGACCGCCATGCCATGGGACAGTCCATCCTGGTCGCCATGGGGACCTACGCGCCCGCCTTCGGGATGATCGGTACCCTGATCGGGCTGGTGCAGATGCTCGCCACGCTCGACGACCCGTCCAAGATCGGCGAAGGCATGGCGGTCGCGCTCCTGACCACCCTGTATGGCGCCCTGCTGGCCAACATGGTGTTCCTTCCCGGGGCCGGCAAACTCAAAGTCAGAACCAGCAACGAACTGTTGGCCAAAGAGCTCGTGATCGAGGGCATTCTGTCCATTCAGTCCGGCGATAATCCCCGCGTCGTGGAACAGAAACTCAAGGCGTTCGTTTCGCCGGCAGTGCGGCGCCAGGTCAGCGCAGTGTAAGATGCCTAAGGAGAAGCGCAAAAGGGGAGGCGAGGAACCGTCAGGGGCGCCGGGCTGGATGGTGACCTACGGCGATATGATGAGCCTCTTGCTCTGTTTTTTCGTGCTGCTGCTGTCCTTTTCGTCCGTCAGCGAGAAGAAATACAGCCAGGCCGTGCAGTCCCTGAAGGGCGCGCTGGGCGTCCTCCCCAGAAACCTATCGGTCATCCAGCCCCTGCCGATCGAGCAACTGCCTCTTAACCGGCTGCGCACCATCGAACGCATCGGCCGCATGATCCAGGAACGACTGCTCATCAACAACAAGGCCGAGGACGTCAAAGTCGAATTCGACGAAGAAGGGGGGCTCAAGATCAATCTGCCCAGCCGGATCCTCTTCGACACCGCAAAGGCCGACTTGAAACCCGATGCGTTTCCCGTTCTCGAGGATATCGGCATGGTGCTGGGCGATCTCCCCAATGCCCATATCGAAATCCGCGGCCACACGGACATCCGTCCCTTGACCCCGGGGGGAAAGTTCGAGGACAATTACCATTTGAGCTATGGCAGGGCAAAGAGCGTGACGGACTTTCTCCACGAACGCGCCGGGATCCCCCTGGGCGCGTTCGAGGTGATCGCGTGTGGGCCGTCGCAGCCCATTGCAACCAATGAGACGGAAGAGGGGATGCAGGCCAACCGGCGCGTCGAGATCAACGTCCGCGGCGACTTTTCCGACGAGACGACGAAAGACCTGCGGCAGAAGATCGACCAGATGGACAGCGGCATCGGGCCCCAACCGGAACAATGAGTGAGGTAAGCGCGTATGGCTGACGAACCACAACCCGCAGTACCCGTGCCGAGGAAATCATCTCTTGTCGGCCTGCTGATTTGGCTCGGCGTCGCGTGCATGGTCGCGGTGCTCGGCGCTCTCCTGCTCTATTTCGTCATGTTCAGGCCCAGACTGGCGGAGGACGCCGCGCCGGTGGACGCGGGTTCGGGCGACAAGCTCAATCCCAATACCGTCACGGTGGACTTCGACGAGTCCGTGGCATCGGTCAAGATGCCTCAGGACAGCCAACTCCCGGCATCGCTGCTGTCGTTCCAGGTATCGCTCGAGTGCAATGACCAGATCACCGCCGCGCTCGTGCAGAAACATATCGCGCGCTTCACCGACATGATCAACAAGCAGCACGAGTTCCGGACACGGGCCGAGCTGGACGATCCCCGCGTCAAGACCGATATCCAGAAGACCATCCTCCTCGAGGCCAACACGATTTTGAAACAGCTGCAGCCGGGGCCGCCCGACCCGAATATTCGAGTCACGGCCGTGTTCCACAAACGGTTTCTGGTGAGCGACTGAACGTGATGGATGCCGATGCCAGACAGCCCCACGACCACGAGTTCCGCGAGGTGAACCCCCAGGCCGCCTACGGAGCGGAACGCCTGTCGCTGGACGACCTCAACGAGGTCAGAATGACCCTTACCGCGCACCTGGGCAAGTGCTCGATGACCGTGCGGGAGGTCCTGGGGCTCCGGCGCGGGTCGGTCGTCTCTCTCGACCGGCAGGCCGGGGAAATGACGGACATCTACGTCAACGGGTTGCCCCTGGCGCGCGGAGAGGTGGTGGTTATCGCCGATGTGCTGCACGTCCGTATCGGGGAGATCGTAGGCCAGGAAGACCGCTCCGGGTCGGAAGAGGGACATGAAGACGTATCGGCCAAGTAGAGGCGTCAGTCTGGCTGCGGCGGCCGCGCTTTTCTGGGCGTGTGCGTGCGCGGCCGTCGCGCAGGACCCCGTCCCGGAAGCCGAGGCGTCCCCCGTCCAGCCCGAGGAATACAACGAATACGAAGCCATCCCGCCCCCGCAACTGGATCTCCGCTCGGATGTCGCTCCGGAGTCTCCCGGGGAGACCGTTCCGGAAACGCCGGACATGGAACCCGCGGAACCCGCGCCCGAGCCCTCGCCGGAGGTGCCCGACCCGCTGATGGACCAGGTGAACCGTGAACTGGCCGCCCGGCGCGGCGCGGCGCCCGGTTCCGCCGACACCCCACCAAGTCCCCCCGCGTCCGATGCGCGTTCGCACAGCCTGCTCCAGGCGTTCGCGTGGCTTCTGGTCGTGCTTGCCCTGATTCTGCTGGTCTATTACGTCCTGCAGCGACGCAGCCGCGGCGGCCAATTGCGCACGGGAACTCAACTGGGCGCGGTTCTGGGGCGAATCTACCTGAGTCCGCGGATGTGCCTCCACTTCGTCCGCACCGGAGGAAAGGTCCTCGTTGTCGGGCAAACGCAGAATGCCCTGACCCTGATCGCGAGTTTTGACGAAGCCGAGTTCGCTGTTCCCGAGGAACCGGCCGCCCGGCCCGAAGCCGACTTCTTCTCGCAACTTCGCGGCAATCTGTCCCGGATGCAGCGCAAAGACGGGGAGGATGATTCGGTGCGCGAACCGGTTGACTCGATTGACGAGGACGATATCGCCGCCTTGCGGGGGGACATCCACCGGTTGCAGGAATACCTGCGGGACTCTACGCGTGAACCCGAACCTTAAGCGAATGCTACAGGCCGCGGCAGTCGGGGCCCTGCTGCTGGCATCCGCCGCCGCCCTGGCCCAGGAGGCGCCCGACGACACCGGGCCGCTGGGCATCGAGAACGTGTTGCGGGGGCTCGAGGGCGCCACCGCTCCGGACCGCATCTCCACCACGCTGGCGCTGTTCATTCTCCTCACGGTGCTGTCCCTGGCCCCGGCGATTGCGATAATGACGACGTCCTTCCTGCGCATTGTCGTCGTGTTCGGCTTTCTGCGCCAGGCCATGGCCACCCAGCAGACCCCTCCCAACCAGGTCCTGGTCGGGCTCGCCCTGATTCTCACCCTCTTCATCATGTCCCCGGTCTACCAACAGGTCTACGAGGAGGCGTACCGGCCCTATGTCCAGGAGCAAATCGGCTGGGACGAGGCCGTGGACAACGCCATCGGCCCGATGCGCGACTTCATGTTCCGGCAGGTGCGCGCCAAGGACCTCGCCCTTTTCATCGACATCTCCAAAATGGAACGTCCGCGGACGCGCGACGACGTGCCCACCATAACGCTGGTTGCCGGGTTCGTCCTGAGCGAGATCCGCATCGCGTTTCAGATCGGCTTCATCATCTACATCCCGTTCCTCATCATCGACATGGTGGTCGCCAGCACCCTGATGTCGATGGGGATGATGATGCTGCCGCCCGTGTTCGTGTCTCTGCCTTTCAAGATCATCATGTTTGTACTGGCCGACGGCTGGTATCTGCTGATTCAGGAGTTGGTGGCGGGCTTCAGGTAGGCGGGGCGTTGCAGATGGACAGGAAATTCATCGCGGTCCTTGTGGGCATCGTGCTTCTTGCGGCTATCCCTCTTGTATGCCAACTGACGAAAGAACCGGTGCCGATCACGGTCGACGACATCAAGGCCGTGTACAGGGCACGGAACTTCTCGGTCGCGAATGAACGGCCGGTAAGCCGCCCCCGTTACCAGGCCGACGCGGAAGCCTTCATGACCATCAACGGCGCGCAGGTCTACCTGTTTACGTATTCCAACGTCGCCGTCATCGACGGGGAAATGGGGAAGATGGAAGCGGATGCCGCACGCCTCCCGTCCGCCTATGGCTCTACAAACGCGGCTGCGGCCGTGCGCAACAAGCACTATGTGATGCTGATGGTCTCGAACAATCTCGAACTCCGCGAGCGGATCGCGCACATTTTCACGTCGCTCCGGAACCCCGGTCCGCCGCCGCCGCCCCCCGAAGAACCGGTGCAGCGCCGGCGTTTCTGACGGAAGCGGCCTACGCGAACTCTCCCAGCCGCTCGGCAATCATGTACGCCGCGCCCAGAACCACGGCGTCGTCGCCAAGTTTCGCGGTTACGATGCGGACGTTCTTGCGCAGGAAGGGCATGGCATGTTCCTTGATCCCGCGCTTGACTTCTTCGAGATACAGCTCGGGCATGGCCTCCACCAGGCCGCCCCCGAGTACCACCGCCTCGGGACTCAGAATGTTGATGGCGTTCCCCGTGGCCACACCCACGTAATAGGCGGCCTTTCGTATCACGCCCTCGACCATTTTCTCGCCCGCCTTCACCGCGTCCGCGAGCGCCCCGCTGCGGATCGCGGAGAGATCGGTCCCGCAGGTTGCCAGGATGAATGGCGCATCCCCCCGGGCCGCAAGCGCCGCCACGTTCGCCGCGATGGCCAACCGCGACGCCAGCCCTTCAAGACAGCCCCGCTTGCCGCAGCCGCAATAGGGACCATCCACCTCCACGGTCATGTGACCGATTTCACCCGCCGCCCCCGAGAACCCGTAGAAGATCTTGCGGTTGATGATGATCCCCGCCCCGATTCCGGTTCCCGGAAACACCCCCAGAACGCTCTCGCAATCGCTGACTTCCCCAAACCGGTACTCGCCATACGTGCCGACGTTGACGTCGTTGTCCACCACGACCGGCACCTTGAACGTCTTCTTCAGGTACTGCGCCAGCGGGAAGTTTTTCCAGGCCAGGTTCGGCGTGTCGATAATTACCCCAGTTCTCGGGTCGAGGGGGCCCGGCGACCCCACGCCTATCCCGCGAATCGCATCCACATGCGCCTCGTCGAGCGCCTCCTGGATCGTTCGGATAAGGCGCTCTTCCGTCGGCTCCCCTTTGTTGGATTTGCTCTTGCGCTTGTTCCGTCCCTTCACCTTGAACTTGTGGTCATACACCACGGCCATCAGTTTCGTGCCGCCGATGTCGACGCCGACTACATGCTCCCCTTGCGACAAAAATCCGGCCATGGAAAACCTCCGCCTGTTCAGAAATGAAGAATAACACGTTTGCGCCGCGGCTTTACAGCGCCGCGCCGGTGACGGACGTCAGAAGGTCTCGTCTTCCAGGAGCCGGATGCCGGTGATTCGGGCGAGCTTGAAACTTCGCGCACCGCCGTGCTGCTGGCAGTGGCCGCTGACGGAAGGCGACGACCCGCTGATGTCGAGCGCCACCGGGTTCAACTGGCGCGTGGCCGGGCGGGCGCTCCACGTGGACTGGTAATTGATCAGCACGGGGTGGCGGCCTTCGATCGCCTCTTCGAGAATCTCCCGCATGATGCGCGGCGGGTACGACGGCAAGGGCACGAGCGCCGGCGCCTCCTTCTCCTCCTGCTCACGCCGGGTTTCCGGGCGCGCCGGCGTTTCAGCCTCTTCCAGGCTGTGATACTCGACCCATCGCGGCGCCCAGGTCTCCGGCGGCTCCGGGTCGGCAATGTCGCCGGCCTTTCCCATCGTGATCCCGTGTTCCCGGAGAATCCGCTTGAACGCCACCAGGCGGCCCTGGCGCACCACCAGCGCATACAGCCCCAGACGGCCCTCGATGTGCTTCTCAATGCGGGGAACTTCCATGATCGCGTCGCACGTGTCGGGATCGTCAAAGCGCACGATGATGGCGGTCTTCGACCGGGCCTCGCCGGCCTCGCCAGCCCACGCCCGCAACGCCAGGCGGTAACGCGCGGCCAGGGGACGTTTCGACAGCGCCTCGATTTGCGCTACCAGCAGCGCCGCGTCTTCTTCCGTCTTCACCTTGGCGCGGTTGAGCGACACCGTCATGCCGGAAGCCGGGCCGTCGAGCTCAACCTGCCCGATCTCCTCCAGACGGCTTCTCAGAAACAGGTTCGTGTCTTCCCACGACGCATGCAGGCAAAGCCCTTCCTCCTGCTCGAGCGCCGGCGGCAGCGCGTGCGTGTAGTCAACCACCGCACAGTCTTCCGGCGCCTCGCACGCAACCAGGAGATACCGCTCCCCAAGACGCACGCTGCCTGCGAGTGTTGACGCCGTTTCCCTGGCGTGCGACGCGCTCACGCACTCTACCACCTGGCAGGACCGCCGGATGGTGATCGCGGACAGTTTGGACTTCCAGACCTCGAACTGGGTCAGAACGTTCGAGGGCAGCGCTTTCGTGGACGACCGCTCCAGCAACTGAATCAGGCGGTCTATGTCGAGGCCCGCCCGGATCCCGTGATAGACGCTCTCCTGCGTGAGGCGGTACGTGGTAGCCATCCCGCCCCGCACGCGCTCGCAGAACATGTCCAGCTTGCGCCGCAGATCGGGCGGACAGCGGTCCAGATACGCGATAATCTCGAAATCGGGCTGCACAACAAGCGCGTCGTGATGCTCGTCCTGCACCGTCGCCGGCGCTTCCCCCTGTCCCAGCACATAGCCGCCCAGCTCCGTGATGCGGAACAATGCGCCGTCATCCGTGAGTTCCACGATGCCCATGCCGGCCAGCAGGCTCCTGATCAGCCACGTGAAGAGGCGTTTCTCATGCGCCTGCCACGCCTGTTGCCGCCATTCCGCTTCCGGGCCCCGCGCGCTGGCCTGGATGGCCCGCCAGGGCTCCTGCAGAAAGAGCACATTCGGATCCAGACGCCGGATGGCCTCGACGAAGGCCGCCGTGGAGTACCAGGTCCCCGGCTTCTGCGCTTTCAGGATTTCCGCCGCAAGCAGCTTGTGATAGGTTCGCCGCTGCGTGCCCGGCTGCAAATGCTTCTCCAGCGTCTCGAACAGCATGGGGAAGAAGAGGGTGATGTCCGGCAGCGCCTCGCTCGTGAGATAGGCTTCAAACAAAGCGCGCATGCGCTGCGGCCGGCCCCCCGACGCCCATTCGTTTGCGGCCGCCGTGGTCACGAATCGTCCGTCCTTGGGCGCCACGGAACCCAGTTGCAGGGCGATCGCGAGAGAAATGTCCATCGATTCGCGCGAGAGTCCGGCTTCGCGGGCCATTTCATAGGCCTTGGCTGCGTCGGTCTTGTGCAGCGTGCCCGTGCTCGTGATCCGGGGCGTCAGGCCCTCGATGATCCGCAGGGTCTCGAGAAACTCCGTCGTCGCCTGGGTGATGGTGGCCGGTTTCGGCGGCGTGGCGGGCTCGCTCGATTCCGGAATCTCCACGTCCAGGAGCGGGGGAGCGGGCAGGCGGCGCGCGATGCCTTCCGGCACACACACGGTCGGCGAGGCCACCCCGTTGGTCACGCTCTGCCGGATATGACTGATGGAAAACGCACCGCTGTTCTGTTCGGGAAGCGCCAGCAACAGCCCGTCGCGCACCAGGCTCTCGACCTGCTCGAGCGGCTCCTTCGCGCCGTAAAGCCCCGGAACCGCCACCAGATCCACCACGCGCATCCGTCCGCGCCAGTCAACCAGCTTCAGCGCCCGCAACGCGCTGTCCCGGAGTGATTTGATGGACTGGTCGATGTGCAGCGGATCGCGCAGGATCTTTTCAAGGGCGCGAATCCGGCTGTCGCGGTTGGTCACCGCCAACTGCCGCGACGCGCATACCTCGCCCAGCGCCTCGGTCGTGTAGCCGCGCAGGCACTCCTTTATGGTGAAGGTCTCGCTCACTCCAGCACTCTCGGCATGTGCCCCAACGTCTGAAGGCGTTTCACCACGTCCTCAACCGCCTGAGGCTGCACCGCGATGCAGCATTCGGACAGCCGCTCGCCAAGAAACGCCTTCAGGATGGGATCCCGCTCGATTTCTTCGAGCAACAGGGGATCCTGCACCTCTACCAGCGCAATTCCTTTGTGGACCTTTGTTTTTTTCGCAGACATAGAAGTAGATAGTATATCAATCCGCGAGGTCAAAAGCGAAATCGGCGCCGTCTCCCCGGGAACGGGGACAGCCAGCACACCCGGGTTTACCGGGAACCGCCTGCCCGGCAGGCTTCTTCCCAGAAAGACAGACGGCGCCCCGGCACCCGGATTTCCTCGACCTGGGAAGCCTCGAAGAGTCGAGAACTGGCCGTTTCCGTTCCTCCGCAAAACAAAAACAGGGGAGAGGTCCCGCGGGACCTCTCCCCTGGATACGCTGACCGAAAACAGGTCTATTCGCCCTGTGCTTTGGCCTTCTCGTAGGCGGCGACGATCTGTTGCGCCACGTGTTCCGGCACTTCCTCATAGTGGCTGAACCGCTGGCTGTAGCTGCCCCGGCCGCCGGTCATGCTGCGGAGGTCTGTCGAGTACCGCAGGATCTCCGCTTCCGGCACCTGGGCGCGAACCATCTGCCGGCCGGGCCCTGCCGGTTCCATGCCCATGATCCGCCCGCGACGGCTGTTCAAGTCGCCGTTCACGTCGCCCATAAACTCATCAGGAACAACCACTTCCAGTTCAACGATGGGTTCCAGCAGGCACGGATTGGCTTCCCGGACGCCCTTCTGGATCGCCATCGACGCCGCGATCTTGAACGCCATTTCCGACGAGTCGACATCGTGGTATGACCCGTAGAACAGCTCCACTTTGATATCTACCACCGGGTATCCGGCGATCACGCCCTTCTCGAGGGCATCCTGGCAGCCCTTGTCCACGTGCGGAATGTACTGCCTCGGCACAACGCCGCCAACGATGTTGTCGATGAACTCGTAGCCCGCGCCGCGCTCATTCGGAGCGATCCGGAGATGCACATCGCCATACTGGCCGTGCCCGCCGGTCTGTTTCTTGTGCTTGCCCTGGACTTCCGACTTGCCGCGCACCGTCTCCTTATAGGCGACTTTCGGCGTGCGCGTCTCGGCCTCCACGTTGAATTTCCGTTTCATGCGCTCCAGGAGAATGTCCAGTTGCAGGTCGCCCATCCCGCGGATCACGTGTTCGTTCGTGGCCGTGTCCCGGTAGTGCGCAAACGTCGGATCCTCCTCGGCCATGCGGTTCAGGGCTTCGCCGATCTTGTCCTCGTCCGCGCGCGATTTCGGGGAGATAGCCAGCTTCACCATCGACTCCGGCAGCGCGATCGCAGGAAGAAACAGCTCGTTGCCCGCCGCGGCAATCGTATCGCTGAAATGGGTGTTTTTCAGTTTGGTCATGGCCGCCAGGTCGCCCGGGCCCACGCTGTCCACCGCCGTCTGCTCCTTGCCGTTCATCAGGTAGAGTTTGCCGGTGCGCTCTTTGGTCTGCGTACTCACATTGTAGAAATCCGTGTCGGACCGCAGCGTCCCCGCGAACACCCGGAAGAACGTAAGCTGTCCCACATAGGGATCCACGATCGAACGGAACACCTGCCCCAGGAAGGGCGCGTCTTTCGACGGCTCCACGACTTTCTCTTCGCCGCCGCGGGTCTTGGCCGTGATCGTCCGGTCGCACGGCGACGGGAAAATCGTGGCCACGAGATCCATAAGGTGTTTCAGCCCGGCCTCTTTCGACACGCTCCCGCCGATGATCGGGACGATCTTGCCCGCCTGAATGCCCTTCTGAAGCCCCTGGTTGAATTCTTCGGGCGTCAACTCCCCGGCTTCGAGAAACTTCTCGAGCAGCGAATCGTCCGATTCGGCCACGACATCGATCATCGAGGTCTTCAATTCCTCGATCCGGGCCGCCAGTTCGTCGTTCTGTTCGGTCAAGATGTTGACGGCCCCGCTCAGGCTGTCGGAATGGCCGATCGGAAGCACAAACGGCACGCACTGCGGACCGTACGTGGCCTGAATGGCCGCCACCACCTCGTCGAAACTCGTGTGTTCCCGGTCGAGCTTGTTCACGAAAATGGCGCGCGGGGTCTGGTGCTTGTCCGCGTACTTCATCGCGACGTCGGTACCCACCTGGATCGGCGAGGTCGCGTCAACCACGATAATCACGCTGTCGAGGACCGGCACGGACGCGGCGATCTCTCCCACGAAATCCGCGTAGCCGGGGTGGTCGACCAGATGAATGCGCTTTCCGGCCCATTCCAGATTCATGAGCTTCATGCAGATGGTCTGCTGCCGGTCGATCTCCTCCTGGAGATAGTCGCCGACCGTGTTGCCATCCTCAATCTTCCCGAGGCGGTTGGTCTTGCCGGCCATATGCAGGATATGTTCGATCAGCATCGTCTTGCCGGTGCTGCTATGTCCCAGAATACCTACGTTGCGTACATTTGCCGGGTCGACAGTGGCCATTTCGTAAATCCTCCAAAAAACAAGTGTTTCCTGCGTGCGGTGGCCCGCGTGACTATGCTGATCCCCGGTAGAAGGCTGCCAATCGAGAACGGACACCGAAAGGCAAGTATACTACGCAGGGAAGACCTCTCTCAAGCTGGCCATGGCCCCCGCGGAGACCGGGCGGGGGCTTCACTACCGTCGCGGAATGCCCAGAAACTCGAGGCTTGCGCGGGTGTAGGCGTTTGTCTCCAGCGCGTACGTAATCGGAAGCCCCGTCGATTCAAGTGACCTCAGGGCGGCGGGGATGTCGAGACGGCCCTGCCCGAGCCCGAGATGATCGTCGTACGTGCCCCGCGTGTCGTTCATGTGCACGTGGGCCAGGTGGCGGCCGTAGGCCGCAACCCAGTCCGCGATGCTCCGCCCGCTATAGATCTGGCTGTGCGCCAGGTCAAGGCAGAGCTTGAATCCCGGGGTGTCCAGGGCATCGGCCAGACGGCGCATCGGCGCGGGATCCTCGTCAAACATGTTCTCGATGTAAATGGCCAGCCCCCGCGTTGCCGCCGCCTCCAGAATCTCCGGCCAGAAACGCAGGCTCGCCTCGTGATACAAGTCGGGATAGGTCTCTAGCTTCAGCATGGTGTTGTACTGGCTGTGAAACAAAACGTAGCGCGCGCCAAGGGTCTGGGCAATGTCCAGCGAGGCCAGATAGCGCATGCGGCAGACCCGCACAATCTCCGGGTCGGAACTCGCGTGGGTCGTGTCGATAAACGGCCCGTGAACGCCGATGGGACCGCGCAGACGCCGCACACGCGTTGCGACGCCGCTCAGCAGTCCCGAGATGTCTCGTGTAAGCATTTCCGGGAGCGAAAACGTCTGGATCTCCGCCCCCAGGCGGTATTCTTCCGCGCACGCAAGCTCATCCTCCACGTCGCGGTTTACGGCCACCAGAATCCGGCTCGCGGGGAGCAGTTCGGGTGGCGGCGTCTCATTGCGCGTCATTCTCTTCTCCACGGGTCTCCCGATCACGCAGCTCACGGCGCTGCACGGCAATCTCCCTTCGAAAACGCCGCACGGCCTCCGCATGTTCGTTCATGGTTGTGCTGAAGGTGTGCGTCTTCCCGTCGGCATTGGACACGAAAAAGAGGTAATCCTCCTCCGCAGGCTGCAAAGCCGCCCGCAGGCAGGCCACACCCGGATTGGATATGGGGCCCGGAGGCAGCCCTTTGCGCCTGTATGTATTGTACGGCGAATCCGTCTCTTTGTCTTCATTCAGTATCCGCTCGCCGTATTTTCCCAAAGCATACTGCAGCGTGCTGTCCAGGTCCAGCGGCATCCCCGCCTTCAGCCGGTTGTAGATGACCGCCGCCACCAGGGGACGCTCTTCATCCACCCGGCATTCTTCCTCGATCAGCGAGGCCACCGTCACCACCTCCAGAAGGTCCCGTTCCGCGGTTTCCGGCAGTTCCTTGCGCAACTCGGCGTATTCGTGCTCAAAGTGGCTCAACAGCCGTTCCACTACGGCGCGTTCGTCGGGTTTCTCCTCGAAATAATACGTGTTTGGCATCAGGAAACCTTCCAGATTCGGCACATCGAGCCCGAGACGCGCAATCAGCTGCGGGTCCGCGGCGGCTTCCCCGAACGCTTCGGGATCAGCGAACTGGGCGGCCATCTGGACTATCGTGAGCCCTTCCGGAATCGTGACCTTGAGTTCGTCGGGAACCTCCCCCGGCGGCATCCTCCACTGGGTGCCCTCCTGGAGATGATTCAGAATCTGCAGCGGCGACAGGCCCGACGGCAGCTCGTAATACCCGTGCCTGATCGGGCGGCCTGTCGTATCCAGGCGCATCGCAAGCCGGAAAAACAGTTCGTGTTCCACAAGGCCCCGGTCGGCAAGCACTTTGCCCACCGCCTTGCCGCTCAGGCCTTCCGGAATGGTGACGGCCACGGTCTCCCCCGGCGTGCCCGGCCGGGTCACATGTTCATACGCCAGGTACGCCCCCACGCCAAGCGCCGCCGCGCCCAGAAACACCAGCACCAGCACGAGCAGGACCAGTTTCCCCGCAAGCCGCAGACACGACCACTTCCGCCCGGGCTGCTGCGCGTCGGTCTCTGTGTTCATGGGGGCTCTTAGACTCCCAGGCGGCTCTGCCTGTCGAGGTACGTCTGCAGTATATGCTGCGCCGCCACCATATCGATCACGTTTTTACGCTTCTTTCTCCGCATATTCGCGTCGATGAGGGCCCGCTGGGCCGCGGCGGTCGAGAAGCGCTCGTCCTGGGTCACAATATCAATATCCAGGACCGTCCGGAGGGTTTCCACAAAGGCCAGCACCTTCGCCGCCTGGGGGCCAACAGCGCCGTTCTGGTCCAATGGCAGCCCCACGACGACCCGCACGGCCTCGACGTCCTGCGCGAGCGCACGGATGGCGGCCGCGTCCTCTTCGGGGGAACGTGCGGCAAGCACTTCACGGCCCTGGGCCGTGATGCCCAGAGGGTCGCTCACCGCGACGCCTATCCGCACGTTGCCGACATCCAGCCCGATAATCCGGCCTACTTCAGGCACGACCACCTCCTTGACGTTTGTCCACGCGTTGCCCGCCCGCGGCGCGGCCGTGGCCGCGGCCCCGGTTCAGGACAGGCACTGGCGCACGATCTCCGGCGCCCTGGCGATGGCCTCGCCGATCTTTTCGGGGTGTTTGCCCCCTGCCTGGGCCATGTCCGGGCGCCCGCCTCCGCCGCCGCCCACGATGGGGGCCAGGAGTTTCACGATGTCGCCGGCTTTCGCCCGCGATGTCAGATCCTTCGTGACGCCGACGCACAAGACCGCCTTGTCCTCGGCGCCGGAAGCCAGCACGACGATCCCGGAGCCAAGCTGGTCGCGTAGCTTGTCTATCACCAGGCGCAATCCGTCAGCGTCCTGGTTCGCGACCTCGGCGGCCAGAAGCTTCACGCCGTCGACGTCCTGCACCTGCGACATGTAGTCGACCGTCCCGCCGGTGGCCGCGGCCTGTTTCCAGCGCATGACCTCCCGGCTCAGGCGCCGGTTCTCCTCCATGACCGCCTGAACACGCGCAAGCACGGCGTCGGCGCTGGCGTTCAGCATCTGCGCGACGCGCGTCAACTGCTCCTCCTGCATCTGGATGGTGTCCAGGGCGCGGTCGGCGCACACCGCCTCGATGCGACGCACTCCCGCCGAAATCGAAGATTCGCTCAGGATTTTGAATGCGCCGATGACGCCAGTCCGGGCTACGTGGGTGCCGCCGCAGAGCTCCATGCTGATGTCGTCCACCTGCACCACGCGCACGGAGTCCCCGTACTTCTCGCCAAAAAGCGCCATGGCGCCGGCCGCCCGCGCGTCCGCTATCGGCATGACCTGCGTCGCCACCGTCGAATCGGTCCGAATGTACTGGTTTACCAGGCGCTCAATATCATGAAGGCGATCCGTCGGGATGCCCTCGAAATGCGTGAAATCGAACCGAAGCCGTTCCGGGGACACCTGCGATCCCGCCTGGTGCACGTGTTCGCCCAGCGTCTCCTGCAACGCGGCCTGCAACAGGTGCGTGGCCGTGTGATGGCACGCGGTCGCCGCGCGCGATACACTGTCCACCGAGGCCAGCACCGTGTCGCCCACGTTCAGGCTGCCCTGGGTCACCTTCGCGTAATGGAGACGGAGGTTCTCCAGCGGCGCTCTGGTCGTGGCCACGTGGGCGCTGCCCCCGGCGGATTCCAGCGTGCCCAGGTCGCCGGTCTGACCGCCCGACTCCGCGTAAAACGGGCTCACGTCAAGAACAACTTCGCCTTCCTGGCCGTCCGCAAGGGTTTGCACCTTCTTGCCGTCGCGCAGGAGCGCCTGGATGGTGGCCTCGCACGACAACATGTCGTAGCCCACAAATTGCGTCTCGCCAAGCTCGTCGCGGAGTTTGCGGTAGATCGGCGCGATCTCGTGCTCGCCCGTCCCCGCCCACGCGTTGCGGCCCAGTTCGCGCTGCTTCCGCATGGCCGTCTCAAACCCGTCCCGATCCACGGTATAGCCCCGGTCCTCGGCAATGTCCGTCGCGAGGTCCAGGGGGAAGCCAAAGGTATCATGGAGGCGGAACAACTCGGCGCCCGGCACCGCTTTGCTTCCGGTCTTCGCGAGTTCCGCGAACGTCTCCTCGAGAATGTCCATGCCCCGGGCCAGGGTGCTGGCAAATCGTTCTTCCTCGGTATGGATGATCTTCTCGATCTGGATCTGCCGCTCCGTGAGTTCGGGATACTGGTGGGCCATGAGATCGATTACCGTGCGCGACAATTCGAACAGGAACGGCTTCTCCAACCCGATTTCGCGCCCGAACCGCGCCGCACGCCGCAGCAGACGCCGCTCGACGTAGCCCCGGCCTTCATTCCCCGGAAGCACCCCGTCCGCAATCATGAACGAGAGCGCGCGGATGTGATCCGCAATCACGCGAAACGGGACCGGGTTCGCCGTGTATGCCGAGCCGGCCAGGGATTCCGCATGCTGAATGATGGGGAAGATGTGGTCGACATCGAAAACCGTCTCTTTGTTCTGGAGAATCGCGGCCATGCGTTCGAGGCCCATCCCCGTGTCGATGCCGCGGTTTTGGAGCGGCGGACGCGACCCGTCCGGCTGCTGGTCGAACTGCGGAAACACCAGGTTCCAGTATTCCATGAAACGCGCGTCGCCTTCCGCGCCGAGAGGGCCCGGGCCGAAGGTTTCGCCGCGGTCCAGGTGCAGCTCCGAACACGGACCGCAGGCGCCGGTGTCGCCCGCCGGACCCCAGAAATTGTCTTTTGCGCCCAGCCGGACGATCTTGGCGGGGGGGATGCCGATCTCCGTTTCCCAAATGCCCGCGGCCTCGTCATCATCTTCGTACACCGACACCCAGATCCGTTCGGCGGGAATCTTGACCACCTGGGTGGAGTATTCCCATGCCCACTGAATCGCTTCCCGCTTGAAATAGTCGCCGAACGAGAAATTGCCCATCATTTCGAAGAACGTCATGTGACGCGCGGTCTTGCCAACCTCATCGAGGTCGTTGGCTTTGCCCCCGGCCCGCAGGCATTTCTGCGCCGTGGCGGCCCGCCGGTACGGCACCGGAACCTCGCCCGTGTAGTACGGTTTAAACTGCACCATGCCCGCGCTGCTGAACAGAAGCGTCGGATCGTTGCTGGGCACGATTTTGTCGCTGCGTTCAACTACGTGGCCGCGTTCACGGAAGAATTCAAGATAACTGGAACGGATGTCGTCGGTTTTCACGCGTGTTCTCCATTGATAACCCTGGCCCCGGCAGCGGCGCCGCAAAGAGAACATAAAATATCGGAAACGGAGGTGCGTTTTCAATCCGGCCGCCCGAGGCGCCCGTCAAGCACCGCGTTTGCGGTATGATGACGTAACGTTTTGAGGAACAATGGCTTGCGTTCCCGCGCGCGCTCCCGTGCCCGGCGGACCGCTCCCGGCGGCGGTAAGATCTGCAAAAAAAGGCTTGACAAGGGCCGCCGGATGTGGTACATATCCGCCGATTGTGCCGGGGATCCGATGGCGAGTGGCATTGAATTCTCCCTGATATCGAACCCGGCACACGCGGCGCGAATGAGTCACGCGTCCGTGCGATGAAGAAACATCCGAATGCTCAGGCCCAAGATGGCAACATCGCGCGGAGATACCAGAAATCTTCGGAAAGGAGGTGGATTGCGTCATGCATCGCTGCGCACTGTGCAACGAACACATTGAGGAAGTGGACATCCAGTTCAACGAAGTAGCCATCCTCGATGACGAGTACTGGCACCTGGATTGCTATGCCGAGTACTTCGGTGAGGTCTTTGAAGAGGCCTGATCACCTATCCCCCATCTAAGCACGTTTTCTGCTTAATTACCCTAAGGTAGGCCGAGTCAGGCCGCCCCGGGTATTTTTTTTGCCGGTACGCCCGGTTGGTGCGCTGCCGCTCCGTCCTCGTGACCCGGAGCGGCCGTTCCTTTTTGGGGGGCGCCATGCCGCGAATCCGCTGCCCGGCGGCCCAAAGACCCCTTCCGGGCGCGCTCTTTTCGCCCTATCTACACGGTTTGACATCAGTTCCACGCTTTGGTAAATTCAGCGCTTCAATCGGTGCCGGTGAGTCCGCGGCCGCGACACCACTGTTCAAGGCCGTTTGTTCAACTTGGGTCAGCGCGTAGGGGGGCGGACTGTAACTACGCGAAATTCATTCCAGTACGGAGGAAACCATGCCTAGAATCCTCGCCCTTGATAACCTGAGCGAACTTGGTCTTGAGGTGTTCCGGAAGGAAGGTTTCGAGGTGGATGTAAAACCTCCGCAGAAACCCGACGAGTTGGCGGCGATGATCGGCGACTACGACGGCCTCGTCATTCGCAGCGCCACCAAAGTGACGGCCGAGGCCCTCGCCCAATCCGGCAAACTCAAAGTCATCGGACGCGCGGGCGTCGGCACCGACAACGTCGACAAGGCGGAAGCCACCAAGCGCGGCATCGTCGTCATGAATGTCCCGGGCGGGAATACCATATCGACCTGCGAACACACCCTCGCGCTGCTTCTGGCCCTGTGCCGCAACATCCCCAAGGCCCACCAGTCCATGATCGAAGGCCGCTGGGACCGCAAGCTCTTCATGGGTACCGAAGTGCGCGACAAAACCCTCGGCATCATCGGCGTCGGGCGGATTGGCGGGGAGGTCGCCAAACGCGCGCTGGCCTTCGAGATGAAAGTCCTGGCGTTCGACCCCATCCTCACCAAGCTCAAGGCGGAAGCACTCGGCGTCGAACTGGTTTCGCTCGACGAGATGATCGAGCGCGCCGACTTCATCACGATCCACGCGCCCAAGAGCGACAAGACCCTCAACATGATCGGCTATGAACAGCTCAAACGCATGAAACCCACATGCCGGATCGTGAATTGCGCCCGCGGCGGCATCGTGAACGAGGCGGACCTGGCCCGCGCCCTCAAGGAAGGCATCATCGGCGGCGCCGCGCTCGACGTCTACACCTCCGAACCGTTCGAAAACAACCCGTTCACCGGCCTCGACAACATCATCATGACGCCCCACCTCGCCGCCTCGACCGACGAAGCCCAGCTCACGGTGGCCGTGGATGTCGCGAAACAGATGGTCGAATACCTGAAGGTCGGCACGATCGTCAACGCGGTCAATGTGCCGAGCCTCGACGGCGAAACCCGCAAAAAGCTCTCTCCGCTCCTGTACCTCGCCGAACGGCTGGGCACGTTCCTGTCCGGATACATGAAAGGGACCCCCAAAGCCATTCGCATCGACTACAGCGGCACGCTGCCCGTGACCGACACCTATCCGCTCACGGTGGCCGTCCTGATCGGCTTCCTGAAGCCCCTGGTCGAGAGCGTCAACGAAGTCAGCGCTCCCAGCCTCCTGGAAGACCACGGCATCGAGTTCAGTGAGACCCGCCGGGCCGATGTGCCGGACTACAACTTCCTCGTCGGCGTGACCGTCGAGACCGACAAGGAAAAACACCATGTCGCGGGAACGCTGTTCGGGAATGACGACCCCCGTATCTGCGTTATTGATGGCACGCGCGTGGACGCGGTGCCGGAAGGGCATATGGTGGTGTGCCGCAATGAAGACAAGCCGCTCATCATCGGCCGCGTGGCCACGATTATCGGCGAAGCCGGCGTCAACATCGCCAACCTGGTGCTCGGGCGCGACGAACGCGGCGGCCGGGCGGCCACGATTCTCAATATCGACGACCCGCTCTCGGACGACGTGATGGAGAAGATTCGCGCCGTGCCGCATGTGAAAGAAGCCCGCTTATTGAAGCTGTAACCCGCACCTCGGGACAGAGACGCTCCAGCGTGGTACGCAATGGGGAAGAGGGATGACTATGTTTAAACATATCCAGGTTCCACAGGGCGAAAAGATCGCCGTGTCAAGCGACGGCGCCCTGACCGCGCCGGACAGGCCCATCATCGCGTTTATCGAGGGCGACGGTACGGGCCCCGATATCTGGCGCGCCTCGAAGATGGTGTTTGACGCCGCCGTCAAGCACTGTTACGGCGCAAAACGCGCGATCGCCTGGATGGAGATCTTTGCCGGCGGAAAAGCCAACCAGGTATGCGGCGCCTACCTCCCTGACGAGACCCTCGAGGCCATCGAGGAATTTCGTGTGGCGATCAAGGGACCGTTGACGACGCCCATCGGCGGCGGGTTCCGCAGCCTCAACGTGACCCTTCGGCAGCGTCTAGACTTGTTTGCCTGTGTCCGGCCCGTGCGCTATTTTCCGGGCGTCCCGAGCCCCGTCAAGGAACCGGAAAAGGTGGACATGATCATCTTCCGCGAGAATACGGAGGACGTGTACTCCGGCCTCGAAGTGCAGGAAGGAACCGAAGACGCGCGAAAGCTCATCGCCTTCTGCCGGGAGACCTTCGGCTGGAAGATCCGCCCCGATTCCGGCATCGGCCTCAAGCCTGTGAGCGTGGAAGGCTCGAAACGCCTGGTCCGCGCGGCCATCCGGTATGCCCTGAAACACGGCCGCAAATCGCTTACTCTCGTGCACAAGGGAAACATCATGAAGTTCACGGAAGGGGCGTTCCGCAAATGGGGCTACGACCTGGTCCGGGAGGAATTCGCCGATGTGGCCGTAGCCTGGGATGATTGCGGCGGGGAGCCGGGCGGCAAGCTGCTCGTCAAGGACACCATCGCCGACATCTTCCTGCAGCAGATTCTCACGCGCCCCACCGAATTCGACGTGATCGCCACCATGAACCTGAACGGCGACTACATGAGCGACGCGCTGGCCGCCCAGGTGGGCGGCATCGGCATCGCGCCCGGGGCGAACATCAACTACGAAACCGGCATGGCCATCTTCGAGGCCACGCACGGCACCGCGCCTAAATATGCCAATCTCGACAAAGTCAATCCCAGCAGCGTGATCCTGTCGGGCATCATGATGTTCGAGCATCTGGGCTGGACCGAGGTTGCCGAAGCCATTGTGCGCGCTATGACGCGAACCTTCGCCAACAAGACGGTCACCTATGACTTCGAGCGCCTGATGACCGGCGCCACGCTGCTGAAGTGCAGTGAATTCGGAAAGGCGGTTATCGAAAACCTGTAGCCCGGCGCGGGATGCGGGCAGGCATCAGGGCAGGGAACCGCCGGCGGGCCGGCCAGGCTCGGTCCAGCGGTGCGCGCGCAGCATGCGCCGTACAACGCCCTGCTGAGGGAACGGCAACGGTGTCCGAGCTGGCAGATATCTTCGCCGACAGCGACATGCGCGAACGGTTCGCGCGATTTTATCGCTATGCTCAGGTGGGCCGCTGCGTCAGCAGCGTGACGCACGACGTCAACAACTACCTCGGCGCCATCCTGGCCTATGCCGAGCTCCTGAGTCTCGAAAGCGGCCAGACGGACGAGTCCCGCCGCATGCTCGAGGAAATCATGACGGCGGTCCGCCGCTCAAGCCGCCTGGTCAGCAGCCTGACCGACATCGCCCGCCGTGAACGCCCGGATCTTCGCGTGGTCTCCCCCCGCGACCTCCTGGAAAGCGTCCTGGACCTCCGGCGCTATGATCTCATAATGGTCCGTGTCGATCTCGAGACCATCTATCAGGAGGATCTGCCGCAGATCTCGGTCGACCTCCCAAAGCTCCAGCAGGCGCTGATCTATCTGCTTTCAAACGCCATCGAAGCCGTTGAGGGGGAAAAGGACCGGCGGATCAAGGTCTCGGTTTCCGCCGGAACGGCGACCGTCGAATTCTGTTTCTGGAACGCGGGCGGCGCCATCCCGGAGGCCGTGCGTGCGCGTCTGTTCGAACCGTTTTTCACGACCCGGGGCGGCGGGCATCTCGGCCTGGGCCTCTGGACCGCCCGCCACAATCTCCGCGCGTTCCGGGGCGATGTGACCTATGACCCCGCGCGAGGGTTCTCGGCGGTGGTGCCTCAGGAAAGCGGCGCCGGGCCACTGGGGACGGAAAACAGCACGACAGGCGCGTGACGCCTACTCCAGCACGTAAACGACCTCAACCTTGGCCGAGCACGACGCGCGCTCGGTGTCCGGCTGGTCCGCGCCGTATTCCGGGTCCTGGTTCCACGCAATCTCCACCACGCGCACATCAAAGATCGTCGCTATGCGCGTGGACATGATCTGCGCGGCCGCTTCCGCGTTGGGCAGGGCATTCTCCATCGCGCGCATGACCGCAGTGCGCTCCACGGTGCTCTGATCGGAGACCTTGAGCAGCGGCCCGGTCAGCACGGCGTTGGTCTCCCGGGCGACCACGCGCAACGCGTCACAGATCGCCGCCAGACTCTGCACCGGCTCCTCGACGCCGGTTGCCAGCCTGCCCACGGTGAAGCGCAGCCGGAACGCGAACGTGACCGTCATGGCGTTTGCATCGGGTATGCTTGGCCCGGTCACCACGGTTTCGAGCGGCGCGATTTCCCGGTCTTTCAGCAGCCGCAGGATGTCCACCTCGGTGGTCTTGGTTTTCTCGGCCGCTTCCTGCAGGGTGTTTCCCGTCACGCGGAAGTAGAGCCAGAAGTCGGCACGATCGGGAGCGGTATCGACGGTGGCCGTTCCGGCCGATGTGATGGTGGAGAGGGCGACCGGAGGAGCGTCCTGGCCGTGGGCGGCCGCGCACAGAAGCCCCACGAGCAGCGGAACGCAGGCGCCGCGGATGGCGCGGCGAACGCTATGCCCGCGGATCCGGAAAGAACGGAAACAGCCGGCGCAACTCGTCTTCGGACGGTTGGCGTCCATACGGACAGATTTCGAAGGTCTCCACATAGCGCGTTTCCCTTGCCTGTTCCGGCCCGTACCATCTTGCGAGGAGGTCCCGATGTGCATTCGCCGGCCTGGTGAACGAGGCGTCCCAATTCTCCCGCAACCACGCCTTCCGGGCGGCGGGGGCGGAAGGCACCTGGTCCAGCGTGCCTTCCAGCCAGGGCAGCCACTCGTACATCTGCGATTCCATGGCGTCCAGCAGGTCGTATTTGACCTCCATCACATCATCGATGGCGATGGCGATGTGCGGAGTCAGCGTCAGGGCGCTTGGCCGCGCGTGCATCAGGTAGAAAAAGTACGGGTTGTGCCGCAGCGCCTCAACATCCGGGCAGCAGTTGGGCACCGTGACCATGAACGAAGCGTCCTGCACCAGGGTGGACGTGTAGCGGTGGTCGGGATGGTAATCCTCCGGGTGATGGCTGATGACCACGTCGGCCCGGTAGCGCCGGATGATGCGGATCACCTCGTGCCGGATCGCCAGCGTGGGCATCAATTCGCCATCGTGATGGTCGAGGATCTGTGTCTCCATGCCGCCCCGGCGGGCCGATGCTTCGGATTCTTCACGGCGGCGCCGCGCGAGAACGCCGCCCCCCATCTCATGATGCCCCGCGTCCCCATTAGTCAGCGATACAAAGAGCACCCGGTTCCCCGCGCGAAGCCATTTGATGGCAGTACCGCCGGCGTAGGCTTCGCAGTCGTCGGGATGCGCGCCAATGACGACGATGTTCATGATGCGGCGCTGGTGGCGGCAGCGGCGCCTTCCGCGGGCGGCCCCGCGGCGGCGGCGCCGGGTTCTTCGGGCGCGGCGGCCGCCGGAGCGGCCGGAGGCGGGGCCGCGGCGCTCTTGACGTTGATGCGAACGGGCGGGGTAGCCACCGCCAGCGAGTAGCGTTCTTCGGACACCTCGGCCGTCATCGGATCGATCGTGTCGGGGTCCGTGCCGTCGGGCATGAGCAGCGCTTCAACCGCAATCGTCACCAGCATCGTGTCCGGAAGGCTCGTACGGGCGGCCAGCACGTTCACGGAGCGTTCGGCAACACTCGGTTTCGCGCTCTTGCCGATGACGGTGCCGAACGTGTCCAGCACCTGCTCGCCGTCTTGGATCACGATGCGCAACACGCCGGGGTTCTTGGGGAAGCTCCGGCGGGATTCCACCTTGAAGTCCAGCCAGAGTTCATTGGGCAGCGGCGGCGCAATGTCGACGGTGAACAGGTTCATGCGTCCGGAGGCATCCACCAGCGGCGTGGCTTCGACGTTGGGTCCCTGGGACTTCTGCGCGACGGCCACCGAAATCAGGGCCGCTTGCTCGAGGTCGCCAATGTTGTCTTCCGTCGGGGCGGGAATGACCTGGCCGCCTCCGCCCGGGCGGGCGCTGCCGGATGTCCCCCCGGGGTCGGGTTTCCCGTTACACGCCGTAACAATGGCTGCAATCAAAACGAGTGGAACAAGCCGTTTCATGGTACACAAACCCCCTGGTTGCAGTGACGGCGCGGTCGCGCCGCGGGCCGGTCTCCAGTTTCCAGCAAGAGTACGGGGAGATGATAGCAGTCCGCGGAGGGGTGTGTACAGTCTCGCTTTGGCCGCGACGAACCGCAATCCGCGCTCGTGCCTGCGCGCCTGGCGCGATCACCGGTCCTTGCCGTGTTCACGGGCCCGGCGTTCGGCGTCACGCAGGCGTTTCCGGAAATCCTCTTCGCCCAGCGTCTGTTGAAACAGTTCGCGTTCGTCGACGCGGTACTGGGCGCGGATGTAGCGGAGGTCCCAAATCGCCAGCAACAGCGCCGTCACGAAAAACGCGAAAAAGAGCAGCCAGTACACCACGAAATGGGTGAGCGACTGGCGGGGAAAGTCCCAGTGACGGCCTCCATACGCGAGAACGACACTGCCCGCGATGGCAATGCCGCCCGCGATCCGCCATTTTGTCTGCAGGGTCATGGCGCCGGGGTACTCGTCCTCTTACCGGTCATACACCCACACGCGTTCTTCGTACGTCTCTCCCGACGGCGTGCGCACCAGGCGTGTTTCGTAGTGGCCGGTGGCGGCCGGAGCCGGGGAACGGTAGGCGGTGGCCTGCGGCGCCGGTTGACGGCCCGCCTGGTCGACCTGGTCGCCGACCAGCGCGCCTGTGAGCGCGCCCAGACCCGCGCCAATCAGAGCGCCCTCGCCCTGTTTTCCTACCTGATGTCCGATAATGGCGCCCGTTCCGGCGCCCAGGGCGCCGCCCAGCACCGCGCCATCTTGGACCGGCGTGGTGTTACACCCCGCCAGCGCCGCCGCGACGCTCACCGTAAGCACCAGTGTTGTCAATGTCTTAACGTTCATGGCGCGAAACCTTTTTTGTTTGCTTCGCCTCACCCATTCTACCACAGGTTCCAGCCGAGGCAACCCCTGTCGCTTCCTCTGTTCTCCGCTCAACAAGACGCACCGGCGCGCGCGGTATTCACTCCGGCCAGACCCATCCCCGCGGCTCGGGGCATGCAGGTGCTACGATTCGCCCGCGGGCGGCACATCGCCTGTGCGGACTCAGCCGGTTTCGTTCGTTTACCGGCAATTGCATTCCCATTTCGGAGCGGATATAGTCGTGGCCATGGCGCTCCCCGCACTCCGAAATATCGATGCGTTCTCTGTCGAACACGAGGGGGAAACCATGATCCTCGTGCGCGATCCCGAATCGTTTGTAGAGGACCAGCTCCTGCTGGGCCCCGTCCCGTTCTTTGTGGCCAGCCAGCTCGACGGGCTGAACGACATCACCGATATCCAGTATCTCCTGTTCCAGCAGACCGGCGGACGGCTGCTCTCTGAAGACCAGATTCGCGAGGTAGTCGACTATCTTGATGCGCACGGGTTCCTCGCGTCGCCGCGATTCGAGTCTCTGTATCGCGAAGCGCTCGACGCGTTTCGCGCCCGGAGCTCGCGGCCCGCATTTCTGGCCGGAAAATCGTACCCCGACGATCCCGGCGAACTACGCGAGTTCATCGATGCCCTGTATGCCGGCAACGGCGGCCCCGGGCCGGTCCGGCCCAACGACACGGCGATCGGAAAAGGCGTGCGCTGCCTTATCGTGCCCCATATCGATTTCCCGCGGGGCGGCGTAGCCTACGCACACGGCTACGCACGGCTCGCCTCTGGCCGTAAACCGAAGACCGTGATGATTTTCGGCGTGTCTCATGCGGCTGCGCCCGTCCCCTTCATCCTGACCCGCAAGGGCTATGAGACGCCTTTCGGCACCCTCCACGTGGACACCGAAGCCGTGGAGGCCCTGGCCGCGGCCTGCACGTGGGATCCCTTCGAGCATGAAATCGCCCATCGTTCCGAGCATTCCATCGAGTTTCAGGCCGTGATGCTCGCGCACCTGTACGGGACCGGCGTCACCATCGTCCCCATCCTGTGCGGCTCGTTCTCCGATGGACCTGAACCGGACACGTCCGCCTTTGCTGACGTCAACGCGTTTCTGAAGGCCTGTCAACAGGTGATGCGTGCTTCGGACGGCGGCATGTGCGTCGTTGCGGGGGTGGATCTGGCTCACGTAGGACGCCGCTTCGGCGACGCCTTCGAGATCGACGACGAAATCGTGCACGCGGTAAAGGCCCGCGATGATGAAGACCTGGCCTGCGCCCTCAACCTGGACGCGGACGGATGGTATGCCTCCGTGATGAAAGACGGAAACCAGCGGCGCGTGTGCGGCCTCAACGCCATCTATGCCTCGCTGAAAACGCTGGACGGCGCGGCCGGCCGCGGCGAACTGCTCACGTACATGTATGCCCACGATCCCGCGGGTGGGATTGTGTCATTCGCGGGCATCGCCTTTCAGGAAGAGTAATCGCGCCGTTTCGCGAAGGGGGAACCCATGCGTGTGATTTCATGGGCAGTCATGTTCGTGCTGGCGGCCTTCCCGGCGCTCGCCGCCGAGTTTCATGTCGCGGCCGGCGGCGACGACACCCATGCCGGCACAGCTTCGGCGCCCTTTGCCTCCCTCGAACGGGCGCGGGATGCCGTGCGTGCCCTGAAAGAAGGCGAAGCATTCCCCGAAGGCGGAGTGACGGTGTGGCTGCACCGCGGCGTGTATCCCCGGCTCGCGGCGTTTGTCCTGGAAGAGCGGGATGGCGGCGCGTCCAACGCCCGCGTCGTTTACCGCGCTGTTCCCGGGGACGACGTGCGTCTGATCGGGGGCCGGGAGATCGCGTCCGGCGCATTTCAGCCCGCACGGGATGAAGCCGTGCTGGCGCGCGTGGATGAAGCGGCGCGCGGCCAGGTGCTGGTGGCCGATCTCCGTGCGTTGGGTATCAGCGAATACGGCAACTTGCCGGACGCTTACGGCGACCCGCCCGCCATCCCCGAGCTGTTCTTCGACGGGCAGCGCATGACGCTCGCGCGGTGGCCCAACGACGGGTGGGCGCACATCGCGGAGGTCATTGAAAGCGGTCCCGCTCCCTGGCGCAACCACGCGTCCGACCAGCCGGGGACCTTTAAGTACACAGGCGACCGTCCCCGCAGATGGCAGTCCGCGCCGGGGATCTGGCTGTACGGCTACTGGTGCTTTGATTGGAGCAGCGAGACCATCAAGGCGGGGTCCATCGACACCGAACGGCGCGAGATTACCCTGGTCAAACCGCACGGGTACGGCATCGGCGGGGGCAATCCGCCGCCCCGCCGCTACATCGCCATCAACCTTCTCGAAGAACTGGACAGTCCGGGCGAGTATTACCTCGACCGTGACGCCGGACGCCTGTATTTCTGGCCGCCGAAACCACTCGCCCAGGGATGCGCGGCGCTCTCGCTGGCTACGGAGCCGGTCATCCGCGTTGAAAATGCGTCATTCGTCACCATTCAGGGTCTGACCATCGAAATGTGCGCAGGGAACGGCATCGAAATGCGCGATGGGCGCCAGAACGAGCTGCTCGCATGCACCATCCGCCGAACGGGACACGCCGGCGCGATCGTCGACGGCGGTCTGAACCATGCCGTGAAAGCGTGCGACATCTATGAGACCGGCATGGCCGGACTGCACATCGGCGGCGGCGATCGCTCCACGCTCACGCCTTCCGGACACCTCGTGTTCAACAATCACATACACCACATCGGCGAGCGGAAACGTACCCACGCGTATCACCTGCATCTCACGGGCGTCGGGATCCATGTCGCCTACAATCTTCTCCACGACGCGCCGCATCAGTCGATCGGCCTGGCGGGCAATGACCACCTCTTCGAGTACAACGAGATTCACCACAGCGGCCAGGACAGCGACGATTGCGGCGCGTTCTACATGGGCCGCAATCCCTCCGAACGGGGAACCGTCCTGCGCTACAACTTCTGGCACCATACAGGCAGCGAACGCGCCCACGGCAGCGCCGCGGTCTATTTCGACGACGGCTCGGGCGGCCAGACGGTTTTCGGAAACGTGTTCTACAAGGCCGCGGGCGGCTCGTTCGGCGCCGTCTTTGTCCATGGCGGCCATGACAACCTCGTTGAAAACAACATCTTCGTCGAATGCCCGGTTGCGGTACGTCAGGCCCCCTGGGCCGATGCGGCCTGGCGCCAGTTCCTGGACGACCCGGACCGCCAGACCAAGCTGCTGCGCGACGTCGACATCACCAATCCGCCGTACACGGACAAGTATCCCGAACTGCGGGGCTATCTCGAATGGGACGGGCAACCCCGCCTCAACAAAGCCTTCCGGAACGCCATCTACAAATGCGAGCGTTTCGTCGATGGGAATTGGGAGATCATGAACAACTGGGTGATGCGTGATGAGGACCCCGGTTTTGTCGACGCCGGCCAACTCAACTTCCAGCTTCGCGAAGATTCTGTCATTCCCAGGCGAATCGAGGGGTTCCAGCCCATCCCGTTTGAACGGATCGGGCTCGTGAAAGACGCGTTGCGTCCCGTCCTTCCGGAGAAACCGTAGCGCTCTTCCTTCCGTCTACTCGACCGTAAGCGACAGCAGCCGCGCGGAGTGGGGGGGAAGGACCAGTTCCAGCCGCAACTGGCCCTGGCTCTCGGAAGACGGCGGCGTGGTCCCCGTCACCAGCTCCTGAATGCGCAGCGGTCTTCCTGCCAGCGCGAGAGAGGCCAGATCGATCGTCACGCGGGTGCTGCTCTCGCCTGGTGATTCATTGAGCAGCGAGAAGAACAGGGCGCCCGACTCCGGCTCCCCGTAGCGCTCGATGTAGGCGCCCCCATCGGCCCGGGCATGTGTAACCGCCTGCCACCCCGCCGAGCCGATCATCCGGAGCAGCGGGATGTATTTCTTGAACAGGGGCCGGGCGGGCTCGTACCACTCGGGGTTCTCAAAGAAGCAGTCAGTCGAGGCGTTTTCGCTGAAAAAGCCCGGGTACATGCCATAGAAAAGGCATCGCTGCATGTAGCGCTCGATCTCGGTCAGATCCACGTCGGCGTAATGGGTATTGAGCAGAAAACAATACGGTTTCTGGCGGCAGAGGGCGCGGCGGAACGCCATGGATTCATCGGTCATCGGCTGCCATTCCCCCTCGGGAAACCAGTCGGTCTCGGTGCCCAGCACGTCGAGGTACCCGGCCGGAAACGCATATCCATGCAGCGATGCATTCGCCATCATGAATTTCCCCTGGGAATGCACCTTTGCGGCCACATCGCGCTCGAACTCGAACGTCGAGAACACGGTTAGGATGCCCACGCGCCGGGACTGGTGGTCAAATACCAGCGGAAGATCCGCCGAGGCAAAGTGGTCCCGCCGGTAGTTCAGCGTCGACGCGAAATAGACGAAGGAATCGATGTAGACGCCATCCACGCTTGCCGCCGGCTGCGGCGTTCCCTCGAAGCCCGGGTCAGCAATCAGATTGCGCTCCGTACCCGCTTCCCCCAGAAACACGTCGTCTACCCAGACCGTGCCCGTGTGCGTGCCCCGCATCAAGAGGTAGACGGTGGCCTGTCTGAAGGGTTTCCCGGATTCGAGCGTGCGCTCCAGCGTCACAAAGTCCGGCGCGTCCGCGGGAATGGGCATGCACTGCCCCCACAACGGCGTGCCGTCCGTGTGGATCAAATCCACATAGACGGCGCAGTTGTTGTCGTGAACGCCTGTAAGTGCAGAGGATTTGACGCGCGCGCGCAGCACGAGCGGAGCGGGCGCGGCCTGGTCTATCGCGATGCTCTGAACGGCGCCGGCCTTTCCGGGCTGGGCCAGTGAAACCCGCAGCGCCTGCTGTCCCGAAGCGAACACCGCCGAGTCCAGCCGGTAGCCCGCCTCATAGTGACTCCAGTCGGGAAGACGGTCCCGGTCCGGCGGGGCGAGCGAGCGTTCGAGGTGCGACCATTCGCGCTGCGCCTGATTGACCGGATGCGCCTCCGTGACGGGGAGGTCGGGGTCGGCGTTCAGCGGAAACAGCGCGCCGTCGCACCACGGCGTATCGCGAAGATAGACGATGGGCCTCCCGTCCGCGCCGTGTATCGACGAAAGTACAGTGACGGAGGCCTGTCCCCTGGCAGAGGGGTCGCCCTCGAGCAGGGAGGTCAAATGGGCAAGGGCGGCGTCTTCCTCGCGCGGCGTCTCTTCAGGAAGCGGCAGCCACGTGGTCATCGGTTCGGTGTAGACGAAGGTCAGAATGCCGTGTTCTTCGTCCCATGGAACGTTGTCCGTCCCCTCTTTGAACGCGAACCCGAAATCCTGCGCGTCCCGGACGGTGCTGATGTCGGTAAACGCCATCCAGAGCCCTTCACGGTCCACGCGTTTCTCAAAACATGCCGGAAACAGGGCGTAATACCGTTCGAGCGCCGCGCGGAGGCCCCAGGCAGGGTCAAAGGCGTAGAGCAGCGTCTCAAATGTGGCGCGCTGCGGGAATTTCGCCGTGTCGGGCGCCAGACCAAGATCGAACGCCGCAAAGAGCAGATGCGCGTCCGCGGCGTAGACCAGCCGGCAATGGCGAGGCTCCGTCATCGGTGTCGCGAGGGCGATGCCCGCGTTCGGGCCGCTCAGGGCGGCCAGGGGATAGAGCGAGCACTGGCCGGTCGCGCCCGCGCTGGTCTGGTGTGTGTTCATGAATACGCCCGCCCGGGCCGGGGCGCTCCGCCGCATGTCGCGCCACCACGTCCAATCGTCTCCATCGAGGGGTACAGGCACATAGACAGTAATCGCGCGGTCGCTGCCGCGCCGATCCTCGAGCGCTCCCCTTAGCCGGATGCAATCGGCGCCGGTCTCGACCTCGAGGCGCAGCGTCAAGGCCAGTTCCTCATAATTCCATTCGTATACGGGCGGGCCTTCCGCGGCGGCATCTCCGGCGGGCTGGCCCATTACGAAGTCACTGTCGGCGGCCAGGTCGCGCACGAACGGCGCCAGGGGGGCATGCCCGAGAAGCCGCTCGTTCAGAAAGAGCGCCGTGGCCGGGCGCTCAGCGCTGGTGACGATGCTGAACGCGAGTCCGCGATCCGTGGTTGGAATGTGCCCCGCGGCCGGCAGTGCCGGTGGTTCCGTTTCCGGGAGCGGGGCGACCGGCACGTTCTCAAAAAAGAGCATCTCGCGATTGCCACAGGGGTAAAGGGCGAAGTCATCGAACCAGACCGTACCCGTGTGTTCGCGGAAGAGGGCGTACACCGTGATCGAGCGCAGTGGCTTCTCCGGCAGCACGACACAGCGGCGTTCTTCCCAATCGTGCGTGCCGGTGCTGAAACTTGACACCACGCCCCAGAGAGGCGTGCCGTCCGCGTACAGCGCGTCGATGTAAATCGCGTAACCGCGGCCGTCCGGGCCACTGACGTTTTCCGCCCGGCTCCACCCCGTCACAATCACCGGGAGCGGTTCGGTCTGTTCGAGCTGAAGGGTCTGGCCCGCCCCCAACTGCCCGGCGGCATCCCCGCTGGTGCACTGGATTGCCGTCCCGCCGTCCCGTCCCTGGCCTGGCGCGGCGACGTAGCCGTCTTTCCAGAAGTACCAGCCCGGCAACGGCCGGGTCTGGCCCTCCTCGAAGCCGGCGTTCTGAAGCAGCTGGGGTCCCGAAGCGGCCGCGGCATTGTCCAGACGCTGAAATACCGGGGTCTCCGCGCCGGCCGCTACGGCCGCAAACAAACACACCACCACCCGGATGACGAATCGCCGCTCATGTACCCACCTGTGCTTCATCGAAACGTGTCTCCTATCGCCTGATCCCGTACCACAGGGTCTCGTATTGGGGTCCGATCGCAAGAACGCTGCCGCTCTGGCCGGTCTGAAGCTCGACCGGCGCCTTCGCCTTGCCCCCGCCATCGAGAGCGGAAGCGCTCCCGCCTCCGGGAAGGGTGAGCGTGGCCTCTATGCCCTCCGCGACAACCGGCGCCGAACCCCATTTGTTTCCTACCGAAGTGCGGTCCTCATTCCAGCCCATGTTCGTGTTCTCGACGCGTCCCGCCGCGACCACCAGAACACGGGTCGACGCAGCCAGCGGTTTCCCGTCGAGCGCCGCAATGGCCACCGTGGCCCAACCATTCTCCGCCCTGGTCACCCTGATGGCCGCATCCCCAAGCCGAATTTCCTCGCCCGCGATGTATCCGGCCGCAATCCGCACCGCCGGCGCGTTGACCGTGTACCGCGCCCGTTCGGGCGGTGTGTGCTGCCAGACAATCTCGCCGGTATTCGAGGCAACCGGCGGCTCGGGCACGGCGAGTTCCGGCACGGCCATCTCCCCTTCGCCAGGATGCATCTGGAAACCCACCGGACGTTGCAGTGCGGCGGGCGAGAGCTCCTGCAGGAAATTCCAGCCAAATGCTTGCTCTCGTCTGGCATCGTCGGCATGGAGTTCTACAACGGCCCGGGCGCTTCCCGCTGCAACCGCTTCCATGCGAAACATCACGGCTGCCACCGGCAGAAACACCAGTTTGCCCGGGTGGTTCCACAGCGTGAAGTAGCCCGAGAGACGCTGTTCGCCGGGATCGATGGTTCCGGCGGCGTAATTGAACTGGTAGAGACCGTCCCAGTCCTGGAACGCCGCAAACGACGCCAGCATCGGGAACATCTCAACCGCGTAGTCGCTGGGCGCAGGATGGTCATACTCGCTCACGGTGTAGGGTTTGGCCGGCATCTTGAACCATGCGAGGCGGGAGAGGGTCCCACCGCCGGAGGCAGCCACCATCGACGTGTTCGCGATAGACCAGTTGGCGCCGTCCCAAGGGATTCCCGGGAAATGCGGATGTTGCCAGTACGAGTGCATGTCGATGAAGTCACTCAGTGTGGCTTCACGATAGACCCCGTACATCATCCCGTAATTCGCCTGGGTGTCGCAGATGAACGATTCGACGCCAAGGTCCTCGCGCAAGTACGCCATCATCTCCCGTACGTACGCGCATTCGGTGTCGGACAGGAAGAGGTAGAAATCCCGCACGACCTCCGGTCCCGCATTGCCCGGCGGGAGGGGGATGTTGTCCGCTTCGAGCGTCTGCTCCGGGGGGAGCCCCACCCATCCCCCGCGGCGAAGCGACACATCGGCAAACCAGAATTCCCCCAAACGGTTCTTGAGGTTGAATCCCGCCCGGCAGTGGTTGGGGAGGGAGCCCTCGCATTGGAACGTGTACTCGTAACGTTGCCACGCGGTGTCCACGGCAATATCGAGCGAGAGTCCGCACCCGCTCCAGGGATCCTGGTCAAGGCGGACGTTGGCATTGACTTCGCACGGGGCGTCGGCTTTCGCCCAGAAGACCAGGGTATAGGGCGCGCCATCTTCCAGGTTCAGGCCGGTCTGGTGAAACTGGAGGTTCCACGGCTCCGCGCCTTGCGTCAGGGCCGTCACGTGAAGCGCACGCTTCGAAGGAACGTCCATGGCATCGACGACCTCCGGGGCGAGTTGCGAACCGCCGCCCTGTTCGAAGGTCCACCGCCGCGTGCCCTCCGCGAACGCGCCGTTCGTCAGGACTTCATCGCTTAGCGGCTCGTCAGCACGGTGCCACCGCGCGCGAAGGGCCTCTGTCGTGCCCGCGGTGCGCTTCAGCCAGTCGCGCCACAGACTGGTCAGAACGCCAAGGTACGGTTCCGGGAGACGCTGCAGATCCGCTATCGACTTGTCGGTCAGGGAGTTTTCGTTGTTCAGTTCAACAACTATGACCGCGGGGTCTTTTGCATAGGTCATGCCTGTGTAGGGGTTCGTGTGGGTCAGAAGGTCGCGGGCATAGTCTTTTTGGAGTTTGATGAACTCGGGATAGAAGTTGTCGACGCCTTTGCCAAAATGAAACGTGCGCGACATGTCCTCCGGAATGCCCGGATACGTCCGCGACACGTGCAGGTTGAGATTCGTGTAGATGCCGTTCAGTTTCAGGTGGTGAATGAGCCAGTCCAGCCTGTCCACTTGCTCGGGATCGAACGCGGTCTGATCCGGATTCCAGATGCCCCTCGGCGCGGCATGCATGTCCAGGTGATGAAACCGAATCACGTTCATGCCGAGCTTGCGCAACTGGGCCGCGATTTTCGGGGCGTCCTCCTTGGGCGGAAACGCCCCCGCGAAGGTCAGGTTCGAGCCCAACAGCCGCAATCGCGCGCCTTCCGCATCGTAAAAACGGCCATCGCGTATCGTAACCCTTCCCGCGGCGCCCGCCGGCCGGGGATTCAGGAATGACATGTCCGTGAATGACGCTTCATTGTCGAACGGAGATACCCAAAATGGGAAATATCCGGGCGTTTCCGCGCTGACCTGGGCGGCCGACGGCCACGCGGCGGCGCAGAACATGGCGATCACAACCAGCAGCAAGGCACCCCGCATCTCAGAACTCCTTTCCCTGCATTACGAGAGCGCTCTCCCGTTAGTGGCCCCATTCCACACGATAGCGGCCGCAGCCGTTCAGTCCCGCCTGGAATTTGACACGATTGCCCTTCTGTTCAAAGCCTACTGGTCCCATGGCCTCCTGTGAACCCGCCTTCAGCGCCGTCACACGGACGTTTTCGACGGCGGTCCCGGATCCTAACGCCGCGAGGTTGAGTTCGATACCGAATTCCCTGTCGCGCGGATACGGAAATACGGTCAGGCGATTCATCTCCTTGTTGATCTTGACCGAGCCATCCGTCGCCAGCTTGCCGAAATCGATCCAGGTGCCCGCGGGATTCATATGCGCCTCGAAATCGGCCCGGCCGGCAGTGTACCGCGTCCGTTCCTGTTCCAGGTCGCCCAGCGTCACCCCCGAAATGGCCCCGTTATCCCGTTGAACGGTAAGGGCACCAATGACGTAGCGTCTGGAACCATCGTCGGTGCCCTTCAGCGGGGCCCGGCCGCCATTGAACAGCCCGATAAGGACAGTAAACGTCTCGTCCGTGCCTTCCGGGATGGCGATCTCGTAGGGGCCGTCCGTGATCACGTCGCCCCGCCGCCATTCGCGGGTGGGTTTCGGCAGCGCATGATCCTGTTGAAACGCGATCCGTTCGCTGTGCTCATGGGTATCGCCTGCAAAGTGCACGAAACACGTGTAGTCCTGGTCCAGATCCTCGCGCACCACCCACTCGTAGGCCACGCGCACCCTGCCCGCACCCAGGTGCTCGAACGATTTCAGGCGCGGTTCGACATCCTTTACACGCGCCCGGTACGGCATCGTGAACGAGGTGCGCGCATCCGCGAACACGAATTCGGGACACTCCGCGTAGTCCGCGAAATGGCCGCCGGTTCGATACGTCGCGACTTTCGTATCGGGTCCCACGGCTAAAACGCCCCATTGCGGCAGCGTGTGACCTTCCACCATCCAGTCTTCGGCGGCCCAGTTGACCCATACGGTGAGCCCGCTGTCGTACCGGATGCGCTGGCGGTCCGTGCGGTCCATCACCAGGGCGATACTGGCGGGATAAAAGCCGTCGTCGAGCGCGTACGCGATCTCAACGGGGTTCGCGGCGCCGTACAAGCGCTGGATGGGATGCATCATGTGGTGTTCTTTCGCGACCCATTGAACGTTATCGGTCTGGGCGTTGCCAATGAACCCGGCGTGGCCGTAAGCGATCTCCTGGGCGCGATACGTGTCGATTTGCTCGACCGTGCCCGTGTCGTGGCCCCACTGGTGGCTGTAGCCGCGGCGAAACCACCGCTCGTAATAGCCCATGCCGTGATTGACCATCTGCGGGTGGATTTTCAGCAGGTCGAAATCGAGGAAGGGGCGGTGGTCCTCGCCGCCGTTGACCTGCGCCTCAACCCCGTCGCACAACCCGGCCCAGTAGAAATGGCTGTTGCCTTCGCCAAACAGGGGGCCTTCGTGCGTGTCGCGCATGTACTGAAACAATTCCGAGTCGTACTTGACCTTCGCGAGCGCCATGGCCGCCATGGGCTGGCCCGCTTCGTGGTCGAGCTGGTGCCACGGCGGCACACAGGTGTGGACGTCCAGGTACGCGGCGTTGGTCCGGAACCACTCATGAATCAGCGGCGCGTTCTGTTTTGCAAATTCAAGGGCCCGGTTGCACTTGAGCCCGAAGCTCTGCACCCCCGTGCCTTGATTGAACCAGGCCGGTGACGGGGCTCCATCCGCCCGGAGCACACGCGCCGCCGGGTCGTATGATGGCGCGTCGGGGTACAGATCGATGTAGTTTTCATGCAGCGACCACACATATCCGCAGTCGTTTGCCGCCTGTGCGAACAGCTCCATGCCTTCGCGTCCGCCAAACTCCGGATTCGGGGGGAGATGATCCGGCAGCTTCACGTCGTATCCGTACCGCTGCCACACGTGCGAAATGATGGCCAGATGGTCCACGCCGTTGTCTTTCAAGTTGCGCAGGTTCTCGCCGTCGCCCGCGAACGTGCCCCCGTGATGGCCCCAGATGTCCAGCATGATCCGGGGGCCCAGGAGGGCAAGGTACGGAGAAGGCGGGTGGGGGATGTTGGGCAGAACCTCCTGGACATTCGGCGACACGGCAATGTAGCCCGCTTCATGCAGGGGGTTGCGCGCCCCATCGGTCATGGGGTCGTAGGCCGCCTCGCCCTGAGGACACCGCGACGCATGGGAGCGCGTCCAGTCGAGGTAGCGGCACGTGAACACGTCTTGTCCCGTCAAGTACGACACGGAACCGGCAAAATAGGGAACGCCGAAGGTCTTGCGGAACGGAGCGCCGCCGTTGTGCCCGAGCGAGAAGTCCGTCACAACGGGCTTGTCCGCATCCACGCCAATGGTCAGGGCTTTCCCGGCGATGCCGAACGTCCAGACAGCCTCGAAGGTATCGTTTCCAACGGGATAGGCCCATTCTACCGTGAGTTTTCGGGCGGTTTCGTCAAGCGATGCACTGACCATCCGTCCGTTTTCCAGCCGGAGCGGCGGCGTGTCCGCGTCGGGCGCCTGAACGGTGATTCCCCCGCCCCGTGCGGGCTGAAACGCGGGCGCCTCGTCGATCTGGACGGTGAAATCATCCAGTGTGCCGGTTTGCGGCGCGTACTCATACGTGAGGCGGCAGTCGGCGGCCGTGTACTCAAACCGGTAGCCTGCGTCTGTCTTTACGATGCCGTTGGTGTGCTCGAGAAGGTTGGAGGGCGTGATGCCGTTGCCGGGGGCGGTGCAGAGCGGACGGCTGTCGAGGTCACGCGTTGCCAGATAGGCCTTCGCCGAGGTAAGCCGCGCCAGCAGGCCCTGCTCACCCGCGTTCCGCGTCCCGCAGAGCAGTCTGGCGCCGCCGAAATAGGAATAATCCCACGACGGGCTGTTGGCGGGGCCCGGTTCGGCCTGGATGCGCAAGGTGACGACCTGTCCCGCGTACGGCGTCAGATCGAAGGTGAAGTCTTTCCATTCCGCCTTCGCATAATGCTCGTGCAGCAGGACATCCTCCTGGCCTTCAACCAGGACGGAGGCGCTGAAGGTGACGCCGTCGCTCTTCTCCGGTTCCGCCGCCACCGGACTCATCGCAATGCCGAAAGACAGCGTGATGGGCGAGAGCTCGGGGAAGCGGAGACGGTAGTCCACCCACACCCGGCCGGGAGGCACGTGCCACGGCGAGTGCAGGAGGATCGCGTCGCGTTCGAGCAGCCACTCATGAGGCACGTACGAAATGCCGTTCACGGGGTGGAAATGACCCGTCCAGGATTCGGGCATGGCCATGGCGTCGCGGCCATAGGATTGCCACGCCACCTCATAGATGCCGATATCTCCGAGCGCCGTTTCTCCCGGCGGCAGCTCCACGACGGCGCCCTCCGCGGCGGCAGCGCCCCAGCACACCACAAGAGACAGGCAGGTCACCAGCTTCTTCATTCCACACTTCTCCAGCTTGTCCCGGCGCGTCCGCGATGCGCCCGAAGACTCCCCCTATTCGTTTTCAGGCTGCGGCTTCCACGCCGCCACCACGCCCGTGAGACACGTCGTGCCTGTGCTGGCCTTCCGGACCGGATCCTGCAGGTAGTAGGAAGTCCACCGCAGCGGCGGGTGCACGGCCCCGTCATCCGCGCCGCCCCAGTGGCCGGCCGGTCGCTCCAGCGACAGCTCGACGAGTTCCCAGCCGTCCCGCGTCTTCGACACACCGCCGGTCTGAAAGGTCTGGCCACTCGCGTCGGCCACCCGGCACAGCATGTGGTCGTTGAACTCGGGTCCGTGGACCCAGAGCATCACTTTGTCGGGCCGGGGCATGGGCAGTTCGGGGTTCCCTTTGGGCCCCCACTGCCAGAAACACCATCCGGGTTGCACGGCGTAGTTGACTCTGACCGCCCTCGGAAACGGCGGAGTTTCACCCGGCGCGTCGACAATCTCGCCGGTCAGCGCAATCCCGCGGGCCTCCTCGCCCTCGTCCCACAACCGATAGGCCTCCCGCACATCCTGCCCCACCGGAACGTCCACCGCGTCGACGAGCGCGTAGGTCGTGGGCGGGATCTCGGCCACGATATCCCCGTGTTCATCCACCAACTGCGCGGACACCGTCTGGGGACCGCCGGAAAGGCTCACACCAGGAAAGGGGATCTGGAGCGACTGGTGTCCCTCGAGTTTCACCGGTACGGCCGGCAGCGACTCGCCCCCGGCGATCACCCTCAATTCTCCCTTCAAAGGCACGTCGGACTGCGAATCCAGCTCGATAAACATGCCGTCATGCCGCCAACCGAGCACGGATTTCAACGCGTTCGCGATCGGAACGGAGACACGCATCCGGAACGTGTGCGAATAGCCATCGCTTCCACGGGCCGTGATGGCGACCGGCACCTCCACCTCGGCCCTGTCCCGCCGCGTGATCGTCCCTTGCCAGACGAGCTGTTCCAGGGCTCCGAGACCCAGCGAGGCGCCGCTCGGATACCACCGGCCCTGGATTCCCGGTAGATCGGTCTCCTCGGAAAGCAACTCAAGGCCGTTCGGGGCCGAACACTGAACGGAAAACGGGATGGAGACATCGCGCTTCTTGCCGGCCCGGGCCGGGAGAACCGCGGGCGGCTCCAACGGAAGAATGCCGAGCCACGACGGCACATCCTGCGAAAGTGTGAGGTACACCGGCGCGTCGGCGACCCGCCACATTCCGTCCGCAGGCGTTTCGACGGGCTGGCCAAGATGATCGACCGCGCGGACCGCGTTCAAGCCCTCGGGCAACACGAACTCGCTGGACGTCTCGGTGGTCCAGATCGCCAGCTTGTACGCGAACTCTTTGCGAAACACCGCGACAAAATCGCTGTCCTTCTCCATTGGAAGCCTGCCCGCGGGGGTATACCCCTTCAGTTCGGCGATCAGTGTCTTCATGGCGGTAAACGCCGGTTTGGGCTGGTAGTCCCATGTGACGGTGCCGAAGTTGTGTTCGCGCTCGACGGGGTCCTGGCCGTCGTCGTGCCAGTCGTACCAGATGCTGATGGGGATGCCGTACGCGAGGTTGCTCAGCCACTGGCGGGGGAGGAACTTCCCCTGGAGCTCGCGCGGAATGTCCGTCGTCGTGTAGCCCCATTCGCCGCTGATGAGCGGGATGTCCCGGGGGATGTTCTGCTCGCTCTTGTACCGGTGAATCATCGCGGCGAGCCGAGCATAGTCTCGCCGTGCCGTCTCCGGACCCTGGCGCGAACCGCGGTAGGGATGGACGCTGACGCCGTTCACCAGTCCCAGAAACCCGCCTTCAAAACACGCCTCCAGGAATTCCATGGGAAAACCCGACGTGCCCGGGCCGATGATGCACGTGTCGGGGTCGGCCTCGCGGATGGCCGGCGCCACCGCCTTGCACCATGCCAGATAGTCTGCAACGTTCGGTTCCGGCTTCCAGAAACCGATGTTGGGCTCGTTCCACAGCTCCCAGAGGATTGGTTTGTCGGCGAAATGGGTGGCCAGCGCCGAACAGAACCGCGCGTACGCGGCCCGGCCCTCATCGGTGTGCGGCGCCTGACCGTCGTCGTACAACGGGTTGCCGTAGTCGAGTATGAACAGAATTCGGATGCCGCGCGCGGCCATGTCGGCCACAAGCCGGTCGTAATGGCTGAAATCGTACACTCCCGGCGACGTCTCCCCGCCCGCCCAACTGATGTCCATGCGGACGATCCCCAGTCCGCTCTCCTCAAGCAGGGCGAGGTCGTTCTCATTGCCCGCGTAGAAATGAATGTTGACGCCCACGCCCGCGGGCACGGGAAGCATGTCAAGGTAAGGATGGTACCGATGCAGGGGACCCTGCGCTTCGGCGGGCGGGGCAGGGAGCGCGGCCAGCGTACCGGCCAAGACGGACCAGGCGAGGCATGCGTACAGGTTGATTGGTCTCATGACGTGTTGTACCCCCGATTCAAATCCGGTTTTGTCGAGAACAAACGCGGCCCGCAACCCTCTCATGGTACACCAGCCAGTGCCTGAACGGAATTTCTCCGTCACACGGGCCGGAGTCACGCGGGCGCCTCGCCTCCATTCCCGTCTTCTGGTGGACGTGGTGGACGTGGTGGACGTGGTGGACGTGGTGGAAGGCGCTGTTCGCGCGACTTCGCTGGGGTCAGCGTCGAGGATGCAGCCTGCGTCGACGAAAGCGCCCGCATTTCCCGAACGACATGCATGGTGTCGAATGTGAGTGGCCAAAAGCTCAGCCCGGACATCAGCAGCGCGCCCAGATCCAGACCCGCGGGAACGAAAGAAAACGGGATGAACGCCGCACCCAGATGGAGTCCCGTAGGCACGAAAGAAAATGGGATTCGCGCTACGTACGAATTGAGTCCCGTAGGGACGGCAGATAATAGCCCACCACTTCAGTGGTGGGAACCACCGTATCCCTCAAACCACGAGTCCCGGAGGGACGAAAGACCATAGGGCCACCGAAATCCAAACCGTGTGGGACCGGCGCCCTCGCCGGTCATCCGAACGGGGACACGTTGTCGCGCCGGGGCTGCGCTTGGAACATGTCCCCGTTCTTGTCCGAGCAATCGAACGGGGTTCTCAATCTCTGTGCTCTTCCTCTGAGGCCTTCAGACCTCCTTATCGAGATGAGACGTTCGGGGGACCTTGATGCTCTCCGCACAACCGGCTATCGTATCGGATACCGGACCAGACAAACGGACGTACGGCACGCACTGACAAGGGGAATCCATGAGCCACATTTCACGCCGCGCATTTCTGGGCGCCGCCAGCGCCGCGTTGTGGGCCGCCCCGGCTTCCCGCGCCTTCTCCGCCGCGGACACCGGCAGACCCAACATCGTGTTCATTCTGATTGACGACATGGGCTGGCCGGATACGGGCTGCTACGGCAACCGCTTTAACGAGACACCCCACATCGACGCGCTGGCGGCACAGGGAATGCGCTTCACCGACGCCTACGCGGCCTGCCCCGTCTGCTCGCCCACGCGCGCCAGCATTATGGCCGGCCAGTATCCCGCCCGTGTGGGCATCACCGATTTTATCCCCGGCCACCAGCGGCCCTGGGCCAAACTCCAGGTCCCGGTGAACCGTACCCAGCACCTGCCGCTGGAGATCGTGACCGTCGCGGAGTCCCTCCAGGCGGCCGGGTACACGTGCGGTCATTTCGGCAAATGGCACCTCGGCGGGCGCGACCATTTCCCCGATGTCCAGGGATTCGATTCGTGGCGGGTCGTCGAAGGGCGGCATTTCAAGTTCACGACGGTTCCGCCCATGGACGTGGGCGAGGATGCCTATCTCGCCGAATTCCTCACGGAGCACGCGGAAGTTTTTCTCGAACAGAACCGGGCCCGGCCCTTCTTCCTATACCTGGCCCATTTCGCGGTCCACGTGCCCATCGAGGCGCGCCAGGAACTGGTCGAGAAATACGAGAAGAAACCCAGGCCGGACACCGGCGTAAACAATCCCGTCTATGCCGCCATGGTCGAACATGTCGACCACAGTGTGGGACGGATCCTGGCCAAGCTGGAGCAACTCGGTCTCACGCGCAATACCGTCGTGATATTCACGTCCGACAACGGCGGACTGCGGCTGCGATACGACCTCCAGGGACCGCTGGTCTCGAGCAATGCGCCGTTGCGCGAGGAAAAGGGCACACTCTATGAAGGCGGCATCCGGGAACCGTTGATCGTGCGCTGGCCGGGCGTGGTCGAACCGGGCAGCACCTGTGCCGTGCCCGTCAGCAGCGTCGACTTCTATCCCACGCTTGTTGATATCGCAGGCGGCGCGCTCCCGGCCCGCCAGCCCCTCGACGGGCTGAGTCTTCGCGTCCTGCTGGAACAGCGCGCGGGACTGGACCGCGACGCGATCTACTGGCACTATCCCCATTACCACCATTCCACGCCGGCCGGGGCCGTGCGCGCCGGGGACTGGAAACTCATCGAGTTCTTCGAAGACGGCCGCCTCGAATTGTATAAGCTCGCCGAGGATATTTCCGAATCGCGCAATCTTGCCGCGTCCATACCGGCCAAAGCCGCCGAATTGCGCGAGAAACTCGCGGCATGGCGCCGCCAGGTCAACGCGGCCATGCCCGTGCCCAATCCGGATTACGACCCCGCCCGCGCGCACGAGTGGGGCCCGCCAATCCGCGTGCGCAGCGACGGGCGCGGCTGAGGACCACGAAACACGGGCCGGGCGCCGGCACACGGACGCAGCGCCCTGCTGGCCGCTCAGAACACCGCGACTTCGATCTTCGTGTCGTCCTTGCCGCCCGGATGGAACAGCACAAGATCTTTCGCCTTGTTGGCGTTGAGATCGCAGGGACGCGCGTCGCCGAATGGCACAAACGGGAGGGTGACCCACGGCTTGTTGGAGATGAACCGCGAGGTTTCCCCGCTGTGGATGACGATCTCGGTATTGCCCGACCCGAACATCACGTCAACCCGCCCGTCGCCGCTGAAATCTGCCATGGTATAGACGGGCACCTCGCGCTGTTCCGGAGCGTCAATCGTGACCGTCGTCGCGAAATCGGGTTTGGCGCTGAAGCCGGCGCCATCAAAAAGAAAGACATCCACTTCCACGGCAACCTTCTTTCGCAGAAAGAGGTTTACGATCGTCTTGACTCCAAACGGCACCTTGATGAACAGAACGTCGAGCTTCTCGTCGCCATCGACGTCGATGAGATAGGGCGCGGCAATCGATCCGTCCGCGTTGAATACGGCGCTGGGCGTCTCCGGATAGGTGAACGGCGCGGAGGCGATGTAGACGTGTGTCATCGCCGTTACGTTCACGGTGCCCTTGGATTGGTTGACGATGAGGTCCGGCAGCCCGTTCCCGTCGATGTCCTGCATCTGTACCGAGGCGTCCCATTTCTCCTCGGAGTTCAGCGGAACTTTGTAACGTTGGCGTTCGGTCCAGTTCTCCCCGTACGCAAAATCGGCGTACTCTTTGCTCAAGAACGCCAGGCCCTTGAGGGGTTGGTCTTCGAGCGTGAGCACATGCAGGGCGGGAACCTGGTGTTTGATCTGAATCGTCCCGCTGTCGCGGATGTCGCTCTCCACGTCGCAGGTAACCAGGCACCGGGGCTCCGCGGCGCTGCGAACCAGATACCCCCCATTGGCCGGGATCAGCCATTCATCGATGCCGTCGCCGTCCAGGTCCTGGGCCGCCCCTTTCAGAAAACGGGGCTGCTTCACCCCGCTCGGCAGCAGCGACCGGAACGCGGCCGTATCCGAGGCCGTCAGTGCGCCGTCGCGAAAGACATATACCGTCGCGCCTTCTGCGTTCGCCAGGATGAGTTCGCGTGGCGCCGCGCCGTCGGTCTCCGCCAGGAAGAACGTGCCGGTCTCCGCATCCAGCGGAAGCACAAACGACGGCGCCGGCGGATAGCCGCCAGCCTCCGTGCTCAGGAACACGGCCAGACTCTTGTTGAGCGGAGACGCCTTGGGGTCGCAGCACAGCGCAAGAAGGTCTGCGCCGCCGTCCATATCGAGATCTTCAAGGGCGATGTCCCATACCGGTTCCGTAGTTTCCAGCGTAAAGGTCTGGGGCTGCGCGACACTCTGGAGGGCCGCGAACACAAGCAGCGAAATCATGGCGTCTCCCTGATGATTGAGTAACGGAATACAGTTTACCTGACGAGAACGCCGCGGCGTCATTCATCAGGCTTAGACAACAGGGCGGGACCCGGGGGTTTCACCCGCGGCACGCAACACGGGCTCCGGACTGGAATCCGGGGAACCGCGCGGAGACCTACACCTCGATGCGGGGGGAGAACTGGCTTTGCAGCGCGTCGGTGAACAAGGCGAATTCCATGTTTTGCGACAGTTCGGTGCCGAAGCGCAACGCCACAACCGAGACCCCGTCGCCCTCCCCAATCACCCGCATCACTTCCGCGGACCCCACAAACACCTTGGGAAGGCACACGGTCTCTTTGCAGATCTTGGTCGGGATCCCTATCGAGATGCGCATTCCCGGCTCTACCTGGTGCCTGGTGCGAACCAATACACCCACCCGGGAAACATTCATCACGTTTCCGCGGCAGACCAGACGGCACTTCAGCTTGGGATCGTGAACCGAGATCTTGACCCGCAGCGGGGCGGCAAACCGCTTCGCCACCCGCCGCTCCTGCCGGGGTTCAAACGGGTCTTCCCACCGGTCGTTTGTGTCATATCTCGTCATCGGTATCTTGCTCCCTGCCTGAAATCTGCCGTCTGTTACTCCTCCCCGCGTTCCAGATGCCAGCATTCGCCTTTCCATCTTCCCACTACCTTTACTCTACCACTTATTCGTACTTTTGTCTAGCAAAAATTGCGTTTTGAGTAGTTGTCATAGTTTGAAAGGCCCATCTTATTCAATTAGACGATTCCGATTACGCAATATTCATATTATGCGGAATATTGAATGCAATCCATTGGTGACACGTAACTTAGATTCTCTGAAACGAGCGAGGAATTGGCTGCGGGAGAGGCCCGTCTACGCGTCAATTGTCAACTAAACATCATCGACGTTCGACAGTTCGTCGTAAAACGCGCGGAAGGTCTCGCCGTGCGCTCCATTCATGAAGGCCATGGCGGCGCGGGGATGTTTGTTGAGAATGCCCGTTACGGCGTAAGGAATCTCGTAACCCCATTTCAAATCTTGTTTTAGGGGGAGAAGGAAGGTCTGGATGAGGTCAAGAACCGGACGCACATCAAAGCGCGGGTTCTTGAGAAAACCGATGATCAGCTCCAGGGGACAGTTGCCTGCGGCGCGGCCGATGCCGTAGATGGACCCGTCCAGGAAGGTAATGCCCTTTTCCGCGGCCTCAACGGTGTTTGCGAAGGCCAACTGCTGATTGTTGTGGCAGTGGATGCCGATGTGTTTTCCCGGCAGCTTGGCAAGGTACTTGTGCGCCATGTATTCAATCTGCCTCGGTTCAAGATACCCAAAACTGTCCACGAGATAGACCATGTCAAACGGAGTCTCGGCCAGGTGGTCGAGAGCCTTGTCCAGATCGGGCTCCAGAGCATGGGATATCGCCATGATATTGATCGAAACCTCGTAACCTTGCTCTTTGCAGTGGTTTCCGAGATCGATCGCTTTCGCGATGTCCTTCACGTAGGTCGCGACTCGGTACAGCCGGATAATGGACTGGTCGCTGGGGATAATGTCGTTGTAGTCCGTCCGTCCTACGTCGGCCATCACCGCAACTTTCGTATCGCACTCGAACGCCACGTCCCGGAGATCGTCCTCGTCACAGAAACGCCACGGCCCGAAGTCGTCCTTCGAAAACTGCGCCTTGTCGGCACGGTAGCCCAGCTCGACATAATCGATGCCTGCTTCGGCGAGACCGGCAAAGATGCCTTTGACCATCGCCTTGTCAAAGCGCCAGTCGTTCATCAAACCGCCGTCGCGGATGGTGCAATCCAGAACGCGAATCTCCGGCCTGTACATCGGTCGTCTCCATATCCAAGGTAAGGTGTTAGCGTACAGGATGCCTTGCGGTCGATCAAGAAGAAGGCGCTGGTTTTGTCTGTCACAATCCGGGGGGGGCGCACCGCATATTTCGCGGGAAACAAATCTGGTCGATCAGGCGCGTCAATCCAGGTACAATCTCGCCAGGCCGTTGGGGGAATGCAATCCAGCACACGCATGCCCCACACAGGCAGGAACGAAGCGAATCGTGATTGCGTTGGACCGGGCCGAATGCGCTTCGGCGCCCGGACGCGCAGAGTCGCGGAGCGAGGGGACTATGACCGAACTCTTCTTTGAACCCTACGAAATCCCTGCCGCCGACTTGGGCGGCGAAAACCCATTGCCCGTATTCCGCGGAGACAAGGACGACCTCGAAATACAGCTTGCGGACAACGTTTCCGAGGAGGAACGCCGCCGGATCGGATGCGCCCTGGCGGACCGCGTGCTGCCCTACTGCATGCAGGACGGGTACACCCGGGTGCGCCGGCCGCGCGCGTTCCGGACGCTGATCCTCGAGAACGAGCGCCTTCGGGCACGCTTTGCCCCGGAACTGGGCGGGCGGCTGCTGTCGCTCATCGACAAGACCGAGGATCGGGAACTGCTCGAGCGCAATCCGGTGTTTCAGCCCTGCAACGTGGCGATTCGAAATGCCTGGATCAGCGGCGGTGTGGAATGGAATACCTCGCAGCTCGGGCATTATTTCCTCACGGTCTCGCCGGTGTTTGCCGCGCGCATCCGCGGCGTGAATGGCGAACCCGCCCTGCGCATTTATGAGTGGGACCGCCTTCACTGTTTCCCCTGGCAGATCGATTTCTTACTTCCAGAGGGCTCCCGTTTTCTCTTTGCGCGCCCGCGGATCATCAATCCGCATACGGACACCCTGCCGATGTACTGGTGGTCCAACATCGCAGTCCCCGAACACCCGGAGCTGCGCACCCTGGCGCCGGCCGCGGACGCCCTCTCGCACCCGCCCGGCACGGGCATCCTGACCGTCCTGCCGATGCCCAGTCCTGCGGGGTATGACATGTCGTATCCCACCAACGCCCCCGGGGCGGGGGAAGCCTTCTTCCGGATTCCAGCCGAACAGCGCAAATGGATCGCGCAGGTCGACCGGCAGGGGAAGGGGCTGGTCCACGCTTCCACCAGCCGCCTGATGGGGCGCAAAATGTTCTTCTGGGGCATGAACCAGGGCGGCCGGCGATGGCAGGAACAACTCTCCGTCGACGGACACGCCTACATCGAATTGCAGGGCGGACTCGCCCGGACGCAACTCGAAACGGTGCCCATGCCCGGCGGCGAACGCTGGTCGTGGACCGAGGCGTACGGGATGCTGTCGGTGGCGCCCGAAACCGCCCACGGGGAGGATTGGGAACGGGCCTGGCGCGTCGCCGATGCCGCCCTGGAGCAGATCCTGCCCCGGAAGGAGCTCGAAGACTTGCACGCGCGGTGCGAATCCTGCGCGAGTGCCGCGCCGGAAGAGGTGCTGGCCTTCGGCGCGGGGTGGGGCGCCCTCGAACTCCGCCGCGCCGCCCAGATCGGTCAGCGGCCGGGCATTCCCCCGGAACTGCCGTTTCCGGACAGTACCATCGGCGATGACGAACGCATGTGGCTGTCGCTGCTCGAACGCGGGGCGCTGGCGGCGCGCGAGCCCGTCCAGGGGCCCGGCGCCTACATGGTCCAGCCGGAGTGGCGCACCATCCTCGAGGCCAGCGTGCGGAACAGCGGCGGGGGAGACTGGTTGTCGTGCCTGCATCTGGGCGTCATGCGCATGGAGGCGCGCGATACCGACGCCGCACGCGAGGCGTGGGAACGAAGCATCGCTCTTGCGCCCAACGCGTGGGCGTACCGCAACCTGGCCGTCCTGGCCGAACGCCGCGGCGACACGGAACGCGCGGTGAAATTGCTCAAACAGGCCTGGGACGCCGGACCGAAGGTCAGGCCCGTCGCCCAGGAATACGCCGACCTCCTCAACCGGACCGGGCAGTATGCCGAAGCCGTCGACTTCATCTCGGCCCTACCGGAGAACATCCGCGGTCACGAACGCCTGTTAATCGCGCTGGCCCGGGCCGCGCTCAAAACCGGGCGATTCGAACATGTCGAGGGCATCTTCGATACGGAGTTCGCCCAGATCCGCGAATGTGAAACCTCGCTTACCGACCTCTGGTTCGCCTATCACGAAAACCGTATCGCGGACGCGGAAGGCATCCCCGTGGACGACGCCCTGCGCGAGCGGGTGCGCCGCGAGCATGTCCCGCCCAGGAACATCGACTTCCGCATGTCGGCGGGATGAAGACCCGGGCGCAGCCCGGGGGTCATGTGCACCCCAAAAAGCAACCCCGAATGGGGTTGAACAAATCCTGTATCCCTCGCTCAAAATGGCGGGGTTGAAATCCACCCCCGGCCACGCGGACCCGCGCGGTCACCCTCCCCAGCGGCGGACACGACGCGCACGGCGATTCTGAATTTCGGCGGCCCTGTTGTCTGCCGTCCCTACGGGACTCGTGGTTGGAGGGATGCGGCGGTTCCCACCACTGAAGTGGTGGGCTATTCTCTTTCGTCCCTACGGGACTTGACCTGTGTGTGCCGGTGAACCTCGGCTTCAAAGCCGGGGCTGTATTCTTTCGTCCCTGCGGGACCCAATGTGGACACGGCGCTAATCCCGTTAGCTTTCGTCCCTGACGGGACGGAATCTGGCCGCGCCCTATCCACGGGCTTCGCCCATGGCTATTCAAAGTCGACACCTGTGGTGTCGGTCGAAAAATGCGGACGATGTCGGCGACACGGGCTGCATCCGCGGCGTTGATGTGAGCAAAGTCGCGGAGGGGCCGTCCACCATGTCCACTGTGTCCACTGTGTCCACAAGATAACAAGGATGCAGCCGAGACGCCTGCGCTACAAAAAAAGCATGCCGGCCCCGGCGCCCGCCAACGTGACAATCTCCGTGGCTTTGTGTCTTGGTGTGAAATACGAAGAGGTGGACAACAACCTCACACCAAGCCACCACAATCCGTGCGTTGTCGGCATCACCCCGCGGCCAGCGGCCGTTTCGGGTCCATGCGCCGGGCGTCCTCGGGGGTAACGACCTCGAACCGCACGCTGTCCAGCACGCCGTCCGGCGCGAGACAGGTCAGTTTGTGGTTTCCGGGGCGGAGGTCGAGGTAGACCGGCGCCTCCGGCCCGGATCCCCCGAGATAGCGGTCATCCAGGTACCAGTGCAACACCCCGGCACGTTCGATAGATGCCCGAAGCCGGATGCGATCGCCGGTCGGCTCCCCGGTCAGAACGTAGACGGCCCCTTCCGACGGATGCTGGATCGCCAGGGCGTCGCGCCGTGCCTGCGGCGCCTCCGGCGAAGTGCGGTCGACAATGCGCGGGTCGCGCACGGCGGCCAGGTCCCAGCGCCGGGCGTCGCCGGGCCACCGTTCCACGATGCGTTCCCCGCCGGTCCCGCCGGGGTAATGCATGTCGCACACGCGGTGGAGGAATTGCGTGCGCGGAAGCGTCTCACGCCGCGTGCTGGCACACCATGGGCTTGCCGGCAGACCGCTGACGGCGCACACGGCGGTCTCGCGTAGGGCCTCGCCGGTCTCGGGCCAGGCGGGCGTGTTCGGCACGTCAAGCGCGCGGAAGATCTTCGCCGCCAGCGGCAAAGCCACCGTGGACCCGACCAGCCACTTCGACGACGCCGCGTCGTTGTTGCCCATCCAGACCCCCACGACATAGTGCCGGTTGAACATGAAGGTCCAGGCGTCGCGATAGTCTCCGGAGGTGCCGGTTTTCCACGCCACGCGGGTATTGGCCGCGCCCACCGGCACCAGTTCGCGTTCAAACTCATCCGGCGGCGTCTGTTCGAGCATCTCGAAGAGTTTGAGGCACGTGCCCCGCGTCAACGGGCGGGTTTCAGGCCCGGGCGGCTGCAACGCGTGTATCCGGAGCGGGCGGTACACGCCCAGATTGGCGAGCATGCAATAGGCCGCCGCCATCTCCTCCAACCGGACCTCGCAATTGCCGAGGGTGAGGCCCAGTCCGTAATGTTCCGCGGGCTTGACCACCGTTGTGATCCCGGCCCGCGGCAGAAACGCGTGAAATCCGTCTGTCCCGACGCGTTCGAGAATGGTCACGGCCGGCACGTTCAGCGATAGCTGAAGCGCCTTTCCCGCCGAGACCAGGCCGCGGTAGCGATCGTCGAAATTCTCGGGCGCATACCGTCCGTAATCGAGCGTGCCGTCATACAACGTCTCGGAAGAGTAGAGGCAATCGCTGTCCATGGCCAGGGCATAGATGAACGGTTTCAGGGTGGAGCCCGGCGAGCGCAGCGCGCGGCACGCATCGACCTGCCCTCCGCCCGGCGTGCCGTAAAAATCGCCCGATGCCACCCTCGCCAGGACTTCTCCCGTCGGCGTGTCGATGACGAGCGCCGCGGCGTTCGTGATCTCGCCGGGATAGTACCGGAGCCGCTCGCGCACGATCTGTTCCATGCGCGCCTGGATGCCGGCATCGAGCGTGGTGCGAATCCGCCCGTGTTGGCTGAGCTGCGGACGCAGGCTCATCGCCAGATGCGGAGACAGCGAGGGAAAATCGTGCCATTCCACGCCCAGCGGCGCCTTGCAGGCGTGCGCGTATTCGTCTGCGTCGATCAAGCCCTCGTCCCGCATCCGTTCGAGAACATGGTTGCGGCGCGCCCGCGCCCGCGAGGGGTGCTCGAGGGGCATGTAGGGGCCGGGCGCCTTCGGAAGCCCCGCGAGCAACGCCGCCTCATGCAGGTTCAGCTCGCGGGCAGGTTTCCCGAAATACCGCAGCGAAGCGGCTTCGCACCCGACCAGATTCAGCCCGTAGGGCGCGGAATTGAGGTACGTTTCCAGAATCTCGTGTTTGGACGCCCGGCGTTCGAGCCGCAACGCGGCGAGGGCCTGGCCGAGTTTGCCACATACCGAGCGCGTGGGCGGCAAACCGCGTTTGGCAACCTGCATCGTCAGGGTCGATGCGCCCGACACCACTTCGCCCCCGCGAAGGTTCGTCACGGCCGCTCGCACGATGGCCAGCGGGTCCACACCCGGATGGACGTGAAACCGCTGGTCTTCGGTGGCCAGCGTGGCGTGGATGAGATGCGGGCTCATCTCCGCCATGGGCCGCGGGAAACACCACTGTTCCCCGTCGTTCAAGAACGCGTACAGGGGACGGCCCTCGCGGTCGAGCAGTTCGCTTGACGCGGACAGTTGCAGATAGGGCCGGGTATCCATGGGCCATGCCAGCATCAGCACAAGGGCCAGAGCGGCGGCCGCGCAGGCCGGAATCGTCCGGCGCGGCGCAAGCGCCGCCCTGGCCAGGCGTCGAAGACGGGCTGTATCCGGCCGCTTCATTGCCGGGACTTCACCTCCATGCGGCCCATGGGACTGGCCGCCCGTATGGATGCGTCGTACATGCATTCGGCCGTCGCAGAAGGCGCCTGATACGCGCCCGGAGTCACCGCACGCACAACGTAGTAATAGCGGTGACCTTCCTGCTTTTTCCGGAGCGCGTTGAAGGCCAGCACGATGCGGTCGTCGCGAACGTCTACGTAGCTGGGGTTGGTGACCTCCTTGAACTTCCCGGGAGGCAGGGTTTCGGCGTTGAGCCGGGGATTCTCGATCTCGAACCCGGCCGGAAGCTTGTCAACCACCACGACGTTCTCTGCCTGCTGTTTCGGCGTGACCGTCAGCTCCACGACGTAGCTGTCCGACTGGAGGAACCCCGTCTCGGGATCGTACACCTCGCCCTGGCTGGTGAAGTAGCGGCGGGTGATCGAGATGTCCTCGGCGTAGCCGTCCGTGTCGGGTTTTTCGGGCACCCCGGCCGTCGTCATATTCACGAAGATGGTGGCTGGGCCGGTATTGGTGACCGTGAATTCGCCGCCCGGGCCTTCGTGTTTCTCCCGATAGATCGCTCGGCCCTGAAGCGTCTGTTGACCGTTCGGCCCCGCGATCGTGGCCGAAGCCTGCTCGGCGTTGGCGGCGACGGACTGCAGATAGTCGCTCAGGGCAGACGCGACAAATGCCCGCTCCTGTGTGCTCCACCACCGCTCGCCCGAAAGGTATTGAATCAGGTCCTGGGCCTTGGCGTGCAGCTCGCTGGAATTCGGATCGATCTGCGTCAGCGACAGGACCTCGACCGCCGTGTTGCGGATGTCCGAGTTCAAGGTGCCGCCGCGTTCCGCCACGGCATACGGTTCGGACGGTGTGGACGTCAGGTACAGCGCGACCCGGTCCTTGTCCTGGGTGGTTCTGGCCAGTGCCGCCGCCAGCAGGTACCGCGCCGAACGCGGGATCTGGATGCTGTCGAAGCGCCGTATCTGGTGGATGGCATTGATGTCGCCGCCCAGAGCCAGGACGTACGTCGCGTAGGCGCGAAGGTACAGGCCGGATTCCGTGTCTTTCCGGGTCCAGTCGTTCGCGATGCCGCGCACGTAGTCCTGCAGGGCCGCCATCGGTTGCGCGGGCAGCTCGAATTCCCGGCCGTTCTGAACCAGCGTCAGGAAATGGAGGCCGTACACCGACCCGTACGGATACGCTTCCGGGCTCCCCGGCCAGTAGCCCAGCCCGCCGGAGGCCGTCTGCATCGAGAACAGGCGTCCAATCCCCGATTGGATGTAGTCATTCAGCCGCGCCCGGTCTTTCATCACTTCATCGACGAGGTCCTGGCTCTTGCGCAACACATACATCGGCATGAGCGCAGACGTGGTCTGCTCGACGCACCCATAGGGGTAGTGCACCAGGTATTTGAGCGATTCGTAAAGCTGGATCTGCGGGTTCGCGCTCACCACCATCTCGAGTTCGGATTGCTCGTTGGCGATGAAACGGGTGTTCTTGAAAGTCTGCGACGCGCCGGGGGCGATCCCCTTCATCTCATGATGCGACTGGTACGCCGCGGGCGGTTTGACCGGCAGGGGCGTCTCCTGTACGAGCCGCTCCACTTCGTTCCCCTGCGCATCGGTTATGACCGCTTCCCAGCGGATGTTGCCCTGGCCCAGCGCTTCCGCGGCCTGCAACGGAATCTCGATGCTGGCTTCGCCGTTTGCCGGCACGCCCACCGTCTTTGACTCGCCGGCAATCTGCAGCGGGCCGGTCACGGAACTGGAAAGCAGCACGGTACACGGCGCGTCCGTTGTGTTAAACAAGACCGCCCGGCATGTGGCCGCGTCGCCGGGCAGCAGGAAACGGGGGAGACTGGTCCGCAGCATATAGGGGCGCCGCACATAGACGGAGTCTCCCGAAGCGCCTGCCGCGGAAGCCGTGCACGCTACAGCCACCAGGCGCAGCTGGCCCGAAAACTCCGGCACGTCCATGAGCACGCGTGCGGTTCCGTCGGCCCCCGTGCGCACCACGCCCGACCACAACGCGACCGGCTTGATCCAGTTCTCGTCCGCCGCTCCCGAACGTTTGGCGAGCTGGCGCAGAGCGTCGCCGCCCGTGTCGGGTTTGTCGAAGTCGTATGCCACCTTGTCGTAATAGTGGGCGCGGCGGTAATCAGGCCGGCGCGCGCGCGAGAAATGCTCATACGGCGCCGGGTTCTGGTAATTGGTGATGTCGTGGATGCCTTCGTCGACCGCCGCAAGCGTCACTTCCGCTTCGACGGGGTTGCCCGTATGGTCGGCCACCTGCACCGTGAATTCCCGTTGGCCCGCGGGCCGCACTTCCTCGGGCAGGCCGGAAAACGCTACGGCGAGTTTTCGCGCGGGATTCTCGACGTTCACGCTCGCCAGCGCGAAGCTCGAGAACGGATGCATCTGGGTCTTGCCGCTTTCGACGGTATGGATCACCGTCACCTCCAGCCAGACGTTCGGGAAATGCGCTTCCGTCACGGGCAACTGAATCTGGCCCACGTTGTTCTCGATCGTTACGGGGATCATGTCCTCAAGCGAGTCGCCCTGGACCGTCACAATCCCCTGGCCGTCAAACGGCGACTCCACCTTCAGCGTGGCGGTTTCCCCAATCGTGTACAAAGCCTTGTCGAGCGTGAGCTTGATCAGGCTGGGACGGACCGCCGAAACCATGTCAACCCGGCCGCCGTACGCGTAAAACGTCACCGTGCTGAACTGCTTCGTCTTGTCTGACACCACCCGCAGGCGGTAATACCCCCAGTCGTTCAGGTCGAAGGCCACGGAACCTTTGCCGCCCTGCAACGCGACCTCTTTCGAGTCCACCGGGTCGAACGATTCGGTCCAGTTGGAGCCGTAGTGGCTGTAATACCGCCGGACGTAGTAGTTCCAGACCTGTTTCTCGAGATACACCGTCGCCTTCTCGAGCCCGGCCGGCGTGCCGTCGGGGTTGACCGCGGCCACGAACGCCTCGATGCCGGCGGCGCCTTCCGGTTTGGACGCGCGAATGCCCAGACACAGGTCCGACGGGAAATACACCGCTTCCGCGGTTCCGTAGACGGCGCGCCCGCCCAGTTCGAAGACCCCCGCGAATACCGTTGCCGTAAGCGGAGACGTGGCGTCCGGCGGCGCCGCATGCGAAAACGTGAACGTCGCCTTGCCGTTCGAATCGGTCTGCTTTTCCCCGGCCGGGATCGTGTCGGGTTTGAACTCTGAATCGTTCTCGAAGCGATACCCTTCCCAGCCGGCGGGCTTCCAGCCTCGCCGCTCGAGCGCCACCTTCGCGCTGCTCATCCGGTTGACCGCGGGCGCCCCGAACAGATGCCGCGCTTCCACGTGAATTTCGTAGGACTGGCCCGCCAGCCACACGGTCTGCGGCAGTTCCACCTTCGTCTCGATGCGGTTGGGCACGAATTCCTCGAGGCTGAACTGGTAACTGCCCACCGGCCTTTCGCTTCCCGGGACCGCCAGCGTCACCGTGTATTTCCCCGTCGGGTACTGCTTCTGGGTCTCGATATCCAGCGCCCCGCTCCCGAACGCCGTCAGGTTGGTGATCCGCGTCATCAATTCGCGCCCGTTGGGCTTCAGGACCTTCAGCAGCAGGGGCGTGTCCGCGAGGCCGTCCCCGTAATTCGTGCGCACAATCCACCGCGCATGCACCGTCTCGCCCGGGCGGTACAGATCGCGATCGGCGTAAATGAAGCCGTCGTATCCGTCCTTGTCGTATCCCGGCATGCCGGGAAGAATTTCCGGCGTGTCGTCACTGCGGCGGCTCAGCTCGATCAGCGTGCAGTCGTTCCCGTGCTCGATGACCGCTACCGCGGGGGTGCCCAGGGTCGCATCCAGATTGGACATGTGCAGGATGCCCTGTTCGCTGGTGTGGCCGATGGCCAGCAACTGGTTCTTGTTGGAATGGAGCGTTACTTTGGCGCCGGGCAAGGGTTCCAGGGAGAACAGGTTGTGCGCGAAAAGCACCACTCCGTTGTCCAGCCAGTGCGCCAGCACGCCGATGTCCGTAAACAGCACGATTTTCGTGGCGGTGCCCTTGTCGGAGTTCGCCTGAACGCAGAAGACCCCGCGCTTGTCGCTCGGCAGAAGCTCCTCAAGGTTCAGCGGTGCGCTGACAAGAACGTCCTGTTGTGCAGGCATCTCGAGTTCGGTGGAGGTGATCTTCTCGCTCCATTTGTACACGAAATCGCTGCCCCGCCGGCTCGATTCCCAGTAATCGTCCGGCGATACCGTCATGCCCATGTCGCTGACGGCCACCGCCACGTTCGAGGGAAACATCCGGTAGATGTTCACGGTCACCTTCTCGACATTGCGCGACGCGATCGCCAGCGCCGAGGTGGCCCGGGTCGGGAAGTAGAATTTCCCGTCATGGTTGAATCCCACGTACGCGGGGATGGTCTCCGTCTGCAGTTCCCGGGCCACCGCAACCTGGCTCCTGCCTCCGCCGAGGTACTGGACGCCCTCCGCGATACGAAGCTGGTAGGACGTCTTCGAGCGGAACGCCCCAAACACCCGGAAGTAGTTGCTGCCTTCCGGCACGATTCGAATGGCCTCCACGGCCGGTGTGAAGGTAAGGTGTTTTTCGAGCTCCTGCGAGTTGACCGTCACATTCAGGCGCATCGAGAGAAACAGGCCTTCCTTGTAGTCCTGGCCCCACCATGTGTCTTCAATGCGCAGGGGAGGCGCGGGCCGGGTGACCTCATACCGGTACGGTTCGTGCAGCGCTGCGTTCGGTGCGCCCGGCAGCCCCGCTTCAATCGCGAGCGTCACACCCACCTTGTCGCGCTCCACCGGGTGAAATTCCAGGGTCTTGTCCACGGACAGCTCATCCCCCAGCACCTCGAACGGTAGATCCTCGCTGGTGGCCATCTCGGTCAGTGTCAGGCGGGCGGTCAGGGCGTCGTTGCGGACGGGATGCGAAAACTTCACAAACAACCGGTGCATCTCGCCGTCGGTTGCGCCCCAGCGCACGGAGGCCACCTTCAGCGGTTCGGGCCGCGTGTCGAGGGCGGCCGCATAGTCCTCAACGAGACGCCGTCCCTGGCTGCCCGGCATGCCCTTCGCCAGTTGCACGCTCAGAGACGGAAAGTCGGCCCCGGCCAAATCCACTCGGATGCGGTGTTCGGTGCTTTCGCCCTGCGACGCGACCTCGAACGGCACCGCGCTCTGGGTGTCCGCGCGCACGACCGACACGCCCGTCGAGAGGGTATCCGCGGCGACCGGCTTCGTAAACTGGAGCACGATTTCCTTCTTCGGACCCTCGAACTGGCCCCATTGAACGGACGCCACGGAGAAAAACGGTTCCTGCGGATAGGCGAACGTGTGGTCCGTCGTGAGTTCCGCCGCTCCCGTTTCGTCGGTCAGACCTTTGCTGATCTTTATCAGGATCGGTTCCGACAGGCCCCCCGCGAACACAAGCCGCACGATCCCTCCTTCGGCGGGCTCGAGCTCAAATCCAACCGGTTGCCCCTCCTGAGTCTCAACGGAAAGGTGCTCACGAAGCGAATCAAGACTGACCGTCGACGGAAAGAGGATGCCCAGCACGACCCGGTCCGCCTGCTCCTCAATCTCCCACATCTGCCGCGGCTCAAACGCGAATGTCGCGAAACGGTGCTGGCGGGAGGTCTCCGGAAGCCTCGCACCGGCCTCCGAAACCAGGTAGGGGTTCAAGTCAACCGTGTACACGGTATCTTCCATGAACCCTTCCGCGGCCTGGAACGCGGCAAAGTTGCGGCTCACGCGGAACGTCCCTTCCACAGGCGGGTCTATCGTAAACGGCTCGCTGAATCCCGCCTCGGGTGCGATCCGCACCGGCTCGCTGAAGAAGAACACGATCTGATCGCTGAGCGCCTCCCCCGCAAGAGGCAGAACGCCTGCGAGCGCGAGCTCAGCCGGCCCGGGCGGCGCACTCTCCGGCGGGCCCGACGGTGTGGTGTGAGCGGCTCCTCCGGACGGCCGCCCAGGCTGGGACGGCGCCGGCTGCCCGCATCCGGGGGCGGCCAGCACGGCGGCGCAAAGGACGCCCACGAGCGGCCAGGAGAGGAGGGTAGGGTGGTTCTTGACGTACCGCATGACGAGGATCTCCCGCAGGTTGTCGAACGGTTTCCGAGCGAGGCCACAGGCACAACCATTATGCTCCAAATGCGTGAGTTTCACACTGCATTTATGGAGTCAGTTGCCTGAAAAGTTCCCCAACTCGTCACGCTTGTTTTCGAACCGCGCCTCGGCGGGCGTTCCGGAGTGAAATCAGCCCCGCGACACTCCCCGCCGCCAGGAACAGCGCGCTGCAGGCCAGCCCTGCCCGGAAGACGGCCGGAAAGTAAGTGAACCGTACTTCGGCGTGCCCCGCCGGCACGGCCACTCCGCGAAACACCGAGTAGACAGGCACTATTTCCGCGGGCACGCCGTTGACCGTCGCCGTCCAACCCGGGTAATACGCGTCCGCCAGGACCAGCAGGGCAGGACGCTCCGCCTCGACTCGAACCACTACCTCCGTGAAGCCCCGGCTCACCACCTCGGCCGTTCCCCGCCCGGTTCCGGGAATTACGGCCGTAAGGGGGGCCTCAATGAGGGCCGTCCGGGCAGGGTCGAACCCGGGCTCCGCCATGAGCCCGTACATCGTCTCGCGGTCGGGGCACACGCGTACTTCCGGGACCACGTAGGCGGGCGGAAACGCCGCCGTGTTGGCGTAGACCTCCAGACCGTCCAGCGCGTCGAGAAGCCGCAGGCGTTCCGAAGCGTCCCCGGGAAACGCGTCGGCGAATTCCGGGTGTTTCAGATAGCAGCCAATCGCGCAGGCGGGTTCCATGGCGTTCCAGAGCTCGGGTCCCATGGTCTTCAGAAACCGGATCATGCGTTCGGGGTACATGCCGTCCTCGCCGAGCCACTCGTGTATCCCGTACGCGGCCATCAACCCGCCGGGCACCCCGCCCTCGGCGGTGCCGACACGCCCGGCCAGTCCGTGCTCATGCACATACCGCGTCAGGGCGGTCTCGGGCATGAGGTGCTCCCGCTCGATCGTTGGATTCAGGCCGCGATGCGCTACGAGAAGGTCAAACGCCAGCAGGACCACCAGCGCGTATCCCGGCAGGTCCCTGCGCCGGAGCCGGAAGCCGGCTGCGAGGAGCGCCAGACCTGCCATCGCGAGACCGGCCGCCAGCCCCGTCTGGAATGTCAGATACGCGGTCAATTCACGCATCCGGATGATGGCGCCGTTGAACTGCCACACCAGCCCCACCGTTGCGAACGCAGCCACGGCCAGGGCAAGGGGGGGCAGGAGCATCCACCGCCGGGTTTGGCGAAGCCAGGCGTCCAGGCCGATCGCCCCCAGCAACGGCAGGGCAAATACGGCAAAACAGACATGATAGCTGCGCTTGATGGCGTCGAAGTACGGAAGCTCGTGGATGAGGCTGATCGGGTAGACCTCGAACGCCAGCGCAATGCCCAGGAAGCCCGCCACAGCGAGAGCCATGGCCGCGGCCCGGGTTTCCCCCCGTTCACGCCGGGCGAACAATGCCATGGCGGCGCAGAGCCAGACGGCCACGCCGGGATAGATCATCGAGTAACGGTTCGAGTCGAGTTCGCCCCAGTAATTGCCCTCGGCGGCGGTTCCAAAGAACCGGGGAACCCAGAATGCGGCGCTCGCGCTCAAGGGCAGCCCTCGTTCCGCCCCGAAGGCCGCAAGGTCCTGGCCCTGGTACTGGTTCCCCAGGTACTCAAGAAACGGCAGCAGAAGCACGGCGCAGACCAGGAGCGCGAGCGTCCACGCGCCCGTCCACAACCCCAGCGGCGCCAGCAGAGGCCGGCCCCGGCGCGCCGCCAAGGCCAACCGAACCACGAAGTACACCCCGAGTCCCAGGACCATCGTGAACGCGGAGACCGGATGCCCCGCCAGCAGGAGCAATGTCGCGCCGAACGCATTTGCGAAGAATCCCCTCCGGTACCGCCCCTGAAACAGCAATTCGCTGCCCATGACCAGCACCGCCAGCCAGGGACTCAGATCGGGGAGACTCCAATTGCACCAGATGAGGTTGTAACTCGCAAACATCCAGCCGACCGAACAGAACACGGCCGCCGGACGCAGCAGACGCATGGTCCGCCCGCAAAGGTAGGCCGTCATACCCGCCAGCCAGAGTTTGAGAAGAATGTAGAGCGTCGTCGCGAGATCAACATCCAGAAACATATGCAACAGCCGCGGCGGATAAAATACCGCGCTCTGGTAGTTGGCCAGCAGCGGCATGCCCGCGAACTCGTACGGGTTCCACAGCGGCCACGCACCGGACCGGACTGCCTCGCAAGAGATCGTGTACCACGGACGGAACAGGGTCAGCGCATCGGCCATCAACGGGTTGCTGGGGCCTTCCCAGTCCTTCGGGGCATAAGCCGCCCAGGGAGGCTGCTGGAACGCGATATCCGCCGGGGAGATCATCTCGCCCCGAAAGAACACGCCCGGGAAGGCCGCGGCCAGAAGCACGGCGAGGAGCACAGCCTGGCCCGCCGCCTCCTTTACGGTGATACCTTCCGCTCTGGCTGTATCATTGGCCTTCATACGGGGCTGCCATCGCGGGGACCGGGGACTGCGTCGCGTCAATCGCGCTTTGAACCGTCATAGATCGCCCGGACCTCTTCCGGCGCCAGGCAGACATTGTGGATCACGATGTCGTCCAGCATGCCGCGCACAAAATACACGTCCTCGCCCAGCGCATACCGTCCAACGAGCAGTGGGTTGGCACTGGGACGCGGCCGGCCCGCCACGCGTTTGCGTCCCACAAGCTCGCCGTTGATATAGGCCTGCATCTCCCCGAAACCATACGTCGCGGCCAGATGCTGCCATTCTCCGGCGCTGGGATATCCGGCGTCCAGTGTGCCGACGCCCGCGATATAAAAGCGCAACTGTTCGCGGAAGATCTGCAGAAAATACCCCGATTGCTGCCAGGCGCCCTTGCAGATCAATACCGGCATCCCTTCCAGATCGTCCAGCTTCACCCACATCGAAACCGAGAGCTGATCCTCGGGGTTCCACTCCGGTTGCGGGGCCAGTTCGGCCCAGCCGCTGCCGCCCAGGGCCAGGGCGTTCTCGGCAATCTGCGCCAGGCCTGCGAGAAAGGTGTCGTCTTCAAAGGACAGGTCGACCATGGGGGTGATGGGGGATTCCGCGGCGATCACGCCGATGCGCCGCGACGGCGGTCCCGTCCGGCCGTCGGGGGTGACGCCGCTGACCTCGTACGTGAAGATCTCTCCCGCGGACGCCTCGTCGGAATACTGCAGGTAATGGCCGGGCTCCGACGCAACCTCTATGGTCTCGACCGCGTTGTCGTATTCGTCATATTTGCTGATGCGATAGGCCGACGCCAGCGGCGACGCGGCTTCCCAGCCCAGCACAATCCGGCTGCTGCGGGTGGCGGCGGCAATGTTCTGCGGGGGCTCAGGCAGCGGAAGTTCCGGGAGAGTCGCGTGCACAGAACGCTCCGCGCTCTTACCCGTCAACAGGTCGCGCGCGGTGACGCTGTACCGCACCTCATGACCCGATGGGGGCGCGGTGTCCTCAAACCACCCGTCGGGCGTGACCCCCAGCGCCGCGCCGTCGCGGGCTACCGCGTACAGTTCACCCGGCCGTGCGCCCCAGGTCAGACGGACACAGTACGCGTCCGGGACCACTTCCAGCGTCACATCAACCGGTGTGATTTCGCGTTCGGCCGGAGACGCCGGCGCGGATGGCTCTGCCGCAACCACATTCAGCGAGGAAAACGTCCGGGTCGGAAAGCCCTCCGGAGCCGTCAATAGGGTCCGGAACCGCGAACTCACCTCGACACCCCATTCAAAACTCGGCCATTCCGCGGCCTCTTCCGGGAAGGCGAGGGCAAAGGTCTGTTCGCCCATCGGGTAAAGTTCGCGCTTCTCCCAACCCGAGGTCCCGAGCGCCCGCGCCCGCACGCGAACGTTGACGTTCTCAACGCCCGGCCCCATGACGATGACCCGGTCCGGAAGAACCAGAATCCGGGGCTCGATGGTGATCTCCGCGGGCGGCTGCGTTAACTCGACAAGCCGCTCCGGCGGCAGGTCGAGTCGCGCCCGCACATCCGCCCATGCCCGGCCGTTCATCGAGGCCAACACCCCGAGCTGGCCCTTGGTCGTTGTCCAGCGCCCGTAAGCGTACATGGCCTCGGCAAGCTTCGACTTGCGCAGCGTGGCCAGCGCGGCTTCCAGGTCCTGGTCGCTCAGGTTTTTCGCAAACTCGCCGTCGGGTCCCAGCACCCCCGCCGCATGGTCGTACGCGAGCACGGCGGCGATCAGAGAGAGCCCCGCCTGAAGCCGCGCTGCGCGGTCCGGACGGATCGTGCTGCCCATGAGCACATCCTTAAGCGCATCGCCTACGCCCAGCGTCAGCGCCGGAACAATCTCCCTGGCGGCTTCCGGCACCGGTACAAGCCCCGTGATCTCTTTGAGCGCCTCGCGAAGCAGGGTCCGGTCCTCGCCGAGCGCGTCGCGCACCTCCAGGGCGATCTGCGCGAGCTGGGCCCGTTTTTCCTCATCGCCCACCGACCACACGAACGGGCTGCCCTCGGTCTGACCCAATCCGCCAACGTACCGGTAGCCAAGCTCTTGCAGCCGCAACAGGCCCGGCGTGAACGTCGCCCCGAGTTTGTCGCCGAACAAATGTTTCGCGCGGGCCTCCACAAAAGCTTCCGGCGTGAGATCCGGGTTCCACGCGAACCGCGCCGTGTACGCCATCGCTTCTTCCACCGACCGGGTGCGCCAGTGGGCGCCCAGCAGGCCCTCGCAGCCTTTGCTGCGGGCGTCGCGGCACGCTCCCGCCGTGTCGTACAGATTCGGTTGCGGCATCCAGAGATCCCCGGCGAATTCATGCCAGATCACCGGCCAGCATTCCCGCCCGGAAGACAGTTTGTCATAGACGCTGCTGACGCTCGAAGAGGTCCACTGGTTGTCGAGGGCCGAGAGCACTACGCCTTCGGGAAGGAGGGCGTCCATGGCCGGATACAGGTCCGTACTCCGGAGCCACGCGTCCCCGCCCCAGCCGCTGACCACCAGCCGGACATCCGGGCGAAGCGCGTCAAGGAGCTGCCGGCCGTGCAGGGCAAACAGCACCATCCGGACCGCCTCCGCGCGTTGCCGCGCTTCCGTTCCGTCCTCGAAAAAACCATTCCAGCGATTGACGTACGATGCCCACGCGGACCGCGCCGCGGGGTCCTCCCCCGGATACAGTGCCCGGCCTTCCGGTTGCCAGAGCCACAGGCTGCGGATGTCCGGATAATCGGCAAGGATCGAGCGCAGCCGCGCCTCGAAGCGTTCGCGAACGGCCGGATCCATCGCGTCGCCCTTCACCTCAATCCCAAGGCCCGCCTCCAGCCCCCGGCTTCTGGCGTACGCCATGGCCTCGCGCAATACCGCCTTCCCCTGCGCAATGGCGGGCCGTTGCTCTTCCACCAGCGCGTCGGAGGCGCCAAACGTGTCACGGGCGAAGAATCGGCCCGTGCCCGCAAAGTATTCCCCCGTCGGCACGGGCTCCACCCGCCATTTCGCGTTCGCCATGCTGGCCAGAGGCTCGCCGCCCGTGATGGTCCCGTCGAATTCGTACGCCGCGAACGGCTGATCATCGCGCACGTAAAAGGCCACCATATTCATGCGCATGCGGGACAGCGCATCAATGTACGTCTTGTAGTCCCGGATGTCCCAGGTCGAATGCCCCATCAGGTAATCATAAAACGGCAGGGCGCCGCGCACCTTGAACACGGGCGTGACCGACGCATTGAACCGGGGGAGTTTCAGCGCCGGGATGTCCGCAAACGTGTCCGGCAGCGTCTCCTGCGAGGTGTAGAAGCCAAATCCCAGGGCCTCCAGCAATCCGTATACCCCGTGTTGCGCCGCCGCAGCGGTCTTCCCCGCGACGATCACCAGCGCGTTGGCGGCGTCTTCTGAATAAAGGATGTAGCCGTCCGCCCCCGGTTCCTCGAGACCAAAGGGCCACGCCGTTGGGGTCTTTGGGAGGGATTGCGGAGTTCCAAGCGCAATGCCCTGGGCGCCGGCCGGCGCCGTCTCGGCCGCCTCGATCGGATACAGCGAGCCGGTGGCGGCATAGAGAAGACGCTGCAGATCCGTCGCCGCACCCCGTTCAATATCCGAAGCCTCCGGGCCAAGATAGATGGCGGGCGACGCGGATGCGTTCGCCGCCAGACCCGCAAGCACCAGCATCACTAAGCACCGTATTGCGCGCATGGACACACTCCCTGTTCACTATCCACGATTGTGCTGCAAGAAAACGCCACTACCCGCCGGGCAGACGCGGCGAACCCGCTCGCAGCCTGCCCCACCGGGGCCCTGCGCGTAGTCTACCTGCTGAAACCGCGGAAATAAAGCCGGCGAAACCCCGCTACCCACACACCATTCGCCCGGCGCCGCTGCTTCGAACGTCCGATTTCACCCGCGCCGCTGCCGCCGGCGACTGACCGGTAAGACACGTGCTTCCCAAGGCTCCCCTGTGCTATCCTATCGGCCGACCTCGGCATATCGGGGCGTAGCGCAGCCCGGTTAGCGCGCCTGCTTTGGGAGCAGGAGGCCGTGGGTTCAAATCCCACCGCCCCGACCATTCAAGATACTTCAGGCCAATGGCTTACGACAATGAGCCGTTGGCCTTTCTGTGTGTGAGAAGGCCCGCGTATAACAGAAAGCATCACACCCGGCCAGCCGTTCCTGACCATATTGAGGCCAAACCAGCGAATTGGAATGTCCATGCTATTTCACGGCGGATCCAATGGCCGCGCTGCGCGTGCTCAGGCTCCCGCCAACTCACTTGAATCACCGCATACACGTGAGGATACTGAGCCTGCGGGTGTCGCACGTCCAGATCGACGCCCGCTTCACTATTGTCGCCGTCGCGCGCAAGTCGGCGGGGATGAAACACGGGTGGACCATTCAGAATCTGACACCTGCGAGGCACACTGATGAACGATGCGTACGACGTGCTTGTGATCGGCGCCGCCACGGCCGGCAGCTATTTCGGCAAGCTCATGGCGGAACAGGGCATGAAAGTGCTCATCGTGGACCGGCTTTCTTCGGAGACTCTCGGCAGGAGGCTGGACATATTTCACCTCGATAAAGAGGTACTCCCGGTGTTCGGTGTGCCGGAACCCCGGCCCGGAGATGACGACTACGTTACCGAATTCCAGAGCGGGCTCACGCTGTCGCCTGAGAGCAATTACCCCAAGACAACCCAGTATCCGTTCATCGTGTCGCACATGCCGCTCTACATCAAAAGGCTCAACCGCTGGGCCGAATCCTTCGGGGCCGAGATTTCCTGCGATACCGAGTTTGCCGATTTTGTCTACGACGGTAACGGGAAGATCGCCGGCGCACTCCTGCAAAAGAACGGGAAGCCCCTCACCGTCGCCGCGAAGCTTGTGGTCGACGCCTCTGGCATCGCTTCTGCTGCGCGCAGCAGACTCAAGGACGGTTACGGCGTGGAGAATTTCCAGGTAGCGGACCACGAGAAATTCTATGTCGTGTTGCGTTACGTCAAGTTGAAGAATCCTGAGAGGGACAGAGTGACCAGGCCATGCGGCTGGCCCGCATACAAAGCCTGGATCGCGCCACAGCACGATCCCGACGGCGCCATCATCGGCATAGGCCAGTCGCATTCTTTCGCGCACGCCGAGCAGGCATTTCAGGAGTTCATTTCCAGGGTCAGGCTGCCGGACTACGACGTGCTCTACAAAGAACAGGGCACAACTCCGTTCCGGCGGCCGCCATACTCGTTCGTCGCGGACGGATTCCTTGTGATCGGCGACAGCGCTTGCATGACCAAGTCCTTCTCGGGCGAAGGCGTCACCTCCGCCTGGACCTTGTGCAAAATCGCCGCCGAGACCATCGCTCCCATAATCAAAAGCGGCGCACCCGCCACGCGCCGTGCCATGTGGCGGGTCAATACCGAATACATGCGCGGCCAGGGCGCCAAACTCGCTCATATCATGGGCTGGATTGGCGGCGCCGTGAATTGCACCTTGAGTGAACAGGAATTCATGTTTAAGCACGACATCGTGTTTTCGGATAAGGCACTCACCGACACCAACCGGCATTTCGAAGCGAAAATGACCGTCTCCGAAATGCTCGGTTGGGCCTTCAAGATGCTGGGCGGGGTGTGCTCGGGGCAGTTCCGCTTCTCAACCGTTCTCAGCATGCTCCGTTCGGTCTTCAGAGCCGGCAACATCAAACGACACTACCAAAGGTATCCCGGGAACGAAGAGGCCTTTGACGCGTGGCGTCAAAAAGCCGATCTCCTGTGGTCCCGAGTTGACGGCGTGCTTCGCGAAGATTAACGAACACGCGATGCCGGCGCAGATCCCACCCGCTCCATGGCCCTGAGGGCAATGAGGCCGAGGATATGATCCGGATCGAATTCGACCAGCACATCCACATCGCTGTCCGGCCCGAACCGGCCGGTCAACACGGAGCCAAACAGCGCCCGCATCGTAGAGATAGTGCGCGCGGCCGAAAGCTGCAAGCTGTTCCCGGGCGATGACGGCGGACAAGCACCCTGGCGTCAGCCTGGGTCTCCTCGCTCTTGTCCGCGCCTTTGTGATCTTCCGCACCGCTCTTCTCGCTCTCCATCCGTGCCTGCAGCGTCCTTCTCGAACTCCGCCGGCGCCGTGTGTATGATGGCAAGGGCGGGGTGGTTAGAGCGTGGATGACGGGCACGGGACTTCCGTTGCTCCGGTCGCCCGCCACGGCCGGAGTTCGCGGGCCCGCGCGACCCGTGGCAAGGCAGTCCGGCATCCGCCGAAGAGAGCGGGATGCGATTACACCGGGCCGCGATTTCTGTTGGGGCCGCGCCAGAGGGGGGAGGAATGAGAAGCAGCGCGAGGGTACGCACCTGCCGGAAACTGTGCATGGGGGCCGTTCTGGTCACGGCGTTGCTGGCCTCTCCGGTGTGGGCTGCCGGCCCGCTCATGGACAAGAACGAAGCGGCGGCGGCCTTGGCGGCCTATTTTGAGACCATGTGCATCCCCAAGCCGTTTCCGGTCCTTACTGGAGACGCGCTGACTGCCCGCCACCGGGAGTTGCGCGCACGGATCCTCGCGGATGCCGGCCTGGAGCCGTTACCGAAGCGCGTTGACTTGGACGCGCACCGCTCGGAGCCGATCGATCATCCGTGGTGTGCCATCCAGAAGATCGAGTACCGCCTCTGGCCTGGCGTCTACACCCAGGCCCTGTTGTTCATGCCGAAAGAGTTTCCGGAAACGCCCGCGCCGGCCATGCTCTGTCCCCATGGACACTGGGATCACAACCATGCCCATCCGGATGTTCAGACACGGCTGCTCACGTTTGCCCGGATGGGATACGTCGTATTGTCGCCGCGGCAGAACCATCACGAGGATCTCCTGCTGGGCCTTTCCCATCAAACGCTGATGATCTGGACAAACATGCGGGGGATCGACTTTCTGCAGTCCCTGCCGGAAGTGGATCCGGAGCGCATCGGCGCCGCGGGCGCGTCGGGCGGCGGGCTGCAGACGCAGATGGTGACGGCTCTGGACGATCGCATCAAGGCGGCGACCATTGTGGGGCTCACCTGCGATTACCGGGAGATCCTGTTCCCCCATGCGGCCCATTGCGCCTGCAACCATTGGCCGAACCTCATGGCCTACACGGACTCTCCCGAGATCAGCGCGTTGGCGTTTCCCCGTCCCGTGCAGTATCTCGTCATGAACGACTGGACGCGCCACTTTCCCCACGACAACTTCCCCACAATCCTGGAACTTTTCCACCAGAACGGATTTCCGGACCGCGTCAGCTGCACCTATTGGCCCACCGGCCACACGTACGACCGTGACAAACGCGAGCGAACCTACTGGTGGATGGAGCGGTGGCTTCGGAACGCCGGAAATCACCAAACGCCCATCCCCGCGGAGCCCGGTGATATCGTGACCGTATTCCCTCCGCAAATGCTCGACGAATGGCCCGTCAAGAACCCCGAGAACAAGGGATTCGATGCGTTGGCCGCCCTGTTTCACGCTCGATACCATCATGCGAAGCAGCCCAGGCCCGACCCGGACGGTCTGAAGGAATACGCCGTGAAAATGAAGGCCGCCCTGCCCGGACTGCTTGGCCTCGAAAACGGGCTGAAGCCTGAGGCGAACGGCGTCACGGTGCTCAGCACGGAACAGGCGGGGGAGGCCATCGTCTCTCAGGTGGAATTTCCCTCGGAAGGATATCTGCGTCTCCCGGCGCGCGTATTCCGGCCCGCGGAAGAGTCCTCCGCGCCATGGCCCGTCACTCTCTGCTTGTCCAGAGAAGGAGCGACAGGGCTCGAAAACGCCGCCCCATATGTCGACCGCGCGAAACAAGGCAATGTCGTGGTGGTGCCGGATGTGCGTTTCTCAGGTGTCTATGACCTGGCCGGGCTGGCGGGGCTCATCGGGCCGGACCTCGTCCACTATGACATCGCAAACAATGCCTCGGCGTACAACGACCCGGCAGACCAGCGCAGTTTTCTTCTCTGGGCGTGGGAACGCAACAGTGTCGTGTGGGGCCGTCCCCTGGTCGGCATGGCCACAACCGACATCCTAAATATCCTCGCGGCGTTGGCAAACGATCCTCGCGCGGACACCGGGTCAGTGCGAATCGAGACGCGGGGGGTAAGCCATTTGGGACTCGCCGCCGTTTTCGCGGCCGTCCTGGACGCGCGCATACAGTCCCTGGACGTCGACCTCGGCAAGAGCCGTTACGACACCTACCGCTACTGGAGGGAAGCGCCCGATGCGCTTCCCGTCATCCCGTTCATCCTCCGGTACGGCGACGTGCCGCAATGGCTGGCCGTTCTCGCGGATCGCGACGTATCTGTTCGTAACCTGGATGCGAACGGCAATGAGCTCGCGTGGTTGAAAAGATGCTTTGCCGCCACGGGAAACCCGGCGGGTCTTCGCATTGACGGAATGGAGTGAGTGCGCGGTGGAGTCCCGCCCAATGACGGCCACGGGCACGGAGGAGGTCACAAACGTGGTGCGCTTGAGTGAAACGACCTGGCAGTTGCCGGCTATTGTCATTCCGTTGGCCTTGCTTGCACTTTCACTGCCCTGCGTCTGCTCCGCCGGCGGAACCCTCCTGGAGATCCCGCTGGATATCCGTCATGCCGCCCTTGAGGGCAACATCGCCGTTGAGCAAAGCGCCGAGGGCATCTCCCAACTGGCGGCGGGAGATCGCGCCAACGCCGTCCGTATCGCCTTCGAACTGGCGGAGGAAGGCCTCTATGAGGTCAAGCTGCTCGTCGTGTCGCCGTTCAACAATCCCCATTTCGGGCTGCGGGACGAATCCAACTCGACCTTCACCCTCGCGGGGCAGACGCGCACCTGGCCCATCCGCACAAGCGAGCAGCCACGCTATCGAAACGTCCCCGCCTTGTTTGAATTGCCCGCGGGACCCCATACGCTGACGCTCCAGAATCTGCCCGCCGAGGTGAGGCTGCGCGAAGTGATGCTGGTTCGTGACGGCATTCTGACGGAATCCCGTGAACCTGTGCTTCCGCCCTTCGACATGCTCGAGGTGAACCCTCCGGCGTTTCCTGAACGCACCTTCAGCGTTGTCGACTACGGCGCGCAGCAGAACAACGGGCCATCCTTCTCGCATGCGTTGCAGCAGGCCATCGAGGCCTGCCATGCCGCGGGCGGAGGCACAGCCCTTGTCCCTCCCGGCATCTGGCAGACCGCTGGCCCGGTTCAGTTGAAGAGCAATGTACGGCTGCACATCGAGAAAGGGGCGGAAATCCACTTCAGCGCCAATCCTTCGGACTACCTGCCGCCGGTGTTTGTACGCTGGGCAGGGATCGAGATGCTCAACTATTCCCCATTGCTCTACGCCCGGGACTGCGAGAATATCGCGATCACTGGAGACGGGCGTCTGGTGGGCGAGGGCGCGCCCTGGTGGCCGCACTACCTCAAGGACCAGGAAATGTCCGCGGCGGCCTACGCGGCCTGGGTCGAGACCTTCACCTCCGTTGAACAGCGTGACGCCACCGCCATGGGCCACGTGTTTCGGCCGCAGTTCTTCCAGCCCATCCACTGTCGAAATATCCTCGTCGAAGACGTTACCTTTGAAAGCGGACCATTCTGGACGATGGACATGGTGTATTGCGAGGATATCCTCGTGCGCCGGGTCAAGGTCTTCACGCATGGCCCAAACGGAGACGGTTTCTGCCCCGATTCCTCGCGCAATGCCATCGTGGAGCATTGCCTGTTCAGTACCGAAGACGATGCCATCGCCATCCATACGGGACTGAATGACGATGGCCGCCGGGTCAACCGGCCCACGGAAAACGTGATCGTTCGCCACAACCGTTTCAGCGGGGGATACTGGGGCGCCTGCTCGCTGGGCAGCCTCACGACCGCAGGCATACGCAATGTTCTATACCACGATAATCACCACGCCGACATGAATCACGCGTTCTACTTCAAGTCCACGCGGGGGCGAGGGGGCATGGTCGAGAACATCCATCTCCGGGATATCCGCATCGAACGAATGCAGAACGAGACGATGACGTTCACGACGTTCTACAGCGCCTATTTCGGCACGGTGACCGGGCCCATACCGACCTTTCGGGACATTATCATCAGCAACGTAAGCGCCAATGCCAGCGGGACCGCGCTGGACATGCGCGGCCTTCCCGACCGGCCCCTCGAAAACTTCGTTCTCGAGAATGTCTCGATCCTCAATGCTTCCGCGGGCGCTGTGCTTGAGAATATCCGCGATCTGCGCTCCTCCAACCTGCACATCCAGACAACCCGGGGCGAGGCCATGACCCTGACCAATTGCCAGAATTTCATCATGGCGGGCGCCGTTCTGGAAGGCGCCAACGGGATCGATCTGCGCATCCGCGACACGCGGAACGCAGGCATCGTGTTCCTGGACGCAGAGCTCCGCGCTGACCGCATAGCATTTGACGAGGGAGCGATATCCAACGTACTCTCCCTCGGTGAGACCAGATAGTGTTGCGCGGCCGGTTCTCGTGCAGCCAGCGCACAACGTGGATAACGACGGGAACTACTATCCCGGCATGAGCATGTTCTGATGCATCAATCCCTGTGACCGCGAGGCGTGCTCGGACGTTAAGCATGCGTGTCCCGCGCAGGAAGCATTCCTATCGAAAACGGGCACGAAATGGTCTCATGACTTCGGCTCTCCTTTGGTATTGACAGGCGACGGGCTTGTCTGTGAGACTCACGAGTACGAGGTGGGAGGGGGCACAACGATGCATGTTCACGTGGCCTTTCTGGGCTGTGTCGCCGGTGTACTCGCGGTCGTGGCCGGATGTACCGGGGCGCCAGCGCCTCAGGCCGAAAGCTCCAGTGAAAACCCGGTCCTGCCATACGACCCCGCGTTTGCCCAGCATGCCGCGCAAGTGCGCCAGCGGGTACCGGAAGCGTTCACGGTGGTTGAGCAGCCGCCGTTTGTGGTTGTCGGCGACGAATCGCCTGAGATGGTCCGGAAGCGGGCCACCGATACCGTCCAATGGGCCGTGGACCGGCTCAAAGCGCTGTATTTCGACTGCGATCCCGCGGAGACGATGGAAATCTGGCTGTTTCGAGACAAGGAAAGCTATACAAAGCACGCATTCCAGTTGTTCGGCGACACGCCGGCCACGCCATTCGGCTACTATTCCGCGGAGCATCGTGCACTTGTGATGAATATTGCCACTGGCGGCGGAACCCTCGTGCACGAGATCGTGCATCCGTATATGCATGCGAATTTCCCTGAGTGTCCGGTCTGGTTCAACGAAGGTCTGGCGTCGCTCTACGAAGGATGCATTGAGAAAGATGGCCGGATTCACGGTCTGACCAACTGGCGGCTATCCGGCTTGAAAGACGCCATCAGGGAAGGGAAGACGCTGTCGTTTGAGCAGCTCATGGCGCTCAGCGAAGAGGAGTTCTACGGCGGCACGGTGGACGTCGGTTCCGGCGTGTTCTACGCCCAGGCGCGTTATCTCTGCTACTACCTTCAGGAACAGGGCCTCCTCGTCACGTACTACCGGGATTTTGTCGCGAACGCACAGACGGACCCGACGGGTTTCAATACGCTGGTGCGCGTCCTGGGCGAGACCGACATGGCCGCATTCAAGACGAAGTGGGAGGCATTTGTCCAGGAACTGCGTTTTCCCTCGTGAGCCAGGCCCTGCCTCCATGACACGGGACGGCCCGAATTTCCCCCGGAAGTAAACGGTCCCTGACGCAAGGCCGCTCAGCCAGCGTCCCCGGGGTTGCGTTGATACCGGAGCAGTGCCGAGCCGGGCCTGTCCGCGAGAGTGATTGAGATGCCGCGGTCCATGAGTTCCCGCCCACTGGATTCCACCGTCGACAGGGTGTCCAGATCGGTCACGGCGCAGGTGCGCTCCGGCTCCAGGCCCTGAAGCCGGAGCTGGAACGAATCCGCGACGGTCTCTTTCCGGCGAAAGGCCTGAACCATGCCGTCGCCCTGTTCTGGACGGTCGAATTGCCAGGCCAGCCAGCATTTCTCATCGAGACTGTAGGGGGTGAGGGGATAGTAGTCGCCCAGGTAACATTCGGCGACCTGCCGCCACTGTGCAATCATCCGGCGATAGAGGTCCCAGTCCACGTCGGGGCTGCGCACGTCGCAGACGAGCCCGAGCGCGGGCGTCATGTAACTGCGGACCGAGTACACGGTCTGTTGCGGGTTGTAATAGACCCCTTCGCCGAAGTAGGGAATCCATGAAGCGATGCCGTAGGTATGCCCCTGGTTGCCAATCGCCCATTGCGGATGGCCCTGGAAGTGCTGATAGTCGCTCCGCAGGAGGGGAATGGCGCGACGCAATGTCTCGATGTCATTGCGGCGTCCCCCGCCGGCGCACGAGTCAATCGGCATCCCGGGATGGCGCCGCAACAACTCGTCCCACATGGCCAGATAGCCCTGAACGTGCAGGTTTTCGTGGATGCCCAGGCGGTCAGGGAGATCGCTGCCGCGCCAATAGCTCAGGGGACCCAGGTTCATGTCCTGGCGGTAGAAATCGATGCCCTCTTCCCGGATGATGCTGTCGATACGGTTGGTAATCCACTCTCGGGCCTGGCGATCACCCAGGTACAGCAATTCCAGTCCGTAGGCTTCCGGGGGCATGCTTTTCAGCATGGCCTGAGGGTTACTCTTGGCCGTAATGCTCCACGGGTAGGCCGACTCGGGTTCAAACCAGACAATCAGGCCCATGTTGCGTTCGTGAACGTAGTCGCTGATGGCTTTCAGGCCGTGGGGAAAGCGGTCTTTCGCAACGACCCATTCGCCTTGTCCGCCAGGAAACCAGCCGGCGTCGACCCACCAGTAGTCAAGCTGGATGCCTTGCCGGGTGAGTTCGTCAATAAAACATTTCTCGCCTTCTTCGGTGTTTTTGGCCCAGCCGTAGAAACCGTAATCGCAGAAGGTCAGCAAGGGACGCAGCGGCTTCCCTCCAGGATGGGGGAGATTGTGCGCAAGCATCCAGCGCCGCCACAGGTTTTGCGACCGCACAATGTCATCGCCCCCCCAGAGCATCAGCGCGATCAACGGGGTGCGGATCTCCTCGCCCGGCTCGAGGTACAGCCGGGTGAGCTCTTGCCCGGCGGTAATCTGCAGGCCGCGGTCGGCCCTGTGCGCGAAGGTGGCCGCCCACTGGCCCGTCCAGCCGACGGCCAGTATCATGCCGGTCCCGCCCCGCATCGACAGATTGAAGTACGGGAACGCGGTGTCGCAGGGGCGTCCGCCGTTCGGAGCGAAGGTATACTGGGTGTTCGGCCAGAGCGTGATTTCGTAAGGCGCGTAACTGTCGGCAACATTGTGGTCGCCCTTGTTGCCGCGCAGCACGTATCCATCGGAACCGTCGCAGGGAAACGACACGTCGAGGCCCTGCAACCCCTCGATCAATGGGGTGTTCTCGGTCCCGTTGTTCTTGAGATAGGCCGTCCATTCCACCACCGGAAAATCGCTGTAGGTCACGGCCACCCAGCGGACCTGCAACCTCGACTCCGGGGCCTCGTAGCTAAGGATATACTCGGTCCGCTGCGGATCGAGTTGGCGGCTTGTTCGCTCGAAGGTCCATCCGGGCAGCAGGTCCGCCGAAGGTTTCCCTCCGTAGAAAAATGAGAATCCCGGCTCCGCCCCCTCAAATTGGCCGGCGCCAGTGAACCGCCCAGCCCAGCGCTGCGCCTCGGCCATCTCTTCAGGCGTCGCGGCAGGGGGCGCCGCCTGAAGGGCGGAAGAGAATCCAAGAACCGTGAGAATGACCAGCAGTGTCGAGTTGCGCATCCCGGGATCCCCCTGTGTGCATGCTCCTCACACGACCAGAAAGAATCCTACCACATCTTCCAGGTCCCCCTGCGGCTCGTCGCTGGCAGCACGGCGCCTCCCCCGCACGCGTTATGCAGGAGAGGCCGCGCCTAGAGGACGTCCGGGAGTTGATACGGCGCGCGACGGGCCCGGTCCAGAAAATGATTGCCCCATGCGCTGTTGGTGAACTGTTCCGTTTTGGCGTCCCACGTCAGACGGTTACCGGTCTCGCCGGTCACCTCGCTTACCCAGCGGGCGATGTTGCCCAGATGGACCAGGGTGGCTACGCGGTGGCCCACTTCCGCATGCGCCACGGGATTCTCCCTTGACCTGATGCAGTCGAGCCAGTTCCTGTGATGGTTTTCGCTGCGAAACAACTGGATCTCCGGGTTCTCCAGCGGTGCCTCGATTAATTCCGGCGGGTCGGAACTCAGATGATCGCGGGAAATGGTGATGGTGCCGTGTTCGCCGATGAACCGGGCCCCCGTGTTGATGTCCTCCCCGAATTCCACGGTGACATCGCCCGGAAAGCGCATGAACACCTTCGGATTCAGCCCCTTGAGACCGCTGTGACACTGCGTGCAGGCCCTGTCGGGATACGTGTCGGGATGGTAGATGACCGATTCGAACGGATCGCCTTCGGTCCACACTTCTCCGGGACCGCTCTCGTCCATGCCCAAAGCCCGTTGTACGATGTCGAGCCCATGGGGACCGAAGCAGGCCATCTCCCCGCCGCCAAATTCGCGCATGGAATACCACGCGCCGTAGGTGATGTCCGGGCTGTCCGCGGTGAGGCGGTGATTGTAGGGCTGGGGTTGAACCTGGCCGCACCACATGTCCCAGTCGAGTTCGGGAGGAACCGGTTCCTCCGGCAGACCGTTCAGCCACGGGCTCAGATAATGATGGGTCACCACGCGGCTCACTTTGCCGATGCGGCCATTGCGCACCAGCATGCAGCCCGTATGCTCCTTTTCGCCCGACCGCTGTTGCATGCCCGTCTGCAAGACCCGGTTGTGCTTCTTGACGGCCTCGGCCATCAGACGCCCTTCCCGCACAGTCAGCGAGAAGCATTTCTCGCAATAAATGTCCTTGCCCGCCTGGGCCGCATGGATCGTGTTCAAGGCGTGCCAGTGGTGGGGGGTGGCGATGATCACCGCGTCGATATCGTCACGGTCCAGGAGGCGGCGGTAATCCTGGTACGCGTCCGCGCCCAGCCCTTCGGCGGCGGCTTTGGCCTTTCGCATATCGACATCAGCCACGGCCGCAATCCGGACATCCTCGTAGCCCGAGAACGCGCGCATGTGGCTGCTGCCCATCACGCCGATGCCAATGCCGCCAAGGATGATCCGGTCGTTTGCCCCCGGGGCGCCCGCGCTGGCCAGTACGCCCGAAGGAAGGATCATGGGAGCGGCCGCGGCGGTCGCGGCCCCCGCCACGCTGTGCTTCAAAAAACTGCGCCTTGTTTGGTTCTTCATCGCATGTTCTCCCCTGTCTGCGTGGTCTGTCCCGGCGTGGGACTGGCCCATGGTGAGCTGCAAGCGTAAAGCAGTGGCCCGAGCCCGGTGACTTCTTTACGCGTTGCTGCCTTGGCTTCGACTTCAGCTGCCTGTCCGCGGTCCGGCCCGATCCCGGGCAGCCGGGCCCCATCATAGAGACCCCGGCGCACAGTTTCAAAGTCGTGTCGCTGCTATCCGACCTCAATCGTATCCTTCGTCTGCAGGTACACGTGCGTCAGGCAGGTTGCGCGGTCCAACGTGCAATTGGGCCCTGAGTAAACCAGTGCCCGCGTTGCGCACGAAAAGCTTTTGCGTGGGGGGCCGTCTCATCACAACACGCCCCGTGACTGGACGCGTTCACTCCCCTTTATCACTGGACAACGCGTCCGATTGTCACGGTTTTCTCAGGCTGCGGGGGATTCGGTTCCCTCAAAGTGCCGTTTTGACCGCCGGGTGACATAAAGTTTGTCATTGGTGACACAATAGTGTCTCGTTGCGGCGTCTGGGCGTACATCCCAGGCCCGTATATATCTCGCAACTGTTTATGCATAGGTATTTTAGCAGGTGCTTGCATTCTTGGCACTCGAATTGCTATTTTAACAGGAGAATATGTCGGACTTTGTGGTATCCACCCTAGCTGTCTGCTAGGAGTGGGCTCCACTTCCTGGCCCAGGGGAAAGTGCGGCACACCGGGACAATGGATGCGGGGGCGGGTTGAGAGGGGAGCAGGCGTCCTTCGGGACGGACGTGGTGCAGCGAAATGCGGAGTGGCAAAGCAATGGCTACCGGAAGCGGCCAAATCATGATGCGGAACGATGCCGGACGAGTCGAACCCGAGTCTCAAAGGGTGCGTTGTGCACAGGTGCTGGGGGAAACTGAACCCGGTAACGGCGCCCGGCGCAAGAAAGTGCTCGCGGTGTCGTCGGGCGGCGGTCACTGGGTGCAGATGATGAGACTGACATCCGTTCTTTGCGCGCATGACGTGGTGTTTGCCACGGTCAACAAGGCGTATGGCTGCGATGTCCCCGGCGCCAAGGTGTATGCGGTGGTGGATGCGACCGCCTGGAACAAGTTGAAGCTGCTTCTGCAAGCGATTGAGGTGTTGCTGATCCTCCTGCGGGTGCGGCCGGACGTGGTGGTCTCCACGGGCGCCGCCCCGGGATACTTCGCCATTCGTCTTGGTAAGCTTCTGGGGGCGCGGACCATCTGGATTGACAGCATCGCGAACGTCGAGCGCCTGTCGATGTCCGGGGCCAGGATTGGTGAATATGCGGATCTCTGGCTGACCCAATGGCCTCATCTCGCCCTCGATTCGGGTCCCGCATATCGGGGGGCGGTGGTATGATCCTCGTCACGGTCGGCGCACAGATGCCGTTTGATCGGTTGATTGCAGCGGTGGACCATTGGGCGGAAGTGAGTGGATGCACGGATATCTTCGCGCAGATCGGCGATACCGAATTCCGCCCCAAACACCTTCGATGGACCCAGTTTGTCAATCCCGACCAGTTTCGGGAACTGGTCGAATCGGCCGACCTGGTTGTTGCCCACGCCGGAATGGGCAGCGTGTTAACGGCGCTTGAGCTGGGCAAGCCGATCATTGTCATGCCGCGGCGCGGCGCCCTGCGCGAGACTCGAAACGACCATCAGGTGGCCACGGCGCGGCAGTTGGGCAATCAGGGCCTGGTGACGGTTGCCTGGGACGAGTACGAACTTGTTGAGAAGCTGGACACCCAGTTGGGGCAGATCGAGGTGGCCGACAGAATTCCCCGGCAGGCGTCGGACAGTCTCTGCAGCGCGTTGACGGAGTTCATCTCCCGGTCGCGCAGCGGGATCGTCAACGGCATTATCTGCTTTGGCGGCGTGGACTGGTGGTATCACAATCGCGGCCATTACGACATCCAGATGATGCGGGAACTCAGCCGCCACACCCCGGTCCTTTACGTGAATTCCATCGGGATGCGGACCCCCAGGCTCTCCGAAGGAAAAGTATTCGCGGGCCGAGTTCTTCGTAAACTGAAGAGCTGGAGCCATGGACTGGAGCTTGTGCGCGAGAACTTCGGCGTGTTGAGCCCGGTCTCCATACCGAAATTCCGAAACACCGGAGCAGCGAAAGCCCTGCTTGCCGAACAAGTTCGGGATTCCGCGGCGTGGATGGGCATTACGCGACCGCTTGTGTGGGTCGCGGTGCCGACCGCGGCGGATGTCCTGAGCCGCATCTCTTCCGCGGGGCTGGTGTATCAGCGCACCGACCGGTTTGAACACTATCCCGGCGTCGATGCGGAGCGCATTCGCGCATACGACCTGAAATTGAAGGCAGACGCCGACCTGACGCTTTTCTGTTCCACCAGCGTCTTTGAGGACGAAAAACCGGAATGCCGGGCGGCCGCCCTGGTCGATCATGGCGTCGACTACGAACAGTTCGAGGCGGCCGGGGATGGCGCGTCCCCTGAACCGGACGATGTCAAGGCGATCCAACATCCAAGAATCGGTTTTGTGGGAGGAATAGACGCCCACACGTTCGCTCCCGAGTTGTTCCTGCAAACCGCCTCGGCGCTGCCCGAATGCTCTTTTGTGATGGTAGGCGCCTGCTCGCTCCCCGAAGGGTGGTGCACTCTCAAAAATGTGCATTTTCCCGGGCGTAAGCCATACGACGAGGTCGCGGCGTATATGGCGGCATGCGACGTGTTGATCATGCCCTGGAACCACAGCCCGTGGATTAAGGCCTGCAACCCGGTCAAACTGAAGGAGTATCTTGCGGTGGGCCGGCCGGTCGTCAGCACCGCATTCGATGAGCTGGAGCGCTACGCCGGGTTGGTCCACGTCGCTCGCGATGCGGCGGAGTTCGTCGAGGGAATTCGCGCGGCCCTGGCCACCCAGCCGGATGTGGACGCTATGCGCCAGCGCGTCAAGGGTGAAACCTGGTCGGCGAAGGCAGAGGCGGTGATGGAAAACCTGCAAAAAGCGGGTGTCTCATTTCGCGGTGCGGCCGCAGCGGAGCGGAGGGCCGCCGCCGCCAGAAAACTCTCCGGAAACGGGGCGGGCGAGAACGGGGCGACGGCCAGGGTCAACAACAAACCCCACCGGCGCCCGCTCGGACTCATTCTCCCCTCCAAACGCGGAACCTATTGGCGAAAGCGGTACTTTATCGGCGCGGCCATCATGGCGCTCCTGGCAATCTGGGTCACTCGCGACGCATGGACCGACATGTTCCGTCTGGCCAGCCGGGATGAAGAGTCCAGCCATATCTGGCTGGTGCTGCCCGTCGCACTGTGGCTGGCCTGGGTGCGGCGAGAAGAAGTGAGTGTTCCCCGGCGGTCAGGCTACCTGATAGCGCCCCTTGTTCTCGTGTTCGGGTGGTTGCTCTATTCCGTTGGCGACACCTTTCTTTTTCAGAGTTTCTGGCATCTCGGGGCTGTCGTGATCGTGGCGGGGTGCGCCCTTTCGGTGCTGGGCGGAAGTGTGCTTCTGCGGTTCTGGCCCTCGTTTGCCGTGCTGGTGTTTCTCGTGCCTGTCCCCAGGATAGTCCAGCAACAGGTTGGTCTGCCTATGCAGGCGTTCACGGCTCAGATTACCGCATTTGTTCTGGATACCCTGGGCACCCCGATCGCCCTGAGCGGCAGTGTGCTGCAGGTGAATGGCGTGTCGGTCGCCGTAGCCGAAGCGTGCAACGGTATCCGCATGCTTTTCGCCTTGACCCTGGTCTGTTTCCTGTATGCATTCAGCACCCGGCTCAGCACGTGGACCCGAATCCTGATTGTCCTGATGAGCCCGTTCGTTGCCATTGCCGCAAATGTCCTGCGGCTGGTTCCGACCGTCTGGCTCTACGGATACACCAATAGCCAGACGGCCGATCTGTTCCATGACATCAGCGGCTGGGCCATGATGCCCGTCGCGTTGTTCGGGTTGTTCAGCGCGGGCGCGTTGATTCGCTGGACCCTCGCCAAGGACAGCGGTCAGCCTGAGGAGGTGCACCAGCGTGTGGCGTCCAGCGCGTAAGCCAGGTACTGCCGGGGAAGACGGAGGACCAGCCCGATGAAGTTGATCGCACCGGTGCTCTCGCTCGCGTTGCTCGCGGCCGTGGCTGTGGACCAGGGGTTCCGTCACCAGGTCCCGTCCGGGGCGGGAACGTATCATGCCATCGTGCGCGAAGCGGCAAAGACGATCCCCTACCAGCTCGGGAACTGGGTGGGCGTCGATTCCGAAATTTCGCGGGGCGCGCTCCAGATTCTCGATGCCAATGTGGCGCTCAGCCGCTCGTACCGGCAGGTTGGCACCAACCGGGCGGGTACCCTGCTCATAGTGCAATGCGCCGATGCCCGAAGCCTCTTGGGCCATTACCCGCCGGTATGTTATCCCTCGCAGGGGTGGTCGCAAGTCTCCGCCAGACCGCACGATATAGAGATAGACGGGGTCTCCCTGCGAGCGACGGAGTATATCTTCGCATACGAAACCCTGGCCCAGTTTACCCGGCTTGCTGTGCTACACTTTACGGTGCTCCCGGATGGACGCACCGCGCCCGACATGGAACCGCTCGAACGCGTCGCCCGGGAGCGAAAGACGAAATTCCTGGGCGGTGCAAGCCTCCAATTCGTATCGGATGCGAGCCTTTCAGAGCAGGATCGCGATGAAGTTTACAGTCTGTTGTACCAAGCCGCGAAAGCGTGGATTGACGCGGTACAATCGGGAACCAAGAGAGCGCCATGAATCAAAACCGACTGCCATCGTTGCCCAACCAGGCGGGCTACCCCGCTTCGCCAAAGCCGCCAAGTGCCGCCCCGGAGCAGAATCCTCTGCTGTTGGTTCACCGCCTGTTGCGCGGCAGGTATGCGGCGGCGCTTGTTCTGGCGGGTCTCCTCGGCCTGGTCGGCAGCGTCTGCGGTTACAAGGCGCTGTCGCTGGAATACCAGAGCACGGCTCAGATTCGCATCGCGCCGGTGATGCCCAAAGTCCTCTTTGAAAGCGAGCAGAGCAGCGTCCTTCCCATGTTCGATTCCTTCGTACAGACGCAGGTCTCGCTCATCCAGAGCCGTCGCGTCGTCGACATGGCCATGCAGGACGCGACCTGGAAGGGCGCCGGCGGCGAGTATTCCCTCGAACGTGTCGGCGATTTCATGGAATGCCTGAGCGTTGTCCATCCCAAGAACACCGAAATTATCCAGGTGTCGTTTACGGACCGCGAGCCGCGGGTCGCTCAGGCCGGCGCCAAATCGGTCGTCGACGCGTATCTGAGCATCTACGGGGGCGAGGACCTCGATACGGCAACCCAGCGGTTCGAGTTGCTGGAAGAACGGGCCAAGTCGCTCGCCAACGAAATCGAGGGCTACCAGTCCCAGATGTACGAGATCGCCAACGAATATGGTTCGAACGCCCTCGAAGGAATCTACGCGTTTGAGGCCGAGGAACTGCAAAAGCTCCAGACCGAACTTGAGTCCGCGAAAATTGAGCTGGCGACGTTTGAATCCGCGAGCAAGGATGGCATGCTGCCGAACATTGGAAAAGACCCCACCAAACTCACCGTAGAGGAAATCGCAACCGTCGATAGTTGGATGCAGCAACTCCTCGACACCCGCAAGCAGCTCCGATGGAGCATGGACGAGATCAAAACGCGATACAAAGACCCAGAACAGCGTCCCGAATATCGCCTGGCGCGGGAACGCTTGAGTACCCAGGAGGAGGAGATCGAGAACTACGCGAGCCTGTACCGGGAGCAGGCCGCGACCAATGCCGGATTGTCCACGGCGGGGGCAAATACCGCCGAAACCGTGAAGGCGGACCTGGAATTGCGGGTCGAGCGCCTTCAACAGCTTTTCGATGAGAAGCGGGAGCGCACGCTGGCGCTGGGCAGGCAGAACCTCCAGATCGAAAAACTCCGCGGCCAGATTGCCCGTGCGCAGGAGAGTCTCGACAAGACCAACGCGCGAATCGAGCAGTTGAGCATCGAATCCGCCATCGGCGGCCGCATTGATTTGCTGACCGAAGCGGATATGCCCTCCTTGCCGTCGAATGCCCGCCGGCGGACCCAGTTCGCAATTCTCGGCGGAATGGGCGGCGCCGGACTCGGCGTCGCATTGATCATGTTGTTGGGCCTGGTGAACCGGCGGATACGCGACGTGGTGGACGCGGAAACGTCCCGCCCGAAACTGCTCGGCGTACTCCCCGAACTCCCCGAGAACCTCTCCGACCCGGCGGAGGCGATGCTCGCCGCGCAAAGCGTCCACCATATCCGGACGCTTCTCCAGATATCTGCGGGGACGCAACAGCCCGTGTCGCTCACGGTCACCAGCGCAACCAGCGGAACCGGCAAGACCAGTCTGGTTTTGTCGCTGGGTTTGTCGTTCGCCGCGGCGGGAAGCCGCACCCTCCTCATCGACGCCGATTTGGTGGGCACCGAGCTCACGCGCCGGACGCGCGCCGCCGGTTGGCGCAGCTTGGGGCGTGTCTTGAGTGAATACGACATGATTAGCGAAGCGGAACGGCAGAAAGCGATGGGGGCCGTCAGCTTTTCAGACGCGGCGCCTGAAGAGGGCTCGCCGCGTATCGCGGAAGCCGAACTGGCGGAGGGACTCTCGATTCATAGCGAGCCGGGACGGGGGCTGGCCGATGCGCTGCGTGGCGAGCCGATCGGAAGCTGCATCTCCACCATGGGAGTGCCAAATCTCAGCATACTGCCCGCATGCGGAGCTTCCGGAATCGCCGCGAACGGTTTCTCGCCCGCGTCCGCGCGCGGTCTCCTGGACCAGTTCTCCGGCGCCTACGATGTCGTATTGGTGGATACGGGGCCGATCCCCGGTCAAACGGAGTCGTCTGTAATGGCGGCCTGTACCAGCGGGGTGATCATGATGGTCTCGCGCGGCGACCATGACGCCGATGTGCGCAAGGCGCTGCAGCATCTGGAATTGATTGACGCACAGATTGTCGGGTTGGTATTCAACCGCGCACGAAACCGCGATATGGAGCGTTCGGGCTACTCGTCGTCGAGAGCCAGCAAGAGATCCGCTTCCGGCGCGGCGGAGAGCGTCGGCGAAGCCGGGGAGATTATGGCCGGTGCGGAGGCCTACGCCCGCTTCGGTCCGCTTGCACAGTCCGTGCTGTGCATGTCAATGGATTCTTCCATTTCCAGGGGGCACGTCGGGGATCAGTCCAGTTCGTAAGAAGGTAGGCTATGCGCAAAAAACGTCTGATTATCGTTCTGGGGACGCTGTTCGTCTTGTTGCTGATCGGCGGAGGAGCGGTATACTACCGCCATGCCTCTTTGAACAGGCAGGCCCTGGCGTGTCGTGCGCGCGGCATGGAAGCTGCTCAAGCAGGGGACCATACCGTAACTCTCGACCAGGTCGGCAGGTATCTGCAGCGCTTTGGCATGGATGACGACGTGGATGCCCTTTTTGCCTACGCCACGGCGCGCAGAAATGTCCCGGCTCCCAACAACAAGCACCTGCAACAGGCCATGGCGGTCTTTGCGCGAATTCTCGAACTGAATCCCGGACACACCGGGGCGCAGAACGCACTCCTCGACCTGTATACGTCCGTGGGGTTTACAGAAGAAACCCTGGTGCTTGCCGGCAAGATTCTCCCCGTTCCGCCAGATGGAACCCCACTCGAAAAGCTCCTGACGGCCGAGCATATTCCTGCGCTTCGTGCGAAGGCGGTCACCCTCGCCCGGCAAAGAAAACTCGATGAGGCGCTGGAGATCGCCTCCTATACAGTCGACCTCGCGCCGCAGGACCGGGAAAACCACCTGCTGGTATTCTCGCTCATGGAACGGGCCGGCAAGCCGGCCGGTGAACTCCTCGCGTATGCGGAGAAGATCGCGGCGCTCGCACCCGCGGAACTGGAAAACCACTTCCTCGTGCTGGCAAAGATGCAGCAGGCGGGCAAGTCCGGCGACGAGCTCCTTGCCTACGCCACCGCACAGCAGGACAACCTCGCTTCGCAGGAAGGCCTGCTGCAAGTACTGCAGGCGACCGCGCACGAAATCGCCGGAAATCGCGACGAGGCCAGACGTCTCCTTGAACAAGCGGCCGAACGCATCTCCCCCGATGTCAAGACCGTGTTCATCGTCAATAACTTTCTCAACAGGGTGGGCAGTTTCGATGCGTCAGTGAAACTGCTCGAGCGGACGGCCACGGAATCCGGCGATGACCGCCTGCAACTCCTGCTGGTTCGCCAACTCTTTGAACGGGGCAACGCGAGCGCCGTGCTCGAGAAAACGGGCGGCGCGCCGATCGAGGAGCTCGACACGTCCATGCTTGCCATCCGGGCCCTCGCCTGCGCGGCGGAGCACCAGCCGGACCAGGTGAACGCCATCGCCAGTGAATTCGACCGCCGGGAAGGAGATGCGGTTGCGCGGGCATGGGCGCCGCTGTTGCGCGCGGTGTGGGGGGGAGGACAGGAGACTCCGCCCGCGGAGGTGGTGGCCCTTTGCGATGAAGCCATTGGCCTGCAGGGCGACAACCCGTATTTCCATTATCTGCGCGCCGTTGCCTGCGAACGCCTTGGCGAGTCCGACCTCGCGTTGAGTTCCTGGCAGAACGCCCGACAGTACGCGCCCGCCTGGGCGGAACCGGCCATCCGGACCGCCTCCCTCTTGAGTTCCATGGGAAACAGGGCCGAAGCCGTCCGGCTCGCCACTCAGGCCTTAAAACTGGCCCCCAACAACATCGGCGTTGCCGCGGAAGCCGCCGCAATCATCGGCGGCGATGCTGGCCGCCTCAGCGATGACGGAAGACAGCAGTTATTGAAGCTCGTCGAGCAGGTTCAAACCGCCCGCCCGCTTGAGCCCCGGACGCTCCCGCTGTATGCCGACCTCCTGGCTCGCAACGGCGATACGGCAGGCGCGGCAGACAAGATCAGGCAGGCCCTCAACTCCCAGGAGGCGCTCTCGGATGCCGCGCTTCTGCAACTGGCGCGCGTGAGCGACGCTCATGGCCTGGGGCTGGCCGATGCCTGCTACGAGAAGGCCGAGGACGCTGCCGGCATCACGCCGAGAATGGCCTTTGCCAAAGCGGTGGCCGCCCATAACGCCGGCGATGGCGATAAGGGCCTCGAGATCCTCGCCACCGCGGCCAAAGCCGCCGATGACTCGCCCGGCTGGGAAACGGTACTGCCGGAATATCTGGAACTGACGGGCGCCCCGGATGCGGCGCAGGCCTGGGCCAAAGCGGCCGACCAACACTCCGGCGACACCGCCGTGCAGCGACGCGTGCTCGCTTCACGAACCGCCTGGCAGGATACGGACCTCATCGGCCGCGTGATCGAGCGCGTGAAAGAACAGACCGGCGAGGAGGCCGTGGGCTGGAGGGTGGCGCGAGCCCGCTGGCTCCTGCTCACCGACTCTTCCGAAAAAACCGCCGCCGAAGCCATCGCTCTCCTGAACGATGTCATTCGCACCTCCGCGCCGCAGGCAGACCGCCACGTCTTGCTGGCGGCCGCGTTTGAACGGCTGAGCAACTACGAAGGCGCGCAGTACAGCCTTACAAATGCCCTGCAGATTGCGCCCGATTCCAACGCGATTCGCTTCCAGTTGGCGCGCATCTCCCAGATCCGCGGACAGACCGACCGGGCACGGCAGTACATCGAAGACGCGCTGCGCAATCCGGCGGTGTCCGCCGACGACGTACGCCGCGCCGCCGCTATATTCGCCTCTCAGAACGAGATCGACCGCGCCATCGCGCTCCAATTGCAGACGCATCCCCCGGAAGACCGCGAGAATCCAGCGGACCTCCTGCTCGCCGAGCTCTATCGCCGCGACAACATGCCCGAAAAGGCGGAGGCCATCTGTACGCGAATCCTCCAGGAAGCCCCCACCGCGCAGGCTGTGCAGTTTACCGCCGACCTGCTCGCTTCCCAGGGGCGCACGCAGGAAGCCGAAACCGTGCTCGCCCGGCTGGATGCCCTCGAGACGCAACCCGGCATCCGCGAGCTGATCCGCGCGGAATACCAGAGCCGCTATGGAACCCCCGAGACGGCCAGGCGACAGTTCGAAGCCGCCGTCGGCGCCCGGCGCGACGACCCCGCCGTATGGAAACGCTATCTCGCATTCCTCACGCGCAGCGGCGCTGCGGCCGAGGCCGCCGGCCTGCTCAGCGATGCGGCCGCGGCCTGTCCCAATGAACCCGTGTTCGCCCAACTGGCCGAACATCAAGCTCTGCTCGGTGCGGTCGCGAACCGCGCCATCGCGCAGCCGCTCATCACGGCGGCCATCGAAGCCCCCGGCCGCCACGACACCACCATCGACGCGCTCAACGTCATCGCGAATACCGCCGAGAACGACCCCGAACGCCTGGCACTGCAACTCCGGCAGCTCACCGAACGCCACCCGGATTTCCTTGCACTGAAAATGCAGCTCGTCCGCCTCTACGCCAGCATCGACCGACACGACGACGCCGCAAAGATCGCCGTCCAAGCCATGCGCGACTTCCCCGCCGAATACGAGCCCGCCTGGCTCGCCGCCGAAGCCTACGCCGCTACCGGCCAATGGATGGAATCCCTCCGCGCCGCCGAAAACTGGCGCAATCGCGTGCTCGGACGCGCCGAAGGCGCCGACCTGCTCATCGCGGAAGCACAAATCCGGCTCGGCGAAAGCTCCCGCGCCCTCGAAACCCTTCGCCCGTATGTCGACAGCCCCGGCGATACCGCTCAGGCCGCCTACTCCCCGGCGCTCGTCCAGCAGGCCCGCGCCCTCATCACCGCCGGACAGCCCGCCGAGGCCGCCGCGCTCCTGCAACCCCGCCTGACCGCCTCCGCCGACAGCGACGACGCCCGAAAAGCCGCCACCCAATGGCGCATGGCCTGGGTGCGCCTGGCCGCCTCCGAAATCAAGGACGACCCCACCGCCGCCGAATGGCTCCTCCAGGTCACCCCCCATATCCCCGACGCCGAACCCGGCGAACGCCTCATGCTCGCCTCCGGCTGGTACGCTCTCGCCAACCGCAACGCCGCCCCCGATAATCCCAGCCGGCAAAGCGCCCGCGCCACCCTCGACGCCCTCGCCGCACAGCCCGCCGCCGACGCCAAACTCTTCTTCGACCTCGCCGTCGTCGCCGACCTCGGCAAAGACTACGCCCAGGCCGAAACCTGGTACCTCCGCGCCCTCGACGCCGACCCCGCACTCGCCGTCGCCCGGAACAACCTCGCCATGCGCTACGTCCTCGAAGAACGCCGACTCGACGACGCCCTCAAACTCGCCCGCGAAGCCGTCCAGGCCGAACCCGAAAACGCCAGCTACCACGACACCCTCGCCCAGGTCCAGGCCGCACTCGGCAACTACGACGACGCCATCCAGTCCCTCACCCGCGCCGCCGAACTCCAGCCCGGCCAGCGCAAATGGCGCGACAACATCGAAGTCATCCGGCAGCGGCAGCAGCAAACCACCAGCGAAACCGGGAAATCCGGGCCGGCCTAAGCCCGGCCCCGCGACGAAAAGAGCTCCGACAGCGTCATCACGTTCAACCCTTCCCGCGCCGCCGCGTCCAGCAGCAGCCCCGTGGTCTCTAGCACAAACGCTTCCCGCTCCGGACCCCGGTCGAAATCGTGCATCAGCACCACCCCGCCCCCCGCGCGTACCACCGCATCCACCGTGCGCTGCGCCGGCGGCAATGCCGCCCACGTATCCCCCGAATCCACCGTCCACCAGCAGATCCGCGCCCCCCGGCGCCGCAACGCCCGCCACGTCCCATACGACAACTTCCCATGCGGCGGTCGAAACAGCCCGTCCGCGCCCACCCAGCGCGCCGCCGCCGCATACCCCGCCTCAATGTCCTTCACCGCCGCCCCCGGACCCTGCCACGCATTCCGGTGGTCAAACGAATGCACCCCCAGCTCGTGTCCCGCGGCCCGCACCACATCCACCGTCTCCCCGTCCTCAACCACCCGCCGCCCCAACACAAAAAACGTCGCCCGCGCCCCACGCGACCCCAACAACCCCACCAACGCCCGCGACAAACGCCGCCCCGGACCATCGTCATACGTCAACACCAGATTCCGCCCACGCCGGCACAACCGCGAAAGCTCCCGCACCGCCCGCACGCGGAGGAGGTAATATGGAACACGAAACAACATGACCTCTAAACCGGCCTCCCTACCGCTCAAAGCGGCTGTGCACGATCCATGATTTCACCAAACCGCCTAAGCGTTCTGGGACAATCTGAGCATCTGGAAAGAATGTCTTCAATTCGTTGCGCGTCAACAGTCTTACTTCATCAACCAATCGTTCGGCCTCTTCTCGTGTGCCGCACGGACCGCGCCTGCCACACCGCCGTTTCATCAGGATTCGGACCCTCAGGGAGCGTGGCAAAAACTGCCAAAGCGGGACCTGGAAATGCGGTTCCATAGGAAACCATCGGTTGGGCGTCTGCAGCCAATAGTCACGGCCTACTCGGGCGACTTCTCTAGCCATCAATTGCTGGTGGTCCCTGTGGAAAAGATGTTCGATCACCGAATTGCTGAAAACAACATCAACGCTGCGGTCCTCGAAGTTGGACAGGTCTGTTGCATCACCCACTACTGAAGAAATGCGTGCATGCGTCCGGCTGGCTGGCAGCAGGTTCAATAGCGTGATCTGTACATCTTCACGATCAGCCCACCCCCGCTGCTCCCAGAACTCCACCGTCCCCCCGATGTCCAGGATCGTTAATGGGCGCCTCAAACGCGCGACCAACCTTTCGAAGTGCTGAAAACGCTTACTACGCAATCGGTTAGACAGAGACCCCGGGCGCTCAACATCGGTCATGCGGCGCAGCATATCTCCTATCACGCTCCAGACCCCTTCCTTGACGACCCCGCCCATTCCTTTCGTCGTGTCCACACCTCCCGCCAGATTCGTGCACCGTTGGTCGCCTTATCCTTTTTGAAAATGGCGGAAACGTAACCTGTCAAACAAGCACGGACCGCCCATATGTGAAGCAATCCGACCAGGATACGGGCTTGCAGGTAACCCCAATGTTTCCGATACAGAGCGGCCTGCGAAGAGAACAGACGCACTATCTTGTCCGACCTTACGGTTTCCGAAGCGCCGCCAAGGTGGATAATCTCGGCGTCAGGACACAGCATGCACTTCGCCCCCAGTTTGTGCGCCCGAAGACAAAGGTCCCAGTCCTCCGCATACATATGGAACATTTCATCGAATCCCTGCAGTGTTTCCCACAAATCGCGTCG
>ENA-UOUL01000209-UOUL01000209.1-bioreactor-metagenome-genome-assembly--contig:-NODE-209-length-102020-cov-9.806343_pt1 | contig 102020 bp, 74 predicted proteins | sample MGYA00249838_ERZ747220 | MGnify/ENA primary metagenome ERZ747220 (study PRJEB28778, sample SAMN05720191) | bioreactor metagenome | isolation source: Anaerobic biogas reactor | place: USA:Washington... | reverse complement strand
CACAAAACGGTGAAAGAGGAATTGTTGACGTTTCTCAAACGGCACGGGATCGAATGTGATCCCAGATGCATCTGGGATCTAATGCGGACTCTGTCGTCCCTACAGGACTCGATCTGGGCGCGACGTGAATCCCCGGGTTGAAACCCGGGGCTATTCTCTTTTGTCCCTTCGGGACTCGATTCACCTGCGACGCGACTACGTGTCCCCGTTCGAACGCGCGAATTCACGAGGCAGCGCAACGAGGTGCTCCCCGTCGAACGCGTACCATTTCCGCTCCCGCCACGCTTCGATTGCCGCTGAGTTCGGCCGGACGTCGAGCGCGGTGAGTTCTCCGGCGACGTTGTCTCCGCGGAGGGTCACAAGCCCCCACGGCATCTCGATGAGCGTGTCTGACGGATACTGCTGAAACTCATAGCCCTTGTGCGGAAACAGAAACGTCGTGGCAGGATCGGCCGGTGTCACGCGCCAGGACGCCGCGTCTGCTTTCTCGACCGCGATTCCCCGGCGGGCGGGCTCAGCCGGAAGCATTACGTATGCCAGGACCGCGGGGTCCAGATCCTGCCGGCCGGTCTCGAGGCGCATCCGCATCTCGAAATAGTGCAGCAGCGCCGGAACATCGGCGACCGCGCCCGGAACGCAAAGCACGACCGGGTCGTGCATCCCCTCTGCGGCGACGGCGTGCCTGAAATCGTCGATAAACGCGCGGGTCACGCGATCCGTCTCTTTCCAGGCGGTCTTGCGCGTCTCGAGCTGCAGTGTATAGGCGAACAGTACCGCGAGCATCGCGACCGCCGCGGTCCATTCCCGGCGCCCCGGCCCTGTCGGCGCACACCCCGCCAGGGCCAGGCAGAATCCCACCGAGGGCAGGTACAGGGTCCATGGACTCATGGTACGGATCAGCACGAGGGCCGTAACAATCATCCACGCCATTCCCGCCCCTGCCGGAAGCGAGAAGAGGCGGCGCCGCAACGGCCAAAACAGACTGGCCAGCACGGCCAGTGCGGCCAGCACGCCCCACGGATGCTCCCGGACGAGTTCCCGCAGCGACAGATGGAACGGAAACACCAGATAACGCACGGCCAGGCGGGCGACCGTAAGAACATGCCCGGGCGTGACATCGAGCGCGAACAGCGTATTCTCCGCGGGCATGCGCGTCAGCCGCAGCGCCATGAATCCCGCCGCGACGAAGAGCATCGGCAATGTGCAAACGACCGCTGCTCGCAAACGGGAACGCGGAGACGGCGCGTCCGTTTTGAGCAGGGCCAGCCCGAACCAGATACACGGCAGGGTATACGCCATTTCCTTGGCGGTGAACGCCAGTACTCCGGACAATACGCTCAACAGCAGCAGCCAGCCGCTCCGTTTCGTCATGAACACGCCGAACAGCGTTACCGAAGCGAGGTAAAAAAACGCACACAGAAGCTCCATGCGGCACGATATCCACCAGACCGCGGTCTCGTGCGCGGGATGCATCGCGAACAACAGGGCGGTCCAGAAGGCCAGTGCGCCGGGCCGGTCAGGCAGGGCCACCCGCACCAGTGCAAAGACCAGCAGCGTGTTTCCAAAATGCAGCAGCAGGTTGGTGAGGCGATGACCCGAAGGCGTCCAGCCCCACAGCGCGGCGTCGCATCCATGGGAAAGCAGCGTCAGCGGCCGGTAGTACGGCGGGGAGCCGGCCTCGCCCGTAAGCCGGTTGCCCAGCCAGGGTTTCCAGAACGCGGGGCCAACGGCCTCCCGGCCCCACGTGACCAGCGCAACGTCGTCGCTCAGAAACGCGACCCCGAGAACGCCATGTCCCAGGAATACCGTGGCGCACACTGCCGCCACCAGGACCACGACGGTCATGCGGGAACGTTTCACGGGTCCGGGCAAGGCCATCAGCGGTCCAGCGCTGGCGCAGCGGCGCGCACCGGTTCCCGGCGTGGCATCGCATAAGCGCCATGCTTGGGTGTTCTTTGTGGTACATCGGGCATCAGGCGTTCCCCGGGGCGGCAGGACTGCTGCCGCCGTGCTTCGCATCATACCACGGCGATTTGCGCAATCCCCATGCCGGACGGCACAATGCCTCTCCGAATGGCCCGCACCGAATGGAAGCGCATGTCTCCGGGAACACTCTATGAAGATCGCCATTGCGCCGGATTCGTTCAAGGAATGCCTCACAGCGGACGAGGTAGCCGGGGCTATTGAGGAGGGCGTCCGTCGCGCGCTCCCGGACTGCGTCACGGTTTGCGTTCCCATGGCGGATGGGGGGGAGGGCACCGTGGACGCCCTCATCGCAGCGACGAACGGGCGCATCGTGGAATTGACGGGGACCGGGCCCATGGGCACGCCGGTGGCAACACGATACGGCCTGCTCGGCGATGGAGAAAGCGCCGTAATCGAGATGGCCGCGGTGTCGGGTCTTCCCCTCGTGCGCACCGAAGAGCGTGATCCGCGTATTGCCACGACATATGGCACGGGCGAACTGCTTTGCGATGCCCTGAACCGCGGGGCCTCCCGCATCATCATCGGGCTTGGCGGCAGCGCGACCAACGACGGCGGCGCGGGCGCGGCCCAGGCCCTCGGCGTCTCGCTCCGCGACGCAGCGGGCCGCGAACTGCCCTGGGGAGGCGCCGCCCTGGCGCGGCTGGCAACGATTGACCTTTCGCGACGGCATCCCCGGCTCAACCAGTGCGTGCTCGAGGCCGCCTGCGACGTCGACAACCCGCTCTGCGGTCCAACCGGCGCGAGCCGTGTCTATGGCCCTCAGAAAGGCGCCGGGCCGAAAGTGGTTGAGGAACTCGACGCCGCGCTGCGGCATTTCGGAGACATCATCGAGGCGCAACTGGGCGTTCCGGTGCTTGACGTGCCCGGCGCGGGCGCGGCCGGGGGGCTTGGCGCCGGCCTGGTGGCGTTCGCGGGCGGGGTGTTACGGCCGGGGGTGGACATTGTGGCCGATGCCTGCAAGCTGACCTCCCGGATTGCCGGCGCCGAGCTGGTCATCACCGGCGAGGGCCGGATCGACGCCCAGACACCTCACGGCAAGACCCCGGCGGGGGTCGCAAAGGCGGCACGTCAACTGGGCATTCCCGTGGTGGCGATTGCCGGGAGCCTCGGACCCGGCTATGACGCCGTGCACGACTGCGGGATACGCGAGGTGATTTCCATCCAGTCCGGCACGATGTCCCTCGCGGAGGCGATGGCGCGCGCACCCGAACTCCTGGCCGCGGCGGCCGAACGCGTCGCGCGCGCCTGGGCGGACACGCGCCGGGGCTTCCGACAAATGTAACGCCGCTGGAGGCTGTTCTAAAGCCCCGCAGCGGCGAAAATTGCGTCGGATTGGCTGGCGCGCTACTTCTTTTCGCGGTGGACCGTGTGTTTGCGCAGGCTCGGGTTGTATTTCTTCAACTCCAGGCGGCCTGTCGTGTTACGCACGTTCTTAAATGTGTGGTACCGCGAAGTGCCCGGCGCTTCGGTGCACTCCAGGATAACCTGCATGCGGTTTTCTTTCTTCGCCACGGTCGAATCCTCCGTTCGTAAGCTATACGCAGCGGCTGCGTTGTGTCCATTCCGATATGCGCTGAATCCCGAAGGAAACCCCTCGCGCGCACGAACCGAAATTATGCGAAATCCCGGAGCGCCTTGTCAAATTCCTGAGCACACAGGGTGCAGCGCACCCGGGGCCATTCATTGCACCGCACCCGGTCCCCGTTTCCGCGGCGCTAGATAATCAGGTTTTCCTTCTCGGGGTCAAACCGGACCGTCTTCCCCTCGCGCAGCGCGAGATACCCCATGATCAGGGCGGTCTGCGTGTGGTAGGCGCGCTCGGCCGGGCTTTGCGTGTCGGGGTTGCCGGCGCGCACGCATTCCACGAACTTGCGGAAGTACTCGCCCATGTTCTCTTCGCCCTGGATGGGATACCGTTGCGCTTCCTTGTTTGTCGAATCCGACGGCTCGAACACGATTTCGTTGCCCTGGATCGTGAGCGAACCTTCCCATCCGCGCAACACCGGCACTTTGGCGCCCGAACCGCGCGCGCCCGTGCCCTGGAACCCGTTGCCCTGGGTCCCCAGGAGCGCGCACGTAATCCCGCCGGGGTAGTCGACCAGCATGTTGAAGGTATCCGGAACTTCGCGCTCGACTTTCTCGTCGGGGTTTTCCTTTTGCGTTTCACTCAGGGAATACCGGTAGATGCCGCCTGTCCCCACGGCGTACGCGGGCGCTTTCAGGTCCAGCATCGTGGTGACCGGCGTGTACGAGTGCGGATACAGATCGGTGCTCGGCCCGCCCGCATAGTCCTCATACATGCGCCAGCGGAAGAACCGGCTGACGTCAAAGTCCCGCTTCGGACGGTCGCCGAGGAACGCATCCCAGTTCAGGTCCGGGCCGGGCTTGGCGTTCGGATCGTCAACGGGCATGCCGCGTTCGCCCCAGTCGCCTACGCGGAAGATGCCGCACTCGGCATGGAGCGGCTGGCCGATCAGCCCTTCCTGGACCAGCGTTTTCATCTGCCACCAGGCCGGGTCGGACATGCCCTGCGTCCCCAACTGAAACACGCGGCCGGTTTCGCGGGCGGTTCGCGCAATTTCCCGGGCAACCTCAAACTGGCTCCAGTGAGTCAGGGGCTTTTCGCAATACACGTCTTTCCCCGCGCGCATGGCATCGATGGCCTGCTGACCGTGATGATGGTCAGGCGTCGTGATGCTGACCATGTCGACGTTCGGGTCGGCGAGCAGCTCGCGGTAATCCATATATTTCTTCGCGTTGGCCGCTGCCTGCGCGGCCCGGTCCAGTCGCGGCCGGTACACGTCGCACACCGCCACGACCTCAACGTTGCCGCCGTTCTCGCCGAGCCATTTCCACGTGCCCATATGGCCCATGCCGCGGCCGCCGCAACCGATGATGCCCACGCCCAGTTTCTCGCTGGCGCTTCCGGCCGCCTGGGCGATGGCCGGACCTGCGCTCACGACCGCCATGCCCGCCGCGAGCGACGCGCTCCGGCCGATGAACGTCCGCCGGCTGAGAGATGTTCCCCGGTTCGTCTGTCTGCTGTTGTCCACGTTCCAATCCTCCTTATCAGAAAACGGGCCCAAGTCCCCCTCGTCTCGCTGCATCAGTGATTCTCGGCCGGTTCCCGGGCAGCCAGCCATTTCCGGTACATTGCCTCTACGCCCGCCGCATCGATGTGGCCGTCCCAAAGAACCACGCCGTACCGCAGCCGGAGCGGCGTTCCGGCGTTCAGTTCCATCGGTTCGCGGTACAGGTTCAGGGTGGCGGAGAGATAGTCGAACGGCGTGCTCATCGTAAACCACCAGGCGGGATGGCGCGGGTTGTCCGGAGAATCGAACATGGCCACCGTAACCGGCTTGCCGTCGGCCATCGAGGTATACGCACACCACCGCGAGCGCGCCACGTACTCATCGCCGCGCACCAAGTCGCCTTTTACGTTGTCGGCGTTGAAGAAGGCGCCGGCGTTGTCCATCGATTCCAGGAAGCGCATCCCCAGGCCGAAATAGTGCGAGCCGGTCAGGGCGGCGGGTTGCTTGCCTTCCGGCACGCTCAGCTCGGACTCCCATGTCATCACGGAAGCGCCGAGGGTCTCGGGGTCGAAGATCTCCACGGTACGCGTTTCATGGAGAAGCGGCGTTTCGGATTCCGGCCCGAGCCAGTCGAGCCGCTCGACGAATCCGACGGTCTCATGCCGGGAATTCATGTCGCCCGAGTCCGGAAACTCGCGGTGCACCTGCCGCCCCGGCGCGTTCCCTTCCTGCCAGAAGTCCACGCCGTCCACTGCGATCGCGAACATCAGGGCGTGGTGATGCAGATGGTCGTGGGGGGCGTCCCGGAGAACGTTGATTCCGGAGGGCGTGCGAAACACCGAAACGTAGGGTTTGTACGGCACCCCCGTGTGCCGGTATTCCGCGAGGGCTTTACCGTTGATGCTCAAGGTCAGCTGCGAATCCGCGTAGGTTACGGTCGCGCCCCCCTGTGCCGGGACTGCCGCGGCGTACATCACCATCGACGCCGCAATGAAGAGAATACATCGCTCCGCTGTCATCACTGTTCTCCCTTGAATGCCGGAATCCGGCGTCATCGTCCAGTATATCCCATGCACCGGGAAGGGAGCGAGGGTTTCGGCGTGCGTGGGGGTGCGCGGTTTCAGGCGCGGATTCGCATTGTTCCTCGGCGCCGCCGAGTTGGCGCTGCCCCGGCAAATGGTCTAGAGTAAAGCGTCGCGCGGTGGGCCATGCGGCGGGATTTGTACCGGTCCAGGAGTAGTCGACTATGGCAAATGGCAGTTTTCTCCGGTTTCCAGATGGATTCGTATGGGGTACGGCCACAGCGTCGTACCAGATCGAAGGCGCGTGGAACGAGGACGGCCGCGGCCCTTCAGTATGGGATACCTTCGCCCATACGCCCGGGAAGGTCTGTGACGGCACCACGGGCGATGTCGCGGTCGACCACTACCACCGCTACCGGGAAGACGTGGCGCTCATGGCGGAAATGGGTCTCAACGCTTACCGGTTCTCCATTGCCTGGCCGCGGGTGATTCCGGCAGGGACGGGCGCCGTCAACGCGGCGGGCCTCGACTTCTATGACCGCCTCGTGGACGCGCTTCTCGCCAGAAACATCACGCCGTATGCTACGCTGTTCCACTGGGATCTGCCGCAAGCGCTCCAGGACGCGGGCGGCTGGGCCAATCGCGATATCTGCCGGCAGTTTGCCGACTATACAACGGTCGTGGTCGAACGCCTGGGCGATCGCATCGCGCACTGGATCACCCACAACGAACCGGCCGTGCACAGTTTCCTCGGTCATTTCATGGGCATCCACGCGCCGGGTCTCACGGATCCCATGGCGACTTTCCAGACCATCCATCATCTGCTGCTGTCACACGGGCTGGCCGCGCGCGCTATCCGGGCCACGGCCGCGACCCGGCCCGAAGTGGGCATCACCCTGAGTCTCGCGCCCGTGCATCCCGCGGAGGATACCGAGGAAGACCGTAACGCCGCACGGCGTTTCGACGGCGTGTTCAACCGGATGTTTCTCGATCCCGTGTACAAGGCGTGCTATCCGGACGACGTCCGGCAATTGCTGGAAATCATCATGCCCAAACCCGAAGCGGGAGACATGGAGACCATTTCGACGCCCCTCGATTTCCTGGGCGTCAATTACTACACGCGCCATGTCATGAAATACAATCCCGACATCTTTCCTCTGCAGGCCGAGGAAGTGTATCCCGAAGGCCACGAGTATTCGGGCATGTGGGAGATCTACACGCCGGGAATGTACGAACTCCTCACGCGGATGAAGGCCGACTACAATCCCGGCAGAATTCTCATCACCGAGAACGGCGTTCCGGTGCCCGACGGGAAGGACTTCGACGGGAAAGTGCGCGATTTCCGCCGCATCCGGTATGTGCGGGATAATCTCACGGAGATCCATCGGGCCATCGAGGACGACGTGCCTGTGCAGGGGTATTTCCACTGGACGTTGACCGACAACTTTGAATGGGCCTACGGCTGCACCATGCGGTTCGGGCTGGTGCATATCGATTTTGCCACCCTGCAACGAACGATGAAGGAAAGCGGCCGCTGGTTTGCGCAGGTGATCCGGGACAACGGCCTGGACCCGGGCGCGTCCGGGCTGCCGTTCTTTCCGCGCTGAGCATTCCGGATAGAAGGAGTTGCGCCGATGAAGGCTTTGACTGCGAATCAGATGCGCGAAGCGGACCGCCGTTGTATCGAAGAGGTGGGCATGCCGAGCGTGGTCTTGATGAACACCGCGGGCACGCGCGTGTTCGAACACGTGAACCGGGGGCCCGTCGGCATCGTGTGCGGAAAGGGCAACAACGGGGGCGACGGGTTTGTGGTCGCGCGCCTCGCGCTGCTGGCTGGATACGAGCCGCGCGTGGTGATCGTCGGCGGGTTGGATGAATTGAAGGGCGACCCGGCCATCTTCCTCAAGGCCTACCGGAATCTGGGCGGCAGCGCCGTCGCGGCCTCCAGCGAAGCGGCCGCGCAGAGGGAAGTGGCCGCCCTGCGCGACTGCGCCGTGCTTGTGGACGCCCTCCTCGGCACGGGCATCCACGGCGAAGTGACCGGTCCCCCGCGGGCGGCGATTGATGCCTGGCCCGAAGTCTATACCATCGCGGTGGACCTGCCGTCCGGGCTCGATGCCGACACGGGGGAAGTCTGCGGCAATTGCGTTCGCGCCGACATTACGGTCACGTTTCAGTACCCCAAGCAGGGGCTCGTCATGCCCGAAGCAAAACGCTACGTAGGACGCCTGGTCGTCGCCGATATCGGAATTCCCAAGGTATGCGCCGACGACGAAGCCTGGATCCAGTTTGAACGCGCCCGGCGGGACGGATGACCGGCTCATGCGGAGCTTTATTGCCGTCGAATTGCCCAACGAGACCCGGCAGGAGCTGCAGGAGATGGCCATGCAGTTGCGCCGTGCGGGCATTCGGGCCTCGTGGGTGCGGCCCGAGAGCATGCACCTGACCTTGCGTTTCCTGGGCGAGATCGACGAGGATCAGGCGAATGCGGCCGGCGGGATGCTTGCCCGCGAGTGCCGGGGCACGCCTCCGTTCGCTTGCGCGGTCGAGGGCGCGGGCGCCTTCCCCAATCTGCATCAACCGGCCGTCATCTGGGCCGGAGTCGGTCCCCTGGACGGGGGCCTTGCGGAGATTCAGGCCATCGCGGAACGGGCGGCCGCAAACATCGGCCTCAAACCCGAGAAACGGCCGTTTCGGCCCCACCTGACCCTCGGGCGGGTTCGACGGCCGGACGAGGCGGGCGGCCTGATGCGCGCACTGGCGCCCCTGGCGGATTTTTGCGGTACGCCGTTCACGGTGACCGGCGTTACCCTGTTTTCCAGTACCCTGACGCCCCAAGGGGCGGTTTACGAACGGATTCGGGAGTGTCGTTTCTGATGGCAGCACACGTGGTATTCAGTCTGTTGACGCTCTACATGATGCTGATTCTGCTCCGGTGGTTTGGTCCCTGGCTCGAAATCAACACCGATGCCGGACGGCTGGCCTGGATTGGCCGCGCAACGGAACCTCTGATCCAGCGGATACGGCGCGTGCTGCCCCACATGGGCCCGGTCGATTTCGGTCCCCTGGCCGCGCTCTTTCTGGTATGGCTGGCGCGCAGCGTCGCGATGCTCGTGTTCGCCATGGAACGCGGCGCGGCGCGGGCCCTGTAGCGGAAGCCCTGGCATGCTCCCATCCGACCCATATGCCGGCGAACGCGAGGCGATGGTGCGGCGCCAGATCGCCGGACGCGGCATCATCGATCCGCGCGTGCTCGACGCCCTCCGCGCGGTGCCCCGCCATGCGTTTGTCCCGCCCGAAAAAGCATGCCGCGCCTACGAGGACCATCCTCTTGAAATCGGCTCCGGGCAGACCATCTCCCAGCCATATATGGTCGCGAAGATGACCGAATTGCTGGAACTGACGCCGCAAAGCCGGGTGCTCGAGATCGGCACCGGCTCCGGCTACCAGGCCGCCATCCTCGCCGAGCTTGCCGGGGACGTCGTTTCGGTCGAACGGTTCAGCCATCTCGCCGAAACCGCGCGGGAAACGCTCGAATCGCTCGAATATGGAAACGTGACCGTCGTCGTGGGCGACGGATCGCTCGGGTGGCCGGAGCGCGCCCCGTACGACGGCATCATCGTGACCGCGGCCGCTCCCGCGTTGCCGCCGTCGCTGCGGTCCCAGCTCGCCCCCGGGGGACGCCTGGTGTGTCCCGTGGGGAGCCGGGATCTGCAGCAGCTCAAGGTGCTCGTGCGCGGCCCCGAAGACCGGTTTGCCGAATACGACAGCATCCGCTGCATGTTCGTCCCGCTGGTGGGCCGGGAAGGCTGGTCCGCCTGAACTCTGTGCCGCAATCACGCCAGACGCAAGAATGCAGGAGACCTCATGACCATCGTGCATGTTGACGATATTGGATTTGACCGCCAGGGAACGGCCATTCTTCACGGCGTCTCGTGGCGCATCGAACGCGGCAGCCATTGGGCCCTGCTCGGGGCCAATGGCGCGGGCAAAACCACGCTCCTGAAGATCATCACCGGATACGAATGGCCCAGCCGGGGCCGCGTGCACGTGATGGGCCGGCGTTTTGGCGAATGCAATATCCCCGAACTGCGCAAAACGGTCGGCTGGGTCAGCAGCGCCATCGAATCCCGCCTCCCCGAAGGCGACACGGCCCTGGACGTCGTGATGTCGGGACTGGATGCGTCCCTCGGCGTATACCGGGCCTTTTCGGACTCGGAACGCGCCCGTGCGCATGCCGCGCTCGACCGGATGAACGGGGCGCCGTTGGCCGGTCATACCTACGCGACCCTGTCGCAGGGCGAACGCCAGCGCGTGCTCATTGCGCGGGCGCTCATCGCCAATCCGCGGCTCCTGGTGCTGGACGAACCCTGCGTGGGACTGGACCCCGCCGCGCGCCACCGTCTTCTCGATGACCTGGGCGCGCTCGCTACGACACCCGATGCGCCCACCGTCATCTATGTCACCCACCATATCGAGGAAATCGGCGGTTGGATTGAAAACGTGCTCGTTCTCAAGGACGGCGCCGTTCTCGCGCAGGGACCGCGCGACGAGATCTTGTGCGCGCCCGTGCTCTCCGGCGCGTTCGGGGTGCCCTGCCGCGTACAAAAAACGCGCGGGACGCTCACCCTGCAGGTGATCTCCGCCCCGCGCGGTTGATTCGATACCGGCTGAACCGGTCTTACTTCTTCTTCTTCGGCGCTTCGTACGGCCGGGTGCCCGCGCCGATCGTGTTCTCCACGATATTGCGAACGTCGCTCTCGCTCAACCCGCAGGCGAGGCATTCCGCAACCGAGTCTACCAAATGGCTCTTCACCATCGGGCGAACCCGTTCCCGGCAGATCTTCGGCGCTTTCTCGGCAATCGTCACCCCGACGCCGCGACGCGTGTGGACCAGTTCGAGCAGTTCCAGATCGCGGTAGGCTTTCGTGACCGTGTTCGGGTTGACCTCAAGCTCCTGCGACATCTCGCGGACAGACGGAAGCGTGAATCCCGGTTTAATGCGTCCGGATGCGATCGCGAATTGAATCTGGTTCTCGATCTGGACATAGACGGCGATCGGACTGTCTATGTTGACGGAGTAAGATACGTCGTTGCTGTTGGTCATATTCCACCTCTGCTTTGAGGCCTCCGGATCACACATTGCGGGACGAGCGCTGCGTGAACCTTCTGCCCGCGGTTTCTTGCACCGCTTATTGCCACCACTTCTTGCGAAAGCTTCGAAACCTGATCACCAAACACATATTTGCGGAGCGGACAGTCTTCGGATACTTCAGCCCCAGAGTGTAATCCCTTTGGAGACCAAAAGGTTTCAGTCTCCGTCAGCCGCATTCCCCAGCCCGTCTTCCCAACGGCTCCACTGCGACTGTGCTGATGCCGTGCCGATAGCTCCACCTACGTCACATGAGTCTGTCCAACCGTATAAACAGGCTGATCCGCTCCCGTTGTGCGACTTAGGGTATCGTATAGAATTATAGAAAGTCAAGTGTTTCCAATGAATATGGGATTTCGATATCCGGGCCTTTCCCGCTTTGGGAGTCTGGTGACAGCGCCAGGATCGCGTGAAACCAGCGAAAAAGAACGGAAAAGCGTGAATCCGGGAGGCTCCCGCCTCCGCTGGATGGTACTCGACGCTCCCAATGCCCGCATTTTGACGAGAGGTCATTCTTCTACTGACCGAAAAATGACAGAACGCCCAGCTCACGACTCGAACCCTTCGCGGGCTGAAACCCCTTGGGACAGCGCATCCGGAGGCGTCCTGGCTTGCCCGCCGGCGGTGAGGGCCCTGCCTGTTGATGTGGGACCGGCGCCCTCGTTGGCCGGTCTCAAGAGCGCACTTCCGAGCGATTACTCAACGCCCCCTTCGGGCCGGGCCGCTCCAAAGTGAGAATTCTGTATTTTTCACCTTATTGCGGTCTTGGCTTTCCGTATGTGCCGGGGCGACTGGCTGGCTATATGAGCCGGCCCTCGCGGAGGTCAAAGGTGACATCGGGCCGGATGCTGTCAACGGGCTGGTGGCTCACGAGCAGCACGGTGGCCCCGCGTTTGCGGGCGCGGTCCAGATGCGCCAGCACGGTGTCCGCGCTGGCGGGATCCAGGTTCCCGGTGGGTTCGTCGGCCAGCACCACCGCGGGATTGTTGAGCAGGGCCCTCGCCAGCGCACAGCGTTGCCGCTCGCCGGCCGACAGCTCATCGGGGTAGTGGCTTGCGCGGGATTCCAGGCCCAGTTCCGCCAGGAGTTCCCGGGCGCGGTCGGGCGCGTTGCCGGCTTTCGCCAGCGCCAGAGTCGGCAGGAGGATGTTCTCGAGCGCGGTCAGGTAGGGCACGAGGTGGAAGAGCTGGAACACGACCGCGACCTCGCGGGCCCGCAGGGCGGCCCGTTCACGAAGCGACAGCCCGTCAAGGCATGTTCCGGCCACGCGGATGCTTCCCCGCGACGCGTGAGTGAGTCCGGCCGCCAGATTGATCAGGGTGGTCTTGCCGCTGCCGGAAGGCCCGCGCACCAGCGCCATCTGTCCCGGCTCGACCTGGAACGTGACGTCCTCGAGGGCGCGCACAACGGCTTTGTCTTTGCGAAACTGTTTTGATACGCCGTCGAACTGAATCATGCCGCTGCCTCCCGCAGTACGTCCACCGGGTCCTGAAGCAGCCCCGCCACGATGGGCGGCAGGCCGAACAGCACCGCCACCAGGGGCGTCGCGACCGCGATGAGGGCAAGCGAGCCGATATCCGGGAGCAGCACGCGTTCCGTCACGACAATGGACGGCGCCAGGAAGTAGCCCAGCACGCAGCCCGCAAGGCCGCCCGCAAGACTGTACAGGGCAATCTTCGCAATGAAAAGTCCCGCAATGCGGCCGCCGGGAATGCCCAGGGCGCGGAACACGCCGATTTCTGAACGGCGGTTGCGCACGTTCAGGTAGGTAAGCCCCCAGATGGCCGTCGCCGCGCCCGCAATCACGATGGCCACCGTGGCCAGCTGTAACCGGTACAGCATCCCGCGCTGTTCGTGGCGCGCCAGGAGGATGTCCCGGTAGGGTTGCACGCCGACATCGGGGAGGACGGCGCGGATGCTCTGTTCCAGCGCGTTCAGAATGTCTTTCGTGTCCACGGGGCACATGCAGGCGAGGGCGTCGATCGCGTTGACGCGGCCGCTCACCCCGAGCAGGGCCTGCACGTCGCCCAGATGCGCGAACACGCGGATGTCTTCCGGAATGGCGCCTTTGGGTTCGATGACGTCGGCGACCTCAAACGGCTTGCCGAGAAGGGTCACCTGGCTGCCGGGCGCCAGGTCAAGGGCCTTCGCGGCGGCCGCTCCGGCCAAGACCTTCCCCGGAGGCACGTCGTACGCGGTAGGCATGGGTTTGCGGAAGGCGTTCGCTTGAGACTCTTCCGGGCGGAGCCCGGTCAGGACGATGGTCTTGCCCTCGACCTGGATCGTCTTCTGATACTTGCCGACAAAATGCTGGGCCAGCACGGTGCTTGCGGCCAATTGGTCCACGTAGCTTTCCGGCATGTCGGGGCCGTCAAAGTTGAGCGCCTGGTACTGGGCCATATCCGCGCCCGGCGGCGTGATCAGGAGATTGAAGCCCATGTCCTTCATCTGGACGCGGGTGGCGTCGACGGAACTTCGGCCCACGGCAATCATGATCGCCAGCAGGCTCGTGGCCAGCACGACGATGCAGAAACAGAGCAGGGTGCTCCACTTTGATCGCTGGATCTCGCGCCCGATCATGCGGGGCAACGTCAGGTTACGGTGCATGCTTCCTCCGTTGGCTCAGCTGAAAACTCCGGCGGCGCCCATGGACACAATATACATCATACCTGCCTTGCTGCCCCCCAAGGCAAGTAGAGAGACCGGGGCAATCGCACTAAAACCAGATGGAAACCGTCAGTTCGCCGGAAGAACAGGCGCCCTCCACCGACTCCAAGTCAGCGCATTCGCCAAAAGAAAATGCAGATGTCCGCACGAAACGGCGTTTTTCAACGTCTTTCCTGCGCACGCAGGAATCCAGCAGGCCTGCGGGCGGACGGGGTCGCAAACGGCCCGTCTCACGAAGACCATTTGTGCGGGGCGCACTAAGTTCGATTGCCTTGGTAGAGAGACCGGGCCACGCACTCAATCCGCCCGGCCAAAACGGGTGTGGCGCGCAGGCGTCTCGCCTTCGTTCTCCATCTTGGTGTGAGACCCGCGCGTCGGGGATGCCGGCGCAATCGATCCGGCCACCCCGGCTCACAGCGCACCCCGGGCATGATTGCGTCGGCACGTCCCTTCTGCTCTATGCACGAGAGACGCGGGTCTCCCGGGGCAATCCGCCTCCTCACACCGTCATTTGAAGGTGAACGTCCCGAAATGTTCGGGCTCGAGGAAATGGTAGACGGTCTGCGACCACAAGGTCCATTCGCGCTCCGTGTACCGTTCCCGGCAGAGGTTGATCCGGATCCGGCTGCCGGGTTCGGGCGCCGCCATATTCAGGGCTTTCCACGGAATGGCGGCCTCCACGGTCCAGAAATCCGGTCCCCGCTGCGCGCCGTGCTGCCATTCCGGATTGTACTCGGTTTGCAGCACGTCGACATGCAGCCCCTCCCACACCACATTCGCCGGGTTGATGGCGAAGTGATAAAACGCAGCCGACTCGTCGCTGGGCTTGATAAACAGCTCGACCACGTCGCCGGTGAACACATAATCGTCGCGTTTCTCGCCCACAATCTGCAGCTCGGGGGCCTTGGGCTCTTCGCACCGGAACGCGATGTACAGGTATTCGTCGTCATAGGCGGCCCGGGTCTCCGTCTGCGCCGACACGGTTTCCTGCGCGGCCTTCATCGGCACGAAGGGTTCGAGCGGCTCGGTCTTGCGCCAGAGTTCGTCATCGAGCTCGCCGTCGATCTTCGGGCTGGATACCCCGCGCCCGAGTCGCATGATTTCCGCGGTCCGGATGGCCAGGTCGCCGGTGACGGCATCCTGCTCGCGTTTCTGGGCCGTCTCGATGATGGGGGCCAGGTCGATGTCGAGGCCCTGCGCGTTGGCGAGCTTGCGCCGCGCCGAGAGGATCGCTTCCTCGCACCCCGCCGGTACATCCTGATCTTCCCACCAGTTCATGCGTTCGCTGTAGCACCACACGTATTTGTCGGCCGTGTAGAGCGCCCAGTACACATTGTGCTCGAACCACTGGGCCTGCTGCTCCGCCGTCATGAAATGTCCCAGCACGTTCTGTTCGCGCAGCCCGAAATACTGATCGACATACAGGGCCTGGCCGACGCGGACTTTGTGGCGGTACTGATCGTGGAATTCGTCGGGAATGAGGTACAACCCCCTCTGGGTAATCTGATGGTACTTCTCGAAATACGGCTGCCGGTCTTTGTAGTAATACGCCCCCTCGTTGCCGTCAATGATGCGCGTGCCCGCCTGCGACCCCTCGAGCATCCCCTCGAGAAATGCCGGCAGCAGCGCGTAATGCTCCTTCGACAACTTCTCCTGCCGGAAGCCGGGATCCATGGGCATGCACAGGTTCGCGAAATAGCTCAACTGGAAAAAGGTCAGGATCTGCGGATCCGGCAGCTCCGCCTCGACCGTTCGGATGAACTCAGCGCCCCGCTGGCGCACCTTGGCCTGATACTCCGTAAACGACTTCGTTTCGTGATGCGCCGTCTTCGCGTACTCCCACGGATTCTCCCCGTAAGGTTCGGCGTCGAAGCAGATCCCCACGCACTTGGCCAGCCGGGCCGCGTGCGCCACCAGACGGATATTGTTGACAATCTGTTCCCACTGGGAATCGCTGAACCAATCCTGATCCGATGCCGCCCACATGATCACGAAATTGTCTGTAAACCGGTTCCATTTAATGCGTTCGGCGTTTTCGTAGTCTTTCTTGAAGCGCGTCTCGTCCCACGGTTCCGGCACGAGCACGTTGCCGCCGCCCTCGAGGCGGAACACGATCCCGTCAAAGGGGCGTTGCTCCATTTTGCCGATATTCTTGCGCACCTGTTCCGTGGTGGGCACGTCCCAGCCGTATTCAATCAGCCGTTTGCCCAAAGGCAGGGGAACCTCGTTGGGTTTTGCCCACACGGGGATGGCCAGAATGACTGTGGAGGCCAAAACCAAAAGGCATGCACGTGTTTTCATGGAATCGCCCCTTCCTTGTACCGCCTGTCCGCGTTCCCCGGGCAGCCCGACCGCTGCCGCTCGCCGGTTCGGCCTGTCGCTCTATGGTACGTGTTGACCCCGAACAAGCACAACCAGACACTCATGTCTATCTCCAAACCGGGGGTTTGGTTCCCTGTCCGGTACGGAAACCGCTGCCGGGTATTCTTGCGATGTGCGCGACCGTATGGTATATCGCGCCTGGCGGCGGCCGTCGCGGCCTGCCGCGGTTCCCGGTCGTTTCGATAAGGGGAGTCAGCGCACCATGACCTCGCGCGAACGGATCGTGACGGCGATGGACCACCGCGAACCGGACCGGGTGCCTCTGGACCTCGCCGGCACCCATGTCACCGGCATCTCCAGGAGGGCGTACGACGCGTTGCGCGCGCATCTGGGCATGCCCGGTGAAGCGCCCCTGTGGCAGGATGTGATACAGCAGACCGTCATCCCCTCGGACGCATTTCTGGACCGGCTCGGCGTGGACACGCGCGGCCTGTTTCCCCTGACGAGCCACAATTGGGGCGTGTTTGACAAACTCGAGGATGGGGGAGCGGTCTGGAACTACCGCGACGAGTGGGGCATGACGCAGCATTTCCCGAAGAAGGACGGATTGTGGTTCAGCATTGTGAAACACCCGCTCGCGGAACTCCCGCCGGAACCCTCAACGGTCGCGGGATATCGGTGGCCCGATGCCGCGGACCCGCGTCGCGTGGACGGCCTGCGCGAGCGCGCGGCCGGTTTCCGGCAACAGGGGAAGGCGGTTCTGATCAAAGGCCTGTGCGCGGGCATCTTCGAGATGGCCCAGCGGCTGCGCGGCATGGAAAATGCCATGATGGATCCCCTGCAGTACCCCGCGTTTGCGGATCGTCTGTACGGCAGACTCGCGGACCTCAAGATCGCGTTCTGGGAGATGGCGCTGCGCGCCCTGGGGCCGGAGGTGGATATCGTGGTCGAGAACGACGACTACGGCACCCAGCAGTCGCAGCTCATTTCGTTCGAACAGTATTCGTCGACCATCCGGCCGCACCAGGAACGGGTTTTCGCGGCCATCAAGCGGGCCGCACCGCACGTGCGGCTTTTCTTCCATTCGTGCGGCAATGTGAGGCCGTACCTGCCGGGGTTGATCGAGGCCGGCGTCGACATCCTCAATCCGGTGCATGTGACCGCGGCGGGCATGGAACCCCGCGCCCTCAAGCGCGATTTCGGGGATGCGATCACGTTCTGGGGAGGGGGTGTCGATACGCAGCACATTCTGCCCCACGGCACGCCGCAGGCGGTGAAAGACGACGTCAAACGCAATGTCGAGGCGCTGGCGCCGGGCGGGGGCTACGTGTTCAACACCATCCACAACATCCAGGGCGACGTGCCTCCCGGGAACATCGTTGCCATGTATGAAGCGCTCGAAGAATGTGGCGCGTACTGATTCGGCCGGGGCGCTGTTCCACATCGGTCGGAGCGCCAGGCCGTGCGCCGGGGGAGCCGCCGCGAACGCTCCGCCCGGGGTTGGGGTGGCGGCCCGCGATCTGGTACCCTGAGGCCCCCTATGAAGCGCATACAACCCATACTCCGTGAATACTGGGGATTCGAGACCTTCCGTCCGTTTCAACGTGACGCCGTCGAGGCCATTCTGAGCGGGCGCGATTCTCTGGTGGTCCTGCCGACGGGCGGGGGCAAGTCCCTGTGTTACCAGGCGCCGGCATTGGCGCTGGACGGGCTGGCGGTCGTCGTGTCGCCTCTGATTTCCCTGATGAAGGATCAGGTCGACGCCCTGCGCCAGCGAGGCATTCCGGCCGCCTGCGTGAACAGCGCGCAATCTCCCGAAGAACAGCGCAAGGTGTTCGCGGACCTTGGCTCGGGACGGATACGGCTGCTCTACGTCGCGCCGGAACGGCTCACACAGGCGCATTTCCTCGAGTTGCTTCATGCGCGGGAGCTCGCCTATTTCGTTGTGGACGAGGCCCACTGCATCAGCATGTGGGGCCACGATTTCCGGCCCAGCTACCGCGACTTGCGCTGCCTCCGGGAGCAGTTTCCCCGGGCGCGCATTCATGCCTACACCGCCACGGCCACCGAACGCGTGCGGGACGACATCGTCCGCTCCCTCGCTCTGGAAGCGCCGTGTGTGCTCGCCGGCTCATTCGACCGGCCCAACCTGACGTACCGGTTTGTGCCGCGCACCAACCTCCACGAACAGCTCCGGGTGATTGCGGCCAGGCATCGCGGCCAGGCGGGCATTGTCTATTGCATCCGGCGGACGGATGTCGAGCAGTTCGCGGCGTTTCTCAAACGCGCGGGATACCATGCCCTGCCCTATCACGCGGGCCTGGCCGCCGACGTGCGCCGCCGCAACCAGGACCGGTTTCTTCGCGAGGACGCCGCAATCGTGGTTGCCACGGTCGCGTTCGGCATGGGCATCGACAAACCCGACGTGCGGTTCGTGGTCCACGCCGCCATGCCGCAGTCGCTCGAACATTACCAGCAGGAGAGCGGCCGCGCCGGACGTGACGGCCGCCCCGCCGACTGCTACCTGTTCCACGGCGAGGCCGACCGTGAAATCTGGCGCGCCATCCAGGGAGACCAGGCGCCCGCGCTCCGCGACATCAGCGATGCCAAGCTCGATGCAATGGCTGCCGCGTGCGCCGGCGGCGTCTGCCGGAGACGGGCCATCCTCGACTACTTCGGCGAGCACTATCCCGCCAAACGCTGCGGCGCCTGCGACATCTGTCTGGACCACGCCGGGGATGCCGCGCCGGAGCCCGGGCCGGATGACGTTCTGGCGCTGCTGGGAACGATCGAAGCGCCCACGCCGCCACCGGCGAACGAACCCGGCGACTGGGACGAAGCCCTGTTCGAGAAACTTCGCCGCATCCGCCGGGATGAGGCCCGGAATCGCGATCTGCCCGCGTACCGTGTCTTCGGCGACGCGACGCTTCATGACGTGGTTCGCAGGAAGCCCGTCGACAAGGCCGCGTTTGCGCGGGTCGAGGGCGTCGGGAAACAGAAGTGCCGCGACTATTGGCGGGTCTTCTGCACGGCCATCCGCGAACATCTCGAAGACGCCGGTCTCGCGCCGCCGGGCGGCCGGAAAGCCGGTTCCGTTGCGGCGGGCAGGACGTCCACGCCGGATACCCAGCCGGCCGGCGTCACGGCGCGCGAGCTGTTCGAACAGGACACGTCCCTCGAAGACGTATGCCGCCAACTCGGGCGCAGCGAACGGTGGGTAGTCGGCGAGCTCGAGGATTTCCTGCGCGATACCGGCCGCGTCACGCCCTACCCCTGGGTCGATGACGAGACGTTCGAGCGCGTGATCGAGGCCGCCGGACAGGTCATTGGCACACGGGTCAAATCCATCCGGCACTACGCGGGCGACGACCTGGGCGAAACCGAGATCCGCCTCTGTCTGGCGTGCCTGCGCAACGCATAGGCTGGTTACGCCGGCTCGTCTGCGGCAGTTGCGACAGCGCGTTATACCTGTTTACGCCAGCGCCCTGAGGGTGTCTTCCAGGCGCGACAGCGCTTCGTCGATGTCTTCCTGCTGGTGCGAGAAGTTGATGTAACACACCGAATACAGCGAGAGACCGTGGGCATACGCTTCACGGAACAGCGAGTCCACCGCATTCTCCACGGTCTGTCCCCGGGCGCAGTCGGTCAGGGCCAGGCACGGAGCCAGACCGCGCGCCTCGAGGGGATACTCGTACTGCGCGAACAGCGCGTTCATACCCTCCTGGAACCGTTGGCCCATGGCATATAAATGGCCGATGACCTCGTGCTCGCGGTAGACATTCAGCGTGGCCCGGGCCGCGGCCAGGGAAAGCGCTTCACCCGAATACGTCGAGCTCACCACCGCCCGCTCAAGTTCGTCCATGACCGCCGCTTTCCCCGCGATGACCGACAGCGGCAGGCCATTCGATATGCCCTTCGCGAAGACCGCCAGATCGCAATCGACGGCGCAGTAATCCTGGTATCCCCCCAGGGCGACGCGAAACCCGGACACAATCTCGTCAAGAAACAGCAGCGCGCCGTGTTTTCGCGTGAGTTCCCGGAGACCGTGCAGGAAATCCGCGCCTTTGTCGGCGGTGGCATAGTCCATGGCTACCGCGACCGCCGCCACGTTGGCGCCCTCATCCGCGAAGAGCTTCTCGTAGGGGGCCAGGTCGTTCCAGGGCAGGGCCCGGTGCAGTTTCGAGATTTCCACGGGCACGCCTTTGGGCGCGTCCTCCCGGACCCGGGGCAGGACGTTCGCCCCGGACGCCAGGCTGTTCACCCAGCCGTTGTATCCACACTGGGCGATGATGTCGCGGCCGGTAGCGGCGCGCGCAATCTTGAACGCCGCCGCGCAGGCTTCGCCGCCCGTTTTCAGGTAGCGCACCTTCTCGGCGCACGGGACCATCTCGCACACCAGCTCCGCCACTTCCCCTTCGAGCACGCACGGGTGCGAGAATACCGTGCCTTTCTGAAGCTGGGCCGCGACGGCCTCGTTCACGGCCGGGTAGCAGTAGCCAAGCGAGATCGGGCCCAATCCGTTGCGGAAATCAATGTATTCGTTGCCGTCGATGTCCCACAGCCGGCATCCCCGGCCGTGGTCCATGTAGCACGGCTCTTCGGGTTCGAAGCGGGGCCGTTTCGACAGGGTGCCGGTGCCCGTTGCCAGGAGCTTCCGGTAGCGCTTGTACGCGGACCAGGACTGTTCCGTGCTGCGTGCCGTCGTGCGTTCCATGGGGCATTCCTCCGGATCAGCCCGGGCCGGTTCAGGCCGTCCGGGATGAGGGCGGGCCGTTCCCGCCGTTGAATTCCCGTTCCCGGGCGTGACCGTTCGGGCTGGTATGTTTTGCGCCCTCGGCGCTGTGTCGCGACAGGCGTGCGCCGCTAAGCTCATTCTCCGGGATTCGTGAGTGAGGATGCAAATGCCGCTGCAATGGCGGGAGGCACCGGCAGGTCCCGTTTCGCATCGCCCCCGTCATCCCCGGCCACGCGGCCCACGCTGTACATCTGGTACGCGCCATCCTTGAGCGAATAGCGAAACGGCTCCGCGGCATAAGCATCCATCGGGACGGCCTCCGCGTAGTCCGGCGTGAGGGCCTCCAGCGTCTCCGGATACGCCCCCTGCGCGTGGCGGTACAGCTCGAGCGCCACGACGGCGAGCAGGCCCTCGACCTGCGTTGCGGCAAGCGTCCGTCTCTGGACCGCTTCGGCGGCGAGGCTCGTGAACCGCGTGGGCAGGGCCTTCTGCTCGATCATTCGCGCGCGTTCGTGGCGGCTCGACCACCCGGGCAACTCGGCATACGAAATCGTGGCCGCTTCGCGCAGCGCTTTGGCGTGTTTGCGCAGAAAGCGCCGCAATGCCGCATCCTGCAGATTTCCCGACAGCCCGTCAGGCTGGCTGGGATTGCTGGTGGTGTAGAAGCCCGCCTCGACCAGGCGCAGTTCCCAGTCAATCGCGGCCGACAGGTCGATGGGTTTCGAGGACAGTTCTTTCATCCCGGCGAGAAATGTCCGCCCCAATTCCGATGGATACGCGCCCCAGGGAAGGCTCATCGCGGTAACGGCCGCATCCGAAGTGAGTTCACAGCCCTTCAATGCATTCTCGAGGGGACCATCGCACGTCACGAACATGCCCAGCCGCAGCGCGGCCAGCGCGAACCGCACCGCGTCTTCCGGCCGGCTCTCTTTCGCGGCATGCAGTGCGTGGCCGCAGAGGAGCCGCGACAAGGTTTCGAAGGCGGCGATGTTTTCCCGGTTGGCCTGCACCGATTCGAGCGGAGGCCAATAGAACGGTTGCGTGTCCAGTATCCCCGGCATGGCTTCGGCCGCCGGGCGCGTGGCCTCGAGATACTCCAGCACCTTGGGGTCGTCGTCCGGAAGGCGGATAGCGAGGCGCGTCGCGATGAAGGCGGCGTCCTGGCCGCCGCGCTGGTCCATCAGAATACCGGGCCTGCCCGGGGGCGGCGTCGGCGGAAGGCCGTTCGCCAGCTCCCGGAGCGCGAACCAGGCGTTGTCGGGCGATGTCCGCTTCGCGACCATTTCCGGAGACTCGGGTCCGATCAACGGTTCAGAGCGGTAATGGCGCACCGCGAGAATCAGCGCAACCAGGACGCCCACGGCGCACGCAAACAGGATGATCGGGCGTTTTATGCCGGTCTTTCTCGCTCTGCTACGCAAGGTCATTCCTTCGTGTTAATTCGTTCGACGCTGACGACGCCCTTGACCACTTCCGCGCGCCATGTTGTCTCGGGCCGCCGGTAGGCCTGCGGTGGTTTCCCGGGGCCCGGGCTGACCAGCAGCCGTTCGGGCGTTGCCGGATGGTATTGGAACGCGGTCCCGGTAAACGGGTCTTCGGGCACGGTTTCCAGACGGCCGGCGGCCGCCTCGGCAAGCGTTTCCGGGTATTGTCCCTGATCCAGACGGTGCAATTCCAGAAGCGCGAGCAGCAGTACCTGGCGGTATGCCGCGGTGCAATTGGCCGCTGCAAACCTGGCCACGCACAACTGGTACCCCAAACTGTCGTATTCCTTGAGTTCCCCGGCCATTTCCACCGGGGCGGCGTCCAGCGTCTTTTCGAGGCGGGGATAGGGGAGCGCCACACACTCCTGCCATTCGCCGCGGTGCTCGATGAAGGCGCGCAGCCTCTGGGTTCGCCAGCGCACATACAGCAAGCGGCGCAGGTTGAAGCCCCCGCTGCTGTCCTCAGACCGGATACGTTCGGTCTCCGCGTAATAGGCCTGCCATTCCGCATCGATCATGTGTGCATAATCCGGCTGAGGCGGTTCGCCAAGCCGCAGCATTCCCTCAAACGCCCGGTTCAGGGTGGCGGCGTCGCCGCTCTGCTCGAGATACGTGCCGAGCAGCGTCCAAAGGCTGCGTTCCTCCTCCTGAATCGTCGTCAAAAAGCGAATCGTCCCGTCTTGCTGGAGCAGCCGGCACACGCGGACGCCATCGAACAGGGACTCCAGCGCCGTCTCCTGCTCGCCGCGGATTTCCCACGCGTGGCGGCAGGCAATCCGAAAATGCAGGACAAGAATCTCCAGCATCGGGCGCCGGACGTTCGCGTCCTGTGCGGGAAACAGAAAATACGGCGCGTCAAAAGCCTCCCGGGCCTTATCGAGCGCGGGACGGCACTGCTCGATGCGCGCGGCGATTTCGGGGGCGTCATCGGGGGCCCAGATGTCGAGCGCGCGGGCGATGGAGCCGCTCTCGGTCTCGAAAAGCCGCAGTTCACCGGGCTGATCGGGAACAGGATACTTCTGGGGAAGCGGGTTGTCCCCCGGCAGCAGGTACAGGGCCTGCACCAGGACATGCGCCGCATTCTCGGGAGACTCGATACGGGCCTGGAGTTCGGGGGACAGCGGGGGCGGGCGAAGCCCCCGGGGGTCGCGGCCGCGCGCCCATACAATGGCCGCACCAAGGACACAGACCAGCGCGGCCAGCACGAGAACCGTGCGTATTTCGCGGTGACTCTTGCGCTTGTGCCCCCGCGCGCGGCCCATCTCAGCTCTCCATGGCTTTGGCCTGCGAGTATTCGCGGCGCCGAACGACCAGCACCGTCAGGAGAATCAGAACAGACGCGATGATCACCAGGGCGATGGCGGACTTGGTGGCGCCCACCAGGAACAGTTTTTTCTGGTATTCCGCGAGGGCGGTGCGCAGCATTGGGGCTTCCCGCGCTTCCGCAAGCGGCGGCAACAGCGCCACTACATATTTCTCGATGGTGAAAAAGTCGATGAGGCCCGGCACATACAGGGCCAGCCGCTGCCAGAAAAACAGGGCCATGACGCCGGTGATGATTGGCCGTTTGAAGAAGGCGCCCAGCCACATGCAGAACGCCCCGTACCCCAGCAGCCCCATCAGCAGCGCGCCGTCGTAGTGCAGCATGAGCCGCAGGTTGGCGGCGGAAAACGCGAAGTTCCCGAGCGCGGTACACGCCGCGAATGTGAGAAACACCCCCGGCACGATCAGCCCCGCGGCAATCAGCAGAAGCGACGCAAAACGCCCCAGCACCATCGCCGACCGGGGAACCGGCCGCGTCAGCAGGTACGGAATGGTCTGTGATTCGACGTCTTCCCCGATCAGCATGATTCCAAAAAACATGGCCAGCAGCGGCAGCAGGGCCTTGACGTAGATGTCTTCCATCAGCATCACGAATATCTTGTTGCCCTCGCGGCCGAACGCGCCTTCCGTGAACACGGTGAGCACCAGCGGAATCACGACCGGCAGCAGGGCCACCACGCCCGCCAGGATGGTCCGTTTCCGGCGCAATGTGGTGACCAGCGCGTGGTGGGCCGACATCGCCAGGAAACGCAGGTACGGCGCGTTGGCCGCCGGCATTGCTTCTACCTTGTCCAGTGTCGCGCTCATGAAACTCCTACCGCACCAGGTACTGGAACACCGACTGCAGGTCGGCGTCCGCGCAGGCAAAACTCGTGACGTCCACGGCCTTGTCGGCCACCAGCCGGTTCAACTTTTCGAAAAAGCCGTTCGGATCCCTGGTCCGTACGGTGACCCGGCCGTCTTCGAACTCGATGCTCAACGTGGCGCCGTCTTCCGCGAAATGCCGCGCCAGGTCTCTCGGGGAGCCGCATCCCACCGTGACGGCGAGGGGATGTTCGTCGATCAGTTCCCGCATGTCGTGCACCCGGCCACGCGCGAGGATGCACCCGTTGTGCAGGAGCACCACGTGGCTCGTGACCCGTTCGATTTCGTAGAGGATGTGACTGGACACAATGACGGCCCGGCCGTTCTCTCCGAGTTCGCGGATCAGCGCGAACATCTCTTCACGGCCTTCGGGATCCAGGCCCGCCATGGGCTCATCCAGAAACAGCAGTTCGGGCGACGGGGCGAGGGCCTGGGCGATCTTGATGCGCTGGCGCATGCCGCGGCTGTACGTCTCGATGAGGTCGTCCATGCGCTCGGTCATCTTGACGCGTTCGCACGCCTCTTCGGCCCGTCTGGTGGCCTCCGCGCCGGTCATGCCGTAAAACCGGTTGAGCCAGTAGACGAACTCGTAGCCGGTCGTGTTCTCGGGGAACCGGTCGAACTCCGGGCAATAGCCGATACGGCGAAGCACCCGCAGGTTGTTGCGCGGCGGCTCGCCAAAGACCGACATCGTGCCTCGGCTGGGGCTGTAGAGCCCCAGGGCCAGCTTGATGAACGTGCTCTTTCCCGCGCCGTTGGGGCCGAGCAGGCCAGTGACCCCCGGCTCAATCGACACATCAAGGTTGTTGACCGCCACCACCTCGCCGAACCATTTGGACAGGCCTTGGGCCTCGATGATCGCGCTCATGACGCACGCTCCGCGCGCCGGATCCGCGATGCGAGCGCCCAGCAGCAAAACGCGCAGACCAGCCCGATAAACAGCGCCGACCAGCCCCAGTGCAGCGGGAAACTCTTTCGGGGCTGCGCGAACAGCGTTTCTCCCACGCGGTTGACCGCCATGGGCAGCGAGATAATGGAGAAGTTCGGGTTGCGCACAAGTTCCGGAAGCGCCGTCCCCAGCGCCGAGTTGCCGAACAGGATCATGAACACCGCGATGCCCGCGTAGCGCTCGCTCGAGAACAGGGCGGAACTGGCCAGCACGCCCAGCGCGCACGGCAGGACAATGCACGCGCTGAACGCGAGGATCGAGAATGGAATCCAATACGTCTCGCGCAGCGTCTCCCGGCCCGGGGCCAGCAGGTTGTGCAGCACCACGAGGAGCGTGTCCGGTATCGCCGTCAACAGCGCGCCCACGAGCACCAGCGTGATGGTCTTGCCCGCGATGTAGTCCAGCCGGGTCAGCGGTTTCGAGAAATAGATCTCGATGAGGTTGTCGCGGAAATCGTTGCAGATCATGCCCGAGCCCGCGAACAGCGTGACGATGAACACCAGCGAGCTTTGAATCCGCAGGTAATCGAAGAAGGTCCGTTCGTCGACCTGCATCATGGCCACGTTCTTCAACGCCATCAGGGCCGGGGTCTGGCTCGACACGCTCACCATGTCGTACACGGTAATCTGAAAGACGCGGAAACTCGTGTGAATGACCGCCACGATAAGCAGATACACAAACGCGCGCGTTCCAAACAGGATGCGCAGCTCCTGCTTCACCATGACCCACCACCGGAACCCCTGCAGCGGCTTGCCGTCATAGGCCCGGTATGTCTGTTCGTAAATCGGCACTCAGTGTCTCCCGATAGCCTGCATGAACACCTCTTCCAGCCGGTGCCGGACCGGGACAAAATGGCGCACGTGCGTATTCTGGGCCCGGGCGATCTCGAAGAACACGCGAGGATCCAGCAGCGCCGGTTTCTCGACCAGCAGATTGCCGTTCGGCAGCGTCTGAAGCACACATCCCGCGGTTTCCAGCGCGGTCCGGTAGGTTTCCTGGTGTTCGCGCACGCGAATCTCGAACAGGTTTTCCCGCGCCGTCGTCAAGGCGCCGATCGACCCTTCCCGGACGATCCGGCCCTGGTGAATCACCAGCATGTGATCGCATACGTGCTCGACGTCCGGCAGGAGGTGGGACGACAGCAGCACCGTCACGCCGCGCTTCGTCACCAGTTCCTTGATCAACTCGAGCATCTCGATGCGCCCCTCGGGATCGAGGCCGTTGGTCGGCTCGTCGAGGAGCAGCAGTTTGGGGTCGTGGACGAGGGCCTGGGCAAACTTGATCCGCTGGCACATTCCGGTCGAGTACGTCTGCATCTTCCGGTACCGGCTGTCGCCCATCCCGACGTAGTTGAGCACCTCGTGGGCGCGTTCCATGGCGTCGGTGCGTTTCATGCCGAAAAGGCATCCGCAGTAGGTCAGGAACGACACCGCGCTCACCTTGCGGCCCACCGCGTCGCGTTCCGGCATGTAGCCCAGCCGTTGCCGCGCCTCGAGGGCCTGCGCGGGGAGCCGGAACCCGAACAGCGACGCCTCGCCCGCATCCGCCCGAATGAATCCGAGCAGGGTTTTCAGCAACGTGCTCTTCCCGGCGCCGTTCGGGCCGAGCAGCCCCACCGCGCCGCCTTCCACGGTGCAGGTCACGCCCCGGAGCGCTTTTGTCGCGCCGTACGACACTTCCACGTTTTTCAGTTCGACAATGGCCATGGCGTGTTCAGGATCCTGGAACGCTGATGTTCAATTCGATGGTTTCCTCGCCGCTTATGGACACAGTCTGGCTCGTGCGCGGCTTCCCCGTGCCGGACATCGCCTCTCCGAGGTTCACATACAGGATATCAAGCTGATAGTTCCCCTCGGGACAGTTTTCGATCTCAAAATAGCCGTCGTCGCGGATGGGCGACATGCCCAGGACCGTCGGCGCACCGCCAGCCTCGGTTCCGCCGAACCAGTCGGCCGGGTTCGTCAGGTTCAGGCCGGTCAGGGCGCTCGCACTGCCCGGTACACGCAACACCGCAAACCCGATTATCCCGCCGGTGGGCGGGGGCGTGCACAATCCCTGCACCGTGGCCCCGCCTTCTTCGCCGAAATTGTGCACGGTGGTCTCGCCTTCCCGGATCTCCACCTGGGCGTGCATCGGCGCGAACAGGTCCGTGCCCTGGCCCTCGAACGAGACGGCCGTCGCCATATACGAGCCGGCCGCCAGGCCCTCGATGGCGTACTGGCCGTTCTGGTCGGCGGACGCCATCTCGCTGATGCCGTTCCCGATCACGGTGACCATCGCTCCGGGCAGAGAAACGCCGTTCCGGGTCACGTAGCCCTGCAGCCGGCCCCCGCCGCCGAGCACGACCACCACCCCCGTGACGGTCCGGCTCTGCGCCACCTGCACGGGGCCGCTGCTGCCTTGCGCATAGCCTTCCGCCTGGGCGAACACCGTGTAGGTTCCATCGGCGAGGTTGCGGAACTCGAACCGGCCGTCCGAGCCGACTTGCACCCCGCGGCGCTGGGTCTGGGCGACCATGTCGACGAGCCGTCCGAACTGGGCTTCCGTCGCGCCCCCGATCCATACGGTGGCGCCCGCGGGGATCCCGCCGTCCGTGGTCTGCACCTGTCCCTGGATGACTCCGCCCGACTGGCTGACGTAGAGCGTCACGCCGTCGACGCGCTGCCCCTCCACAACCGAGACAGTCTGACGCCCGGGGGTCAATCCTTGCGCGGTGGCTTCGATGGTGTAGTCGCCCGGCGACAAAGCCAGCTCGAAACTGCCGTCGGCGTTGTTGAAATTGCGCAGATCGCGCGGATCGCCGCTCGACAACAGCGCCAGCCCGATGCCGCCCTGTTGCGTTTCCGAGGGCACCGCCCGCACGCTGTAGCGGGCCGGCGCCTGCCCCGTTTCCCGCACCAGAACCGTGCCGCGAACCATCCCCGTGGCCTGCATCACAATGTTCGTCGGCTCGTCAAGTTTCACGTCGCTGACCTGCTGCGAGGTGTAGCCTTCCTTCTCGGCGATGATGACCAGGAATCCGGATTCGACGCCATAGAAACCGAACTCTCCGCGCTCATCGGACCGGGTTTCGATCTCGGTCGCGCTCATCGATTCGGTTCCCAGGCCGGACAAGGTCAGATTGACGCCCGGAATGGGGCGGCCTGCGGCATCCATGACCATCCCGTACACCACGAAGTTGCCGCTGTCTACCGACGAGAGCGTCAGGTCAAAGCCCCGGATGTCATTGAATCCGTCCGCATACAGCGGATCGCCCATCACCGCGACCTTGTAGCCGTCCTTCTGTGCCAGGAGCTGATAGTCCCCCGGCGGAAGGTTCGCAATCATGTAGGTCCCGTCGGTCTCCGTTTTGCAGTGCCGGAACGCGCGCGCCTCATCCAGCCGCTGAAACAGTTTTGAATACGACGGCACGCAGACTGTCTCCGCGTTGGGGATAGGCGTGCCGTTCTGATCGAGCACCCGCCCGTATACCGACGTCCCGCGCAGCACGTGAATATCCACCCGGATGCTCCGCGCCGACTCCGTCACGATGAACGGGTCCGTAAGCTGCGGCGCGTATTCGTCGGACGTGGCGTAGACCCGCCATTCCTGGTTGAGCGGAACGCCGACCAGTTCATAGTACCCGTCTTCTTCGGAGCGGTTGCGCAGAGGCGGCGCCTGATGCACCGCCGCGTTCAGCGCCTGGGAAATCAGGCTTTCCGACGTACACAGGTACACCTGCGTATCCTGGACGGGCTTCTTTTCGTGGTCCGTGATGTATCCCCAGACCGTGCCCGCGGGCGAAAGCGCGAAATTGATGTCCGTCACGTTCTGGTCCGGGCGCTCGATCACCACGTTCTGCACGGGGATGCGTTCCGGCGCCTTGTAGGGCTGGCGCGCCAGGTCCAGCGCCACCTGGTACGTCCCCGGCAGCAGGCCGCTGATCGTATAGGTTCCGTCCGGCGCGGTCTCTGTTTCCGCGCTGGATGTGCCCTCTTCGCTGTTGGCGGTGATCAGGATCAGGGGGATGCCGGTGCTGGTTCCCGCCTCGGTCACCCGGCCGGCGATCGACGCGCCTCTGGACAAGGCCACATCCAGCCGCACCCGCTTCTCACCGCCTTCCGCAAGCTCTACGATTTCGCGGTGCGTGACAAAACCGGTCCGGGCCGCCTGAACGAGGTACCGGCCGGGCAGGGGGGCGGGAAGCGCATAGTGCCCCGTGTCGTTTGTTTTGGTGCTTCGCCGGGCCGCCTGGGCCGTATCGAGAAAAGCGGGCGTCATCCGGGCCGCCGCGGCCGCCGCTTCTTCTACCGCCGTTTCGGCTGCCGTGCCCTCTTCTCGCGGAGGGAGCAGAACCGAACGGAGATGCGCGTCCTTGATGGGCTGGCCCGTATCCGCCTCGCTCACGACGCCGATGATGGCCAGCGGATCCTCGGGCTCGGTATTCGCGCCGACCCGGCGGGGCGGTTCGACCGTGCGTGGTGTGCCCCGCCGGGACCCATCGTGCAGCCGGGACCGGCTGGCGCGGTCGCTGGGCCTTTCGCCATAGGAGATCGTCGAGGGTTTGGGCGGCGGTTCCTTGCGCGACGTCAGAAAAAAGGCCAGCACGATCGCCGCCCCGACGGCAATCCAGATGGCCACGATTTTCTGGAACGGGCTGAACCGTTCTGGTGCGTTATGACTTCGAGCCACGGCTTCCTGCGTATCAACAGCCGCGGTCTTGCGGAGGATGCCCTCCGAAGACCCACTTCGTTAACCACTTAGACATTCTGTACCGCGCGGAAGGTTCACCCGCGCCCTCAAACCGCTAATCATACCCATGGCGGCAGGGCATTCACAAACCCTTCGCCCCGCCCGCACCTGACTATGGCCGCCTGGGATGCCTCTGATCAGCCGGACCAGCCTCCTGCGGCGCCAAACCGTAAACCGTACGCGGGCGATCAAGAAGGGGTCAATGCGCTTGACCCCCTTTCTGTACTCCGCGGAATATCCTTATCGCGGTCGCCTTGCGTGACGAACCGTAATGAACTACGATGCTGCCATGCGTGAGGAGGAATTGAACCGAAGGAGTATCACCATGCGCTGTCTGGAGATCATCTGCCTGCTGACTGTCTGCGCCCTTCCCGTCACGGCCGCTCACGCGGCAACCGCCGCGATTGCCCCGGACCGGATGCTGGTGGTCGATGGCGAGCGCACGTTCATCATCGGCCTGTACGAAAACCCCGCGGAAGACGCTGTGCTCGATGCCGCCGCCAAGGCCGGGTTCAACCTGGTTCACGCCAGCGCCGATGCTGCTGCGCTGGACCGTCTGAGCGCCCGCAATCTGTGGGCATGGATCAACACCGGCGCCAGCATTGACTTCAGCGAGAACCCTTCCGCCCGGGAAGAGGAACTCAGGCGCATGATGGCCGAATTTGGTCAACATCCCGCGCTGCTCGTCTGGGAAGTGCCGGACGAGGCCCTCTGGAACTGTTTTTACGGCGCCACGATGTGGCGGCGCAGCCAGGAGCCGGCGCAATTAAGGACCGCGATCGACGCCCTCTCTGATGCCGCGCTCCAGACCGAGCTGCGTGAGATGATGGCAAGCTCCAGCGACCTCTGGAACAACGGGCTCTATGCCCAGGCGGAAGAGACGGCGAATGCCATCTGGCGCAAACTGGGCCAGGAACCGCCCAATCCCGGCCTCAACTTGTCGAACGCCCCGGAACGCGCCGCGAAAATGTGCGCGGGAATGATTCAGGGCTACGAGCTTCTCAAGAAAGCCGACCCCAATCACCCCGTCTGGATGAACCACGCGCCCCGCAACCAGGTGAACCAGTTGGCCGCGTTCAACCGCGCTGCCGATATCGTTGGCTGCGATATTTACCCGGTACCCGCCTTCAAAACCGGCCATTCCGACCTGATGGAACGCACTCCGGCCGCCGCCGGCGCCTATACGCGCCGCATGCAGGAAGCCGCGCCCGGAAAACCGGTCTGGATGGTCCTCCAGGGGTTCGGGTGGCGCGATATCAGTGACGACCCCTCTCCCGACCCCAACGACGGGCGGCGGCCGACGCTCGAGGAAACCCGGTTCATGGCCTACGATGCCATCGTGCACGGCGCGCGCGGCATTCTCTACTGGGGCAGCGCCTATATCGAAAAGGACTCGCAACTGTGGCAGGATTTGCTCACCGTGATCGCCGAATTGAACGCGCTGCAGCCGGTGCTGTCGGCGCCGGATGCCCCCGGCCCGTTCCCCACCCGCTTCGCCGAAACCTACGGCTCGGTGGACCGCGGCATTCAGGTTCTGCCCAAGACCGTTTCGGGCAAGGTCTGGTTCCTGGTCGTGAATGACTGGACGGAGCCGTTGACCTACACCATTGCCGGTCTGGACGACTTCAACGGCGCGCGCTATGTGGAGAACTACACGGAAGGCGAGGCGATCGTGAAGGACGGTGCACTGACCTTGACCATTCCCGGCCAGCGGGTGCATGTCCTGGTGCCGGAGTGAGGCCATGACCCCGCGCGAACTGCTTGCAGCCCACAGCGCCCGCGAGCTGTTTGCCCATCTGCCCGCCAACCGCGTGGGCGACGCCGAGCGCCGCTATCTGGCCGAGATCCTCGATGCCGGATTCAGCAACAAGGGCGAGTCCGCCGGCATGTTGCGGCGTCTCGAAGAGGCCTTCGCGCGCCGGTTCGGCGTGCCCTTCGCCATCACGCACAATTCGGGCACCGGCACCATGCAATCCTGTCTGCTCGCGGCGGGCGTGGGGCCCGGCGACGAGGTCATCGTCCCGAGCAGCACCATGGCCTCGACGGCGTTTGTCGTGGTGCAGTGCGGCGCGGTGGCGGTCTTTGCCGACTGCGATCCGGACCGGTTTACCATCGATCCCGAAGACGTCAGGCGCAAGATCACTGAACACACCCGGGCCATCCTGCCCGTCAGCGTGTTCGGCCTGGCCCCGGATTACGAGCCGCTGATGGAACTCGCGCGGCAGCACAACCTTACGGTGGTCGAAGACAATGCGGAGTGTTTTCTGGGAGCGTACCGGGGGCGGCTCGTCGGCACCATCGGTCACGCCGCCAGTTTCAGCTTCCAGGCGTCCAAACACATGACCAGCGGCGGCGACGGCGGCATGGTGATCACCAGCGACGAGGCGTATGCCCGCGGCATCCGCAAGGCGGCGGTGGTCGGTTACGCCGCCGTCGACGCCAGACCCGGCGCCACCATGGTGCCGAGGGACGTCCGCCAGGATTGGAGCTACTGCCGCCACGACGCCCTGGGCTACAACTTCCGCATGTCCGCTCCGCAGGCCGCGTTCGCCCTGGGCCAGCTCGAACGCCTCGATTACCTCGTCGCCGCCCGGATGTACATCGCCGGGCAGTACGAGCAGGTCATTCGCGACGAGGAGTGCGAATGGCTCATCCCGCCGCATGTCCCCGCCGACTGTGTGCATGCCTACTGGTGCTACGCCTGCAAGCTCGATGAACAGAAGCTCGGCGTGGATTGGCGCGCGTTCCGCAAGACGTATATCGAAAAGGGCGGCGACGGCCTGTATGGGCTCTGGACCCCCGTCCATCTCGAACCCGTGTTTCGGGACCTCAGCTTCTATGGAGCGCCCGAACGCGCGCCGAATTTCGACCCCCGTTACAAAGGCCGCGTGAAAGCCTACCGCGAAGGCGATTGTCCCAACGTCGAGGCGTACCGCAAACACCTGTGCCTGTTCAAGACGGGGATGCAGACCCTCGACAAGGTAAACCGGGAACTCGACGCGCTGCGTGCCGCTATTCGCCACTACGCCTGAGCGGCGCGTGGCCGCTATGCTTCGTAGCGGGCCGTCACCTGCACCGTGCCGGACTTTCCCGTCAGATCGACGTCGCCGCGTTCCGCGTCAGCCGCCGGATGCGGCGCGCCGTCAACCAGGACCTGCGCAATGGGCTTCTTTTCGGGGTGCCGGAACCGCAGAAGCAGTCTCGGCGGCGCTTCCGCCAGGTCCAGCCAGGCCGTCGCGTGCAGCGCATCGTGCTCCTCGTCGGCCCTGTACCGGACGCCCGCCCGGCCGAAATACGTGACCACATCGCGAGCCTCGAAGGGTTCCTGTTGGCCAAACCACGCCCGCGGAATCGCCCGGCCGAGATGGAGCAGGCCGTCTTCGGCGTACACGAACATGCTGCGCAGCCACGACACCGCGTTGGCCTGATCGCTGGTCTTGAAGTTCGCAGCGTTCGAAAAACCCGGAAACGGCAGCGGGTGTTCCACCATGGCGTTGAGTTCCTCGCGGTAGCAGGCCGCCCACGCGTTGTAGAACATCCAGATGTACAGTTCCGGTTCGTCCCGCTCGAGGTAGGGCATCAGCCCCGCAAGCAAGTTGGGCTGGATCGAAAACCCCGCCCGGTCAAACCAGGTCTGCTCGAAATGGGGAATAAGGTAGCCGTAAGGCGGCGCCGGATACCGGTTGTCCTGATAATCGTCGAGAATCCACTCCGCTTCCCGCGCGCTGCTGGCGTAGAGGCCGGAAATCAGCAGGTATACCGAGCCCTCGAGCGTCTCCCGGATCCATCCGGAATCGCGCCCCCGGCGGTATAGACGGCTGGGATACTGCGGGACCCAGCGCCCGTCGCGCAGGCGCACCAGCGGCGCGTATTGACGCATGGTTTCAAACCCGTCGCGCAAATCGCGCCGGTAGGCGTTGGTCTCGCTGCGCATCCGCCAGGCCTCCGGATGCCCGATGCGTTCGAGCGCGCGCGCGGTCCACTCCACGCCCCGCCACGTCAGCGCGTTGGTCGACAGCCAGTACTGAAACTCCTCGACGTCTTCGAGACTTCCCGCCGGCAGAAACCCGTGTTCCCAGCCGCGCGAGTGGGGGAGTGCACGCATCGTATGTTTCCGCTGGCGGAAGACCCAGTCGGCCCCCGCAACCGCCGCGTCGGCTACGCTTCGGTACCATTCCAGGTCGCGCGTGAGAAACAGGTGTTCCGCCAGGCACCACAGCACCCATCCGTGATGCTGGTTGTACGCGCCCGACTCGAACCCGTTCGCACCGCAAAACAGGCCCTGAAAATCGGTGAAGTTGCCCGGCTGCGCGGCCGTGCTCTGATACTTCACCCAGAGCATGAGCCGGCGCCGGGCCTCGTCATGGAGCCCGCGCTGATCCAGTTCATGGACGATCATGCAGGCTTCGTTGGTGAAGTTGCCGTAGGTCGCCGTGCCTACGGAGGTGTTCACCAACCCGCTGCCGTCGGGCATCTCGAACCCGGTGATGTACGCGTGGCACAAATGCATCCGGTGCAGCGACGCCAGTTGCGGTTCGGGCGTGTGCACCACGGCGCCCCGGCCGGCTTTCCGCAGCCAGTAGGTCCGCACGGCGGCGTAGCAGGGCGCAAAATCGAGGGATGCCAGCGCCGCCCGTTCCTCGGCCGTATCCAGCGCAAGGTAGGGGATCTTCACGACCGCCTCGCAGGATTCGCCGGGGGCCAGCTCCTGCGACAGTGCGACGGTCCCGTCGCGCGCGGCCGCGGTCATCGGCGTGTCCAGCACACACCGCAGCGCCGGAGCCCCGTCCCAGTCGCTCCAGACCTGCTTCCCATCCAGATGCAGCGGCGCCAGCGGGTTCCCGGGCACGAGATCGTCGCCCGCGTCCGCTCCCGAGCGCGTGTACCGGTTTTCGGTCCTGCGCGAATCGTCCGAGTAGCGTATCGGCAGGACCGCCGTGGCGGGCGCGTATCCCCGGTTCTCGAACCGGAACTTCACCATCGCCACCATCGGGTCGTCGCTCGCCCACCCTTCGTCAAGCAAGCTGCCTTGCAGCGGCACGGCGAAACTCTTCTGCGACAGGGCCAGGCCCTCTTTGCGGACTTCCACGTTGTACGCGAGCACCGGTTCGGGGTCGGGATACCGTGCCGTGGGCACCCACTTTTCCAGACCAAAAAAGAACCGGGCCGCCGCATGCTGTTTCACGCGCGGGGTATCGCGTCCCGGCACGCGCGTGACGGCCGGCGAACACAACACGATGTCGCCGTTGGACTCAATGCGGAAGCTCTGCCGTGCGTGCGTGCAGCCGAGGGCGTAATTGCCCGGATGGGGACGCGGCTGGCCGTTCATCGCGCCCGCGAGCGACTGCTCCCTGTGCTGCCGGACCCGGTCCGCAAGCGTCTGTCCGGCGTGGCAGCTGGCTCGGTACGCCTCGAACGCCGGGCCGCCGGAACCGCCTTCATCCAGTGCACGGACATAAACCCCCAGATGGGCGCACCAGATCGGGCAGGTCTCCAGCTCCTGCAACGAAATGCTGAAACGGTCGTTCTCAAGCGTGAACGTCAGCAACGGCGCGCCCGCGCCCGGGGCGGGCGCGGGATACCGGACCGCTACGGTAAAGGTGCGTTCGGCATTGCCCAGAGTTTCCAGGCGGTCGTGCAGGCGTTGCAGGCCCGGTCCGGTCTGTACCGCCCCGATGATGGCCAGGTAGCCCTCCAGCCGCACGGTGCGCGAGGGCGTTGCGCGTCCCGCGTCCAGTTCCACCTGCAGGCGGAGCGCGGTGGCATCCTCCGCCGTGAACACGGCCACGCGCTCGATCGCCCCTGTTTCCGGCACCTCGATGCGCAGTGCGAGGGTCCGGCGATGGAGGGCATCCGGATTTCTGCACCCGGGGCGCTCTGCCTCAAGCGGCTCGAAACTCACAAGGAGGCGGCGGTCCCCGTCCCGCTCGATCTTCGCCGCCGCGGACTGCCAGCACCCGTTGAACCAGTCATCCTGAGGCAGCCATCCCGCCGCGGACGGATCCGCGGCTTCACACACATCCTCGGGCAGCACCTCCGGCCAGGTCTTCCGCCAATACGACACCGCGATCACCTGAGGATTGTGCGCGGCGAATTCGATCACCAGCGACGCGACATTGTGCGGCTCCTCGAACCAGAGCTCGTTCGGGGGCGTGTTCGGCAGCGCAAATTGCGCGATGTCTATCGCATTTGCGTACATCCTGCGCGGCTCCCTCAGTGACGAATCTCTTCATTCGGCCCGGGCGGGGGACGGCGCCTCGGGCCCAAGCGATGCCGCTCTCCGGCAATGCCCTCTGCGTAACACGCCGCCCGGGGTCGTCCCGGGCGGCTTTTCGCGCTCAACCCGGTTTACTGCGGTGTCTTAAGCCAGTCCTCCTTCAGACTGCGGCAATTGACGGCCTTTTCGACGAGATCCGTCGGCACATAAAAATAGTGGTTTGACGCTTCATAACCAAACCGCGAATCCTGCGATTGCAGGGCATGCATGCGCTGCGCGAGAACGATCTCGCTGTCCAGCAGGGCGCGCATGGTCGCGGCGTGCTGCGGCGCCGTCTCCGCGGCGGGCGCTTCGTTGAACGCGTTCCGGTTCATGACGAACCGGGTCTGGTTGGCCACGCTCTGGAAGTGGATGGCGCAGACTTCCGCGACGCGCATCTCTTCGTCGATGGCCGCCCGTTGCTCCAGGGACACCTGCGCGTTTCCGAGGGCGTCACGCACCTTGGCGATCGCCTGCTGGAATCCCTGGGCCATCGTTTCGAACTGTTGCGCAAACACCTCCGGCGGGAACACCGCGCGCCAGCGGTCCAGGTCGTCGTAGGGCAACCCCACCATGGTCGCGGCGTAGCCGGTGGGCTGGGCAAACAGCAGGTTCGCGGGGCCCATCTGCACCGGCGCGGAGTAGACCACGCCGCCGTGGTACGGGTATTCGCTGAACGCCACACTGAACGCCTTCCAGGCCTCGACCAGCGCGGGGGCCAGGGGCTCGCCAACGCGGTTGCGCGCCACCTTCAGCAACGCGTCATCCACGCTCAGAGCGCGGTCCGCGCCCAATTCGGCGACCACTTCGAGATTGGGCGACGGGCAGCCTCCGAGCGTCCAGCTCAGCATCAGTCCGTCCACGCCGGTTTCGCGCAGGTTGGCGGCATGCTGCGCGACATTCGCCACCGCCGGGATGTACGGTACGGGCGACAGTTCCCACGTGTTGTTCGTCTGGACCTTCGCCAGGGTCTTCAGTCCGCGCGTCTTGGCGAATCCCCAGTGGCGGGTCGCCCGCGGGCCCGGGCCGACCGTCGAAATCGAATATTCGCCCACCATGCTGTCGACGCCGCCGCGCGTCACCGGAATACTCCATTCGCTCACGCTCAGGAGCGCCACTTCCAGCGGGAGCTTCTGCACGATGCCCTCGACCCAGGGATCCTGCCAGCCCCAGTCCCATGCGATGAGCCGGGTGTTCGCGCCGCCGCGTTGAATGCCCTCATGGATGGCGCTGTGGAGTTCCGCAATGACCTCGTCCGGCGCGCGCGTTCCGCAGCGGGGGCAGTCCTGGCCCCGGTGATGCGACCAGCAGTTGGTCAGGTTCTCGGAAGCCGAGATCGTGAAAAACCCCGCGAGATCCGGCACTTCCCGGGAAATGCGTTCCACCGCCCCCCGAATGTAATTTCGGACCTCCTCCGAACTGGTGCACATGGCCGCGTGGTCGCCTTCCACCACGCCCTTCAGAGCCGGATGGCTGTCAAAAAACGCCAGCGGCATGGCGCGCGGCTCGTTCAGGTACAGATAGATGCCGATCCCCTGAGCCTTTGCCCGCGCGACCAGGGCCTTCAGATTCTCCAGGCGTTTCTCATAGTGTTCGCTCAGCGATTCGTCCCAGGGAAACGGCGTCAGCTTGTACAGAACCGCCTGCATCCACACGCCGTTCACGCCCGAATCCGCCAGGCGCGCCAGGTAGCCGTCCGGGAACGAGCCCTTTTGAGGATCGTCCTCGAGAAGCGGATCGCCGTACAGGGCGAAATACGACGGGCCGTACCGCGGATCGAACTGGCTGTCCCGCGCGGCGCCGGCCCGCTTCGCGGGCATTTCCGACAACCGTTCGACGAAAGCGAACAACGCGTCTTCAGGAATCCCCGCCCCGTCCGGGAACGCGTCCTTGACCCAGCCGGCGAGCCGGGCCTCCGCCGCGCGCACCACCGCCGTGCGTTCCTCATACCGCACCGGTTCACACGCCGGTTTGAGGCTGCCCAGCTTGATGTACAGGAAATCGTCTTCGCGCAGCGTGTACGCCATTTCCTCCGCGGTCCATCCGAGCAATTGCAGCAACTGCTCGTACGGCATGAGGTGCCAGTTCCGCCGAATTACGGTAATGTAGGACCGGCGCCGCTGATCCGGGGTGATTTCCGGCGGACCTTCGAGACCCATGCTCCGGCCCATGTCCAGCAGCTCGGCGGTCTCCGCGCCGCACACCTCCGCCAGCGCGTCCATCGGCACCAGCGTCCAGTTGCGCCACACGCACGCGTGCAGCCGGGTCGGAAAGTGACTAAACGCCACGGGTTCGGGCGCGGAACCTACGGGAAGCTCCACGGCGCTCAACAGCACAGCGCTCAAGATCGCCAACGTCATCGCATTCTCCTTCCTGTATCCTGCCGGGCCAGAGGGGGCATCACCGGCACACGCATTCAACCCATTCCCCGCCGGGCGCGGCCCAGTTCGCGCACCCGGCGGTACACCATATCATACGCAAAGAGCAGTTCCTCGATGGAACAGTGGTCCTGAACAAAATGCGAGGTGCAGAACAGCAGGCCGCCATCCAAAAACAGCCCCAACACCCGCTCGATCTCGGCCTCGACGCGCGCCAGATTGCCAAATCCAAGCGTGGATTGCACATCGAGCCCGCCCATCACCACAAACTCGCCGCCGTACCGCGCTTTCTGCGCCGCCAGGCTCATCCCGGCCGATTCCTGCCATGGATGCACCAGATCGTACCCCAATTCGACGATCCCGTCCACGACGGCCGCGACATTCCCGTCACTGTGAAGGCCCACGTACCCGCCACTCTGCCGCACCGCCGTCACCAGCGTCCGATGATACGGGTAGATCATCTCCCACCACGCGGCTTCGCTGAAAAGCAGCGTGTTCTGTGCGCCCCAGTCGTCCGCCACGAAAATCATGTCCACGCCCAGCTCAAGACAATTCCTGGCAAACGCGCAACTCCACGCCGTCTGGCGCCGGTACAGCTCGCGCAGCTGCTCCGGGTACTCGAGCAGGCCGCGCAAATGCGCTTCAAGCGTGATAATGCTGTTCACCACCTCGAAGCTCCCCGGCGTCTGCATATAGACAAACCGGTCGCGTTCCTGCTTGTGATGCCGGATCTCGGCGATAATCTCGCGGTAGTCTTCCATCATGCCCGGATCGCTCACGGGCAGGTCGAGCGCGGCCCGCGGGTCGAGCCGCCCGCCGTTCGATTCGCGCAACGCGGTTACCGCGGACTCCGAAAAGGTCGAGGGACCGCCGAAAATGTGGGCGAAATCAAACTCGTACCGGTCTTCAAAGGCCGCAACCGACCCGAACACCTGTTCGATCTGCGGCGTCATGTTGAATTTCACCCACGCATAGACGGGTATCCGGTCGGGCGTCTCATGTCGAAGCACCTGTATGACCCGGTCGCGGGAGAGCATCCGGCGGTTCCCCTGTCTCGAACGCGTTGGCAAGCCTGTTGCTGAGGGCGGCGTATCCGCCCGGCCAATCCTACCCCGTCCGGGCCGGAGGCCACAAATGCAATCCGCCCCGCAGGGGACACGGGTCTGCGTGAGCGGATGCGTGCCGCGCGGGACGGTCAGATGCCTTCCGCGGTTGTGGGGACGGCAGGCGCCTCCGTGCCGAGGCGCTGGTAATAGGCGTGTGTCGCATACTGCGTACGCTGGCCGTCGGGGCCGAAGTTCACATACTGGTTGGACTGAATCTCGTCCAGAATGCGCGCCTTGTAGGAGTCGTTGATCTGGATCTCGCACGTGTCCAGGATTTCCTGCTGCAATCGCGGATCGAAGATGGGAAACGCCACCTCGACGCGCCAGTCGATGTTGCGTTCCATCAGGTCCGCGGAACTCATGTACACGGCCCGGTCCTCTCCCCGGCCGAAGAGGTAGATGCGCTGATGTTCCAGGAAGCGGTCGAGGATCGAGATGGCGCGAATGTTGGGATGCGGCAGCATGGCGTACGTCGTGCGCACGACGAAATCCATCTTGACCCCCGCGTCGGCCGCTTCCCGCAGACGGTCCGTGATCTTCTCGTCCGTGAGATGGTTGACTTTCAGGAAGACGTACCCCCGTTTGCCTTTCTTCTTCTCCCGGTTGAGGAGTTTCAGAAACACCTTGCGGGTGTTGAACGGGGACACGAGCAGATGCTTGAATCGGGGCGCCGTCACCGCCCGCATCTTCGACGCGGCGTCGAGATAGTCGAAAACCAGATCCACCTCGTCCGTCAACCGCTTGTCCGAAGTGAGCAGGGCGGTGTCGACATACTGTCGCGCCGTGGCCTCGTTGTAGTTCCCCGTGGACAGGCCCGCCAGGCGGGTTCTCTTGCCCTTGATCAGCAGCAGCTTGCAGTGCACCTTCATGGGTGGAACGCCGTAGACCACCGTCGCGCCCGATTCGGTCAATACTTCCGAAATCTTGATATTGTTCTTCTCATCAAACCGCGCCTGCAATTCGATCGAGGCGAACACCTTCTTGCCGTTGCGCGCCGCGTTGATCAGCGCGTTGACCACCTGCGAGCGCCGCGCGACGCGGTACAGCGTCATCTTGATCTCCTCGACCTCGGGGTCGATGGCCGCCTCGCGCAATAAACGGATCACGTTGTCAAACGACTGGTACGGGTACGTCAGGAGCAGATCCTGTTCCTGGATGATCTTCATCATGGGTCGCCGGCCGCGGTCCAGTACCGGGTGCGGGGCGGGTTCCATCTCCTCAAACGACACATCCCCGCGGCGGTTCGGAAACCCCATCAGGTCTTTCATGTTGTGATACCGGGCCCCCGCGATGAGCGTGTCGTATTCGGTGATCTTCAGCTTTTCCCGCAGCAGCTGAAGCAGTTCCATCGGCATGGTGGCGTCGTGCACCAGGCGGGTGGGCCGGCCCGCTTTCCGCTGTTTGAGCACGCGCTCCATCTTGCGCACGTGGCCCTCGGAAAAATCGTTGTCGATGTCGAGCTGGGCGTCGCGGGAAATCTTGAACTCGTAGGCGCCGATGCGCTCGTAGTCGAAAATGTAGAACACCTCGTTCAGCGAATGCCGGATCAGATCGTCCACGTACATGATCGCGCCGTTCGGCAATTCCACGAAACGCGGCAGTTCGGAGGGAATCTCGAGAATCGCGTAGCGCACCGGGTCGCCCCACATCTTCACCCCGAAATACAGGGCGCCGTCGGTCAACTGCGGAAATGGCTGCGACTTGCGAAGGATGATCGGGACGAGGCTCGGCAGCACGTTCTCCCGGAAATAGTCGCCCAGCCACGGACCCATCTCCCGGGCGCAGTGCTCGATGTCGTGTTCGTTGAGGATCCGGATGCCCTGTGCCGCAAGCACCGACGTGATGTCGCCGTACGCCGCGCGAAACCGCTCGTCCAGCTCGCGGGCCTTGTGCGCGAGGATCTCGAGCACGTCCTGCATGCCGCTGTGCCCCAGCTCGATCCGGCGCTGCACACTGGCGACGCGCACCTTGAAGAACTCATCCATGTTGGAGGAGAAAATGCCCAGGAATTTGAGGCGTTCCATGGGCGGATTGCGCCGGTCTTCGGCTTCCTGAAGCACGCGCTCGTTAAAGGAGAGCGTCGAAACCTCGCGAATCTGGTGGACGTTCCGCATGCTGTTTCCTGGCCGGACTGACCCACTCCGAAAACCAAACGCGCCGCTGGATGATCCTCCCGCCCCCAGGTTGCTATGATATACATAATGGCAGCCCAGCCTGGCTGGCGGAGGACTTCATGAGACACCATTTTGCCGCTGGATGCAAGTCTTTGCCCTGGTGCGTGTTGTGTGCGATGCTGGCCGTCGCCTGCGCGGGGCTTTGTCCCGCCGCGGCGCAGCCGCCGGCGGCCTCCCCGGCAACCGGACCGCAAACGCCGTCCGGCCCGCTGGTATGCGACGCGCCGGTCTATGATTTCGGCGAGCGCGACAATTTCACCAGGGTCAACCACGTGTTTCAATTGAAAAACGCGGGGACCAGTCCCCTGGTTATCGACCGCGTCTTGACCACCTGCGGCTGCACCGTCGCCAATCTCACGCAGAAGATACTTGCTCCGGGAGAGACCGTGCCCCTGGAGGTCGCGGTGTCGTTCGAGGGCCGCAAAGGCGCATTCGAAAAACACGTCTACGTCCTTTCCGGCGGCGATACGAAGCAGAAGACCCGTCTCACCATGAAAGGCAAGGCGATCGAACGCATCCGCATCAGCCCGCCGACCGTCAATCTGGGCTACTCTGCCATGGACCGCCCTGTCGAGAGCGCCGCTACCATCGAGTTCCTCCAGGAAGCCGCGAAATTCAACGTGCGCGAGGCCAGGACGGACAGCCCCTACCTCGAACTAACCGTCGAAACCGCCCAGGACGGCCTGAAACATACGATTCATGTGCGGACCCGGCCGCCCCTGCCCCTGGGGACTCATCCCGCCCAGATTCACGTCTTCACCGACAACGACAACTACCCCGTGCTGGACATCCCCGTGGCGCTCCGCGTGGTGGACATGATCGAGATCGTTCCGAAAGAAGTCGTCGTGTATGACAAGGGAACCGGCGAAGCGGACACCGCCATTCGTTTCCTGAACATCATGCCCGGCAGCGTGGCCGAATTCACCGTGACCGGGGTCGAAACGCCGGTGGAGGGCATCGTGTCGGAGATCATCCCGCGCCCGGAAAACCGTTATCTGGTCAAGCTGCAGAACCTTCCGGTCGACCCGGCCCTCGAGGGCAAAGACATCGTGATCCTGACCGACGTCCCCGGCAGGGAACGGCTGCCCGTGCCGATCCGCATCAAGAAATACCCCGCCCCGCGGACGGGGCTTTCCACGAGGCCCGCCGTACAGAATCCCTAGTGCGCCGGCCCCGTCGCCATGTCCCCGCTTGTCTCCCGTGCGCGACCGGCGCCCGCCCGGCATTCGTCTCCCCGGGTCGTGCTTGAATCATCCACGGACGGTCAGAGCGGCTTATGGTTCGCTGCCTTCGAATACCCGCCGCACGGCTTCCAGATACGCGAGGCCGTTGCGGGTGTCGGGTTCGAGGTAGCTGCCTTCCGTCCATTCGTTCCAGCAATTGATGGTAATGACGCGCCGGGACTCGGGCAGCGTGTCCGCGAGCGCCTTGACCGCGCGCAACCCGCCCTCGAACGCCTCGGGCGTGTTTTCCGAGATCGTCGCCATGAAGGGGTACCCGGCGTTTTTGAACTCGTCGTCCAGATGGCAGCGGGGCGACGAGTCCCAGCCCATGGTCACGTTGGGAAAGTACGGCACGGGATACTGGGGAGCGGCCTGGTTCCAGTGTTCAATGTATTTGTCGCGCACATACGCGTAAGGCGTCTGGGGAAACCGCGGCAGCGAGACATGGTGAATCCAGACGTACGACGTGACGCTGTCGAAGCCCAGCAGCGACACCAGCTCTTCCGGTTTCGACACCGCGGTTTCGCCCGGCAGGATGCGCACGCCGAACGTCACGGCGTTCAGATGCAGCCCGGGAAAGCCCGCCGCGACGGTCTTGGCCCGGAACCGGTCGAGCGCCGCGCGGGTCGCGTCGAGACTCCCGAAACTCTGAATGAGCGTGTGCAGCTCATAGACGGAGAAATAGGGGCGGCCGTCGATGCACCAGTGGCAGGGATGCTTGAAGTAGGTCTCGATAATGTAGTCCGTCATCCGCTCGAACGTCTCGGGCGTCACCGTGCCCGGATACAGCAATGCGCCCGGTTGATCCAGCCGGGCGGGGTGGATGTCGAGCCAGTTGTGATTGGCCCACATCAGGGCGAACTTCAGGCGATCGCGGTTGGCGGCCTTCATGAAGCCGTCTTCCAGGCCCCGCTGCAGGAACGGGCCGTCGTCGAACCAGTACCAGTCAAAGATAAACGCGTCGATCCCGTGGTCGGCCGCCGCGGCGATCTTCCGGGCCATCTCTTCGGGATTGGATTCATCGGTATATCCCCAGAGCGGAACATTCGGTTGCCGATGCCCCTCGAATCGCGGCCGGGCGTTTTTCACCAGCTCCCATTCGGTCCAGCCCTCGCCATGCTGCTTCGCGTTTCGCGCGTCCGGATGGTAGTTGGGAAAATAATACGCCGCGATCGTGTACGTGCTGTTCATGGATTGCTCCGTCCCGGGTGTTTTCGGCGTCTCCGCCGCGCCGGATGTCCAGAGAACGCTTACGGTGATGAGCGCAGCAAGCATCGTGTATCTCCTTGCCAGGGTTTGATTCCATGGTAGCCGCTGTGTCCGGCACAAGCAAGCAATCCGGGCTGTGCACGGCAGGGACGGCGTGAGGCGCCGGCATTGTCCCGTGCGTCCGCGGCTCGCCGTGCCCGTTGAGGAAATCTCCCGCCGTGGCTGTTACAATGGCCTGAATGCAGTCCCAGGGGGCATTCATCATTACGGAGGATCGACTGATGAGGGTGCGACGGGCATGTGTCTCGGTGCTTCTGTTTGCCGCGGGCATTGTTGCGGTTCCTGCGTCTCTGGCGCAGACCGTCGAAGTGCCTAACGCGTCGTTCGAAGCGGGGCAGGAGGGGCCGGCCGGCTGGACCCTCTCCGGCGGCGCGGGGAAATGGCTGGACGGCGAAGCCTCCGGCGGCGCCCGCGCCATTCAGGTGACGGGGACGGGCAGCGATTCCAACTACTGGCAATCCGCGCCGCTCGCGCTCGAACCGTCGTCCGTATATATCGTCACGTTTGACGCGCGCGGCTGGGGCGGCGGCAGTGGCACGGCCATCAGCGGCCCGCATTTCTGCAACCGCGACCTCGGTGCGCTCACGGAGTCGTGGCAGTCGTACAGCTCTGTCTTTTTCACCCCCGCGACCATAGGACCGGGGGAGGGCTGGCTTCGATTCGGTCAGTGGGAGGTCGGCGGGGCCATGGCGTTCGATCAGGTGGCCGTTTTTCCCGCGCATCCCCTGTACACCGAACAGGAAGGCATCCGCCTGGGGGAGGGCGAGCGCATCGATGGCAACTCCTACACGTTTTCCGCGCCGCATTACTCGGTTTCACGCAACCAGAGCCGGCCGCTCATCCGGCAGCAGTGCGCCTTTAACACCAACCGGTGGAGTTTCGGACGTGGCAGCGAACTTGTCTACCGGCACCAGGTGATGGGCCGCAACCACACCGAGGCCGGCATCGACGTGAGCATTACCAATTATTCGGCCGGCCGGCTCGTCGTTGAGGCCTCCCGGGACGGACACGACTGGCTGCCGGCCGGAGAGGCCGCCTCCGACGGCAATGCCGCGCTCACGCTGCCCGAGGCCCTGTTCCCCGCCGGAGAAGTCTACGTCCGGTTGCGGGGGCTGGCCAGCGAGGCCGCGGAAGGCGATGCCGGCCCGTGTGCGTTTACCCTCGCCACCTACGCATACCGTGCCGCGCTGGACGGCGCACCCGTTACGCTGCGGGGAGAAACCCGGTTCGTCGCGGTAACCGCCGTCGAGCCCAACGTGACGGTTGTCATCGACAGCCTCGGCGACGCGGTGCCCGGCGGCGCCAATGCCATCCGCCTTCAAATCGACAATGGCACAGGCGGCCCGGTTTCCGCCGCGCCCTCGGTGACGCTCACTGGGGAAGCCGGACAGCTCGTCCTGGACAGCCCTGAAGTGCAGATACCCGCCGGAACCAGCACCCTGGAGATCCCGTATGAGGTTCCGGGCTCGGGCGCGTTCATCCTCGAAGGCTCGCTCGGACCAGGGCTCACGTTTGCGTTCCGGGCCGATTTCCACGTGCCGCACCTCTTCGAGACCGCCTACGGCGAGCGCGTGCCCGGCTCCACGGCCGACGTCGTGCTGTGGCGCGCGTCGTCGGGATGGAAGATCGCCCGGACCCGCCCCGCGCCGTCCCGCCAGGCCGAGGCCGTCGAGCTGCGCCTCGCCCGCAACGAGACCGAGGCCGTCCAACTGGTGATTTCGCCCCAGCGGCCGTTGACGGGATTGACCGTAGCCGCGGGCGATCTGACCGGGCCGTCCGGCGCCGTGCTGCCCGCGTCGGCCGTGGATGTGCTGCGCGTGCGCTACGTGGATGTCGTGTTTCCCACCGATGAAACCGGTGTGGCCGCGCCGTGGCCCGACCCGTTGCCGCCGTTCCGCGAGCCCATTGACGTGGCCGCGGGCGCCAACCAGCCCCTGTGGGTCCGCGTCAAGACGCCCTCCGACCTGCCCGCGGGCACCTATCGCGGTTCGCTGCGTGTGCACGCGGACGGATTCGACGCGGAGACGCCCCTGCAGGTTGACGTTTACGATTTCGAACTGCCAAACCGCATGACCTGCGTATCCGCCTTCGGCCTGTCTCCCGGACTCGTATTCGACTATCAGAAGCTCAGCGAGCCCGGTCAGCGGCGCGAGGTCATGGACAAATACCTCGCCAATTTCAGCGAACACCGGATCGCCCCCTATGACCCCACGCCGATGGACGAGATCGGCATCGGCTGGACCGGCCTGCCCAAGTGGCAGGGCGGCGAGACGGACACCGAGTCGAAACAGGCCGGCAATGCTTCCCGCTACCTCAACGATCCCCATACGGACCGGAGCGTTTCGCTCACCTACGCCGACCAGTTGCCCATCCCCGGCAAAGGTCTGCGGGTGCGTTTCTGGTACCGGACAAAGGAGGCGGAGCAGCGGTTTCTGGTGTCGCTGCGGCACTTCGACGCGGCGGGCACGTGGATGTCCGGCCGGAACCTCGACATCGTCATTTCCGGTGACGGCTCGTGGCAGTTGTTCGAGCGCACCATCACGGAATTCCCCGAGGGCGCGCGGTCCTGCGCATTTGCCGCCTACCCCACGACCTGGTCTGATACCGGCAACACAACCGGCGCGCTGTGGCTTGACGAAATCGTCCTCGAAGACGCAGGCGCCGGGCAGCCCCTCACGGGCGAGGGCGGGCTCGAGGACGTCGCGCCGGGGCAACTCCAGCCCGTATTCGATTGGACCGCCTGGGATCTTGCCATGACCCGCGCAATCGACGAACTGGGTTTCAATTCGTTCCAGTTGCCGGTCCTTGGACTGGGCGGCGGTACCTTCCACGCCCGCTACGAGCCATCGCTGCTCGGGTATGCCGAAGATACGCCCCAGTACCAGCACCTGTTCCGGGCGTACCTCCAGGGGCTCCAGGAACACCTTCGGGAAAAAGGCTGGCTCGACGAAGCCTATGTCTACTGGTTTGACGAGCCCGACCCCAAGGATTACGAATTCGTCATGAACGGGTTTCGCAAGCTCAAGGAAAACGCCCCGGACATCCACCGCATGCTCACCGAGCAGGTCGAACCCGCCCTGATCGGCGGCCCCAACATCTGGTGTCCCCTGACGCCGGCCTACAATTTCGACGTCGCCGAGGAACGCCGCGCGGCCGGCGACACATTCTGGTGGTACGTCTGCACCGGACCCAAGGCCCCCTACGCGACCCTGTTCATCGATCATCCCGCGACCGAGCTGCGCGTATGGCTCTGGCAGACCTGGGAAAACAAGGTCGACGGCATCCTGGTCTGGCAGAGCAACTACTGGACGAGTTCCGTCGCCTATCCGGACTCGCCCCAGAACCCGTACGACGACCCGATGGGCTGGGTGACGGGGTACGGCACTCCGGCGGGCACCCGCCAGCCCTGGGGGAACGGCGACGGGCGGTTCATCTATCCGCCCGAGGCCGCGGCCGGCGGCAATCCCGCGGAACCCGTCCTGGAGGGACCCGTCGACAGCATCCGCTGGGAAATGCTGCGCGATGGCGTCGAGGATTACGAGTATTTCGTCATTCTGGAAAGGCTCGTCGAGTCGCGCCGGGAACGGATTCCCGCCCAGGAGCGCGGCATCTATGAGGGATTGTTGGACGTCCCCGACAGTGTCTCGAAGAACCTGACCGAATTCACCCGGGATCCCGCTCCGCTCGAGGCGCGCCGTGACGCCATCGCACGCGCCATCGAGAAACTGCTGCGCCTGTAAAGGGGGCGCCCCGGCCCGGGGCCTCGCGCACAAAAAAACGCCGCCCTCTGGACGCGTCCAGAGGGCGGCTTGCCAAAAGCCCCACCACGTTGGATCAGAGCGTGGCGACCCGGTTGGCGATGTCGTCACCGATCTTGGTGGTCGACATTCCGCACTCCTTAATCTCCTTGGCCGACATGCCGGAAAGCGTGCCGCTCTGCAGAAAATCGACGCAAGCCTTCTCAACCAGATCCGCCGCTTCCTGTTCGCCCAGGTAATCCAGCATCATCTGCCCCGCGAAAATGCACGCGAGCGGATTGATCACGTTCAAGCCTGTGTATTTCGGCGCGCTGCCGCCGATCGGCTCGAACATCGACACGCCCTCGGGGTTGATGTTGCCGCCCGCGGCAATACCCATGCCGCCCTGCACCATGGCGCCCAGATCCGTGATGATATCGCCGAACATGTTGCCGGTCACGATCACGTCGAACCACTCGGGGTTCTTCACCATCCACATGGTGATGGCGTCGACATGGGCGTATTCGCGCTTGATGTCGGGGTATTCGGCCGCGCCCATCGCATGAAACGCGCGCTCCCACAGGTCGTAGACGTAGGTGAGCACGTTGGTTTTGCCGCACAGGGTCAGCGTGTTCGTCTTGTTCCGTTTGCGGGCAATGTCGAACGCGAACTTCAGGCAGCGGTCCACCTCAAAACGGGTGTAGACCATGCACTGCTCGGCCACCTCATGGGGCGTGCCCTTCTTCTGCACCCCGCCAAAACCCGTGTACAGGCCCGCCGAATTCTCGCGGACCACCACGAAATCGATGTCTTCCGGGCCCTTGTTCTTGATCGGGGTCTCAACGTTCGGATACAGCTTGACCGGCCGCAGGTTGATGTACTGGTCCAGTTCAAAACGCGTCCGAAGGAGAATGCCCTTTTCCAGAATGCCGGGTTTCACGTCCGGATGACCGATCGCGCCCAGCAGAATCGCGTCGTGCTGGCGGAATTCGTCCAGCGCGGAATCCGGGAGAATCTCGCCCGTCGCCAGGTAGCGGTTGCCGCCGAAATCGTAATCCGTGGTATCCAGGGTGATGTTGCAGCGAGCGGCGGCCGCGCGAACGACCTTCACCGCTTCCGCCAGCACTTCCGGGCCTGTGCCGTCGCCACCCATCAGTGCAATTTTATACTTCGACATGCTCGGCTCCCCCTTGATGTTGAGGACGAATGGGTCCCGAACGCGCGCACCGCGCCCGGGAAGGCGCAATGGTAGCACGCGCCGGAACGGGATGCAAAAGCAAGGACGTCTGAGAGCAATAGAGGCCGCGCCCGATACGCCGGCTTCGCCTTCTACCCTCTCCCCACGCTGAAATACTGAAACCCGTTCTGTTTCAGCGTGGCGGGGGTGTAGAGGTTGCGGCCGTCGAAAATGACCCGTTCGCGCATGAGTTCGGCCATGCGGTCGTAGTCGGGGCGGCGGAACTCGTTCCACTCGGTGCAGATGACAAGCCCGTCGGCGTCCGCGAGGGCATCGTAATTCTTGGCGGCGACCTGGATGCGGTCGCCGTACAGGGCCGCGAGCTTCTTGCCGGCGACGGGGTCGTAGGCGTGAACGGCGGCGCCCGCATCGAGCAGGGCGTCGATAACGCGCAGGGCCGGCGCGCCGCGGAGGTCGTCGGTGCGCGGTTTGAACGTGGCCCCCCAGATGGCGATGCGTTTCCGCGCGATCGGTTCGCCATAGAATGAGAGAATGCGCCCGATGAACCGGCGCAGCGCCGCGTCGTTGACCGCGGCGGTGGCCTTCAGCAGGGGCGCCTCGAGCCCCAGCGTTTCGGCCCAGGCCGCGCAGGCGATTACGTCCTTGGGCAGGCAGGAGCCGCCAAAGCCCAGTCCCGGAAACAGGTAGCCGGCGCCGATGCGCCCGTCCGCGGCCACGGCTTCCCGCACATGGGACACGTCGGCGCCCGCGGCTTCGCAAAACGTGGCGAATTCGTTCATCACGGAGATGCGGGCCGCAAGCATGGCGTTGACGGCGAGTTTGCTCATCTCGGCGCTGGCCAGGTCCATCGCCAGGAACGGTTTGCCCGTGCGCAGGAAGGGCGCGTAGAGCTCCCGCATGATCTCCAGCACGCGCACGTCTTCGCACCCTACCACGATACGGTCGGGCCGCAGGAAATCGTCGACCGCCGCCCCTTCCTTCATGAACTCGGGATTCACGACCACGTCGAATTCGTGGTCCGTGAGTTCGTTCATGCGCGCGGCGATGCGGGCCGTGGTGCCGGCGGGGCCGGTGCTCTTGTTCACGATGATGCGGTAGCCGTCCATGGCCCGGGCAACCTGCCCGGCGGCGTCCATCAGGGCGGAGACGTCGTGCGCGCCGTTTTCGAGCGACGGCGTGCCCACGCAGAGGAATACAAGGAGGGACTTGGCCACGGCGTCGCCGGTGTCGCCGGTGAAACTGAGGCGCTCCTCCTCGATGTTGCGGGTGAGGAGTTCCTCGAGTCCCGGCTCGTAAATGGGCATTTCGCCACGTTTGAGCCGGGCGAGCCGCTCCTCGTCGACATCGACGCAGATGACGCGATGGCCTGTATCGGCAAGACAGGTGCCGGCCACAAGGCCCACGTAGCCGGTTCCAATTACCGAAATCCGCATGGCGACGTTCCCTCCGAGAAGCGCAGGCTATTCCGGGCGCCGCGGCCGCCGTGTGGCGCGGCCCCGGGCGCGGCTGAAATGCCTGCGGGAGCCCACGCGATGGGGCTCCCGCATAAAAGACATCGGACGAAGGCTCAGGCCCACGTTATCGCGGTGACTTTTTCCGAGATGATGGCCTGTCTCAGGCATTCGACGGCCTTCCGCAGCCCTTCGTTGTTCGACATGAGCGAGTCTTCATGCTCGATGCTCAACACGTGGTCGTAACCGACCATGCGCAGCGTGGACACGAAATCCTTCCACCACTCGATGCTGTGCCCGTACCCGCAGGTGCGGAAGATCCACGAACGGTTGATTTCGTCGCCGTAGTGTTTCGTGTCGAGCACGCCGTTGACGCGGGCATTCTGCTCGTACACCAGCGAGTCCTTGGCGTGCACGTGGAAGATCGCCTTCCCCAGGGCGCGCACGACATCGATGGGATCCATGCCCTGCCAGAACAGGTGGCTCGGATCGAGGTTCGCGCCCAGATTGCTGCCGCAGGCCTTGCGGAGTTTCAGCATGGTCTCGGTGTTGTACACCACGAAACCGGGATGCAGTTCAAACGCCACCTGGACCCCATGCTCCTTGGCGAACTTCGCCTGCTTGGTCCAGTACGGGATGACCTTCTTCTCCCACTGCCAATCCAGAGCTTCCAGGTAGTCCGGCGGCCAGGGGCAGGTAATCCACGAAGGCCGTTTGGCGCTCTCATCGGAACCCGGGCAGCCCGAGAAATCGATGACGGTCTTCACGCCCAACATCTCGGCCAGCTTGATGGTGTCGGTCTGCACCTGCTGGCATTTCTGGGCGTACTTCGTGTCGGGATGAAGGCAGTTGCCGTGGCAACTCAGCGCGCTCAGAATCATCCCCTCGCCCTTGAGCATGGCCAGCAGCTCGTCGCGCTTGGGTTTCGATTTCAGCAGGTCCTGCAGCGGCGCGTGCGGGTCGCCCGGAAAATTGCCCGTGCCCAGCTCCACCGCCTCAAGCCCCAGCGGCCGCGTCATTTCAAGGACTTTCTGGAGCGGCATGTTGCTGTACATCGCTGTGAGAAAACCTAATCTCATGGTCGTTCTCCCTCCTCGGGTTTGAACCTTCCGGGACATGACACCCTGCGCCGCGCACCCGGCCGCGCGCTTTCCGTGTTCATGCCCTCAGCATTTGCGGTTCGTTCAGTGTAATCGCACCTTCCCCAAATTTCACCCAAAAAAGCCGGCGCACCCACGAGCGCGAGCAAAACCGTCTCACGAACCACACCGGGCTGGCGCTGGCTCACGCCAACCCGGTGCGGTCAATCGTCGCCTGAGGCCGAAGCCCGGGTTGGGTTCACTTCACAGCGACCCAGCGCTTCGTCTTCGCGGCCCGCTCGACGGCGTCGAGCACTTTCTGGCATTTCACCGCGTCCGCGAAGGTCGGGAAATCGTTCTTCTTGCGGTTCAGTCCGCACAGGAATTCGAAAATCTCATGCACGAACAGGTGTTCGTAGCCGATCAGATGTCCCGGCGGCCACCACGCATGGGTGTACGGATGGCCCGAATCCGTCGCGAGCACTTTCCGGAACCCCTGGGCGGTAGCCGGGTCGGCGCAGTTGTAATACTGGAACACGTTCATGTCTTCCTTGTTCCACAGCACCGAACCCTTGCTGCCGTAGATCTCGATCGAATTGTAGTTGCGCCGGCCGGGGGCGAAACGCGTCGCCTCGAACGTCGCCAGCGTGTTCGCGCCCTTGATACGGGCTACATAGGCCACCGCGTCGTCCACGTCTACCGTGTCGTATTTCTTCTGCTTCTTGCGGCCCTTCGCGCCCCACGCGCCCACATCGCTGTCCGCGATGACGCGCTTCTTGATGAAGGTCTCCATGGTGGCCGCAAGCTCCGACACGTCGCCTACCAGGAAGTGGCACAGGTCGGTGATGTGGGCCCCAATGTCGCCCAGCGCCCCGCTGCCCGTGTGCTTCTTCTTCAGGCGCCACACCATCGGGAAGTCCGGATCCGCGATCCAGTCCTGCTGGTACGCCGCACGGAAATGATAGATGTCGCCCAGCTCTTTCTTGACGATCATGTTCTTGATCGTCTGTACCGCGGGCGCGAACCGGTACGAAAACCCGCACATGTGCTTTACGCCCGCCTTATCGGCGGCCTTCAGCATGTCCTGCGCCTCTTTCAGCGTGTTCGCCAGCGGCTTCTCGCACACGATGTGCTTGCCCGCTTTGGCCGCTTCGATGGCAATCGCCGGGTGCAGGAAGTTTGGCGTGCAGATGTCGACGATGTCGATGTCCGGCCGGTTCACCACCTCTTTCCAGTCCAGCGAGGTCTCCTGCCAGCCCCATTTCTCCGCGACCGCCACCTCTTCCTTGAACTTCCCGCACAACACCTTCATCACCGGCTCGACCGGGGCGTCGAAGAACATCCCGACCTTTCGCCACGCGTTGCTGTGGGCCTTCCCCATAAACTGGGCGCCCACCAGGGCCACATTCACTTTCTTCTTGGCCATACGTCTCCCTCCTCCACAGTTGTGAGGTTACTGCCTTTGCTGGACCTCCTATTATAGAAAGGGTTGTCCCGAATGCCAAGTGTCATCTGCCGCGAGAATTCCCCTTCCCAACGCGTTCGAATGGGGACACCCAGTCGCGCCGGGTACGGCGCCCTGGGATTGCCGGGCGCCAGCTCGGCATGGGGCTGCATCCGGATCGGGTGTGGGACCGGCGCCCACGCCGGTCATTCGAACGGGGACACGTTGTCGCGGCGAACACGTTGTGTGCCGGGTGCGCGGCGGCTATACTTCGCCGTATCAAAAAGGCAACGATGCCGGCTTCCCCGGACGGGCATGGGGTGGACGGTTTCCCGGGCACAGGATGGGCGTTACGCGCATGGAAGTCTTGAAGGCGGTGATCTTCGCGGTGGTCGAGGGGGTGACGGAGTTTCTGCCCATCAGCAGCACCGGCCACATGATCCTCCTCGAGGAATTCCTGCAATTCCGGCAACGCGAGCAGTTCCCGGCCGCGTTCATGGTGATCATTCAATTGCCGGCCATCCTGGCGGTGGTGGTCTATTTCTGGTCAAGCCTGTGGCCGTTCGGGAAACCCCGGGAAGACCGCGACGCCGTCTTCGGGCTCTGGGCCCGGATCGCCGTGGCCGTGCTTCCCGCGGTCGTGCTGGGGTTTTTGTTCGACGATTTCATTGAGGAACGGCTGTTCAACCCACTGGTCGTGGCAGTGACCCTGCTGGCGGGCGGCGTGGTGCTGCTTCTCCTCGAACGTACGGACCGGCGTCCCCGTTTCGAGCGCGCGGGCGATGCGGGGTTCGGCCGCGCCCTGGCTGTCGGGTTCTTCCAATGCCTGGCCATGATCCCCGGCACCTCGAGGTCCGCGGCCACCATCATCGGCGGCATGGCGCTCGGGGCGAGCCGGCCGGCCGCCGCGGAATTTTCGTTCTTCCTCGCGATCCCCACTATGCTGGGGGCCACGGCCCTCAAAATCGCGAAAGGCGGCGCGGCCTTCACCTCCAGGGAATGGGTGCTGCTGGCCATCGGGTCCGTGGTCTCGTTCGTGGTGGCGTACGGCGTCGTGGCTTTTCTCATGAACTATATCCGCCGCCACGATTTCAAGGTGTTCGGATACTACCGGATTGCATTGGCTCTGGCGGTGCTTGCATACTTCTTCCTTACAGGTTCAAGGGCATAGGGCGCCGAGCGGACGGAGTGGACGGGACGTTTTCATGAATACCGGGACCGCAAAATACGTCATAAACGTCGTGACACGTGATCAGGTCGGCATCATCGCGAACGTCAGCGACGCCCTGTTCCGGCTGGGCGGCAATCTGGAAGCCCTCAGCCAGACGGTCGTCTGGGGATGGTTCACCATGATCGTGTGCGGCACGTTCCCCGAAGACGTCGCGGCGGGCGACATCGCGACGGCGGTCGAAAACGCCGGCGATTACCGGGCCATCGTCCTGCCCCATCGCGAGGGAGGCGCGCAGGCGCCGGGCCCGGGGGAACCGTTTGTGGTGACCGTCAAAGGCGACGACAAGCCCGGCATCGTCCGCAGGTTGACCCGGTGCTTCTCGGAAAAAGGCATCAACATTGACGACGTCTGGTTTGAGGTTCACGACGGCCAGTTCATCGTGATCTTCCGCGTGACCATGCCCCCCGCGGTGGAGCCGGGCGACCTGCGCAATGAACTGGAAGCCGCTGCCCGCGAACTCAACGTGTCGCTGGTCGTGCGCCACCAGGATATCTTCGTTGCCACGAATTCGTTGTCCGTTCACACACGGCCGCACTAAAACGCTTCCGCAAAGCTTGTTCGGAGACCATGATGATGCGAACATTTTTGACCACCGTACTGATGCTCCTCCTGGGGGCGCCCTGTCCCGCCTGGGCGGCCGCGGAATCGCTGTTGGATGATGAAGAAGCCACCAAGGCGGAAACGCTCAAGCTTCTCGATGCCACCGGCGCCAAGGCCCGGTTCGTCTCCGTGGCCACGATCAACTCCGACCAGGACCCGGATGAGGACATCCTGCTTATCGACGAGCTGGGAACCGTCTGGTTGCTGCTGAACGAGCGCGACTGCAAGTTCGCCAAACCCCAGATGATCGCAGGGCCGGTCAACGACGTCCCGGGCCCCGTCTCGCTCGATCTTTCGGATGTGGACCTCGATAACGACGAGGACATCCTCATCACAAACCGGATGGGCGTCGTTTACCTGGTCGTGTCCGAGGGACGCGGACGGTATCGCAACATGGCGAAGATCTCGAACGAGCTCAATACCGCCAGCGGGGCCGTCCAGGTGCGCGTGACTGACGTTGACCTCGACAACGACGAGGACATCATCGTGGGCAACGCCGAGGGCATCCTGTACAAGATTGAAAACGTCGGCATGGGGAAGTTCGGCGGCGCCACCGCGCTGACCCGGATCCCCGGCCTGGCGCCCGGCCCCTACGATTACGTGTTCACCGACCTCGACTTCGACAACGACGAGGAGATCGTCCTGATCGACGCCAGAGAGACCGTGTTCCTGCTGGAGAATCTCCGCGACCGGTTCGGCGCCCCCAGGAAGATTGCCGGACCCCTCACCGGCGCGCCGGGAACCGTGGATATCGAAATCGCCGACTATGACTACGACGGCGACGATGATCTGATCATCCTGGGCGCGACCGGAGCGGTGCTGCTGCTCGAAAACAAGGGAAAGGGCGTTTTCTCGTCCACCCCCAAACAGATTGCGCCCCCGCTCGGGCCCGAGGGCGGCAGCCGGATACTGGCGATGTCGGACATTGACGCCGAAACCAGCGAGGACGTTGTCGTGGTGAACACCAAAGGCTGGGTGTTCCTCGTCGAAAACGACGGCGAGGGCGTCTATGGCAAGCCCGAGTGCCTTACCGACTCGATTGAGATGTCCGCGGGCGCCGCCTCGGCCACCCGCGAAGACCTGAATGGCGACGGCTTTGAAGACACCCTGATTCTCGACGGAGCCGGGCACCTGTATCTTGTACTCGGCATTTACGATCCGATGGAAGAACGCCTGCGCGGTCTCGAGGATGACCTGTGATTCCCACCGAAGACATCCTGAAGACGCTCGAGATGGTCCAGATCGAAAACCTGGACGTACGGGCCGTCACCCTCGGCATCAACCTGATGGGCTGTGCCGACGGCGACTCCGATCGGATGCTGCACAAGATCCGGCAGCGCATCCACAGCGTTGCGGGCCATCTGGTGGCCTGCTGCGACGAAGTGTCGGCCAAATACGGGATCGACATCGTCAACAAACGGCTGGCCGTCTCGAAGATCAGTTCCCTGCTCGAGGCGCACGACCCCTCCGTGTGCCTGCCCCTCGCACACACGCTCGACGAGGCCGCCCGCGGCGTCGCGGTGGACATCATCGGCGGCTACACCGCCCTGGTGCAGAAAGGGTTCAGCGACGGCGACCGCCGCTTGATCGATTCCATCCCTGAAGTCCTCAGCAACACGGAGCGGGTCTGCGCCTCCGTCAACGTTGCCGGCACCAAAGCGGGCATCAACATGGACGCGGTCCTTCTCATGGGCCGGCAAATCAAACGCGTAGCGGAACTGACCGCGGACAAAGACGGCTTCGGCGCCGCCAAACTCTGCGTCTTCGCCAATATTCCCGAAGACAACCCGTTCATGGCGGGCGCGTTTCTCGGGCCCGGAGAGCCCGGCACGGTCGTCAATATCGGAGTCAGCGGTCCCGGCGTCATCAAACGCGCACTCGAACGCCTGCTCGAAAGCGGACGGCGCGTCGACCTGGGCACGATCGCCGAAGAGATCAAGCGGACGAGTTTCCGGGTCACCCGGGTGGGCGAGCTCATGGGACGCGAAGTGGCCCGGAAACTCGGCGTCGAATTCGGCGTCGTCGACCTGTCCCTCGCGCCAACGCCCCGCATCGGCGACAGCGTCGGCGAAATCCTTCAGACCATGGGCATTGTAAAGATCGGCGCGCCCGGCAGCACGGTCGCCGTGGCCATGCTCAACGATGCGGTCAAGAAGGGCGGGCTGTTCGCTTCATCGAGCGTGGGCGGTCTCTCAGGGGCCTTCATCCCCGTCAGCGAGGACCAGGCCCTTTCGCGCGCGGTCGCCGAGGGTTCGTTGACGCTCGAGAAACTCGAAGCCATGACCAGCGTCTGCTCGGTGGGCCTCGACATGGTCGTGATTCCCGGCGACGTCGACGCCGAAACCATCAGCGCCATCATCGCCGACGAGATGGCCATTGGCGTCATCAACAACAAAACGACCGCGGTGCGCCTCATCCCCGCTCCCGGCAAGAGCGTGGGGGAGAAAGCGGTCTTTGGCGGCCTCTTCGGCCAGGGCGACGTGGTCGACGTGCGAAACGCCGGCACGTCTTCGCGGTTTGTCGCCTACGGCGGGCGCATCCCCGCGCCGCTTCACAGCCTCAAGAACTGACCCGGGCGCTGCCTTCCGCGAACCCCGAAAAGGCGGCCGAAGAAAGACGGCCTCGGCGTTCACCGGGCACCGTGCGCGCCTGGCGGATCGGCTACGCGCGAGTCGTGAGCCGGTCCCACGAGGCGAACACCTGGCGCACGTTCTCCGGCGTTGCGCCGGGGCCGAACTCACATTGCGCGAGGCACCCCCCGTTCTTCCACAGCGTTTCGTGGACCGAGCGGACGGCGCGGTCAATTTCGCCCGGAGCCGCATGGGGGAGAAGGTGCTGGCGGTCGATCTCGCCCCAGAACGTGATCCTGCCGGCATAGGGGGCCAGATGCTCCACGCCCATGCAGAACAGCTGCGAGTTGATGGCGTCGAGCCCGAGCTCGAGCAGGTCGGGATAGATGGCGAGGGTGTGGCCGTCGGAATGCATGAAGATCTTCTTGCCCGCCCCGTGCGCAATCTCGATGTAGTCGCGGTAAAGCGGCTTGAAGACCTCACGCCAGACGGCCGGGTCGATCAACAGCGCGTTTTGCGCCCCCCAGTCGTCCATGAAATTCAACGCGTCCACGTCGGTTGCCGCCCAGGTCTCCAGTAATTCGCAATAGAATGCGTGCAGGTCGCGCACGAACGCAGCCATCCCCGGCGGCGGATCCAGCAGATCCATGTACAGGCTGGCGGTTCCCCGCAGGAACTGCAGCCGTTCAAACGGGCGCGGGCAACAGCCGCCGGTCACAAATTTCTCCGTGCGCCCGCAGAACGCGTTTACCCGGTCCGTGTCGATGGTCAGCCATTCCCGCGGGATATGCACCTTGGCGGCGTCGATGGTCCAGTCGCTGATCAGCGGTTCCTTGACCTCGCCGATGACGCCTTCCTGGAGGTTCACGAATACGCTACCCCACGGGTCCGTATAGCGCCCAACCGAATACTCGTTCCCGATGGTTCTGGAGGTTTCCCGGCAATAGCCGGGGGCGCCCGCGAAATCGTCGGGAAAATCGTTCCGGATCTTCTTCAACGCCTCGGGAAAATGCAGTTCCGCCCAGGGCAGGCTCCACAGATTGCGCGGCGCACGGTCCGGGCCCTCGAACTGCAACGCCTGATAGACCCGTTCCCGCGATGTCGAAGCCATGACCCACTCCTTACGCGCTCGGACCACATGCATGCCGCCCGCCGGGACCCACACGGAGATGGTACGGGACGCACCGGGCGGATTCAATGCGCGGTCGCGGGCATCCCGAGGACGCGAACGGTGTTGATCACAGGGAACGTGCGGGTTCACGCCGTCCCCGAAGTCGATGGGGTAATGCTCCTGAAGTCTTTGCTGCACAGTGCATTACAGACACCCGGGCTGACGCGGGTCTTGCCGGTGCGTCAATGGGTCCCAACTGGTGTATGATAGAGGGTGCGGGAAAACCATCCCGCGGATGAACCGATGAACCTTGCTGCGGAAGTGCCGATGCCGATTCGAAGCCTCTACTTCGAGGGCTGCAGCCTTGCGAACCTGCCGCAGACGCGCGATGCCGGCGTCGTTCTTCCATGGCATCGATTGATACCTCGGCCCGGCAGCGCCACCCATCCCCCCATGACCGCGCGCGGTGGGTGTTGCGCGCGGTCACGCTCCGCATCGCCACACTCCCCACAGGTGCGCCTGACACAAACTCCGGATGTACCGGGGACCGGACCACACGGATGGCCGCGCCCCCTGCTTCTTGTTGAAGGCTGGTTTGTGTGTTCGAAATTATGGAGGGCAACCCATGATTACACACGACGACCTGCAGAAACTGATGGATCATGCCGCCGCCGAGGGACGTCACGTGCTGAGCGTCTACCTGAACGTCGACCAGGGCCGCGCCGACAACCTCAACCGGGAGTACCGGGTTCCGCTCCACAACATGCTCCGCGACCTCGAATGCGGGATCGGCGATGTGGGGGAGCGCGAGGCGTTCAAGGCCTGCGCCGCGCGGGTGCGCCAGTACGTCGAGAGTTACCGTCCCGCCGGCCGGACCCTCGCCCTGTTCACGGATCCACCGGGCGGTCTCTTCTGGGCGCGGGACTTCCGCATGCCCATTGAAAGCCAGGTCCGGTGGCTTCCCCGGCCCTTTGTGCGGCCGTTTCTCGAGGCCCGCGACGAGCACCCGCGCTATGTGGTCGCCCTCACGGACCGCGGCAAGACGCGTTTGCTGAGCGTCTGCATGGGAGAAATCGAACAGGACGCGACTCTGGTCGCCGAGGAAGACGTGCGGCACTTCGACGCGTCCGGAAAAGACCAGACCCGGTCGCAGATGCGGTTCCAGCGCAACGCCGAGGAACATGCGAAACACCATCTCAAGAAGGTCGTCGCCGCACTCAAAGACCTCGACAAAACCGTGCCGTTCGACCGGCTTATCCTTGGTGGGCCTTCCCGCACCGTGGCCGAGCTGGAACGTCTGCTCTCGGAGCCGCTGAGGCATCGTGTCGTGAGCGCCGTCACCCTGCCGGTCGAGGCCGATCGCAAAACCGTGCTGGAAGAGACATTGCGGGTGGATGAAGAGTTTGAACACCGCACCGAGATGTCGTTGACGGAGGCGTTGTTGACTGCCGCCGCCAAGAACCGCATGGCCACGGCCGGAGTGGCCGGCACCGTACGAGCCGCGCTCGAAGGACGGGTGCGCACCCTGGTGTATCCCCGCGATTTCGCCGTGTTCGCGAAGGATTGTCCCACAGTGCCTGCGAATGGAGGCGGCGGGATGCCCCTGACCGAGTTTCTGGGAGAACCCATCAAGCCCGAGGACAATCTGCTGGATCTGCTGGTCGAGAACACCGCGCGGGAAGGCGCAAAAGTCGAGGTGCTGCACGGGGAAGCCGGCCTGCGCCTGAAGGAGGCCGCGGACGGTCTTGGCGCGTTCTTGAGGTACTGAGCTTGCAGAGTTGAACGCGCCGGCGCACGCGGCAGGCTGCCTGTGCCGGCGCCACGATGCCGTACTTCACTGTCCGGACGCACCCGCCGCGGGCTGAAGCGTCCCGTCGAGAACGAGCACGCTGTCCTTCTCGCCAGGCAGCGTGAGCGTGCGCTGCCCGTACCGCAGTGCGCAGGGATTGCCCAACCGGGAGTGCACGGTTACGGTTACGAGCCGGCCATCCGCCCATTTCATGGCCACCTCGAATCCGCCCCGCGCGACCAGACCCGAGACCGAGCCGTCTTTCCAGGCCGCGGGCAAGGCGGGCAGCAGCGCGATCTCGGCGGTGTGGCTCTGCAAAAGCATCTCCGCGATGCCGGCGGCGCCGCCGAAATTGCCGTCTATCTGGAACGGCGGATGGTTGTCGAAAAGATTGTTCAGGGTCGATTTGCTCAAGAGCAGCCGCACGTTTTCGTGGGCCGCTTCCCCGTCGTGGAGCCGCGCGAAGAAGTTGATGAGCCAGGCGCGGCTCCATCCGGTATGCCCGCCTCCATGGGCCAGGCGGTAGTCCAGCGACGCCCGGGCCGCGGCGGCGAATGCGGGCGTGCCCGTCACGGTGAATTGCCGGCCGGGATGCAGCCCGTACAGGTGCGACATGTGACGGTGGCCCGGCTCGGCCTCCTCGAACTCGTGCCGCCACTCTTTCAGGCGTCCGTCCGCGCCGATCTCGGGCAGGGCGAGCCGGTCGAGCGCGCCGGCCACGCGTTTCGTGAAGTCGTCGTCAATGCCCAGGCCCTTTGCGGCTTCCAGAAAGTTGGTGAAGGTATCCCAGATGATTTCCTGGTCCATCGCACAGCCCATCGACAGGCTGACACGCTGGCCGCCGGGTACGAAGAAGGTGTTCTCGGGCGACGTGCTGGGTCCCGAGACCAGCCGTCCGCTCGCAGGGTCCTCCGTGAGCCAGTCGAGATAGAACAGCGCGGCGTCTTTGAGCAGGGGATAGGCGCGTTGTTCCAGAAAGGCCCGATCCCCGGTGTAGCGGTAATGCTCCATGAAATGCTGCGCGCACCAGCCGCCGGCCATCGGCCACATCCCCCAGACGACCTGGCCGTGAGGCGCGGTCGAGTGCCAGGCATCGGTGGTATGGTGGGCCGTGAACCCGCCGCAGCTGTAGGTGGCGCGCGCCGTCTCGCGCCCGCGCCGGGCGACGCCTTCGATGAAATCGAAGAAGGGCAGATGGCACTCGGAGAGGTTCGTCACCTCCGCCGGCCAGTAATTCATCTGAAGGTTGATGTTGATGTGATAGTCGCTGTCCCAGGGCGCCTCCAGATGTTCGTTCCAGAGGCCTTGCAGATTCGCCGGCAGATTGCCCGGCCGCGAAGACGAAATCAGCAGATAGCGGCCGAACTGAAAATAGAGCGCTTCCAGATGCGGATCGGTTTCACCCTCTCTGACGCGAGCGAGCCGCTGGTCGGTGGGCAGGTCCTGAGCCGGCGGAGGGCCGAGGGCCAGGACAACGCGCCGAAACAAGCGCCGGTGTTCCCCGATGGCTGCGTCCCGCAGTTCCGCGTACGATTTCGAGGCGGCCCGGGCCAGGGTCGCCGAACACGTTGCCGCCAGATCGCGGTCGAGGGGGATGCCCGGTTCCCGGCGGTTGTAGTCGGTGGCCGCCGAGAGGAGCAGGGTGAGGGCGTTCGCCTTCTCGAGCACCAGGCGCCCGTCTGCCGCCTGGAGTGTTCCCCCGTCGGGAAGCGCGCGAAGGAGCGCCTTGAAGCTCATGCCTCTCTGTTCCCCGTTCTGCGTGGCGCGCCCGGACAGGACCAGCGCATGCCCGCCCATCGCGTGCGTCATGGAGTCCGCGGGGCGATCCAGCGCGATCTCCAGGTCGAGCGCGCCGGGCCGCGAGGCCGTGATGTGCACAACAAGCACGTCGTCCGCCGCTGACGCGAACACTTCGCGCGTGTACGTGACGCCGTCCGAGGTGAACCGGGTCGTCGCAATTGCGGAGTCAAGATCGAGACTCCGGCGGTACTCCGAGACGCCCTGCTCCACGTTCTTCATGATGAGCCGCAAATCGCCCAGCGTCTGGTAACTGCGTGGCGTGATGTGTGTGTTCATGATCTCGCGTTGTATCAGCGCTTCGCCCTCGGCGTACTGACCCGCGAAGAAAAGTCTGCGGGCTTCCGCGAGCCGCGGGGCCGTGTCCGTCTTGTCCGTGTAGGTCTGGTATTCGCCCGCCCAGACGGTCTCCTCGTTGAGCTGAATCCGCTCTTCGAATGCGCCTCCAAAGACCATGCCGCCCAGACGGCCGTTGCCCACGGGCAGGGCCTCGACCCATTCGCTCGCCGGTTGCCGGTACCACAGCGTCGGGGGGATTGCGTCCCCCTCCGCGGGCGCCGGATCGCTTGTGCCGGACGCCGCCCCCGGCAGGACGGCCCACAACGCCAGAAAACATATAGCGGATGTCATGACGGCCTCAAAGCTCCCGTTGTGTTCGTGCCCATGCCCTCAATTGAAAACCCGGAACACGTTTTCATCGTCTCTTCCATCGGGTTTTCGTCCACACGCTACGTGCTTGCTCGAGAGATTTCAATTCGGGCACACTGGCCGCGGCCGCGCATGGCGCCGCTTCAGGGCGGGCCACGGTCGCGATTGCGCAACATGCCCCACGATACGCCGAAACGGTCCGCCGGCCGGGGAAACAGGCATTCGGCGAGAGTCCCGGGTTGCCCGGGAGGAGACGATACGATGTTCAGTACGACGGCCAGGTTCTTCCCGGTACTTCTTGCCGCGTCTTCGTGCGCTTACGCCGCGATGCAGGACGCCAGCGCCGTGGTGAGTCAACGGTCCGAACCCACGGACAAAGGGACGCGTGTCGTGCAGGATGTGTCGCTCGCAACCGCCACGGGCGGTTACACCCTGCGGTACGAATACCTCGAACGCGAGGACGACCCCGCCCGCATCGGCTTTTCCAAATGGGCGCCCACACTCGGATATGTGCCCCTGGGCATCGCCGAACCGTCCCTGGAAAACTGGTACAACCAGGGGTTTTTCCAGTGGACCTTCGACGGATTCAACATCAATGAGTACAAGGCCCAATTCCGGGTCATCCGCGAATTCGGGCCGGATGCCATGGTGGAGTATGTCTGGGACACGCCCAAGGTCAAGGCGATTGCGCGCTTCGCTGTCACCTCGCGCAGCGACAAGCTGCTCTTTTTCGGACGGTATGAGCCCAGGGAGGAGATCCGCGACGTCCGTCTACGGCTGATGGCCTACCCCGCCACTTTCGAAAAGCCCTGGAACCGGCGCGTCACCAGCCAAGCGCGTACCCTCGCGGAAGGCGCGGCCGACATCGATCTTGCACAGGAACGCTGGCTGCTGTTCGAGGACGTCGAACCCGGGCGGACGGGTGCGGGACCGGCGGGGTTGCTGCTGGGAGATGCCTCGGCGTTCGCGAGCGTCGCCGTGAGCGGCATCGGGGGCTATGCCGAGTATACGGACCTCGTCCTGAACCCCGGACGGCGCGATTTCGCCCTCGCATTCTATGAAGCCCCCTCCAGGCCGGAGTTCGAGACCGTGCGCGCGTATTTCCGCCGCATTGCCAATGCCGAATCCGACGCGCTTGCCGCCCTGGCCACCGCGGACTGGGACCAGCCCCTCGCGCCGCTTCCGGTCGACGAAGAGCGCGTGACGCAGGTGCGCGCGGAAGACGAGGCGAGCCTGAACCGGCCCGCCGAACTCTGGCGCCCCAATCCCGAGCCGCTTGAATTCCCCTGGGCCGCAGACCTGCCCGGTGAACCGGTGTGCGCGGCGCTCCTGGCGCCCCGATGGTCGGCCTACGACACCATGGAACTCGCCCGCCGGCTGGAACTGAACGTGCGCCACCAGTACTTCGACTCGCCGAATGCCATCACCAATCCTAACCTGTGGCACTACAAGGCGCAGACCGGCATCGGCGCCCTCAACGCCAGCCTGGCCATGCGAAACGCCGTCGCCATCTGCCTGGAACCCGAGCGCGACGTCATCGTCGCGGCCGCCCTGAAGGGGGACGCCATCGGTCCGCGGTTGCAGCAGGCCATCCTGGGACAGGTCCGCGACGGAAAAGGGCTCATCATCACCGGCGGCGCGGACGCCACCGCCGGGTGGCCCCAGCAGTTGTTCGCGGTGGAGGACACGGAACTCGTCAACACGCTCCTGGCGTATCTGCCGTGGGACAGCATGCCCAGCCTGCGAAAAGGCAGCCGCGGACGTCTGAGCGAGGCGCCTCCGCTGCGTGCATACCGCTGCGGCGAAGGGCGCGTGCTCGTGTTTCAGGCGAATATCGCCCATTACTCCGCCCTCTTGCCGCTCAACTCCCTGAAACAGGGCCTCGACGGAGCCGACGACCGCCTCCTCGCCCTGCACGGGCTGTTCTGGGCCGCCGCGGCGGGCGCTCCGCTTCCCGCCCGCATCGCGTTCGGCGAGTCTCTGGCGCCGATCATGGCCGCGACCGCGAGCGAACTGCCCGTCGATTTCTCCGGCGCCGAATTCGCCCGCGCGCTCGTGCGTATCCAGGACGATACCGACGCCGTGCACATCCTGCGCGACGACCTGCTCGATGAAACCGGGACATGCCTCCGGATTCCGCCCCTTCCCGCGATGCACGCGTATTATCTCGATATCGTCGCGCTGAACGGCGCCAACGAGTGTGTCGGAGTGGGGGGGACGGTTCTGCACGTCGCCCCGGAATACACTCTGGCCTCGCTCGCGGTGTCCCCCTCGCAGCAAAACCACGAGACCGCGCCGCCCCTGGTGGATCTGCCGGACGGCGGTCCACTCACCATCACGGCCGCCGTGACTCCCGCGCCCGAACCCGGAACGCTGCGCGCGGAATTCGAGGTCCGGGACTGTCTGGGGCGGACCACTGCCCGTGCGGAAGGCCCCGTGGCGGGCGACGGACGCGTCGAAGCGGCCGTCAACTTCCCGCGCCCGGTTGTCGTGCCGCACCGCCTGGTCGCGCGGCTCCTGGCGGGGGAGGAACTGCTGGCGACGGCCCACCTGCCGTTCACCGCCGCGGCGCCCTATCCCTATGACGATTTCACGGTGCTGATGTGGTCGTACGCGGAAGGCGACCTCACCTTGCGCACCGAAAACCGTCTCTGTTACCTGCTCGGCTCGGACATGATGGATCTGTGCCATATGCGCGGATACACCGATGCGGGCGCAGCGCGTGAATATGCCGTGGCCGCCGAATCGGGCCAGCGCATTGTGCCTTACGTGACGCGCATTGCCGGCGATGCGGGCGAGGACCACCTCCTGAAACCCAGCCTCTTTGATGCGGCCTGGATTGAGCGCGAGCGGGCCTCGATCGAGATCTGTTGCCGTCAGGCGGCGCCGTACCAGCCGCCCGCCTACACCCTCGGCGACGAGAATTACCTCGCCCACAGCAGCATCGAGGTCGACCTGTCGCCGGAAAACGTCGCGGCATTCAAGGTGTGGCTGCAACAGCGGTATCCCGGCATCGAGGCCCTGAACGCGGTGTGGAAGACCAGCTACACCAGTTTCGACGCCATCGCCGCGCCGATGCTTCTCGACGAGGCGCGGAACCAGACCGCCTCGTTCGCGCCCTGGTTCGATTTCCGGTCCTTCATGGATACCGCGTTCGCGGACTTGCACGAGACCTTCGCGGGCTGTGTGCGCAGGGAAGACCCCGGCGCAAAGGTCGGATGGGACGGATTCCTCGGCTATCACTGGCTCGCCGGCTACGACTTCTACAAACTCTCGCGCAACCTCGAGCTCAACCAGGTCTACACCGCCTATCCTCTCCAGGGCGAGCTGGTGCGCTCGTTCAAACGCCCCGGCGCCCTCACCGGCGAATGGGGCAATGCCGTCGCCGACAAGGAGGACGGCTTCTCCGCGATTCTCTGGCACAACCTCTTTCGCGGCCACAATTCCGCCTGGTGGTGGACCTCGTGGGGCTGCGACTACATCCCCTTCAACCCCGACATGTCCGTTTCGAACATGGGGAAGTGGTTCTTCGACAGCGCGGCGGAGGTCAAGGCCGGACCCGGCCGCCTGCTCCTCCATGCACGCCGGGACGATTCGGGGATCGCGGTCCTTTACAACCAGGCCGACCTGTTCGCCGCGCGGCTGCTTGACGCCATGCCCCACGAGACGCCCCTGCCCGATTGGCAGGCCAACCTGATCGGCGTCGTGCATGCCCTGGAGGACATCGGGTGCCAGTATGCCTTCATCGCCGCTGCTGAACTCGAGGCCGATCCCGGCCGTCTGGACGGGTACCGGGCGCTCGTTCTGCCGCTCGCCACATGCATCTCGGACGACGTGGCCCAGACCGTACGCGCGTTCGCGCAGCGGGGCGGCGTGGTCATCGCCGACGGCCGTCCCGGCCTGCTCACCGGCAACGGCGGGCTCCGGGAACCGCGGCCGCTGGACGAGCTGTTCGGAGTGCAGTCTCCCGCGGGCATCGAGGCGTTCAAGGCGCACCCACAACCGGCGGCCCTCGCTCTGGCGGGCGAGCCGGTGGAGGCGTTCGTGCTCGAAACCGGCCTCACACTGGCAGGCGGGGCCACGGAATACACCGTCGGGGAAACGCCCTGTCTGGTAACCCATGCCTTCGGCAACGGACACGCCGTGCTGCTCAATGTGCCGTTCTCGACCGTTACTGCCCTGCGGACCGAGAAGCGCGAGTGCACGCTGCTGGACCCGCTCGCGCGGTATCTGGCGCTGGCAGGCGTCGCGCCCTCCGCGCACCTGGCCGTGGACGGCAAACCGGCCCGCTGCATCGAACAGACCCTCTTCGTGGACGGCAAGGTGCGCTACCTCGCCCTGCAGCAGGACATCCTGGTTCGCGGCCTCGAACCGCAGAGTCTCGCCATTGCCATGGACACGCCGGCGTTTGTGTACGATGTGCGGGCGGGACGCGCCGTGGCGGAGGCGCCTGTCGATCGTTGGGACGCCGTCATCTCACGCGGAAATCCCCAGCTGTTCGCGCTCATGCCGTATGCGGTCTCGGGCCTCGCGGTTACCGTTGCGCCGGAATGCGCTTTGGGCGACACGCTCGACATCGCCGCGGCCGTGGCGGCGGATGGCGCACAACCCCAGTTTCACGTGGTGCGCGTCGACGTCTTCGCGCCCGGAAGCGAACGGCCGCACCGACAATACAGCCAGAACCTCGCCTGTGCGGACGGCCAGGGGAAGGGGACCATCCCGTTTGCGCTCAACGATCCTGCGGGGGCCTGGCGCCTGGTCTTCCGTGACGTCGCCACCGGCACGTCCGCGGAGGCCGTGGTGCATCTGGCCGCCCGGTGACGGCGGCCGGGGTCATCCCGTCTTGCGGCAGAGGTAGCTCAGCGTAAGGAGCGGGCCCGGCCCGGCGGACTCGATGCGGAACCCTGCCCGCTCGAGGAGACCCTCCATGATCCACGATTGCGTGCTGAATTCGCGGTTGACGTGGCCCACCCACGGAGCACGAAACGCCGGCGGAAACGATGCCAGCGCCTCGTCGAATGCCTGCTCGTACTCGCCGGGGTCAAACCCGAAGACCACGTCCTTGAACCAGAACATGCCGCCGGGTTTCAGGGCCGCCGCGATGCGCCGCAGCGCAATGGCCTTCCAGAAATCCGGAATGTGGTGCATGGCAAGCTGCGAGACCACCGCGTCGACCGGCTCGCCTTCGTGCACGTAGGTCAGGAACCCCGCGTGATGGATGGCAATGTTCCCGATGCCTTCCCGCGCCGCGCGCCGGCGCGCATGGTCAACCATCGCCCGGGACACGTCGCACGCGTACACCTGCCGGCAGTGCGCCGCGGCCCGCAGGGCGAACCACCCCGTGCCCATGCCCACTTCGAGAAGCGTGTGCCCGGGGGCAAGACCAATCGCCGCCATGATCTCCCCGGCCTCCACGTCAAAATCGCGGAGTTCGCTCATCCGCGCCTCGTATTGCGCCACCTCTTCCGGGTCTCCGTAATCGGTGCCGGTGTAGGTAAACTCGTCGTACTGCCAGGTGGCTCGGCCGGTCATCGGCAAGACTCCTTTAAACAGGCTCGTTGTGCCCGAACACGGTGTTGTGTACCCCGCCGGTATGCACACGTCTGCATTCCCCCGGGCGCGGAACGGCGGCGCCCCAGGAATTATACACACAATGCCGGTCTCAACCGGGGGAGCGACAACCCCGCATGCTTCTTCCCTCCGAACGCGGAAATACACCCCCGCGCCCCGGATGGTGCATCGAACCGGCCCCGAACATCCTCCCTGTGTGGGGCCGGCGCCCTCGCCGGCCATGCTCTTCAGCGTCAACCCGTGAACACAGGGCGCACGGTTCGTTGCCCTGACAGGACATAAAACCGCTATACTGACGGTTGGTACAGAATCGGTCGCGAATCAGGGAGAAGAGCGATGCCGTCAAAACCCCACTTCCTGCGAAAAGCCGCGGTCGCCGCCGGCCTGTTTTCCATCCTTCTGTCGGTTGGGGTCCATGCCGAACCGGCCCCCGAAGTGGCTGCGGTCATGGACCGCGTCGTCGAACGCATGTACCAGACCCTGACCCTCGACGAACTGGCCGCGCTCGACAATGAATCCGTCTGGACGTTCATCACCCCGGAAGAGCGCGCGGTTCTTGCCACCAAATACTGGACCTTCGAGGTGAATGTCCCCGTGGTGGTGTCGGTCATGCGGCACAACGAACAGGCCGCGGCGCCGTTCTGGCTGGTCGAGGCGGGCTTTCAGAAGACCCCGCTCACCGTCCGCAACGAGCACAACACCTATGAGGTCTGGCAGAAACGCTTCGACGCGGGCCCCGTCGAACTCGGCATCAACGGCTTCGACAAGCACCGCCCGCACTACTTCGTCGCCGTAGGCCCCCAGCGCACGGGCACGCCCCTCCGGGTGACCCGCCTCATGCCCGCCGGGTATTCCAAGGGCCTCATGTGCACCGGCGCGCTGACCTACCACGACTGGACCGAACTCGTCCTGGAAGACGTGCCCGCCGAGCTCACCGGCCACGTCCTTCTCACGACGGTGCGGGGGCGGGCCCGCGAAGCCCACCTCATCGGCGCGTTTCGCCAGACGCCGTATCCGGCTTCCGGCCGGCCCGATCACCTGGCGCTGACTTGGAGCGCCGACCCCGCCACCACACAGACCATCCAGTGGCGGACAAACGCGGCCGTCGAGAGCGGCGTCGTCCAGTACAGGCTCCGCCACGCCCCGGACGGCGCCCCCTGGCAATCGGTCAACGCCGAACGGGCGGTCATCAAGGACCGGTTGCTCGCCAACGACCCCGTCTGTCACCGGTTCACCACCACGTTGACCGGCCTCCAACCCGGAACCGCCTATGTTTACCGCGCCGGCAACCCCGCCGCCGATACCTGGTCGGATGAAGCGGAGTTCATTACTGCGCCGGCGTCCCCGTCGGCGTTCACGTTTGTCTTCATGGGAGACACGCACCGATCGCCGCAATGGGGCGAGATGCTTGGCACGGCCTTTACCCGCCATCCCGAGACCGCCTTCTACCTGCTGGGCGGCGATCTGGTGGGCACGGGACTCTACCGCGACGACTGGGACCAGTTCTTTGCGGTTTCGACCAGCGTGTTCCGGCAGCGGCCCGTCATGCCGTGCCTCGGAAACCACGACGATCAGGATGGGCTGGGTGCGGGGATGTATCTCGAACTGTTTGGCCTGCCCCGGAACGCTCCCGACGGGATCGAACCGGAACGGATGTACAGTTTCGAATACGGCAACGCCCTGTTTCTCATTCTCGATATCGCCGCTCCCCTGGAAACCCAGGCCGCCTGGATGGAAGCGCGCCTCGCAGACTCCTCCGCCACATGGAAATTCGCGATGGTCCATTTCCCGCCGTACGCGCCTTCCGAGGACTACCCGCGCATGCGCGCCGTCTGGGGGCCCGTCTTCGACACGTACCACGTCGACATGGTGTTCAGCGGGCACGTGCACCATTACCTGCGCAGCAAACCCATGCGCGACGGAAAACCCGCCGCGTCCCCCGCGGAAGGCACCATCTACCTGGTTTCGGTCGGCATCCCCTCGCGCGACTGGAGCGGCGGCGGGCCCGAATACGCCGACGTGATCTTCAGCGGGCCCGCGCTCTATCAAACCCTGCGCATCGATGGAAACACCCTCGAACTGCGCGCCTTCAGCGCCGACGGCCAGGAACGCGACCGCCTCACCATCGCAAAATGAACCCGGCAGCCGGAGAACCGCCTATCGCAGGTACTGCTCCACGTTGTCCCGCGTGACAAGCTGGAACGGAATGTAGACCTCCGCTTCGACAGGCTTGCCGGACACGATATCGCAGGCGGTCTGGACGGCCGTGCTCCCCTGCTTGCGGGCGTCCTGAAACACCGTCGCATCGAGGCGGCCGGCCTGGACCGCCTCCAGCGCGTCCGCGATGGCGTCGACGCTCGTAACCACCACCTGGTCCTTGATTCCGGCCTGTTCGAGCGCCAGAAGGGCGCCCATGCCCATCTCGTCGTTCTGCGCGAAGACCGCGTCGATCTGGTCGCCGTACGACTGGATCCAGTTTTCCATCAGGGTCACGGCTTTTGCGCGGTCCCATTCCGCGGTCTGTACGGCCAGCAGGTTGAGCTGGGGATACCGGGCAAGCACCTCCTGCGCGCCGCGCTCCCGGTCAATCTGGGCGGTCTGTCCCATAAACCCCTGCATCATCACCACGTTGCCCGTGCCGTTCAGGCGCTCCGCGATGTATTTCATGGCGATCTGGGCGGATTCCTCGTCGCGCGAGCCCACAAACGCCGTGGGCGTGGAACGGGTCCGGGAATTGACATTGACGATCGGGACGCCCGCGGCGACGGCCTTGTCGACGGCCGGCGAGCTGGCCTCGTGTTCGCACGGGTTCAGAATGATGGCGTCCACCCCCTGAAGCAGGAAATTCTCGATCTGCTGCACCTGCCGTTCCGCGCTGCGGTTCCCGTCATTCACGATGAGGCGCACGCCGAGTCTCTCCGCCTCTTCCCGCATCGCCTCCTCCAACAACACGATGAATTCGTTGGACAAGTTAAGGAGCGACACGCCCACGACGATCGTGCCGTCCGCCGCATCCGGCCGGTCTGCGCCGGGCGCGGTGCCGCTCCCCCCGCACCCGCCCGTCCCGGACGCTAATGCCAGGATTGTCACTATGGTTGCAGCGTTTCGCACGATTCCCTTCATCGCTCTTCCCTTGTAGCGCCTCTTATGGGCGGATTCATTTCGAGTCGCGCCGGTCCAGCATCACCGCGCCAATGATGATCAGTCCCTTCACGACCTGTTGATAGTAGGAGGGGACGTTCAGCATGTCCAGTCCGCTGCTGATCACGCCCATCAGCAGCGCTCCGAGTATGGTGCCCCCGACCCCGCCGACCCCGCCCGCCAGGCTGGTGCCGCCGATCACCACCGACGCGATGGCGTCGAGTTCATACATCATCCCCGCATTGGGCTGGCCGGTGGTGCTGCGCGCAGCCTGTACGATCCCCGCCAGACCCGCCAGGGCGCCGCACACACTATACGCCAGCGTCTTGGCCGCGTGAACGTTGATGCCCGACGCATACGCCGCGGTTTCGTTCCCTCCCGTCGCGTACAGGTGCCGGCCCGCCCGCGTGTTCCTCAGAAACACCGCCGACACCGCCGCCACAACACCGAGAAGGATCACCGGAATCGGTATCCCCAGAATATTGCCGCTTCCGATCGCATTGAATTCAGGACGCAACTGCGAAACGGGGCGGCCGCCGCTGATGATGTAGGCCAGCCCCCGCGCCGCGGTCATCATGCCCAGTGTCGCAATGAACGGGGCCACCCGCCCCCTGGTCACTACGAGGCCGTTAACCGTTCCACACAGCGCGCCGGTGAGCAGACCCATGCCCAGGGGCAGCGCCAGCGGGTACGCGCCGGGGTGGGCGAACGTCGCCGCCACCACCCCCGTCAGGGCCACCACCGAACCCAGCGACAGGTCCACGCCCCCGGTCAGCAGCACGTAGGTGACCCCCACCGCCAGGATGCCGTTGATCGCGACCTGACGGAGCAGTGTCAGGACATAGTCGATCGAAATCGCCTGGGGTCTGGCCGCCACCAGAACCGCGGAAACGGCCACGAGCGCGAGCACCAGGCCAAAGCGCCGCCACGCCCCCCGGCCCGGGCCCCTGCTCCGCGACTCATGCTGTGTACGGCTCTCGTCGGTGTCCATCCTGCCTGCATTCTGTCCGGCCCGCCGCTCAACTCGTGCAACCAGCGCCGCCGGGGTGTTCGGAATCGGCTCCACACCTTAGCAGAAATCGCCGGGGCCCATCCATATACAGCATACAGCGCGTCGGGTCCGGTGTTCGCCCGGGACTTGCCCGGAAACGCATCGGAGCCGGGAGACGGCCGTTGAACGTGCCCTGATCGCCGCCCCGGGCCGGAACGTCCTCCCTTGACCCGCGCGTCCGCCAATGGTAACCGATGGCGCAGCCGGCGCGCCTCGCTCCGGCGCGGGTCTTTCCCCGCGCCGTTTTTCTGGCGCTTCCGACTCCAAATCAGGGTACTTGGTTCGGTAGATTTCATTTTATTCATTGAATTCGGCACTGACTGCCGTCCAAGGCTGCAACCTGTGATTCCATCAAGGTATAAGACGTGTCAAAAGGGCGAAAACGTCTTTTTCACTGCGTATTCATCATTGCATTTGGATATTCGGGTATGCTACCATAAAACCCTGTCTTTTGGGGGCAGGTAACCCGATGTCCTTCGTGGGAAAGCGCAGGGCAGGGCAGAAGTTTTCCTTTTCGTGAGTTCGCTGCGGAGTTCGCCGCAGGTGTGGGATTTGCTATCCTTTTTGGTAGAATATAGAATACTTGTCCGTAACGCGTAAAGCGGTCTGCTGCCTCGGTGCAGCGGCAAACCTTGGTTAAACGGTCACGATGAAACAATCATTCAGCACGTCAGAGGTTGCAAAATACTGTCACGTTACGCCGGATACCATCCGCAAATGGGCGGAGGCCGGCCGGATTCACGTGTTCAAGACGCCGGGCGGTCACCGCCGCATCCGGCACGAAGATCTCATTCTGTTTCTGCGCGACAACAAGATCCCCATTCACGCCGACCTGCGCGAGGCCGGCACCAAGATTCTGGTTGCCGATGCGGAAAAATCGGTCGTGTCCGTCATCCAGCGCTTCCTCGAACGGTCCCAGAACTCGTTTCAGGTAGCCGTCGCCACCGACGGCTTCGAGGCGGGACAGCAAATCGCCGTGTTCCGGCCGGATGTGCTGTTCATGGACCTGCACATGCCGGGATTCAGCGGCGGCAACATCTGCGGCCGCATCAAGGGCAACTCCGATTACGCGAGCACCCAGATCATCGCGATGGTCAATTCGGAAGATCCGGATATGGTGGAGGCCGCCCTCGAGAATGGCGCGGCCCTGTGCCTCAGAAAACCGTTCACGCCCGACGACCTGCGCCGTGCGCTGGCACGCGTGGGCGTCGAGGTCAACTGATTCCCGCCTGCCGGGACGCACAACGTCCCCGAGACCGAAGATTCGCCCAAGAGCCGCTTGCCGGCTCTTTCTTTTTGCCCACACGCATGCGTGAACGAAGAAGAGGCACCCGGGGTCTCCGGATGCCTCTCGCTTGGTTGCTCTTCGCGCCGTCTAGATGTCGTAGTACAGGTAAAACTCGTACGGGTGCGGGCGCAGCGCCACCTGTTCGGCCTCGTGTTTCCGTTTGTAGCTCAGCCAGGTTTCCACGACGTCCCGGGTAAACACGTCGCCCTTGAGCAGGAACTCGTGGTCCGCTTCGAGCCGCTTCAGGGCCTCTTCCAGGCTGCCGGGGGTCTGCGGCACCAGGGCCTTCTCTTCCGGCGGCAGGTCGTAGAGGTCCTTGTCGAGCGGTTCGCCGGGGTCGATCTTGTTCTGGATGCCGTCAAGACCGGCCATGAGCATCGCCGTAAAGGCGAGGTAGGGATTGCACGACGGGTCGGGGACGCGGAATTCGACCCGTTTGGCTTTGGGGCTGGCCGAATACATGGGGATGCGGATACAGGCGCTGCGGTTCCGGCTGGAATACGCGAGGTTGACCGGCGCTTCGTATCCCGGCACCAGGCGCTTGTACGAGTTGGTGGTGGGATTGGTGATGGCCACCAGCGCCGGGGCGTGTTTCAGCAGACCGCCGATGTACCACAACGCCTCCTGGCTCAGGCCCGCGTATTTATTGCCCGCAAACAGCGGTTTTCCGTCTTTCCAGAGGCTCATGTGCGTGTGCATGCCTGACCCGTTGTCGCTGAACAGCGGTTTCGGCATGAACGTCACGGTCTTGCCGGCGGCCCGGGCCGTGTTTTTGACGATGTATTTGTACATGGTCATCTTGTCGGCCATGGCGGCGAGGGTGTCGAAGCGCAGGTCGATCTCCGCCTGACCGGCCGTGGCCACCTCGTGGTGATGGCACTCGGCCTCCAGGCCGCACGCCAGCATCGTCGCCACCATCTGGCTGCGCAGGTTCGCCTGGGAGTCCGCGGGCGGGACCGGGAAATACCCTTCCTTGTGGCGCAGTTTGTAGCCCAGGTTCGGCATTTCGTCCTGCCCGCTGTTCCAGATGCCCTCCGAGCTGTCGACTTCGTAGAAGGCCATGTGGGCGTTCTGGTCGAAGCGGACGCTGTCGAAGATGAAGAACTCGGCTTCCGGGCCGATGAAGGCCGTATCCGCGATGCCGGTCGAGATCATGTAGGCCTCGGCCTTCTGTGCAATGCAGCGCGGGCACCGCGAATACCGCTCCTTCGTGATCGGATCCAGGATGTTGCAGTACAGGATGAGCGACGGGATGTCCGCGAAGGGATCCAGGTTGGCCGTGGTGGGATCCGGCATCACCAGCATGTCGCTCTCGTTGATCGATTGCCACCCGCGAATGCTCGAACCGTCGAAGCCCAACCCTTCCTCGAACGTCTCCTCGCTCAACTCGGCCGCGGGAATGTGGAAGTGTTGCATCAGGCCCGGGAAATCCATGAACCGCATGTCGATGAACTGCACATTCTCCTTTTTGACCAGCTCGATAACATCCTTGGGACTGTAATCTTTAATCATCGTGTCCTCCGTGCGTACTCCAGCGAGACTCCCTCAACCCCTTGGATGCAAACGGTTGATGGGCTACGTCCCGGGCTCGCAGAGGACGTCCGCGTCTGCAACCAAACTATCCAATCGCTATTTCACCGGTTTCGCCCGTGCGAATCCGGATAGCTTCTTCGATGTGCGACACAAAAATCTTGCCGTCGCCTATCCGGCCGGTCGACGCCGCCTTCACGATCGCGTCGACCACGGCTTCCAGCTTGTCGTCGCTGATGACAATCTCGAGTTTGACCTTGGGCAGGAACTCCACGACATATTCCGCGCCGCGGTACAGCTCCTTGTGCCCTTTCTGCCGGCCAAACCCTTTGACCTCCGAGACCGTCAAGCCCTGAATGCCAATGCCCGAGAGGGCCTCTTTCACCTCCTCGAGTTTGAAGGGCTTGATGATGGCTTCAACTTTCTTCACGAGCATCTCCTTTCCATGGTGCCTGGGGAGTGTGTTCCGCTCACCCGATGTGACCTATACGGAGATAGGGTAGCGTACCCAGACCCGAAAAGGAAGCGGCGCTCTCGACCGCGATACGACTGCCCCGTAAAGCAAGCGATGTGCCACTTCCTGAATCTGCGCCGTTTCAGGCACATTTCGGGCCGTTTTACCCCGTTTTTTCTGTCTCCTGTGTGGCCGGATGCGGTTCCCGTCTGCGAAGAAAACGACGCAAGTGTCTGACCGCGAACCCGGAACCGACGAAAATGTAGGAATCCGCGGCCGGCTTACTGTCTCCCGCCGAGATGCACCCGCGGCCGGGCGATGCGTACCCGGTCCCCGGGCCCGAGGTCGAGGTAGGCGAAGGATTCGCCGACCGTCAGGACGGCGCTGTCCTCGACGTCGATTCGCAACGGCGTGCCGGGCACGGTGGCCGTCACGCGCGTTTCGCCGCCGTTGGCGCCCACGATGCGTTTCCCGTCGAAAAAGCGCGTGGAATGCCCCTTCTTCACGGTGCGGGTGTATTCATGGGTGATTTCGCTGTGGATGGTCTTCTCGCCGGGTATTGCGCTCACGCGGCCGGCGCCCAGGGCGAGCGTGCTGGCGCGCAGGAAGAGCCGCGCGCCCTCCGCCCCCGCGACGTGGTAGGCGCTGGTGCGCGTCCACGCGGGGTTGGAGAAGACGGCCACACAGCCCTGCACCCCCTCCGGAACTTCCGCATCGAGCACCACCGACCGTTCCGCCTGGTCCGCGCCCGTCACCGTCGCCTCGAATGCGCCGGGACCGTCGTGGAGGAGTCTTCCGCCGGCTTCCAGGTGGCTGGCCCCGAGCGTTTCCACGAGCGTCAGTGCCCGGCCCTTGCCTTCGAGGTGGAGCATGTCGCCCCGGAAAACCACGTTTCCGCAGGCGGTTTCGAAGCTGCCGCCGCACAGAGCCACTACATCGACAAACCCGTCGGCGCGAACGATCTCGACGGCGTGCTCCCCCAGGCGCTTCACGGAGTGCAGTCGCGGCGCCGCGGCGTCCGGGCTGCCGGGCTCGTAGACCGTGACAAACGTGCTCTCGAGGGGCGTTCCATCTTCGGATCGGCGCCGGGCAATCACGTAGCTCGATAGCGGCATGTGCGGATAGAGTCCAGGCGCGGAGGCGAAGATGGCCTGCGCCGGATCCCCGGCCACATGCATGCGGAGGGTGGTTGGGACCTCGCCGTCGATGGTCCAGGCGCCGCCCCAGAGCCCTGCGGGCGTGCCGGTCCGCACATCGAAGAAGAAGCCATAACCGGTTCCCGGCGGCGGATTCCAGTACGGTTTGTTGGGGTATCCGTGGATATCGCCGTCCATGCCGATGCTGCGGCCCCAGTCGTACCCCTCGGCGAGGCTGCCTTCCCGGGCTTCGAGCGCCTCCACCGCGAACGGTTCAAGGGCTGTGCCGATGCTGCCGAAACCGTAGTCGTGCGTATTGCCGCCCGCCACGCGGAACAGGTCCACGAGATAGCCCCCGCGGGCCATGAGCGCCAGGGTGCGGCGGTACTCGGTCACATTGGAGGCGGCGTAGCTGAGTTCGCTGGCGGCCTGGACCAGCTTTACGCCCGGCAGGTCGGCGAAGAGCAGAAGGCTGCCGCCCGAACCGGGCTGTTCGAGCTGGTTGGATTCGTCGACAGTCACGAGACCGTGGCTGACGGTGCTCGATGCCCAGCCACAGTGGGTGTGGGTGCTGCCGAGACCGTATCCGATGTCGTAGCTGAGTTCGTAGCCGTTGGCGTAATACAGCAGGCCGAGGTCGTCGGGATCGCCGTGGTTCAGGCTGGGTCCGAACCGCATGAAGACCGCCTGGCCGTCCGAACGCAGCATCGCCATGCCCTTCATCCCGGCCACCCAGGAGCCCGTCACTCGGTCCGCGGCTTCGGGGGGCAACTCGGCGCTGCCCTCCGGGGCGGGGGCGGCGTGCCAGAGCAGCCACGGGTCACGCTGCTCGCTCCGCTGGCGGTTGACGTCGCCCTCGGCGAGCCAAAGCAGGGTCGCGCCATACGCCGCGCGCTGTTCGGCCCCGGTCGTCCGCGCATACAGCCGTTCCAGGTAGCCGTAGTCGGTGATCGACATCGGCCGCGCGGGCAGGGGCTTGTGGCCGTAGTCGGGAGCGGCGTCGCCGAAATTGGGCATGCGTCCCGCCATCATGACCGTCAACTCGGGGAGATACAGCGACGACTGCATCTTCGGGTAGTCGTACAGGTTGATGCCGTCGGGATACTCCTCGTTCCGGAGGTTGTAGAGCGGGTCGGCGAAGGTCAGGTACAGACTCCGTGCATGGATGGCGTATCCGAGCGCGGTCTCGTAATACCGGCCGTCGCGGTCAATGTTGTTCTCCAGCATGGTGTAGATCGAAAACGCGCTGCTGACGGCGTTGTCGATGTAGGTGGGGATGTCGAGCAGGCAGCCCACCGCCAGCGCGCCCCGCACATAGTCCGCGTGTCCGTTGTGCAAGGCGCCGTGATAGCTGTGCTCGTAGCAGTAGTAGGCGCCATCCAGGAGCAGGTAGTTCACGATGTTCTCGCGGCGCGTCATGCCTTCCCGGAGCGACGGTTTGTCCATCGCCGGGCTGTTGTACATGAAATCGAACTGGTCGACATACTTCACGAGGGTCCGGGCCACCTGGTACCACGGCCGGGCCAGGCGCCCGCTCGGCGGGTCGCTCGGATAATCCCACGACCCCGCGGTGGATTCCGCATAGATCGACGCCAGCGCGTCCAGCAGCAGCGTGCCGCGCTCGGCATAGCGTTCGTCCCCGGTCAGCAGATACGCTTCCGAGAGCGCAGGCAACGCGTTGAGGGTCCATTGTTCGGTTACCCAGGCGTTGTAGATGCCCACGAAATAGTGGATGCGCCCGTCCTCGGCCCGGTACCCCGTGCCTGGATCCGGGTACTCGTCGTTGGGAAACCAGCGGCCTTCGTCGTTTCGGACCTGGCGGGGGTGGTCCCAACTGCAGCGCGCGCCCGACCAGGCGCCGCCGAACCGGCTCCCCGTCGATGGATCGCCCGTGAACCCGTAGGCATACGCCGCGCCCGGTTCGGGAAGAAACTGCAGCCAGTAGTCGTCCGGCTCGCGCAACCACTCGTCCGCGGCCTGGATGATGGCGTCGCGTCTGGCCCGGGCCCACTCGAATTCCTCGCAGCGTCTCTTCGCGGCGTCCACATCCGCCGGGGTGAGGTTCACGCAGGGATGCTCCGCCCGGCCGCGCACGGCGATGTTCGCCTTCTGTTTCGGTTGCGACGTGCCGCCCAGCCCCTCGAGCCGGCGGTCGGGATCCAGGGCGGCCTGGATCTCGAATAGCCCGACGTAGTTGCGCGCTTCATGCACGGAATGGACCGTCACCCGCACGGTTCGCGCTGTACGGGGTTCGAACCGGATGACGGGATTCGGGACGTCTGCCTCCAGGGCCAGCATGACAGGCGCCCCGTCGGAAAAGGAGACCTCGATGTCCTTCCACGCCGCGTACAAAGAGTCCACGGCAATATGCAGCAGCACGGTGTCCAGCTCGACCGGTTCAGCGAAGCGCAGCTCGAACCATTGCGGCATGGGGGTCTTGTCCGCGCTGGCCCACCGGGTTGCCGGCATGCCGTCGACCGCCATGGCGCTCGCGTAGGTCCCGCCGGTCTCGGAGGACGCGGCCACGCTGAGGCCTTCGGAATAGATGCGCGGGCCAGCGGCGCCCGCCGTCAGCATCAGGGCAATTGCCAGAAACTGCATGTCAGAGACCTCCCCTCCCGGGCGAACCGGTCCTGCCGGCCCACGTCCTGCGCTCCGTGCGGGCGGCGCAGGCGGGTCGTGCGGCAGGCTACCGCACCGCGATCGAGGCGATACTGGCCGCCTCGAAGCGCCAGTCGTTGGCGGCGTTCTCGACGCGAACCTGCACGGTCTTGCCGGCATGCGGGGTCAGGTCGACGGCCACTTCCTGCCATTTCCCCTTGGTGTCGATGAGCGATTCGTGCGCCAATTGGCCGTTCACCAGCACACGCAGCAGGAAATCGCCCCGATTGTCCGAGGCCACCGTCGCCACCAGCGCCTTCGCGCCGGCGGGCACGTCGATCGCGGCTTCGATCGCGGCCGGTTCCTCCGGGCTCACGGGGTGCAGGACGAGCATCTTCTCCACGCCGTCCTGTCCGGTCCGGACCCCCGGGTCCATCTCAAAACCGCACGCCGCCACGCGCCACGCGGGATTCCACAGGCGCATCTCGACGGGCGTGATCACGGTGCGCAGCAGTTCCTCCTGATGCACCCATTGCTCGAGCGTGAGGGGCGGCGCGGCCGGCTGCCTCAGAATGTGGTACACGTCGCCTTCGATCCTTCCGCCGGACCGTGCGATGATCTGCTCTGTGACGGTCTGGCAGGCCTCGATCAGCGTATCGAATCCGTAGTCGGTATGAATGAACTTCTCGTCTCGAATCGCGTCGATGCCGGCGGTGAATTCCGCCCCCATCGCGCTGAACCCCTTCATGCAGCCCAGCACGCCCGTCGCATTGGAGGGATTGCAGTCGGCGTCCTGGCCGCAACGCGTGGCGATCTCCGCCGTGCGCAGCAGATCGCCCTTCCCGTACAGGAGCCCCATGGCGATGTAGGCCCCGTTGAGTTTCGCGTCAATGTTAAACGGAGTTCCCGGCATGCAATCGACATCGTCCTGCCATTTTTCCTCGATGCGCTCCCATGTCGCGCGCCAGTCGCCGGGCGCCAGGTCGTGCCAGGCAATCACGTCCTCGATGCATTGCCGGTAGAGCGATTCCGGGGGGATGCAGTCAAGCCCGGCCTGGAGAACGGCCCGGACGTCCTCATCTTCGAAATACGCCGCCGCGTACATCCCCGCCACGAACATCCCGCCGTACAGCCCGTCGCCATAGTTCATGATGCGACCGAATACGTCGCACAGCCGGTTCGATTCCCCGGCCAGTCCCGGACACAGGATGCCGAACAGGTCGGCCTCGATCTGGAAATCGATGTCGTCGGCATGGCGGTTGTACAGCGGATGGCCCGACATCGGCGGCATGATGCCTGCCCGCACGTTCTCGCGGCCGTAATAATTGGCATGCCAGAGGGGGTACTCCGTGTTCGCGAACGCCCGGCCGGCCTGCTCGTACGTGATATCCAGGCCATGGTCTTCGAGCGCCTTCAGGAACGTCATCTCAACGTAGCAGTCGTCCTGCTGAATGGCCCCGGCGATGTATTCCGGCTTCCACGGGCGCAGCTCTTCGTCGATCGCGACGCCGTTGAACCGGAACTCGTACGGCGCGCCGAAACACACCCCGAACATCTGCCCCGCCCACGCGCCCCGGCACTTGTCGAGGAAGCGGGCCTTTTCCAGCGGGGCCGTCTCCGCCGCCCCCGCGGCAAGACCTCCCGCAATAACGCCAAAACAAACAAGCAAAACCGCCGTGCGCATGCTACGTCCTCCTTGTTGCGTGCCCGAACGTATCGTGGAGTTTTCGCCGCGGAAAATCAAGAACACTCGAGGCCGGAGCCCCCTGGCCCATGGAGCGATCGAGTCGTTACCCCGGGGCCGCCGTTCGCGTAACGGAGCGGACCGGCCGGGCAACTCAGGATCCGGGGGTTATTTCCACCGCAAGACGGACCAGTGGGCCGGGTGGTCGGTTTCCGAATCGGGGGAAAGCACATAATACGACTCGACAACCTCGAAATTGGGTGATGTGAATATGTAGTCGATGCGCCGTGTGCTGACGTCGTAGTCCCGGTTCTCGGGCGTGCTTTCCGGCCAGTGCGGGTGCGGCGGCCCGCTACCGCCGGGATACATCTGCAGCCACGTTTCGGACAGCACGTCCGTCACCAGTTCATAGGCGGGACTGCCGGGGCGCGTGTTGTGGTCGCCCATGGTGATTACAGACTCGTACGGGGCGCATTCGTTCACGAGGGCCTCGGCGTGGGCACGTTTGACCTCCTCCGGCCCGGCCGGGTGGTTGTTGAACAGGCCGATGCGGCGGCCGCCAACCTGGATCTCGGCCACCGCGGTGCCGACCTCATCGATGGTGCTATAGGTGAAGATGGTTCGCGGGTGCTCCAGGGGAAAACGCGAGAGGATGGCCGTCCCGTATGTCCCCGAGATGGTGTTGGGACCATAATACACATGGTAACCCAAGTTCTCGGCGAAGAACCTCGGTGCATCCGTGTGGCCCTGCGACGGACGCGCCGTGTCGCTTTCCTGCAGGCCGATGATGTCCGCATTCACCTCCCGGAGAAATGCGAGCTGGCCGTGCAGGTTTCGATTGCCCTCGACGTCCGTCCCCTGCTGCATGTTGTACGTGAGCACGGTCAATGTCTCGGGGCTGTTCAGGGGGCTGGGAGCGCCTGCGCTCCGGTACGCCGCGCCAGCGAGGGCAAACAGGCCAATGGCCAACGCTGCAATCCCCAGAGGAATGAGCGGTGGGCCGTCCTTACGTAGCGGAAACGCGGCCTGCCACACGGGGAGCAGTAAGGGGATGAGCATGCCGGCGCCCACCAGGACAAACGGCAGGTAAAACTTGTTCCTGAGTACGTGTCCCAGCGGGCCCAGGTACCCCCACGTGTTGGTGAAGATCAGCAACAGCGTGACCACGACGAGAAAGACCATGCCGGCCAAAATCGGAAACGCCTGTGCACGCGGACTCGCACCAGACCCCTGCGTGAACGCGGCCATGACGTTGAATACGACGACCGGAGACAACAGAAACATGAGATAGAAGGGTATGTGGTACGGCCACGCCGTGGGGTGCACGATGAGCACCGGGGCGCCCGCAGAATCCGGAAAACCCACCCGGTGCAGCAGTATCCCGGCCACGAGGGCTGACACAAACGCCGCGTTCCAGACGACAAGCATCCCCCGCGATAACGGGACCGGACTCCTCAGCCCGGCGGCTTGAAAAACCAGGATCAACCCGAACGAGAGTGAGATGATGAGCAGTCCGGTGAGGTAACTGCTTCCCGACCATGCCGTCACGACGGCGGGACTCGACAGCACCAGATAGACGACCGCGAGGTTTGAGAAGAGGAGTAAGGATGCGGCCACGCGGCCGGCCCATGTGCCCGATGGCGGCGGTTCGTTGGTTTCGGAGCCGGGTAACGAACCCGCACACAGAAACGCCGCGCACGCCACAAGGGCCCACGCCAGAACATCCCCCTGCCTCCCCATGGAGATGTCGAACGAGGAGCCCCACGCCCGAAACGCTATGGACAGGAGTACGGCTATCGCCAGGCCCAGTCCAAGGCTCCTCGGCGACACTCGGGATCCGTCGAGCGGCAGACAGCAGACCGCAACGAGAAAAGCGCCCGCACCCGCGCCCGCGGCAAATATCAGGGTTGTCCCCTCGAGTAACGGACATAGCGCCCGCGCCACAAACATCACGACGAGACTGCCCACGAACAGCCACCGCGGCGCGCCTCGCCCCGCGAACAGCGCCACGAGGGGAGCCAGCATAAATACCAGCCCCAGCAGCTCCTTGCCAGGGCTCAGTTCAATCAGACTCAGCCGGTAGATGCTCTCGATCCAGATCGTCAGCAATTGAATGAAAAAGAGAAAGCAAAACGCGCTCAAAAGGGCCGGGCGTGCGTCGCCGGCATCCGGTTGAGGTTCCGTCATAAACGTTTCCTCCACACGCACTCACGGCGGCGCGGTCTTCGAGGCGGCATGAGCGTCCTGCTCATGATGAACCACTACCCTGAGCGCCCGCTTTCCCGGCCTCTGCCTCCGCGTCCTGGGTTCTCTGTGGCAACTATCCGGAATCTTCAGCCACAGAAAACCCGGAGTGCACGGAGCGGGGGACAGGTCACGCCCGCCGCTATCCCACGATCTTCATGAGGCGTTTTTCGCACTGAATCATGGACCGCACGGTGTGGTAGTTGATCTTCCACGCATGCCCCATGTAATCCCACAGGCGGTTGTTGTTTTCGTCGAACAGGGGATACCATTCGCCCACCTCGTGGTTGATGACGTGGTCCATCACGAAGCGGTGGACGTTCTCGTACGCGTCGAGGTATTTGTCGTCGCCAAAGAGGAGATAGGCATCGAGCATGCCCACGAGGCACTCGGCCTGTTGCCAGAACTCCTTGTTCTTCTCGCGGGCCGGCCCGTCGTGGGGCCCTTCGCAATACACCCCGCCGCGATCCCAGTCGATGCCGTAGCGGTGGCAGTGATCGTAGATCTTGCGGAAGGCCTCGAGGTACCCGCTGCGCTCCTGGCCCAGGATGTTCAGCGTGTGGTTCAACAGCCACGCGAACTCGACGTTGTGCCCGAAACTGGTGTTGTTCATGGGCCGTCCCGACTCGTCCTGGACGTCGCGGTCGGAGCCCCACACGTCGGCGAACAGAATCGCGCGCAACGGCGTCCAGTCCAGCGCGAACTGGGCGATGCCGGTGCCGAATTCGGGGTCGATGATGCGCTTGAACAGCAGCTCAATCATTTCCTGCGTGCGGTCGTAAATCAGTTGCGCGCCCGAGGCCTCGTAGAGGTTCGTGAAGGCCTCCATGAGGTGCATGTGGATGTCGAACGATTTGCGATCGCCGCCGTACTTGCCCGGCCGCTTCTTCGTGAAGTCTTCCTCGAGAAACTCGTAATAGCCGCCGTAGCAGTTGTCCGCCATGCGGGTCTGGAGGACCTCGTAGTTGCGCATGGCCCATTCCAGTCCGCGCGGGTCGCCGGTGGCCATCTGGTATTCGCTCAACGCGTAGACGCCGAACGAATGGCCGTAGCCCAGTTTGCTCCGGTTGATGGGCGTGCCGTCGCGCTCTACGGTCCAGTACCATCCGCCGTATTTGTTGTCCCACATGTGTTCGAGCAGGAAATCAACGCCCTGCCGGGCGATGTCGAGGGCCTTCGGGCCGCCGTACCCGGCGCGGTACATCGACGAGAACGTGAAAATCATGCGCGTCTGGCACACCAGCGTCTTCACGGTCTCCCCCGTGGGATTGCCGTCCTTGTCAAAATAGGTCAGGAACCCGCCGTATTCCTCGTCGACCCCGCGGTTCATCCAGAACGGGATCAACTCTTCGCGGAGGTGGTGTTGTACTTCACTGAGTAAAGCCTTGCAGCGGTCTTTCATGGCGCGTCATCCCCTATGGTATTGCCGGTTGCGGCCCCGCACCAGTCTACGGAAGCCGCCCCGCGCTTGGCAAGTGGCGCGGGCCCGCCCTTTCCTGCGCGGGCTGCGTTATCGGACAGATTGCCCCAGGCCGCGCCGGAGGCGTTTGACAGCGAGGACGGCGAGGTAGACGGCTGCGCCGGTGACGATGATCGTGGGGCCGCTCGGGAGGTCATAGGGATAGCTCAGGGCGATGCCGGCGGTGGAGAATACCATGCACAACAGAACCGCGATACCCATAATCCACGCCATCCGCCGCGAAAACTGCCCTGCCACGGCCGCGGGCAGCGTCAGCAGGGCAATGACCAGAACAATCCCGACGAGGTAAACCAGCAGGACGATGGTCACCGCGATCAGACACAGCAGCAGGAGGTAGTAGCGTTCGACGGCCAGGCCGCGCGTGCGCGCGAATTCCTCGTCGAAACAGACCGCCAGCAGCTTGTTGTAGAAGAATACCGCGACAGCCACAACCACGAGGTCCAGCCCGGCAACCAGCCAGACGTCGCGCCTGGCGATGAGCAGGATGTCGCCGAACAGGTAGCTCATGGTGTCTTTGTTGTACCCGGGGGTCTTGGCGAGCAGGAGCAGGCCCAGGGCCATGCCTACGGCCCAGACGGCCCCGATGACGGTGTCTTCGCGTTCCCTGGCGCGCAGGCTGACAATGCCGATGATGAGGGCGGCCATCAGCGCGGCCGGCAACGCGCCGTAGATGGGCTCCAGCCACGTCAGACCGAATCGGGCGCGCAGGTACAGGGCGGCGCCGATCCCTCCCAGCACGCAATGCGCGATGGCCGCGGCGATGAAGGTGATGCGGCGCGTGACCACGAAGGTGCCCACAATGCCGAACGCCACGCTCGACAAGACCCCCACCAGCATGGCATGGCGCAACACCGGAATGTCCGGATGCAGCAGCGCTTGCAGAAACTCATGCATGGGCGTGGTCCGTTTCCTGGTCGCTCAGGTCGTGCCGGATGAGCCGCACGTCCTCGCCATACAGCTCGCGCAGGCGAGCCGTCGTCAGTTCGCTGGTAGGATGGATGTGCGCATGCTGATTGACGCAGATCACGCGCGAGACCATGTCAAAGATGAAGGCCGGGTCGTGCGAAACCATGATGATGGTCATGCGCTTCGCCACATCCTGGAGGGTGTGCATCAGGCGTTTTGCGGCCGCCAGATCCACACTGGCCGCTGGTTCGTCCAGCAGCAGTATCTCCGGGTTGGAGACGAGGGCGCGGGCGATCAGCACGCGTTGGCGCTGCCCTCCCGACAAGTCGGAGAACGGCCGCCGCCGCAGCTCTCCAATGCCCATCTCGTCGAGAGCGCGCCGGGCCGCGTCCTTCTCTTCGGGGGTGTAGCGGCCGCCCCAATGGCGTTCTGCCAGCCCCATCAGCGCCACATCCATCACCGACACGGGAAACTGCGGATCATATTGGGCAAACTGGGGGGTATATCCGATGCGTCCCCGGACGTTCGCGGGCGGTTCGCCGCATACCCGCACTTCGCCCTCGGCGGGCGTCAGGAGCCCGAGGATGAGCTTGAGCAGCGTCGACTTGCCGCCGCCGTTCGGGCCGATCACGCAGGAGAACGCGCCGGGCGGGATATCGAGGTTGACGTTTCGGAGCACGGGATGGCCGTTATACGCAAACGACACGTTCTGCAAGCATACCGCGGGCCGGTCGGCGCCATGAGACGCATCGGTACCCGGCGTCCGGGTGTCCGCGCTCATGGCGTATGCTCCGCCGCGAAGGCGCCGGCGAGCGCGGCCGCGATCGCGCGCAGGTTGTCCAGCACGTCTTCGCGCAGCGGGTCGAGCGGAACCACGGAGCCGTGAATGGCTTCCGCGACCGATTCCGCGCTGCGCTGATCGAATTGCGGTTGCACAAAAATCACGCGCACGCCGTCCGTCCGGGCCTGTTCGATGAGTTCCTGGAGCTGCCGGGGCGCAGGTTTTTTGCCGCTCACTTCCACGGATTTTTGATGCAGCCCGTACGTCTCCGCGAAGTACCCCAGCGCCGGATGATAGATGTAGAACGTGCGGCCCGCGAAGGGCGCGAGCTGTTCCCGCAATGCACGATCCAGGGATTCCAGGTCGCCCAGCAGCGCCTCGAGGTTCCGGGCGTAATCGGCCGCATGGTCCGGGTCAACCCGTTGCAGGGTTTCCGCAATCGTTTGCGCCAGGGTCTTCAGCAGCACCGGCGACATCCATACGTGCGGGTCCAGTTCTTCGCCCTGGTGGTGTCCGGCCGCCTCTTCGCCGTGGCCGTGCGCTTCGCCCGGGTGGCGTGCAATCCCGGCGGCCGCGTCCTGAATCACCAGCGACGGGAAATTGGCTTCGAGCCGCCGGGCAAGCTCCAGCTCGAACGGAAACCCGCCCACATGGAAGTATGCCGACGCGCCGCCAAGAGCCATCACCTGCTTCGGCGTGGCGCTGAAGGTGTGCGGGCCTTCTCCGGGCGCGAGCAAAGTTGTGACGCGCACGTGCTCTCCCCCGACCGCCTCCGCGAGGGCGGCCAGCGGCGGGACGCTCACAAAGACCGGCAGGGTTCCGTCACCCGGGCCGCCCGCGCCGGACGGCGCGGGGGCGGCGCCGCATCCGCACAGGAGCGCCGCCGATGCCAGGAACCCGGGCACGACCCAACATAACCACAGCCGTTCAGTGCGCATGGTGCTCCGTGGTGTCCGAGCCGGCCACCGCAGCGCACACAATGTGCATCGCGTGGCAGTTCTCACACTGTTCCACATTGTGCGTGGCCGCAAACCGGTCCCAGTGGTCCCGCTGTTCGGGCGAGAGGGTGCCCGCGCCAAGACATAGCGGACACACGTTCTCCAGCGCGGCCAGAATCGCCCGGCGAATGAACTCCGACCGGTTTCCGATGCCCTGCATCGCGTGCGACAGGCTTTCGTCGACCTTGAACGTGATGATCTCGTGTTTTTTTGACGGGGCCATGGGTACGTCTCCGGGTTGCGTCCGGGATCTTAATACTTTTTAATACCTAACGCAACCCCGAACGCAGGTATTCCGCTGCGGCGCCGTCCCGCCTTCATTCTCGGAAAGATAAACGACGGGCTGGCATGTGGCGGTCCCGTTTGAACGGGGACATGTTCCAAGCGCCGTCCGCGGCGCGACTACGTGTCCCCGTTCAAACGAAGAGGATTCCTTCGAGGTCACAGCGCGCCCCCTGCGTCCCCGGTTTGCGTTCGGGGGCGCGGATAGGCCAAAATGTGACATCGGGTTTTTTCAATTCCAGGGTCCGCCGATACAGGCTGCGCGGGAGGCGTCCGGGAAGCTCCTGCGGCTCCTTGAATGAAGGAGACGGTTGTATGAGGAAGCTGTTGACGTTTATCGGGGTGGTGGTGGTGATTGCCGGCGTAGCCTCGTTTAATCGCTGGTACCGCTTGAGCAATGTCATCAATCTCCACACCGAGATGGCGAAAAGCGTTCGGCAATCGCTGGTCGACAAGGGGATGCGTCCGGTGAGCTGGGAACTGCTGGGGAAGGTCGAAGGCGAGTTCGAGACCGTCCCGGTATACCCGCCGGAAGTGAAAGAGCTCGCGGGGAAGCAGATCACGATCGTGGGATACGGCATGCCTCTGGGCGGCGGCCCCCCGGCCGACGATCACGACGGCCACAATCACGCGCGGGCATCGATGCTGCCCTTCCCATGGCCGGTGCTTGATCTGTTCAAGGGGCATGTCCATACGGAGAAATTCAGCGGCGTGCCCGAGTTGATGCTCACTCCGTTGCCGCTGGAATGTTATTGGAAACGCGTTCCTCCGCTGAACCAGGCCATCTACGTTCGCGCGGCCGAACCCGTCGAGTTTACGGACGGCGCCGCGCTTGCAATCCGGGGCACCCTGGAGTTGCGGGAGCAGGAAGGCCCGAAGTTCTTCTTCGTGCTCAAAAACGCCGAACTGTTGAAATGATGTCGCGTGGGGGAGGGGCGCCGAGCCGCCGGCTTGAAGACCCGGGATGTCCCCGCATCGGAAGGTGAGGACCCTCTTTGACCGGCAAGGCGACGAGCAGCCAGAACAACGCCTCCGAAGCCGGAAGCCTGTCGCTGGACCAGTCCGTGGCCGTCCTGCCCGGGATTGGCGAAAAACGCGCTGAACTGCTCCGCAACCTCGAGGTCGTCACCGTGCGCGACCTCCTGTTCCATTTCCCCCGCAACTACGAGGACCGCCGCCGGCCTTGCCCGATTGCGCGCCTGAAGGAAGGCGACACCGCGACCATCCGGGCCGTGGTGGTGCGCTCGGCCACCCGGCGCCTGCGCCGCAGGCTCGCCGCCACCGAAGCCCTGCTGCGCGACGACTCGGGCGAAATCAAGGCCATCTGGTTTGGATTGGGGTTTCTCTCGCGCACGTTGACCTCCGGCAGGGAAGGGTTTTTCACGGGGACGGCCGGGAAATGGAACGGTCTGAGCCTGCGGAATCCCGACTACGAATTGTTGTCAAATGACGACGAAGATCGGCTCCACACCGGCCGTATCGTGCCCGTCTACCGCCTCACCGAAAAGGTCTCCCAGCGGATGTTCCGCCGCTGGGTCCGCATCGCTCTCGACGAAGCCCGGGATCTCGTCGAGGACCGGTTGCCTTCGGATATCGCCCGGCGCCAGGCCCATCGTGACGTGCGCCGGGCCATCGAGGCCGTCCATTTTCCCGGCAGCCTGGAAGAGGCCCGCAAAGCGCGCGACCGGTTCGCTTACGAAGAACTCCTCGGCATTCAACTCGGCATCCTTCAGGGCCGGGCGCGTCGTGCCCATGAGGAGGATGGCTACTGCCACGTTATCGACGGGCCGCGCCTGAACGCCCTGCGGCAATCGCTCCCGTTTGCGCTGACACGCGCCCAGACGCGCGCCGTGGACGACATCCTGCGGGACATGGCGTCCGTTCGTCCGATGGTCCGGCTCCTTCAGGGGGACGTGGGTTGTGGAAAGACGGTCGTAGCCCTGCATGCGCTCGCGGCCGCCGCCGACGGAGGCTACCAGGCCGCGCTGATGGCCCCCACCGAGATCCTGGCCGAGCAGCACGCGCTGAACCTGCGTGAAACGCTCGAGCCGCTGGGCATGACGGTCGAGGTCCTGACCGGCTCGACGGGCGCCGCCCGCGCCGTCCGCCAACTCGCGGCTGCCGGCAGCGTCGACGTTCTCGTGGGCACCCAGGCGCTGATCCAGGAAAAGACCGGCTTCCGCAACCTGGGACTGGTTATCATCGACGAACAGCACCGTTTCGGCGTCGTCCAGCGCGACGCCCTGGTGCAGAAGGGCGCGCGCCCCGACATTCTCCACATGACCGCCACGCCCATTCCCCGCACCCTGGCCATCACGGTCTATGGCGGCATGGACATCTGCGTCATCGACGAACTGCCGCCGGGACGCCAGCCCGTCAAGACGCGCCGCGTCACCCCGGCTAAAGTCGAAGACCTGTACGCCTACATCGCCGAACAGGCGCGAAAAGGATTCCAGACCTATATCGTGTGTCCGCTGGTCGAGGAATCGGACAAGCGCGCGCTCACCTCCGTGGTGAACCATTTCGAGGAGCTGTCCGCCGGACCCTTCCGCGAACTTCGAACGGGGCTCCTCCACGGACGCATGGCCTTCGCAGAGAAGGATGCGGTCATGCACCGTTTCAAGCGGGGCGAACTCGACGTCCTCTTCACCACCACGGTCATTGAGGTCGGCATCGACTGTCCCAACGCCACCACCATCGTGATTGAAGACGCGCCCCAGTTCGGGCTCACCCAGCTCCACCAGCTTCGAGGCCGGGTCGGGCGGGGCGCCGAGCCGTCCCACTGTTTTCTGCTGGGCAAGCACAAGACGCCCGAAGGCAAGAAGCGCATCGAGGTCATGTGTGCCACCAGCAGCGGCTTCGACATCGCCGAGGCCGACCTCGAACTGCGCGGGCCCGGCGAATTCCGCGGCGTGCGCCAGTCCGGCCTGAGCGACCTGCGTGTCGCCGACCTGATCCGCGACGTGCGCCTGCTCGATCAGGCCCGCCGGGAAGCCGAGGCCATTCTTCAGCACGATCCGGGCCTTGCCGCGACCGAATTCCAGGCCCTGGCCCGGCTGGCCCAACGCTACGGGGAAATGGCTTTGTGAGTCTGGCCCCGCGCGTTTCCGGGCCGAATCCAGGCGTGCTGTGCAGGGCAATCGCACCAAAAAGCGGATGGAGACCGTCAGTTCGCCGGAAGAACAGGTGCTCTCTACCTGACCCAAGTGAGCGCATTCGCCAAAAGAAAATGCAGATGTCCGCAGGAAACCGCCTTTTTTATCGTCTTTCCTGGCGCAAGCAGGAATCCAGTAGGCCTCTGGACCTCTGCTTTCGCGGGAGACGGGAGCAGGGGTCAGACATGACCCGCCTCACGAAGACCTTTTGTGCGGGGTGCACCAAGCGCAATTGCACTGGCGTGCTGTGTTGTCCGCAGCCCGGGCTCCTGCTATAGTGGATCCGCGGGAAGGAGGGGCTTGCCATGCAACGGCCGACGGCAGTGACGGTATTTGGGGTTTTGAACATCGTGTTCGGCGTGATGGCGGTCACGTGCACGCCCTTTGCACTCATTACCACCAAGCTCTCGCAGCGCATGCTCGACAACCTGCCCGAAGCGTCGCGGATGGAGAATCCGGTCCAGGAGATGATGCAGTCTCCCGGCTTCATGACCTACACCTACGTGAGCACGGCGGTGGGCATGGCGTTCGGCGCTCTGCTGATTGCCGCGGGCATCGGCCTGCTGAAATTGCGGCCGTGGGCGCGTCTGGTGTCGATCGGATACGCGGTGTACTCTTGGGTGGGCACCGCGGCCGGGCAGGTCATCGCCTATTTCCTGTTGTATGCACCGATGCTGGAGACCGCCCCTCCCTCGGGCGGTCCCGCAAGCGCCGCATTCGTGGGCCCGGTTGTCGGCGCGGTCGTCGGCTCGTGCGTGTCGTTGGTCTATCCGACGATTCTGCTCATCTTCATGCTGCGGCCTGAGATTAGGGCGGCGTTTCAGCCCGGCTGGGGCACGCCCCCGCCGGTTCCGCCGGGTTTGGAGTCCTGACCAGGCTATTCTATCCAATAAAAAAGCCCCCTGGGATCAGGGGGCTTTGCTTGTCTGCCGGTGCCGACGGTCTAGCGGGCCATCCAGAGCATGTTGGCAATCAGCAATTGTTCAAGGCTGATCAGAAACTCGGGATGTTCGTCCCGGTTGCGGTTCCCCGGGCGGATCGAATCCGACGGCGGGACCGCGGCCTGCGCCGGCTTCGACACGGCGCGCTTCTTCCAGAACATGGGGGCAGCTTCCTTTCACCCGGCGCCATACCGGATTAAACAACGGGCGCGTTCCGGAAAGAACGCGCCCGATTTGGCTCCTGATTCGCTTTGCCTGCGTAAACGACGGGAACGTGTTGCTTATTCCCGTAATATGCGCACTGCGGGGGGAGGTTCAGGCCAGGAACCAGGGATTCGCCTGATACCACTCGACCGTCTTGCGCAGGGCCTCGACGAGTGGCGTAGCGGCCCGAAGACCGAGGGATGCGGCCAGCGCGATGTCCGGCCAGGCGTCAAGCGGTTCACCGGCCCGGTTCGGCAGCGCACCCGGACGGAGCAGCTCCGTCGCGTCCAGTTGCCCGGCAAGCATCTCCGCGAGCTCCCGGATAGCGACCGGGGCGCACGCCGGCGCGTTGAGCAGCGACGGAAAGGCGTCTTCGCGGACTGCACGGGCCGCCGTTTCGAGGAGCAGCCCCGCCGCGTCTTCGACATACAGGAACGCCCGGCGCTGCCGGCCTTCCGTCATCGGGATGGCCTCCTTCCGCAGGGCCTTGCCGATCAGCTCGGGCACAAACAGCGCCGGAGGCTGGCCCGGACCGAATACGATGGGCAGCCGCAGCACGCACGCGCGAAGCTCATCGCGCCGCGCGGCCTCCACAACGCTCTCCGTGGCCGCCAGTTTCCCCGCTCCGTATGCGTTGATGGGCTCACAGGGCTGGTCTTCGGTCCATGGCATGGGTGCCGCACCGTATTCCATCTGCGAGCCGGGCATGACCAGGACCGGCCGTTCGGTTCCGGGCAAGGCGCGCAAGATCTTGACCAGGGATGCCGTCAGGGCGGCGTTTCCCGAGAAGACCCGGGCCCAGTCTTCCGTGCCCGCGTCCCGTTCGATGGACCCCGCGCAGTGGACGACCACATCGGGCCGCATCGCGCGCAAGGCCTGGCCGCTTGCCTGCGGGTCCAGAAGGTCGACGGCGCGCACTTCCACAGGGGGCGCGCCCAGCGATTCGCGGACGCGGCGCGCCCGCGCGGACTCCGCCACGATGTCCATTCCAGCGACCCGGGCGCCCAGGCGATACGCCGCCGCCGCGGTGTGAATGCCGATGAATCCCTGGATGCCCGTGATCAAAACCGTTCGGCCGGCCAGGGGAGGATGCAGTGCGCTCGACATCTCGCCTCCGGCCTATTCGGAATCGGCCCAGGGCACGCCCTTGACCGCCGCATCCCGCGCGTAGCCCGTGATCTGGTCGTGGGTCTTGCCGCGCAGTGCCACCGTGTCGAATCCGGATTCGTGGGCCAGCTTGTACCAGGACACCGTCTGCTCAATGGTCGTTTTGAAATCCCAGACCGGCTGCCAGCCGAGGAAATGCCAGGCCTTGTCGATGGCGAGCTTGAGAAACCGCGCTTCGTGGACCGCCTCCTGGTCGGGGGAATGGGTCCAGGTTCCGCCGCCCCAGGCCGCCACGAGCGCGTCGCAGAGTTCCGCCACTGTGCGCTCCGATTCGCGGCCGGGGCCGAAATTCCACGAGGTCCGGCAGTCCGGCCCGTTGCCTTCGGCCATGAGCGCCGCGCCGACCTGAAGGTAGCCGGACAACGGTTCGAGCACGTGCTGCCAGGGCCGCACGGACAGCGGGTTGCGCACGGGGATCGGCTGCCCCGCCATCAAGGCGTTCATGGCGTCTACCATGATGCGGTCGGCCGACCAGTCGCCGCCGCCGATCACGTTGCCGGCCCGGCAGCTTGCAAGGCGGACGGACGGAGCGCCTCCCGCGCCGGTATGAAACGAACGGTGCCACGAGGCCACGAGCAGTTCGGCCATGCCTTTGCTGGCGCTGTATACGTCATGCCCGCCCATGGGCTCGTCTTCACGGTAGGCGGTGTAGGTTTCGCGGTTCTCGTAGCACTTGTCCGAGGTGATCACCACGACGCCGCAGGGCCGCTCGGGGCCGTACCCCGCGCGGTCGACCGCGTTGAGCACATGAGCCGTCCCCATGACGTTGGTGGCCAGGGTTTCGAGCGGGATTTCATACGACAAACGCACGATGGGCTGGGCGGCCAGGTGAAACACAAGATCCGGCCGGATGGACGCCACCCGCTCCGCCAATGGCTCCGGCTCGCGGAGGTCCAGAATGCAGTGGTTCAGCCGGTCTTCCAGGTGCAGAAGGTCGAACAGCGCCGGCTCGGTGTTCGGTTCCAGGGCGATTCCGTAGACCTCGGCGCCCAGGATGTCGAGCCACGTGGCCAGCCAGGACCCCTTGAACCCGGTGTGTCCTGTGACCAGCACCTTCTTGCCACGATAGAAATCGCCAAAGGGCATCGGCCGCTCTCCTCCCTGCTATGACTGTCGTCTGCCGCGGTTTCGGCGCGGTCAGGCTTTTCTCAGCCACGGCGCGTCGCCGCGGCTCCACATCTCGTTCAGCAGCGCGTATTCGCGGTAGGTGTCCATGGGCATCCAGAACCCGTCATGGCAATAGGTCATCATCTGGCCGTCGCGCGCGAGGCGTTGCAGCGGTTCCCGCTCAAAGGTGCAGGCTTCGTCATCGCTCACGTAGTCGAAGACCCCCGGTTCGCACACGAAGAAGCCGCCGTTGATATACCCTCCGGCGGCCTGGGGCTTCTCCTGAAACGACGTGACCTGGTTCCCCTCAACCACCAGCTCGCCGAAGCGGGCCGGCGGCCGCACCGATGTGATCGTGATGAGTTTCCCGTGCGACCGGTGAAACTCCACCAGCGCGGACACGTTGATGTCGCCGACGCCGTCGCCGTACGTCAACATGAACGGATGGTTGCCTACGTGTTTCTGGATGCGTTTAATGCGGCACCCGGTCATCGCGTCGAGTCCCGTCTCGGCCAGCGTCACGCTCCAGGGGGGCAGGGCGGCCGTGTCGCTGTACGCGACCGCGCCGTTCCGGGCCATGTCGATGGTAATGTCGGCCGTCTGTGCGCGGAAATTCAGAAAATACTCCTTGATTTTCCAGCCTTTGAACCCGAGACACAGGATGAACTCCTGAAACCCGTAGAGGCTGTAGGTCTCCATGATGTGCTTCACAATCGGGAATTCGCCGATGGGAATCATCGGTTTGGGAATCTCGCTCGACACATCCCGGATGCGGGTGCCTTTGCCGCCACACAGAATCACGGTCTTCACGTGTACCCCCTGATCAGGAACAGACGCCGGTATGGCGCCGCGTAAGTTGCGATCATCGCGCGTGTTCCATACTATACGCCAGTCTGAACGCGTTCAAGGATGCTTCCGCCGTGAACGCCGGCGGTCACCATACGGACAGGGGATATGGAACACACCACCGTCAAAGCGCTCTATCCGGTTTTCTGTCTCAACAAAGGCGCGACGCACGCCTGTTATTCCCTGTTGAACGCCATGCGAAACGAGGCCCTGGCCGTCGAGTACTGGTCGGCCCAGTTCGCCCCGCATCTCACGGACGATTTTCTGCGTCCGGGAATCCCGCGGACGCTGTACCGGTCCTTGTGCGCGTTCCATCTGTACGACCGGCCGGGGGTGGCCGCGTGGAGCGGACGGCGCCTCGAACAGCGCTACCTCAACAGCCTGCGCGAGCGGGATATCGCCTACCTCTGGCCTTCCGTTTCGCTCGACCTCTACCGCGCCATCAAGAAGCGGGGGATCACCCTGGTGGCCGAACGGATCAACTGCCACCGCAAGACGTCGATACGGGTGTTGCGCGAGGCCTACGAAAAACTGGGGTGGGCCCCCGAACACGGCATCCCCGAACGCGACCTGGCCACCGAAAACGAAAAGATGGCGCTGGCCGATTTCGTGTTTGCGCCCAGCAGCAATGTGGCCGAATCGCTCCTCGATGCGGGCGTTCCGGAGCGAAAACTGCTGCGTTCCAGCTACGGATGGGAGCCCCGGAGGTTCCGGTTCGAAGACCGGGCCCCTTCCGACCCTGCGTGTCCGACGTTTCTGTTTGTCGGGCGGGGATCCGTGCGAAAGGGCGTGCCCTGGCTGCTCGAAATGTGGGAGCGCGCAGGCGTCAAAGGACGGCTGCTGCTCTTTCTGCTGGGCTCGCTGGAGCCCCCCGTGCTCCAGCACTACGGCCACTGCCTTGATCGGGACGACGTCGTGATCCCGGACGATACCAGCAACGTCAGCGAAGCGTATCGCCACGCCGACGTCTTCATATTCCCGACCCACGAGGAGGGCAGCCCCCTGGTCAGTTACGAGGCTCTGGCGTGGGGGCTGCCCTGTCTGGTGAGCCCGATGGGCGGCGGCGAAATCATCCGCGACGGCGTGGAGGGGTTCGTCATGGACCCCTACGACGTCGATCTCTGGGCGGAACGCATCCGGCAGCTCGCGCAGGACCATGCGCTGCGCGAAACCATGGCACGCGCCGCGCGCGAGCGCGCCGCGACGTTTACCTGGGACCGCGTGGGCATTCACCGCCGCGAGCTGCTGCTTTCCAGAGTCATAAATAGCTGAACAAAAACGAATTGCGTCATATGGGCCGGTTTCCGCGCACCCCGGGCGCGGGGTTCAAGTTGACAGTAGGCATAATCGCTCCTACAATATGAGGGTCAGAGTGAGATGTCCGGCGAGGACATCAGGAGCGGTGCATGAAAGAATCCCTAATCGAATTGGTCGATGTTATCCTAAAGCGCATCCAGGAACAGCCGGAACGGGCCAGGTCAGAGTCGGGTCTTCGTAAGTGGCTTGTCGGACAAGGATATAAGAAGCGCGATATCGATGCGGCGATGAAGCTCGTGGGGGCGCGGATTGTCCCCTACAACGTCATTCACCAGTCGCAACGGGCGCCGGTGCGCGCGCTGGCCGAGATCGAGTTTCACAAAATGACGCCCGAGGCCCGCGACGCCCTCAGCCGTCTCGAGTTCTACAGCCTGATTTCTCCGCAGGAACGCGAGACCATCCTGGAGAATGTGGTGCAATTCGACGGCCGGGTCGGTTTGGACGAACTGGACTATCTGTTGTCCTGGATCGTGTGCGGCAACCGCGATTTCGAGTCCCAACAGACGATTTACAGCGTCATGGAAGGCCAGGCGGATACCTTCCATTGACGCGTGGGCGATAGGATGTGCGTGACGCCCTTCCCGGCGCCGGGAAGTGGCGTTGTTCTTTGATCGGGAGTCGTATATGCCAAAGTATCTGGTCGTTGTCGAGTCTCCTGCTAAAGCCAGGACCATCAACAAGTTTCTGGGGCCGAGCTATGTGGTGAAAGCCAGCTACGGTCACGTTCGCGATCTTCCCAAGAACAGCCTGGGCGTGGACATCGAGAAGAATTTCGAACCCAAGTACGTTCAGCTCAAGGACTCGCGCAAGGCAGTCAAGGAATTGCAGGAGGCCGCGAAGAAGTGCGACCGCATCCTGCTGGCAACCGACCCGGACCGCGAAGGCGAGGCCATTGGCTGGCACGTGGCCGAACTGCTCAAACAGACCGAGAAGCCCGCCGACCGGGTCGTGTTTAATGAGATCACCAAGCGCAGCGTCCGCGAAGCTGCCCGCAGCCCGCGGCCCATTGACGAGCACCTGGTGGACGCGCAACAGGCGCGGCGCATTCTCGACCGTCTCGTGGGATACAAAATCAGCCCGCTGCTTCAATTCGGCATGCAGCGCGGCCTGAGCGCGGGACGGGTCCAGTCGGTGGCGGTCCGCATTGTCTGTGAGCGCGAGGAAGCGATCCGCAACTTCGTGTCGCGCGAATACTGGACCCTCGATGCGGCGTTTCTGACGCCCCGCGAGGAAGGGTTCACGGCCCGGCTGAGCCGGATTCGCGGCGAAAAGGCCGAGCTCGAGAACGAAGCGGGCGTGCAGGCCGTGTTGAACGCGCTCGACGGCGCCGAATTCCGTGTCGCGAGCGTCGAACGAAAAGAAGTGAAGCGCCGCCCGTACCCGCCCTTCATCACCAGCTCGCTCCAGCAGGAGGCGTCGCGCAAACTCGGATTCGCCCCCCGCAAGACCATGGTCCTGGCCCAGCAACTCTACGAAGGCATTGCCATCGGCGAGGAAGGGCGCGTGGGTTTGATCACCTACATGCGTACCGATTCGACCCGCCTTGCGATGGAGGCCATCCAGGATGTCCGGCAGTATATCGGGGCGCATTTCGAGCCGGCCATGTTGCCCGGCCAGCCCAACTTCTACCGCAACAAGAAGGGCGCCCAGGACGCGCACGAGGCCATCCGGCCGACGCTCACCGGCCACACGCCCGAGGCCATGGCCCGTTTCCTGGACGCCGACCAGCTTAAACTCTACACCCTGATCTGGAAACGCTTTGTCGCCTGCCAGATGACGCCGGCCGTCTTCGACCAGACCGCGATCGATGTCGAGGCGCGGCAACACGTGTTCCGCGCCACGGGGTCGGTGCTGAAGTTCAAGGGGTTCCTGGCAATGTACGAGGAAACCCTGGAAGATCCCACCGACGAAGAACAGGCCGGCGGCCTCCTGCCCGACGTGCGCGAGGGCGAGGACGCGCGCCTGCAGGAATTCAAACCGGAACAGCATTTCACCCAGCCGCCTCCGCGCTTCACGGAGGCGTCGCTCATCCGCACCCTCGAAGAAAACGGCATCGGCCGGCCCAGTACCTACGCGCAGATCATGAACACCATCGTGGAGCGCGGGTACGTGGTGCGCGAAAAGCGGCGGCTCGCGCCCACGCCGCTCGGGGAAGACGTCAACCGGATGCTCGTGGCCAATTTCCCGGATATCCTCGACATCAACTTCACCGCCGAACTCGAGAACGAGCTCGACGAAGTGGAAGAGGGGGAGCGCGAATGGCATGACCTGCTGCGCAGTTTCTACGGGCAGTTTGAAAAAGACCTGCACGCGGCGCAACACAAAATTGTGACCGAAACCGTCGGCGACGCAGCAAAGTGCCCCGTGTGCGGCGGCGAACTCGAATTCCTGACCGGACGGTTCGGCCCGTATCTCCGCTGTGCCAGGCATCCCGACTGCGAAGGCCGCGTCAACGTGGCCCGCAAGAAAGTCGAAGAGCCTTCGGATGTCGTTTGTCCCGAATGCGGCGCCCCCATGGTGTACCGAAGAAGCCGGTTCGGGAAGTTTCTGGGCTGTTCGCGCTATCCCGAATGCAAGCACACGCTGAAGAAGGACGGTAAGGAAAAGAAACAGGCGGAACCGGTCGGCCTGAAATGCCCGCAACGCGGCTGCGAAGGCGAGCTGGTGTGGCGGGCGGGCCGCGGGAAACGCTTCATCGGGTGTTCGCGCTATCCCAAGTGCCGGTTCAATGCATTCGGCGATCAGGATACGGAGACACCCTGTCGCGCGTGCGGGCATCCCTGGACCCTGCTGTCGAAGCGGGGCAAGCAGGCGACCCGCAAGTGCGTGAATTGCGGCGATGAACACAAAGAGACCGCTCCCGGCGCCGATGCGGGCGAACCGCACGTGACGGAGCAATCCGAGGTCTAGTCCGGTTTGCCGGAGGGGACAGGCGGAATGACGGATCCGGAGATCCAGCGCTTTTCGGATTACCTCGCGGCCGAACGGGGATTCTCGGACCATACTTCGCGCGCCTATCTCCAGGATATTGCCCAATTCTGCGGCTATCTCGAACGCGGTCCCGCCGCGTTGGTTTCCGGGGAACACGAGGAAGTGCCCGAGCCCCGCTTCGACGTCTTGCGGCGCGCCAGCCGTAACGACATCCGCGCGTTCCTGGGCCACCTCCGCACATTGGGCGCATCCCCCCGCACCGCCGCCAGGAAGCTGTCCGCCATCCGGGCCGTCTACAAATTCTATGTCCGCGCCGGCATCATGGAAGAGAATCCCGCGCAGGCGGTTCGCTCGCCAAAGCTCCCCCGCGACCTGCCCGGCGTGCTCAGCATCCCGGAAGTCACCGCGTTGATGGAAGCGCCCGACACCACAACCCCCCTGGGCAAGCGCGACCGCGCCATCCTCGAAACGCTCTACTCGAGCGGCGTGCGCTGCGCGGAACTGGCGGGTCTGACCCTGGATGCCATCGACCTCATCGGCGGCACCATGGTGGTGATGGGCAAACGGAAGAAGGAACGGATCGCCCACCTGGGGAATTGGGCGCTCGACGCGGTGCAGGCCTACCTCGCCGTCCGGGCCACGCTGGGCCATCCCGGCCACCGCCGCCTCTTCGTCAATGCGCGCGGGGGCCCGCTCACGACGCGGAGCGTCCAGCGCGTGGTCGAGAAGTACGTGCGGGCCGTGTTGCCGGGCCGGCGCGACGTGTCGCCGCACACCTTGCGCCACACCTTCGCTACGCATATGCTGAACGGCGGGGCCGACCTGCGTGTGGTGCAGGAGATGCTGGGCCACGAAAGCCTGTCAACTACGCAGATCTACACCCACGTGAGCATCGACCGCCTGAAGGAAGTGTATCGGCAGGCGCATCCGCACGCGTGAAGGAAGCGCATCCGCTACGGGAGGACACAATGGACACGTTTCATGCAACCACGGTATGTGCTGTCCGCAAGGGCGATACCGTTGCCCTCGGCGCCGACGGGCAGGTGACCCTCGGCAATACGATCATGAAATCGACCGCCAGCAAGATCCGGCGTCTGGCCGACGGGCGCGTCCTGGCCGGTTTTGCGGGGTCGGTGTCCGACGCCATTTCCCTGTTCGAACGGTTCGAGGGGAAGCTCAGCCAATTCAGCAGCAACCTGTCGCGCGCCGCCGTGGAACTCGGCAAGGAGTGGCGCACCGACAAATACCTCCGCAATCTGGACGCCCTCCTCGCCGTGTGCGACAAGGAACAGTCCCTCCTGATTGCCGGCAGCGGCGAAGTCATCGAGCCCGACGACGGCATCATCGCCATCGGGTCGGGAGGCCCCTTCGCGCTGGCAGCCGCCCGCGCCCTCATGCATCACACGCCCATGACGGCCGAGGAGATCGTGCGGGAATCCCTCCTCATCGCCGCGGGCATCTGCATCTATACCAACGACCACATCCGCGTCGAGACGCTCTGAGGGGCCGCCCGCTTGCTTTTCCCTGCCAATTCTCCTACAGTACTTCTCAGGGATGGGAATTTCTGACATAAGCATGTAACCATCCTGCCGCCTCCGCTGGGAGCCTACACAAACCGCGGGCTCGCAGTGCCTATGCCGGAGAAACAGACATTGGCCGACATGAACGAAGCCGGTACGTGCGGCGTCCTGATCATCCCGGGCGCTCCCGGGAGTATTGCATGGCCGAAAACAACCAAGGGTGACTGGGCAAGGGAATGAAGTGAGAAGTGAGAAGTGAGAAGTGAGAAGTGAGAAGTGAGAAGTGAGAAGTGAGAAGTGAGAAGTGAGAAGTGAGAAAGGAAACCGCAAAGAAATGAGCGGGCCGCCGCAGGAAAT
>ENA-UOUL01000206-UOUL01000206.1-bioreactor-metagenome-genome-assembly--contig:-NODE-206-length-102274-cov-6.425453_pt1 | contig 102274 bp, 86 predicted proteins | sample MGYA00249838_ERZ747220 | MGnify/ENA primary metagenome ERZ747220 (study PRJEB28778, sample SAMN05720191) | bioreactor metagenome | isolation source: Anaerobic biogas reactor | place: USA:Washington... | reverse complement strand
GAGCTCCAACAGCTGGTGCTCAGCCGCCTGCCCCAGGCTGCCGGAACGGTCCTCGCCGGACCCGGCATCGGCCTGGACTGCGCCGCGGTCCGCTTCAGCGACGGGCAGGTTATCCTGACATCCGACCCGATCACCGGCGCCGCAGCCGATATCGGCCGCCTGGCCGTGCATATCTCCTGCAACGACATCGCGGCTTGCGGGATCCGGCCCAGTGTCCTGATGATGGTTCTGCTCGCGCCGCCCAGCTGCGAGCCCGACGATATCCGCCAGATCATCGACCAGGCTGCCGAAGCGGCGCGCAAGATCAACGTCAGCATCGTAGGCGGCCATACGGAGATATCCGACGCGGTCAGCCGTTTTGTCGTGATCACGACGGCGATCGGCTTTACGTACGGCGACAGCATCATCCAGTCCGGCAGCGGACGGGCAGGGGACACGCTCCTGATGACCAAGACGGCCGGTCTCGAGGGCACGGCCATCCTCGCGGCCGATCAGGCAGACAAGCTGGCCAGCCATCTCAGTCCGGATGAACTGGCCAGGGCCCGCTCGTTGCTGGGCAAGATCAGCGTCATCGAGGAGGGGACCTGCGGGCGCCGCTTCAATGTGCACGCCATGCATGACGCGACCGAGGGCGGCATCCTCGGCGCCTGCTGGGAGATGGCGGAAGCCTGCGGCCTGGGCTTGGTCGTCGATAGCGCCAAGATCCCGATCGACCCCCTGACCGAACGCATCTGCCAGGCCCTGGACCTCGATCCCCTGCGCCTGGTCTCCAGCGGCAGCCTGATCCTGGCGACATCCCAGCCCGACGACCTGATTCAGGAGCTGGCCCGCAAAGGCGTGCTGTGCACCGCCATCGGGCGTTTGACTGCCGAACCGGACCGCGTGCTGCTGACCGGCGATGGATCGCGCGAACTGGAACCGCCCGGATCGGACGAGCTTTACAAAACCCTTTGATTCGTTACAATAAGGGATGAAGTCCGGGGAATCCGGACAACATCAAGACCGATCCGATCGGGCAGCTGGACGCTGCAGGAGGACCACCCAGATGACTTATGAGCACATCGCCCGCACCGACCCGGCCGTATACGCGGCGATCCGGCAGGAAATCGACCGCCAGCGCGACAAGATCGAGCTGATCGCGTCCGAGAATTTTGTCAGCGAAGCCGTTCTCGAGGCCGCGGGCACACCGTTGACCAACAAGTATGCCGAGGGCTATCCCGGCAAGCGTTATTACGGCGGCTGTGAATACGTCGATATCGTCGAGCAGCTGGCGATCGACCGCGCCAAACAGCTTTTCGGGGCTGAGCACGTCAATGTGCAGCCGCATTCCGGGGCTCAGGCTAACACGGCCGTCTATTTCGCCATGCTCGAACCCGGCGACAAGATCCTTGGCCTCAACCTGGCGCACGGCGGCCATCTGACGCACGGCATGTTCAAGAACGTGTCTGGGAAAACCTACCAGGCTGTAGCCTACCAGGTCGAGCCGGACACCTGCACGATCGACTATGACAAGCTCGAAGCGCTTGCTGTCGCCGAAAAGCCGAAGCTGATCGTCGCCGGCGCCAGCGCTTATCCGCGCACGCTCGACTTTGCCCGTTTCCGGGCGATCGCCGACGCGGCCGGCGCCTACCTGATGGTCGACATGGCCCACATTGCCGGCTTGATCGCCGCCGGGCTGCATCCCGATCCGGTGCCCTATGCCGATTTTGTCACGACCACGACCCATAAGACGCTGCGCGGTCCGCGCGGCGGCATGATCCTGTGCCGGGAGGCGTACGCCAAGGCGATCGACTCGGCCGTCTTCCCGGGCCAACAGGGCGGCCCGTTGATGCACATCATCGCCGCCAAGGCGGTCGCCTTTAAGGAAGCGCTCGAACCTTCGTTCGCCGCCTACCAAAAGCGCATCGTGGCCAACGCCAAGGCACTGGCAGACGGTTTACTGCGGCGCGGCATCCGCCTGGTTTCGGGCGGCACCGACACGCACCTGATGCTGGTCGACCTTAGGGAAACCGGCGTCACGGGCAAGACGATGCAGCTGCGCCTCGACGAGGTCAACATCACCTGCAACAAGAACGGCATCCCGTATGACCCGGAGAAGCCGTTTGTCACCTCGGGTATCCGCCTGGGGACCCCGGCCGTGACGACCCGCGGCATGAACGAGCAGGACATGGACGAAATCGCCGACCTGATCCATCTCGCCCTGAATGGGTACGACACCGCGCAGGACGAGATCCGTACGCGTGTCGCCGCCCTCTGCGCGCGCTACCCGCTCTATGCGGATCTTTGAGGACATCAAATCACGAGGAGGATGACCGTGGACAGCTCGAGGGGGCGAACCGAGCCGCTGGCATACCGGATGGCCCCGCGAACCCTTGACGAATTTGTCGGCCAGGAGCATATCCTCGGGCCGGGCAAAATGCTGCGCCGCATGGTTGAGGCCGACCGGCTCAGTTCGATTATCCTGTTCGGCCCGCCCGGCACGGGGAAAACGTCCCTGGCCCGGGTGGTCGCGGCGACAACCCGCTCCGGGTTTGCCAAGCTGAATGCCGTGACGGCCGGTGTGGCCGACATCAAGCGGGTCATCGCCGACACCGAGAACCCGATTCTCAACCCGTCTGGCCGGACCTTGCTGTTTGTCGACGAGATCCACCGTTTCAACAAGCTTCAACAGGACGCCCTGCTGCCCCAGGTGGAGAACGGGACGCTGATTCTGATCGGGGCGACGACGGAAAACCCCTTTTTCGAAGTCAACAAGGCCCTGATCTCCCGCTCGACCGTCTTCCAGCTCCAGCCGCTCAGCGAGCAGGACATCCGCCGGATCCTGACCATGGCGCTTAAGGACAAGGAGCGGGGACTGGGCCAGTACCAGGTCACGCTCGAACCGGACGCCTTGGATCGGATCAGCTCCATGGCCAACGGCGACGCGCGGATCGCGCTCAACGCCCTGGAACTGGCTGTCATCACGACCCAGCCCGACGCCGGCGGCATCATCCATGTCGACCAGGCGGTCATCGAGGACTGCATGCAGAAGCGCTCGATCGCCTTTGACCGCGACGGGGAGAGCCACTACGACACGATCAGCGCCCTGATCAAGTCGATGCGCGGTTCGGACCCGGACGCGGCCGTCTTTTACCTGGCGCGCGCCCTGCATGGAGGCGAGGACATCGAGTTTCTGGCGCGCCGCATCCTGATCTGCGCCGCCGAGGATGTCGGCCTGGCCAACCCGCAGATGCTGACGCTGGCTTTGTCGGCCTACCAGGCGGTCACGATGGTCGGCATGCCCGAAGCGCGCATCATCCTCAGCGAAGCCGCGCTCGCCGTTGCGACCAGCCCCAAGTCCAACGCCACGGTCGTGGCGATCGACCAGGCGGCCGACGACGTCGCCAACCGACGCACTGGCGAGATCCCGATGCACCTGCGCAACGCGCCGGTCGACGGAATGGCCGCGCTCGGCTACGGCAAAGGCTACCTTTACGCTCACGATTACCCCGGCAACATCGTCGACCAGGAATACCTGCCCAAGGAGATGCTGGGCACCGTCTACTACAAACCGACCAGCAACGGTTACGAGACCCGTATCCGGGAATGGCTGGAAAAAAGGAGGCAAAAATCATGAGCCGCAAGGCCTACACGATCGGCTATGGTCACGGCACGCGACAGTTTGAACTGGATGAGGAGCGGGTGCTGCTGGAAATGGCCGCAGCGCGCGTCGATGCGGAGCCGGACGAAACCGAAGAGGTGCGCCGCGCCCTGAAAAACCCGATCGGATCGCCGCCTCTTAACGAAATCGTGCGCCCGGGCGAGACGATCTGCATCATCACCAGCGACATCACCCGGCCGTGCCCCTCGGCCGTGATCCTGCCGCCCCTGCTCGAGGAACTGGAACTGGCCGGCATCCATCTCGACGACATCACCGTTGTCTTCGCCCTTGGCAGCCATCGCCGGCACACCGAGGAGGAGCAGGAACGCCTGGTCGGCCCGGCGGTTTACAGCCTGGTCCACACGGTCGATTCCGATCCGGAAGACACCGTCTATCTCGGCATGACCGCCCTGGGCACGCCAGTCAACATCACATCGGTGGTCGCACAGGCCGACCGGCGCATATTGGTCGGCAACATCGAGTACCATTATTTTGCCGGTTACAGCGGCGGAGCCAAGGCCTTGATGCCCGGCGTGTCGGACCGCGAGGCGATCCAGGCCAACCACAGCCGCATGGTCGAAGCGACATCACGGGCCGGCGAAATCGAGCACAACCGACTGCGGCTGGACCTCGAGGAAGCGGCCGACATCTGCGGCTGCGATTTCATCCTCAATGTTATCCTCAGCGAGGAAAAGAAGATCCTGCGTGCCGTGGCCGGCGACCACCGTGCCGCGCACCGCGCCGGCTGCGCCTTCCTGGACAGTTTGTACAGGATTCCGATCGAGCGCCAGGCCGACCTGGTGATCGCCACGCCGGGCGGCTTTCCCAAGGACATCAACCTCTACCAGGCGCAAAAGGCGCTCGACAACGCCCGTCACGCCGTCCGGCCCGGCGGGATCATCATCCTGGCGGGCGCCTGCAGCGAAGGTTTTGGTGAAGAGGTGTTCCGTGAATGGCTGCTGGAGGCCGAACAGCCGCAGGACCTGATCCATCGGGTCAAGCGCGAGTTCCGCCTGGGCGGACACAAGGCGGTGGCCATCGCCATGACCCTGGAACACGCCCAGGTTTACTTCGTCTCGGACATGGATGTTCAGGACGCAGCCAGAACCTTCATGAAACCCTACCAGGATTTGGAGACGGCGATCGCGGACGCCCTGGACGCACTCGGCCCCGACGCCCGGGTGATCATCATGCCGCATGCCGGTTCGACCTTGCCGGACGTGCGCGCTTGAATAATTCATAGTTATTTAATAGGAATTAACCGGCCAGGTAACGGATGTTACGTCTGCGGCCCCGGCATCGGTTTAGAGTATCGATTGTATGCTATTAAGGGAGATGACAGCATGAGCGACGTCAAACGCGTCTATCTGGATCACGCGGCAACCACACCGGTTCGACCGGAAGTTTTGGATGCCATGCTGCCGGTTTTCGGCCGGCAGTACGGCAACCCGTCGTCCTTTTACAAGGCCGGCCAGGAAGCCCGCCGCCTGGTCGACCAGGCGCGCCAAACCGTCGCCTCGTGCCTGCACGCCGATCCGCGCGAGATTTTCTTCACCTCCGGCGGCACCGAATCCGACAATTGGGCCATCAAGGGCGCGGCTCAAGCGCTTGGCGGGAAGGGGCGCCATATCATCACATCCCGCATCGAGCACCACGCCGTGCTGCATAGCTGCGACGCGCTGGCCCGTCAGGGCTACGAGATCACAACGGTCGCGGTCGACGGCGACGGCCTGGTGTCACCCGAAGCGGTGCGCGCCGCGCTGCGGCCCGACACGATCCTGGTCAGCATCATGATGGCCAACAACGAAATCGGCACCATCCAGCCGATCCGCGAGATCGGGGCCATCTGCCGGGAGCACAAAGTGCTGTTCCACACCGACGCGGTGCAGGCGGCCGGTGCGCTGCCGATCGATGTCGCCGCCTTGAACGTTGATTTGCTTTCGATCTCCGGGCACAAGTTCTACGCCCCCAAGGGCGTCGGTGCCCTCTATGTGCGCCGCGGTGTGCGCCTCGCCAATTTGCTCGACGGCGGCGCCCAGGAAAGCAACCGCCGCGCCGGCACCGAAAACGTGCCCGGTATTGTTGGCCTGGCGCGCGGACTCGAACTGGCGGTGGCGGAAATGCCCGCGATGAACCGTCAGCTGACCGGACTGCGGGACCAGCTGATCCAGGATGTGCTGGCCCGTATCCCGCATACGCGCCTCAACGGCCATCCGACGCAGCGCCTGCCCAATAATGTCAATTTCTCGTTCGAATTCATCGAGGGCGAGTCGATCCTGCTGATGCTCGACCATTTCGGCTATGCCTGCTCGAGCGGATCGGCCTGCACGTCAGGCTCACTGGATCCCTCCCATGTCCTGTTGGCGATCGGCCTGCCCCACGAGATCGCCCACGGTTCGCTGCGGGTCACCCTGGGGCACAGCACCCAGGCTGAAGACCTCCGGCGGCTGGCCGCAGACCTCGAGAAGATCGTGGCCCGCCTGCGGGCCATGTCGCCGCTCTACGAAGAAAAAAACCAAACCGGCGCCTGATCGCCGGACAGGAAGGTGTAACAGCATGCAGTACAGCGAAAAAGTCATGGACCATTTCATGAACCCGCGCAACGTCGGTGAAATCGATAACGCCGACGCCTCCGGCACGGTCGGCAACGCCAAGTGCGGCGACATCATGAAGGTCACGCTTAAAATTGAAGACGGGATCATCGTCGACGCCAAGTTCAAAACCTTCGGCTGCGGTTCCGCGATCGCCACCAGCTCGATGGCGACCGAGATGATCAAGGGCAAGACGCTCGACGAAGCGCTCCGACTGACCAACAAGGCGGTCGCCGAAGCACTGGACGGGTTGCCCCCGATCAAGATGCACTGTTCGCTGCTGGCAGAGCAGGCCGTCAAGGCCGCCTTGCAGGAATATTTCATCAAGAACAACCTGCTGACCGACGAAAACCGCCATTTCTTTGACAAGCTCGACGAGGACGCCCACGATGCCACCTGACCCGATGTCCGCGGCTGACCGCCACGTTGTCGTCGGCATGAGCGGCGGGGTCGATAGCTCCGTCGCTTCTTTTTTGCTGCGCGAGCAAGGCTTTTCGGTCAGCGGCATTTTCCTGCTGACCGACGATGCCACCTGCCAGGCCCTGGAGGACAGCCGCGCCGTCTGCCGCCAGTTGGGGATCCCCTTCGAGGCGATCGATGTCCGTGACCGGTTCCGCACGCAGGTGGTCGACGCGTTCGTCGACGCCTGGCTGGCCGGATTGACCCCCAACCCCTGCGTGCTCTGCAACCCGACAGTCAAGTTCGACCTGCTGCGGGAAGCCGCGGACCGTTTGGGAGCCCGCTGGATCGCCACCGGCCACTACGCCGCCGTCCGGCGGACCACGGACAACCGGCTCGGCCTGGTCCAGACCGACGCCGGCCGCAAAGACCAGACCTATTTTCTTTACCGCCTCGGTCAGGATTTGCTCTCCCGCCTGCTCCTGCCGCTGGCAGACTGGCAGAAAGACGCGGTGCGCGAAAAGGCCGTTCAAGCCGGCCTGATTGCCGCCGACGGCCATAGCCTGGGGCAAAAGGCTGACAGCCAGGACATTTGCTTTATCCCGGATGGCGATTACCCCGCCCTGATCCGCCGTGAAGCCGCAAGGCGCCATGTGCCGGTCGGCCGCCTGTTTGACCCCGGGCCTGTTGTCGACCCGGACGGGAAGACGATCGGACGGCACAAAGGCTTGCTGCATTACACGGTCGGCCAGCGTAAAGGTTTCGAGGTACGCACGACCGAGCGGTTGTTCGTGCTGGCCAAGCAGCCCGGCACCAACACGCTGGTCGTAGGCCCCTACGGCCTCCTGTTCCGCAGGCGGATCCGGCTCGCCGATATCGCCTGGTCGGGCGCCGCCCGGCTCGATGACGGGCATAGGGTGCTGGCCAGAGTGCGCAGTTCGGCAGCCAAAGTGGCCGCATCGGCCTGGCTCCTGCCGGACAAAACCTTATCGGTCGTTTTCGATCAGCCCACCGCCCTGGCGGCACCAGGCCAGTCCTGTGTGCTCTACGAGGACCGGCTGATCCTTGCCGGCGGCATCATCATGGACGATATGTCAGATTGACGTCATGACGGCTTGTCGTTTTTCGATCCTGGTTATGTGAGAAAAACTCTGCGCGCCCAGCCAATCCAGGCCCTCGCGAAGCAATTTGCCGACAGTTTTAACATCGTGCGCATCGCTCGAAAGGCACACCCGGTCACCGCCCAGCGACCGGTAATGGGACAGGATCGCCGGATCCGGCCAGGCATCGGCCTTCGAATAGCCGCTGTCGCGCAGCACCCGGACGGTGGCCGTATTGATTTCAAGCGTTTTACCGGCCGCGACCAGGCGCCGCAGCAGGTGATCGAAGCGGTCCGGCTGTTCGGCGAAGGACAGCTTGCGGTTTTCCCAGGGCGCGTAGCGGCTGATGTAGTCAAAATGGCCCAGGATGTCCCAATCGGGACAGGCGTCAACCATGTGGGCGAGCACATCCAGGTAACGGCCGTAGACGTGCTGCCTTCCGCGCAGGTAGATGGCCTGGTCGCTGTACGGGTCTTCGCCGTCCAGGATGTGCAGCGACATGATGATCGCGTCGAAAGGGTAGCGCAGGGCCAAACGGCCGTACAGCTTGTCGAGATGGGGCAGGTAGCCCAGTTCAATCCCGTACAGGACCCGGACGCCCAGCTGCCCCCCCAGCGCCTTTAAATCCCGAACCGTCCGCGCATACCGGTCGAGGTTGAAGATGGCCTCTTCGCCGGCGATGTAGGAGACATCCTTTTCATAATGTTCGGTCAGGCAAACGCCGTCCAGGTGGCTTTTAGCCGCCGCCTCGAGCAGTTCAAAACCCGCCTGGCGGGCATCGAAAGAATAGGGGATGGTATGAGTGTGGTGGTCGATCAGCATAGTTCACCTGCGCGCTTTTAAGGTAAAGCGTAACCTCTGTGATGTGTATCGTCTGAAAATAGATTATAATACAGTCAGCTAAAAAACAAACCCAGCAGGGAGGACAAAGACAACATGAAAGACCAGGAAAAGACCAAGAAAGCCGCGCCGCCGGACGGCAAACAATTAAAAAAGGACCTTCAGGTCGAGTTTCCCAACCTGTGGGACCGGATCACGGACGATGACCGCGAACGGGTCATGGCGTTCGCAGAAGACTACAAGTCGTTTCTCGATATGGGCAAGACCGAGCGCAGCTTCGTCGCGGTCGCCGTCGAAACGCTGGAAAACATGGGTTATGTGCCCCTTGACAGCCAGGATCATTTTGAGGCGGGCAGCAAGGTGTACCACACGATCCGAAACAAGGGTCTGGTCGCCGCCGTCGTCGGCACAGATGACGCCTCAGCCGGCTTCAACCTGATCGGCGCCCACATCGATTCGCCGCGTCTCGACCTCAAGCCGCTGCCGATCTACGAGGAAAGCGAACTGGTCTTCTTAAAGACCCATTACTACGGCGGGATCAAGAAATACCAGTGGCCGGCCATTCCGCTGGCGGTGCACGGGATCATCTTCCGCGCCGACGGATCGCCCCTGACCGTCCGCATCGGGGAGAACCCCCAGGAGCCGGTTCTGACCATCACGGACCTGCTGCCGCACCTCGGTTCCGAGCAGATGAGCCGCAAGGCGACCGACCTGATCAAGGGCGAGGATCTCAATGTTCTGGCGGGCTCGCTGCCGTTTGCCGATCCGGAACTGGCAGGCCGCTTCAAGCTGGGTCTGCTTCAACTGCTCCTCAACCGTTACAACCTCAAGGAAAAGGATTTCGTCTCCGCGGAAATCGAGCTGGTCCCGGCCGGCCAGGCCCGCGATGTAGGGCTGGACGCCAGCATGATCGGCGCCTACGGTCAGGACGACCGCGTATGCGCGTTCACCGCCCTGACGGCCTTGACCAGCCTTGAGACCCCCGCACGGACGTCGGTCTGCCTGCTTTTCGACAAGGAGGAGATCGGCAGCGAAGGGAACACCGGCGCCCAGTCCCGCGCCTACGAGTACGCGATCCAGGAGCTGTTCGTGCGCACCAGCGAACCGGGGCGCAGCCAGCTCGACTTCGCCCGGCAGCTGTCGCGCTGCCAGATGCTGTCCGCCGATGTCAGTGCCGCTTTCGATCCCACCTATGCTTCGGTGTACGACAGCAAGAACGCCAGCTACCTCGGCCACGGCCTGTGCCTGGTCAAGTATGTCGGCGCCCGCGGCAAGAGCGGGACCAGCGATGCCAACGGCGAGTTTTTCAGCAAGATCATCCGCATGTATGACGCCGCGCAGGTTCCATGGCAGACCGGCGAACTGGGCAAAGTCGATGCCGGCGGCGGCGGTACGGTCGCGGTTTACCTGGCCAGCCTGGGTATGGAAGTGATCGATTGCGGCGTGCCCGTCCTGTCGATGCATTCGCCCTTCGAGGTCACCAGCAAGGCGGATGTCTACTACACCTATGTGGCCTACAAGACCTTCTTCGAGAACGCCTGATGCCGATCGCCCCGCAGGCCAGACGCTGTTTTCTTTGCCCGCGTGCCTGCGGGGCTGAACGCACGGAATCGTCGCCGGGCTTTTGCGGCGCCGATGAAGCGTGGCAGGATTTTCGCGTCGCCCGCGTGATGCTGCACCATTGGGAAGAGCCGTTTATCAGCGGCAGCCGGGGTTCCGGCGCCGTGTTCTTTTCCGGCTGTGCCCTGCGCTGCGCGTTTTGCCAGAACCGGCCGATCAGCCACGACCGAGGCGGTGACCGATTGTCTCCTGCAGCCCTGACCGCAGCGGTCGTCACCTTGCTCGAGGGTGGCGCACACAACATCAACCTGGTGACGCCCAGCCATTACGCGGACCGCATCCCGGTTTGGCTTGAACGCCTGAAAGCGGTGCCGGCCTGGCAAACGCGTCCGGTGCCGGTTGTCTGGAACTCCAGCGCATACGAGACGCCCGCGTCGATCGCAGGTCTTTCCGGATCGGTCGATGTTTTTCTGCCTGATCTGAAATTCGCGTCGCCCGGGCTGGCCTCGGATCTGGCCGGCGCGCCGGACTACCCGCCCGTCGCCCTGGCGGCAATCCAGGCCATGCTCCGTCTGCAGCCAGATGCGGTTTTTGGTTCCGACGGTCTGCTCCGGCGCGGCGTCGTCATCCGCCACCTGGTTTTGCCAGGCCATTGGCGCGACTCGCTCGAGGTGGTGCGCCAGCTCGCCCGATCGGTGCCGCTCCAGACCCCGCTGTCCCTGATGTGCCAGTACACGCCCCAGGAAACACGCCTGGCCGGTCACCCGGAGCTGGACCGGCGCTTGACGACCTGGGAGTACCGCCAGGTGCTCGACGCCGCCCTGGACCTGGGCTTCACAAACATCCTGGGACAGGAGCGCGCTTCGGCCAATTCGGCCTATACGCCCGATTTTGCCGAGCGCCTGCGCCCGGGCCGGTGCTGATTGAGCGGGTTGGCCTCGACCGCCTGGTGCAGGGATTCGTTGTCGATATGGGTATAGATCTCGGTGGTCGCCACGCTGGCGTGGCCCAGTATCTGCTGCAGGGCGCGGATATCGACCTTGCCGTACTTGTACATCAGGGTAGCCGCGGTATGACGCAGCTTGTGCACGGAGTAGCGGCGCGGATCCAGACCGGCCTGGAGCAGGTAGTGCTTAAGCAGCAGCTGGACCGTCTTGGGGCTGATCCGGCGGCGCAGGCGGCTGATAAAAAGCGCCTGAGGATCCTTAAGGTTGGCTGCGGGTCGCTCGGACAGGTAGTCCTCGAGGGCGTCGATGCAGGCGCCGTTGAGATAGATCGTCCGTTCCTTGCCGCCCTTGCCCAGGACGACCAGCGTGTCCTCGCGGATGTCGGCCAGGTCGATCGAGCAAAGCTCGGACAGGCGCAGGCCGCAATTGAGAAACAAGGTCAAAATGCAGACATCCCGCGCCGAGCGCGGATTGTCGGGGTTGTCCGCCGTATCCAGCAGCTGGCGGCTCTCATCCAGCGAGAGGTGGCGCGGCAGCTGTCGCAGCTGGCGGGGCGATTCCAGTTCGAGCGCCGGGTTATCCTCGAGCACAAAGGCCTTGTTCTTCAGATAGGCGAAAAAAGCCTTGAGGGCCGCCGTTTGGCGGGCCCGTGCGGCCGGGCCGCAGCGGCGTTCGCGGCTGAGCCAGGTCATGTAGGCATAAAGGTCGGTCAGGCGCACCGACCGGAGCAGTTTGTCGTCGATCCCGTCAATGCCAATTTCCTCGAACGGTGTGTCGGACGGTGCCAGGCGGCGGCGGCGCAGCAGGAATCGGAAGAACTGGACCAGGTCATAGCGGTACTCGCGGATGGTCAAAGGGGATCGCTCGCGAATGGCCTGGAAATAATCCAGGAACTCGTCCAGGCGGGCGAAAACGGGTGTTTGGGACATGATCAACCTCCAGGTGCGCACGGCAGGATGGCCGGCGATCACCGATGGCTTCATTTTACCATAGTTTTCGTTATAATAAGGACAGCCGCACCCGTTGCGGCAGGCGTCCGGATATGGTAGAATGCATCGGACACATACATTTGTCCGTATCTTGTGGACACAAAGGTGGGAAGTGCATGAAAAACAAACTGCGTACCGGCATTATCGGCGCCACAGGCTACGTCGGCCAGCGTTTCGTCACGCTGCTGGCAGACCATCCCTGGTTCGAGGTGACCGCGGTGGCGGCTTCGGCCCGCTCCGCCGGCAAGTCTTATCGGGAAGCGGTCAAGGGCCGCTGGAAACTGACTGAAACGATTCCGGAGAAGGTCGCCGGCCTGAACGTGCTGGCCACAGACAACCTGGAAGACTGGATCGATACGGTCGACTTCGTCTTTTGCGCCGTCGACATGAAAAAGGACGACATCCGTGCCCTGGAAGAGCGGATTGCCCGGCTTGAGACACCGGTCGTCTCCAACAACTCCGCGCACCGCTGGACAGCGGACGTGCCGATGATCATCCCGGAAGTCAACCCGGACCACGCCGGCCTGATCGATCTTCAGCGCCGCCGCCTGGGCACAAAACGCGGTTTTATCGCGGTCAAGCCCAACTGCTCGATCCAAAGTTACGTCCCCGCACTGGCCCCCTTGATGGCCTATGAGCCGGAGACGATCATTGTCGCCACGTACCAGGCGATATCCGGCGCCGGTAAAACCTTTGCCGACTGGCCGGAAATGGAGCGCAACCTGATCCCCTACATCGGGGGGGAAGAGGACAAGAGCGAGCAGGAGCCGCTCAAAATCTGGGGCACGCTCAGCAACAGCGGCATCATCAAGGCCTTAAAGCCGAAGATTTCGGCCCAGTGCTACCGGGTCGCGGTCCAGGAGGGCCACACGGCGGCCCTGTCGGTCCGCTTCGCCCGGCCTGTGTCCCGCCAGGAGATCCTGGATAGCTGGGCCGCTTTTCGCGGCCTGCCCCAGCAGGCCAATCTGCCGTCGGCACCCCAGCCGTTCCTGATCTACCAGCCCGATGACACCCGTCCCCAGCCGGCGCTGGACAGCATGGCCGGAAACGGCATGGCGGTCACGATCGGCCGTCTGCGCGAGGACCCGGTCTTTGACTGGAAATTCACCTGCCTGTCGCACAACACCATTCGCGGGGCAGCCGGTGGTGCGATCCTGACCGCCGAGCTGCTCGTCCACCAGGGCTATTTGACGGCCCGTTGAATCGAGGGATGATGTGACACAAAACATGCGCGTCGAATCGTTCGCCTTTGAATCGGCGACGGAAACCGGTCTGATCCAAGCCCGTCTGTACCGGCCTGAGGGTCCGCCGCGCTTTTTGATCCAGGTGATCCACGGCATGGCCGAACACATGGCCCGCTACGATGGGTTCTGCCGCTTTCTGACCGGCCAGGGGCACGCGGTCCTGATCTTTGATCTGCCCGGTCACGGGCAATCGGCCGCGGGGCCAGATGGTCTGGGTTATTTTGGTCCCAGGCAGGGCAGCCGGCGCGTGCTTGACGATGTCGCCGCCGCCCTGGACCAGGCCCGGCAGACGGTGCCCGACGCGCCCTGCGTCCTGTTCGGGCACTCGATGGGCTCATTTATCGCCCGCCTGGTCTGCGCCCGCTCGGGCGGCCGTTATGCGGGCGCGATTTTTTCCGGTACATCCGGACGCAATCCGGCCGTGCTGCCCGGCCTTGCCCTGGCCAACCTGACAGGCTGGCTGGGCGGCCCCCAAAGGCCGAACGATTTCCTGGCCCGGCTGATGGCCGCGGGACAGCTGGACCGGATCGACAAGCCCCGGACGCCCGTCGACTGGCTAAGCCGGGATGAGACGATTGTCGACGCCTATGTCGCCGACCCTCTGTGCGGGTTCACGTTCACCAGCGCCGGCTACCGCGACCTGCTGACCTGGCTGCACCTCGTTTCGCAGCCGGATTGGGCCAAGCAGGTCCCGCAATCGCTGCCGATGCTGCTCCTTTCCGGCGGCGATGACCCGATCGGCCAGTATGGCGCCGGCCCGCATTCGGTTCGGGAACAGCTGCTGGCCAACGGCCGCAAAGCAGACTTGAAGCTCTACCCGGGCGGCCGCCACGAGATGCTTAACGAGGTGAACCGGGACCAGGTCTGGCAGGATATCGCCGCCTGGCTCGACCGCCTTGAGAGCCAAAAGGAGGGACATAAACCCGCATGATCACGATCAAGGACATCGCCGAACGCGCCGGCGTCTCCTACGCGACCGTCTCCCGCGCCCTGAACGGGCGCTCCGACGTCAGCGAGGTGACGCGCCAGCGCATCTTCGAACTGGCCCGGGAAATGGGCTACCAGCCCAACGCCATTGCCCGCAGCCTGGTTCGCCGTAAATCCGATATCATCGCCGTGGTCGTGCCTGATGTGTCCAATCCTTTTTTTGCCGACATCACGATGGCGGTCAATGCCGCGGCCGACGAGGCCGGCTTCACGACCATGATCTGCAACACCGGCTGGGATCCGGTCAAGGAACAGGAAAAGCTGCGCATCATGGTCGAGCAGCGTGTCGAGGGGATCATCCTCAAGCCAACAGCCTTTATCCGGCCCGGCGCCCTCGAGGCGCTCAATCTGCCGGTCGTCCTGTTCTGGCACGCCATGCCCGACGACCTCAGCTACATCGAGGTCGACCACGAGGCCGGCGCCCGTTTGGCGGTCAACCACCTGATCGAGCGCGGTTACCGGCGTATCGCCTATGTCGGCGGCATCGAGACGTCGCCGTCCAACCAGATCCGCCTGATGGCGTACCAGAAGACGCTCCAGGAACACGGCCTGGCGGTCGATACGCGCCTGATCAGCTACGGGCCGTTTCGCCAGGAAAGTGGTTACGCGCGCATCGCCGAACTTTTAAAAACGGCTAAGCCGCCGGATGCCGTTTTTTGCGGCAACGATATCATCGCCATGGGGGTCCTGCAATATGCCCGCGAACACGATGTGGCGGTGCCGGCCGACCTGGGGATCATCGGTTTCGACGACATCGGCTGCGCCTCGCTGCCGCTGGTCGGTCTCAGCACCGTCTCCCAGCCCCGCGACAAACTGGGCCGCGAAGCCCTTCAGGCCCTGATGCGCGAAATCGACACGTTCCCGGCCCGGGGGCGCCAGCGAATCCTGATCGAGCCCGAGCTCAAGGTGCGCGACACCACCTGATCCGGCCAAAGGTCAGAAAAGCGACAAAAAAGCACGCGTTTCGTGCGCTTGACGCTGCTTTTCACCTGTGATACATTAGGAACACATCAGGCTTGTCCTGTGCACCACGACAATTTGATCCTCTGTCACGTCGATGGGGAACAGTAGGTTGGGAAAACCATTCCAGAGAGCCGCGAACTGGTGTGAAGCGGTATGGCGCCTGAACCGAACTCGCCCCGGAGTGCATATCGCCGAACGATCTGTCCAGTAAGCGATATCGGGTGTCTCCCGCTACAGGGACAGGATATCGGCCCCGGCCCGTATCCGGCAAGCGCATGTCCCGTAAGGGACGTGAATGTGAGTGGTACCGCGGAAGTTTAACCTTTCGTCTCAGATATTCTTTGAGACGGAAGGTTTTTTGTTTTTCCCACATGTCGCCCGACATAGCGGGAAAGCAGGGAGGAGGCACACATGAAAAATTTTGAAAAATATGCACCGTACCAATCGGTCAGCCTGCCTGACCGCCAGTGGCCCGGCCGTCGGCTTACCCGGGCGCCGATCTGGTGCAGCGTCGACTTACGCGACGGCAACCAGGCCCTCGAGGTGCCGATGAACCTGGACCAGAAGCTGCTTTTTTTCAAAAGACTGGTCGAAATGGGGTTCAAAACGGTCGAGATCGGTTTCCCAGCGGCTTCGGACACCGAATTCGCCTTCACGCGCCACCTGATCGAGAACGGCCTGATCCCCGACGATGTCGCCATCCAGGTCTTGACCCAGTCGCGCCCGCACATCATCGAGAAGACATTTGCCGCCCTCGAAGGGTGCAAAAAGGCGGTGGTCCACCTGTACAACTCCACCTCGGTCTTGCAGCGCGACGTCGTGTTTGGCATGAACCAGGACCAGTGTTTGGAACTGGCAGTCAGCGGCGCCCGCCTGATCCGGGAGATCGCCGCCCGGGACACTTCCGGAACCGAGTTCGTCTTCGAATACTCGCCGGAAAGCTTTACCGGCACGGAAATGGATTTCGCGGTGCGCATCTGCGACGCGGTCTGCGATGTCTGGCAGCCGACACCGGAGAACAAGGCGATCATCAACCTGCCGGCTACCGTCGAGATGTCAACGCCCAACGTCTATGCCGACCAGATTGAATATTTCTGCCGCAGCACCCGGCACCGCGAATCGATCATCGTCAGTTTGCACACGCATAACGACCGCGGCACCGCCGTGGCGGCGACCGAGCTCGGCCTGCTGGCCGGGGCCGAACGGGTCGAAGGCACCCTGTTCGGCAACGGCGAGCGGACCGGCAACGCCGACCTGGTCGCCTTGGCACTGAATCTTTTTTCCCAGGGCATCGACCCCGGCCTCGACCTTTCGGACATCAACAGCCTGATCGACATCTACGAGGAAACGACGCGCATGGCCGTCCCGCCGCGCCACCCGTATGCCGGCAAGCTCGTCTATACGGCCTTTTCCGGTTCGCACCAGGACGCGATCAACAAGGGGCTGGCCGCCTTCCGCAAGCGGAAGGGACCCTGGAGCGTGCCTTACCTGCCGATCGATCCGATCGACGTCGGGCGCAGCTACGAGCCGATCATCCGCATCAACAGCCAGTCGGGCAAGGGCGGCGTCGCCTATATCCTCGAACAGTTCTACGGGCTGCTGCTGCCCAAGCCGGTCCAACAAGCCTTCAGCCAGATCGTGACCGCGGTCTCGGACCGCCAGCAGCGCGAACTAAAGCCGGATGAAATCCACCAGCTCTTCCAGGACACGTATGTCAACCTGATGAAGCCTTTGATGCTGACCGGTTACAAGGAAGAGATGATCGACGACCAGCATGTCGCCTTCTCGGGGACGCTGCAGCACAACGGGAAAAGCGTATCGGTGTCCGGCACCGGCAACGGCCTGCTTGACGCCTTCTGCCAGGCCCTGCGCCAGTACCTGGGCAGCCCGCTGGAAATCACGGCCTACCACGAGCACGCCCTGGAGCGCGGTTCAACCTCCAAGGCGATCACGTACGTCCAGGTGCAAAACGGCGGCAACAAGCTCTACATCGGCGCCGGCGTCAGCTCGAGCATCAGCAAGTCCTCGCTGCGCGCCGTGGTCAGCGCCGTCAACCAGATGATGGTCAAACAGCCGGATCGTTCCTGAGCAAAACACCGTCGCGCATCCGGTAGATTTCATCTGCCTGGCGGGCGATGTCACGGTCGTGGGTCACCAGGATCACGGTGACCTGCTGCCGGCGCGCCAGGTCGGCCAGCAGGTCGACGACAACGGCGCCGGTGGCTTCGTCCAGGTTGCCGGTCGGCTCGTCGGCCAGGATCAGGCGCGACCCGGTCGCCAGGGCCCGGGCGATCGCGACCCGCTGGCGTTCGCCGCCGCTGAGCTGGTCCGGAAAGCGGCGATGCAAATCCTCAGCCAGGCCGACGCTGGCGATGTGCCGCGCGGCTTCGGCGCGGGCCGGGGCCGCCTTGAGGCCCTTGAGCTCAAGCGGATAAGCGACATTTTCCAGGGCTGTCAGGAGCGGGAACAGGTTGAAGGACTGGTAAATAACCGTCACCATATCCCGCCGGTAGCGGTTCAGATCCATCGCACGCGTCGCCACGTTGTCATAGCGGACTTCGCCGCCGGTCGGCAGCATCAGGCCGGCGATTAGGGAAAGCAGCGTCGACTTGCCCGATCCGGACTTGCCGATGATGGCGTAAAGGCCGCCGGCGGCAAAGGAAGCGGTCGCGTCTTTGAGCGCGGCCACAGACTGGCTGCGGGTCGTATACGTGTAGGCGACATGGTCGAGTTCCAAGAGCATGTTTCGTTTCTCCTTTGTCAAGACGGGTCGAGCAGCACATCCAGGACCGAGCGGTGACGCAGCACGCTGATCGACACGATGATCCCGCAGCCGTAACAGAGCGCGAACAGGCCGGCCAGGCCGGCCGTCTGCCCGTTGATCTGAAGCCAGACCAGAACCGGCACAATACCGGCGGCGAACAGGATGGCCTGCTCCAGGAAAAAGGCCGCAAACGCCTGGCTGTGGCCGCTGCCCAGGGAGCGCATCAGGGCATATTCGCGCACGCGGTGGCGCGACAGCAGCCAGGAGACGACGAACCCGATCACGGCTGTCAGGAACAGCACCACCGGGATGATCAGGTCCATCAGGCGCAGCTGGCGGGTCAGGGTCTGGATCGTTTCGGCCAGTTCCTTGTCGTCGATGACGACGGCGATGCGCCGGCCGCCCAGTTTGCCCGATTCCGTAAAGTCCATGTCTTCAAGGCGATCTTTAAACTGAGTCAGGTCGTCTGTCCCGTCCAGGGTCAGCACGGCGCTGTAGACCGACTCGGCCAGGTATTCGCCCGGCAGGATCTGCTTGACTGGCAACGCCAGATCACGGTCCGGCATGGCCTGGAAAACGCCGTCCGGGATGAATTCGTTTTCAAACAGCAGCAGCCAGGGCATGTAGATGGTCGGTGCACGGGCCTGGCGCGGATAGCTGCCGACGATGCGCACATCCCAGCCATCGATCAGGATCTGGGCTTCGCCCAGCACCATGAAAGCGGTCAGGCGGACCGTATCGCCAAGCACACAGCCTTGTGCGCGCATCAGGTCCTCCGGCAGAACGCAGATGCGTTGGGCCGCCTTGAAACTCTGGCGATCGTAACCGTGAAGGAACGTGACCGCCGGCGCTTGCTGCATCAAGGCGGGGGTCAGCATCAGGTCCTCGGTGAAGATCAGGTCAAAGTAGCCAAGCACTTCCTGGACAAACCAGTCGTAACCCCAGGCGTTGTTGTGCCGGGGGATATCCGGCCAGAGCGGCAGCGCAGGCGAAACCGGCGTACCGTCGGCCGAAGCGGTTTTACCTTCCATGCGGTAACGGAAACGCGTGCTGAGCACCCGATCCCGGATATCCGGCGTCGCGGCCAGCATCTGTTCGCGCTCGGCCTGAGCCTTCTCGGGCGTCAGCCCGGTGACGTTACCTGTCAGCATATTCCTTCGCCAGGTCGGTTCCGGGCGGTCCGGCTGACCATGAAAGACCGCATTGACATCGCCTGTCATGGAAAGGCCGAAATTGAAATTGCGCGTGCCCTGGTAAGGCGTAAACCAGGCTCTTACGGGGATCTGCTCGTGCACATTGGCCAGCTGGCCGGCCTGGGTCAGCTGAACCTGGCCAAGCAGGACCACCAAAGATGACAAGACGAGGCTAACCGCGGGGACGATCAGGCTGCGCGCCGGCCGCCGGGCAATCGCCAGCAAGGCCAACCGCAGCGACAGCGGCCTGAGCAACAGGGGCCGGGCAGCAGGCAGCGGACGCGTCCCCGTCCGTCGGCCGCTCCGGGGCAGGTCGTCGGCAAGTCCAGGCGCCAGGGCCTGACGATGGACCACCTGACGCGCGGCGGCGAAGGTCAGGACCAGCAGCAGGGCCAGCAGCAGGCATCCGGCCAGCCAGGCCTCCTGGCCTGCCGCAGGCAATTCGGCCGAAAAAGAGACTGGCGGCGCCAGTTTGCGGATGCTGAAGCGCAGGTCGGTTTCCGGCAGTTGCTGCAATGACTGCCAGACCTTTTGCGTCACCGGACCGGCAGCCAGCGCGCCGGCTGCCGAGCCCAGCACGGCTGCCAGCAAACCGGGCAGGACACAGCTCAGGGCCAGGCTGGCCCAGGTCCGAGCCTGGCCGCTGCCCAGGGCAAGCATGATCCGGGCGCTGTCTCGCTGCCGGCTGATCTGCAGGTGGACGAACAGCAGCAAGGTCAGAATTGCTGCGGCCAGGGTTCCTGCAGCCAGGCGCAGGGCCATGGCCTGCAAAGCGCGGATCGGCTTGACGGCGTCCGCATAGCCCTGGTCGTACACGGTCAAACTGCAGGTTTCAGGCAGCCGATCTGACGCGGCTGCGACAAATCGGTCAACCCGGCTGTTTTCGACCTGGAACCGGACCGACTGGCTAAGACGGGTCTTTTGTGCCGCCCAGTTTGCCTGCGGCAGATAGATCTGGTACTGCTGGCTTTCCACGTCCTTGAACGTGCCGACAATCCGGAAAGAGGCCTGGCGCAGAAAGCCGTTTTCGGCCGAGTCGGGCCAGTAGCTTGTATTCGACTGGTCGCCAACGCCGGCATGAAGGTTCAAAAAGACCTCATCGCCGCTCTGGACGTCCAGCAGATTCGCGAGCCGGTCACTGACCAGGCAGACATCGGCGTCTGCGTTATATTCGGAGTCCAGAAAAAAGCGGCCGCTGGTCAGATAGGTCTCACGTTCGTAAAAGGGGCGGGTGATCTCGATCGAACGGGTCATCGTCACGGGAAACGAGCCGTCCAGCACCTCGCAGGCCTGGGCCAGTTCCCGCCAAATCGGATCCACGTCCGCCTGGTCCGTGATATCCAGGACTGCCTTGAGCTGTTCCAGGCTGCCCCCGGGCGGCGTGACCGGCACATGGCCGAGGTTCGGGGCGATCGTCAGCTGCTTCATCGGGGTCTGTGTCGGAAAAAGATAGCCCATCGCGATGTAGCGATGCCCCTTTTGCCACAAAACTGGCAAAGGCTGTCCGTTCAGATCGGCAGGGGACAGGCCCACGTACGTGTTTGCCCGAACGCCAGGCCCGAAGGATACTTCCTGAACAAGGCCGATAATCGCTCCGGTATCCAGGATATGCCGAACCGTGAACTGCAAGATCGCCAGGTGCTCAAGAGCCGTTTCCTGCTGCGGGACCCGGATCGATTCGACCCAGGCGCTGGCGGAGCGCTCCTGATCGACCGCCAGGACCGTCGCGTGACCGGTTAGTTCGGCCACCCGATCACGGCCCGGTTCGTCCCGAACCAGACCATCGACCTGGACGACGGTCGTGAACGTCCGATCGGCTGCCGCCAGCATCGACCGGCTGCCGGCCAGCATGGCCAGGCCCTGTCCCAACAAGGCCGTCAGCAGGGTCAGCAGCAGCAAAAACAGCAGCGACTTGACGGGTGTCCTCATGATGTTGCGTACACTGTTGCGTAAAACCATAACGCCATTATAACGCGATCATTTTTTTCGGCAAGCGATCCATCCGGCGTGCTGCTTGTTATAATGGGATTGTTTCGGATATTCTTGCGATGCGGCTGTCCCGAACATTTGTTCTTGGAGGACAAGGCGATGACCGAACAGAAAAACGCAAAGATCCGGCTGGCCCGCTTTGGCGACGCGGCCGGCATCCAGGCGATCATGGCCTGGTTTATCGGGCATACGACCAGCAGCTGGCGCTACCGGGCGATGGACCTGGAAGAGACAGCCGCCTGGCTCCAGAAGCACCTGGACACGCCGGAGCACCAGGTCTGGGTGGCGGCCGTTCAGGATCGGATTGTCGGATACAGCTGCTTGTCCGATTTTCGCGCGCCGGAAGGCTATTGGCCCAGTGCGGAGAACTCGATCTACGTGTTGCCGGAATACGCGGGACAGGGCATTGGCAAACAGCTGATGCGGCGCATCCTGGATCAGGCCGCAAAAAGCAACTTGCAAACGATCGTCGCGGCGATCGACAGCGGCAATGAAGCGAGCATACGTTTTCACGAGCAGTTTGGATTTGTGGTCAGCGGCCGATTGCCGCGAGTCGGCTGGAAGCAGGATCGATGGCTGGATCTGGTTCTGATGACCTGTGACGTCAACAGGCTGCGCCAGAAGACCCCGGAAGAGGCCAAAAACGGCTGATTGCGTTTTGACCCCCTCCCAACTAGTCAAAATTATTATTTTGACTAGTTGGAAATATCACGGGAAAACAAGCCGGATTCTTCCCGCCAGGTCAGGCTGTGGGTGTGATCGTCGGGGTTATCACCGGTGTTGGCATCACGGTCGTGCCGGTCAGATCCTTGATGTCGCGGATGCCGATGATCCGGGACCACTCCGCCAGGTCGCGGATCGGGTTATACAGGTAAAACAGCATGATCACGACCAGGATGATGATCAAGTACAACAACAGCTGGCGCAGCAATCGCTGGCGTTTCTCCGACTTTCTGCGGCTGTTGATCTTGGATACGGTCGTATAGCCCTGCAGCCGGTACACGCGCTGCCGGCTGAGCCGGCGGATCGGGCGAATCCGCTTCGGCCGCTTCTTGTTCTGGTTGATCAGCTTCGTCACCTGGGCGGTGCTGTCCATACGCTCGCTGATGCCGACACGGCGGACCGGGGCCTTGGGCGTTGGCCGGCGGCGTGCGTCGGTCCAGGTCCTGACACGACCGGAAACGGCCTCGCCAAACGTGCGCAGCTGCTCACCCAGCGCGGCGAAACCCGCCCGGATCCTGCCGAAGATGCGTTTGGCCGTATCCCTGATCTGATCACTTACCATATCGTTCCTCGCTATCGAGCAATGTCAGGAGTGATTATAGCGTATAACACGCAATTTTTCACCTGCCAAAGCGTTTTCGCCCGATTTTGGGCGAACAAAAGTTTGACAAAGCCGCACATGCTTGTTACAATCATGTTAAAGTTGTTGCTTGATCAGCTGGAGGTGCCGATATGTCCAAATACCGTTTTACACGCGCCAATGTTGACGACACAGTCAACATTGTTTACGATTTTATTGTAAACTACATTCGCGAAAAAGGCTATCCGCCGGCTGTACGCGATATTTGCGCCGGTGTCGGCATCCGCTCGACATCGACGATTCACGGCCATCTCAAGCGCTTGCAGGAATCCGGTCGGATCAGCTATTCCAGCGGCAAACGGCGTGCGATCACGATCCCGGACCAGTACGAGAACAAACCGGTTTATCTGCCGGTTGTCGGGCAAGTCACCGCCGGCGTTCCCATCCTGGCCGAAGAGAACATCGAGCGCTCTCTTCCCTTTCCCGCTGATTTCTTTGCCGATGACGGCGACGTCTTCGCCCTGAAGGTGCACGGCGACTCGATGGTCGGCGCCGCGATCTTGAACAACGACTATGTCATCGTCCGGCGTCAAAGCACCGCCATGCAGGGCGACATCATCGTCGCCCTGGTTGGCGAAGAGGCGACCGTCAAGACCCTGGCCAATGTAGATGGAAAAATGGTGCTGATGCCGGAAAACCCGGCATACAGCCCCATTCCCTTTGACACGCCTGAATGTCAGGTACTAGGAAAAGTTTGCGGGGTATTCCGGGTAGCCCTTTAAGGGCTGTTCCTGGCGGTAGGCATCGTTAAAGATGTAATTCACGGCCTCCAACGGGCGAATCGCGATAATCGACCGCTTGTAAATCATAATCTGACCGTTCTCGTCTTCCAGAATGATGGCCTGATTGTCGAAACCGACGATCTGGCCTTTTTTCTCATGGCGATCGAAGATCTCGACCGTAACCGGAACCTTGTCCCGGCGGCAATGATTCAGGAATGGTTCCTGAATGCGCATATCCCTGCGTTCTGAATTTTGCATTTGATGTAACCTCCAACACGATGTTTCTGACCAGGCGTCTGCGTTCAGGCTAACCGCATCTGCCGGACAAATCAATGGGCTGGAGGCCATTACTAACCCTAAAACATCACATGAATAATTAAGAGACGATGAATTATTCGTGTATATTAACCATGATATGGCTTATTGCATCGCCTGTATCCATATTTTCGAGCCAAATCATGTTCTTCATTTTACGAAACCAGGTCAACTGGCGCTTGGCATAGCGGCGCGAAGCCTGCTGGATCCGTTCCACCGCTTCGGACAGCGGCTGGCTTCCGGTGATCGTCTCAGATAGCTCTTTGTATCCGATTGCCTGCAGGCAGGTACTGCCAGATGGCAGCGGACGGGCCAGTAAAGACCGGACCTCTTCGAGCAGACCCTGCCCGATCATGTCAAGGACACGCTGGTCGATACGGCGGTACAGCACAGGTCTGTCGTGGTTGAGGCAGAACGAGCGGAACGTGAATGCCGGTTCTGTTTCGTGCGAACGCGCCACGTGTTCGCTCATCGGGCGCCCGGTCAGGCGGCACACCTCCAGGGCGCGAATCAGGCGTTTTTTATCGCCCGGTGCGATCCGCGCAGCCGAGGCCGGATCCAGCTGCGCCAGTTCGTCCCAGAGGCCTGCCGCGCCGGTGCGCTCTGCCCGGTGTTCCAGTTCGGCGCGAAGCGCAGGGTCGGCTCCGGCCGGGGCAAACGTGATCCCCTCGATCAGGGCGCTCAGGTACTGCCCGGTTCCGCCGCACAGGATCGCCGTTTTGCCCCTGGCCTGGATCTGGCGGATCGCGGCCGAAGCCTCGCGCTGGTAGTCGACGACGCTGAACGGTTCGCCCGGCTCCCGGATATCCAGCAGGTGATGGACGACCCGGGCTCTTTCGGCCGGTGTCGCCTTAGCCGTGCCGATATCCATGCCGCGGTATACCTGCATCGAGTCCGCAGACACGATCTCGCCGCTTAGCCGTTCGGCCAGGCCGAGCGCGACGGCGCTCTTGCCGCTGGCCGTAGGCCCTGTGATCACGATAACCGGTTCCATCAGACAATGCGCCGGAAGCGTTTCTCGATTTCCCGTCGGGTCAGGCGCACAATCACGGGCCGGCCGTGCGGGCACTGGTAGGGGTCGTCGAGCTGGATCAGATCGGACAGCAGCTGCTGGATTTCATCGTCTGACAGCCTGTCATGCGCCTTGACGGCCGCCTTGCAGGACATCTGGTAAAAGAAGTCCTCGATATCGTCCTCCGCTTGCATGGTGTCCTGCCGCAGCGCGGCGAGCGCGACACGGAAGGCCGCTTCCGGCTCCAGTGCGCGGTCGCCGGTATCGGGCACGCTGCGGATGGCGACCGACGCGGGACCGAGCACGGTGCAGGCGAAGCCGAGTTCACTTAGCCGCTGTTCCGAATCCTGAATAGCTTGAAGCTCGCTGCGGCTAACCGCGACGACAGCGGGGACAAGCAAATCCTGGGTCAGGCGCTCGCCAGATTGCCGGTTGTGCCGGTGCCGGGCGATCAGCCTTTCAAAGAGAATCTTCTCGTGCGCGGCATGCTGGTCGACCAGAAGCACATCCTGCCCCAGCTCCAGCACCAGGTAGGTCTGGAACAAGGTGCCGGCCAGGCGGGCATCGGCCAGCGCCCCGATCGTCATCTTTTCCGACACGGCCGTTTCGGGCGGTTCGGCGGCCATTGGAGCCGCCGGCGTTTCCGCACGCGGCTGGTCGGCCAGACGAAGCGGCAGCTGACGCTGAACCAGGGGCGGAAGCGGTTCGGGCCTGGCAGGCTCAGGATGCGGAGTCTCCCCGCTCGCGCCGCTCCCCTCCTCTTCTTCCTCTTGCTCGTTTTGTGCCGCCGCTATCCCCGCGCCGCCCTGAAGGGCGGTACGGATCGCGTGGTAGACGAGGCGGAAGACTTCGCCGTCCTGCCAGAACCGGACTTCCATTTTCTGCGGGTGGACGTTGATATCCACCAATTGTGCCGGAATGCTGACAAAAAGCAGCGCGACCGCATGTTTGCCTTTCATGAAATGCGTCTTGCAGGCTTCGTCCAAAGCCGTGGTCATGGCCCGCGAGCGCACCAGGCGGCCATTGACATAAAAGCACTGCTGCCCTCGCGTGGCCCGCGCGATCTCCGGGCTGCCGACGTAGCCGCTCATGCTAAGCGGCCCTTGGGCGGCTTCGAGCGGCAGGCAGGCCTGGGCCGTCTGGCGTCCCCAGACAGCGTAGACGGCGCTCAGCAAGTCGTTGTTGCCCGGGGTGTGCAGCAGTTCCTGCTGGTTATGGTAGAGGCGGAATGACACGTCCGGCCGCGCCAGGGCGATTCGTTCGACTAATTCGGCCACATGACCGGCCTCGGTGCTGTCCTTGCGCAGGAACTTGAAGCGGGCCGGCACGTTGTAGAACAGGTCCCTGACCAGAATGCGCGTACCGTGCGGGCAGCCGGCCGGCTGCTGCTCGCGAAGTTCGCCGCCCTCGATCACAATCCGTGTCCCCTCTTCCTGCTCCGGCGGGCGTGTTTCCAGCGTGACCTTGGCAACCGCTGCGATGCTGGCCAGGGCTTCGCCGCGAAACCCCATTGTGGCGATCGCGTCGAGATCCTCGATCCGGCTGAGCTTGCTGGTTGCGTGACGGCCAAAGGCCAACCGGGCATCCTCAAAATCCATCCCCGAACCGTTGTCGGTCACGCTGATCTCCCGAATGCCGCCCTGGCTGATCGCGACCGTCACAACCGACGCGCCGGCATCGAGGGCATTTTCAACCAGCTCCTTGACCACCGACGAGGGACGCTCGACGACTTCTCCGGCCGCGATGGCGTTGGCGGTCTGCTGGTCCAGCAAATGGATACGGCTCATGTCTGGCTCCTTTTGCCCCTTCCGGCCCGCTGATGCAGATCATGAAGCAGGTTAAGCGCGTCCAGCGGCGTGAGCTGCTGAATATCCAGTTCGCTGAGCTGCTCGATGATCCCATCGGTGTTCTTGAGGGCCTGGCTGGCGCTGAACAAATCGATCTGCCCGTCCATCGGCCGGGCGTTGCGCCGAACCTTTAGTTTCTGGCGCGGCCCCATCTCCTGCTCAAGCTGAAGCAAGATCTCCTGGGCGCGCACGACGACGTCGCCCGGGACACCGGCCAGCCGGGCCACCTCGATGCCGTAACTGTCATCGCAGCTGCCGGCGCGGATCTGGTGCAGGAAATTGACCCGGCCGCCCTCTTCGTTGACCGCAACATGGCTGTTGAAAACGCCAGGCATCTTGAGCGCCAGGTCGGTCAGCTCGTGGTAGTGGGTGGCAAACAACGTCCGGCAGCCCAGGTTGTCGCGATCGGCGACATGCTCGATCACGGACCAGGCGATACTAAGTCCGTCGTACGTGCTGGTTCCCCGGCCGATCTCATCGAGGATCAGGAGGCTGCGCGGTGTCGCGTGCTGCAGGATCTGGGCCACTTCACTCATCTCGACCATGAATGTCGAGGCGCCGCCGGCCAGGTCGTCGCTGGCACCGATCCGGGTGAAAATACGGTCGACCAGCCCGATATGGGCTTCGGCGGCCGGTACGAAACTCCCGCATTGGGCCAGCAGCACGATCAAGGCCACCTGGCGCATGTAGGTCGACTTGCCGGCCATGTTGGGGCCGGTCAGGATCATCAGGCGGGCCGCGTTCATGTCCATAGCCAGGTCGTTGGGGACAAACTCGCCGGATGGCAGCACACGTTCGACAACCGGGTGGCGGCCCTGGCGGATGCGCAGCTGGTCGGACAGGTCGACTTCAGGCCGGCAGTAATTCTCCCGGTCGGCCAGTTCGGCCAGCGCCGCGAGAACATCCAGAGTCGCCAAAGCCTGGGCCGTTTGCTGCAATGCGCGGATGCGCTCGGCCGCCGCGTCCCGGAGCGTGCAGAAGACATCGTATTCGCGCGCGATCAGCTTTTGCTGGGCGCTCAGGATGGTGTCTTCCATTTCCTTGAGTTCAGGTGTGACATATCGTTCGGAGTTGGCCAGCGTCTGGCGGCGCTGGTAGTGTTCGGGCACCTGGGCCAGGTTGGCCTTGGTCACGTCGATCGTGTAGCCGAAAACCCGGTTGTAGCTGACCTTAAGGCTCTTGATCCCCGTTTTTTCCCGCTCGCCCTTCTCCAGGTCGAGAATCCACTGCTGGCCGTTGGTGGCCGCTTCGCGCAGGCGGTCGATCTGCTCGTCGAAGCCGGCACGGATCAGGCCGCCTTCCTTGATGCTGACCGGCGGGTCATCGACCAGCGCGCGCTCCAGCAACCCGGTAAGATCCGGCATGTCGTCGATCAGCCCCGCCAGTTCAGCGAGCCAGCCTTCATCGATGCCGTCGAGATGGCGGCGGACCGCCGGCAGCTTGCCGAGCGTTTGGCATAGGGCGGCCAGGTCCCGTCCGTTGGCCTGGCCCATGGCCAGCTTGCCGCCCAAACGCTCCAGATCGTGGATGCCATGCAGGCATTCGCGCAGCTCCTGGCGGCGCATGAACTGCTCTTTAAATGCGCTCACCGCATCCTGACGCTGCCGGATATCCGAGCCGTTGAGCAGCGGCTGCTCGATCCAGCGGCGCAGCAGCCGGCTGCCCAGGGATGTTACCGTGCGATCGATCGCCCACAGCAGGCTCCCCTTGCGGTTCTGGTCGCGAATCGTTTCCGTAATCTCCAAATTGCGCCGCGCGATCGGGTCCAGGTTCATGAACGCATCCAGCGTGTACGCCTGGACGGGCTTGATATGGCTGGGCTTGACACGCTGTGTTTCAGCCAGGTAAATCAGGATCGCCGCGGCGGCATGGCTCCAGAGCGGCTGCTGACCTTCGACCGGTTCAAGCCACTTCTCCACGGATTCAAGTGAAAAATTGTTATCAGGACGTGTTGTCAGCACGATGTTATATTTATCAGTCAACACGGTAAAAAGCGGGTCTTCCCTAAATATCGGCGCGACCAGGATTTCAGAAGGCGCGTAACGGACGACTTCATCCAGCAGCTTGGCCGCTGTCGCGCCCGTGATCAAGGCCGTCGCCTCAAAGGAACCGGTCGTCAAATCACAGGCAGCCAGCCCGTAGTAGCGGTTCAGCTTATAGACCGCGAGGATGTAGTTGTTGCGCCGCTCGTCGAGAATCGCCGGATCGGTGACGGTGCCCGGCGTGATCACCCGGATGACTTCGCGCCTGACGATCCCCTTGGCCTGAGCCGGATCCTCCACCTGGTCGCAGATGGCGATCTTGTAGCCGCGGTTGATCATGCGATGGATGTAACTGTCGACCGCGTGGTAGGGCACGCCGCACATCGGGGCCCGCTCTTCCAGGCCGCAGTCCCGGCCGGTCAAGGTCAGTTCCAGTTCGCGCGAGGCTGTGACGGCATCTTCGAAAAACAGCTCGTAAAAATCACCCAGGCGAAAAAACAGGATGCAGTCCGGCCATTGCCGCTTCAGCTCGAGGTATTGCTGCATCATGGGCGTGATCTTTTCCGTGTCGATCGTCTGGGTTGTCATGTTCATGGACGATACGCCTCCAGGACACCGAAAAGAGAAAAAGTCTTGGCATCGGTGACGCGCACCCGGGCCAGCCCGCCCTCCAGGCGACTGCCGTCGATCCGGCCGTCCGGCGAGCGTGCCTCGGCCGGAAGCAAGGCCGGATCGGCGACGGTGAAGTTGACCAACTGGTTCTGACCGGTCCGGCCGCTGAACACCTGGTCCTGTTTGGCCGACGCGCCCTCGACCAGGATCTCCACGGTCTGGCCAAGGCTTTGCCGGTTGTACGCCAGGCTGTGCGCGTCCTGCAGCGCGGTCAGGCGGTCGAATCGCTCATGCATCACGGCCGGATCGACCGGATTTGGCATCTCGGCAGCCGGCGTGCCGGTGCGCTTGGAATACAAGAACGTAAACGCGCTGGCAAAGCGGACTTGTCGCATGATGTCGAGCGTGTCGGCAAAATCCTCTTCCGTCTCACCGGGAAATCCGACGATAATGTCGGTCGAAAAGGCCAGGTTGGGGATCAGCTGGCGCGCGCGCGTGACGGTCGCCAGGTACTGCTCACGCGTGTACTGCCGGTTCATTTGCCCAAGCACGCGGTTGCTGCCGCTTTGCAGCGGCAAGTGCAAGTGCGGCTCGATCACCGGGTTGGCGGCCATAACCTTAAGGAGCTTTTCCGAGATGTCTTTGGGATGTGATGTCATGAAGCGGATCCGATAGAAATTCTCACGCGCGGCCGCCTCGAGCAGGTCGGAAAAATCGCGGATGTCTCCGCCTGTTTCCTCAAAATCCTGGCCGTAGGAATTGACGTTCTGGCCGAGCAGCATCACCTCACGGTAGCCGGAAAGAGCCAGTTCGCGCAGTTCTCGCAGGATGTCGCCGGGTTGCCGGCTTCGTTCCCGCCCCCGCGTGTAAGGCACGATGCAGTAGGTGCAGAAATTGTTGCAGCCGTACATAATCGAGCACAAAGCCCTGAAACGGCGCGCCCTGTGGATCGGCAAGCCCTCGACAAGGGTGTCCTCGTCACCGACCAGGTACTGCTTTTTTTCATCTGAGAGGCGGTGGTAGAGCAGCTCCGGCAATCGATAGATGTCCTGCGGGCCGAAAACAAGGTCGACAAACGAAAAACTGCGGCTGATGCGCGCGACATGCTCGGGCTGCTTCATCATGCAGCCGCAGACAGCGATCACCAGGTCCGGTTTTTCCTGGCGCAGGTTCTTGAGCCGGCCCAGGTTGCCGAACAAGCGGTCATCGGCATGCTCGCGCACGCTGCAGGTGTTCAGGATGATCAGGTCGGCTTCGCGCAAACCCGCCGCCTCGAGATAGCCCATTTCGCCCAACAGGCCCGCGAGCTTTTCGCCGTCGTTCTCGTTAAGCTGACAGCCATAAGTATGGATCCAGTAGCGGCGGCTGAAACCGGTTTCGCTGCGGTAGGCCTCCATGCACTGGCCGATCTGCCCGATGTAGCGCTGCTGGCGTTCCAGCTCCGCCTGTTCGATGATGGTCAATCGTTTCACCTCGTCCGGTCGTTTTGCAATCCCGCCGGTCGGAACCGGCGGGATCGTTTCTTATCATATCATATATCGGATGTTAAGGTCAGGCCGGTTTGCTCTTGAACAAGCGGGCCAGCCATGCGAGCAGCCCCCGCTTGCGTCGCACATCTGCCTCCAGGCGGTCGTACCGGTCGGCCAGGGCATCAAGTTCGGTTTTATTCGGCGGTCTGGGACCGTAAAACAGCGCGTTCAGGCCGTCCTCGACCGCCTGTGACGCATCGGGCTCCTGGCGGCGGAGGAATGCGGCCGGCGATTCGTCCGGCCGGATGACCAGGCCCAGCTCGCGCAGCAGCAATCGGAGTTCGCGCCAATAAAAGCGGCCGCGGCGTATCGGATCCGGGACCTGCCGGGCCAATCGCGCGGCATCGTGCCAGCGGCGGTTGTTCAGCCAGGCCCTGATCAGCAGCCACCCCGCCAGGATGGGCAGCACGAGCAGGAACCACAGCGCGGCGAACGGCTGTTCCGATGGGTCAGGGCCATCCGGATCCTTGTCATTCGGACCGGGTGTCAGGCTGCCCGTCGGCGCAGCCGTCGGCGTCGGGGTCGGTGTCGCGGTGACAGCCGGGGTTATCGGTCCGGTGACGGCCGGGGTGACGACCGGTGTCGGGTCAGGCTGTGTCGCGGCCGTTCCGGGGGTCGCGTCGACGCTGATCCAGCCGATTCCGGCCAGGTAGACTTCCGTCCATGCGTGGGCCTGCTCCCCGGTCAAAATCCGGTCGGCGCCATCTTCGGCCGGCGGCACATAGTACCCTTCGACATAGCGCGCCGGAATGCCGGAAAGGCGGCTCAGCATGGTCATGGCCGTCGCGAAGTAGACGCAGTAGCCCTCCCCTGTCTGCAAAAACCAGGTGACAAAATCAACATCGCGAGGCGGGACGGCCACGTCGAGCGCGTAGCGGTTTTGAGCCATCAGATCATGGCGCAGCATCAGGACACGCGCGTAGGGGTCTTCAATACCGGCGGTAAGCTGCTGTGCATAGTCGTATGGCAAGCCGCCTGGACGGTATTCCTGCAGATCGGGCAGCTGCAGATAGCGGCCGGCGATATCCGGCGGCACGACCCGCTCCTGAGGCTGCAGCGATTCCTGGATCTGGCGGACCATGACGGCAAATCCGGGCTGCTCGGTACGCAGGACACGCCCGGTCAGCAGCACCTGCTGTTCCGGCTGGATCCAGTGCTTGCTGAACATCTGTCCGGAAGGCCTGAAGTAGGCGATAAACGGATCGGGTTGGGCCAGGGACAGCTGCAGCGGCTTGCCGGCGATGAATAATGTGCGGGTCGGCAAGCGCAGCGGCGACCAGCTGACATTCATGGTCCGGTTGAACTGGGCGGCGGTCAGGCCGGCCGAATAGACATCCGGACGCTCCAGGTCGAAAACCTCGGTCTGCTCGGAGCGCCATAGCGGACTGTCATAGCGGTAGTAGCTTCGGTCCGGGTCCTGGATCCAGTTGCGGCCATCGTAGATCTGGCTGACAGAGCCGCGCAGCAGCATGGCCTCTTCACTGCCGCCGACGCGCAGCATCGGCAGGTCCGAGAGGCTGGCCGGTCCGCCCAGGCGATCGACCAGCGGGTAATAGCCGGCTTGCTGCAGTGAGAAAGACGGCAGTTCGCGCTGTTGGTTCGGAATGGCGCTGATCCGCCCGGCAAGGTCGTCCATGAACCCTTCGAAGGCACGCGAATGGAAAAAGGATGTGGGGATCCAAAGGGTCAGGAGCAGCGCCAGGATAAGGGCAAAAGCGGCAAACGGAACCGACTGGAGCATCAATCGCGCCGACAGCACCTGGCGGGTCGGCCGCAGCATGCGGTACGTTTTCTTCTGCCGCCTGGCCAACGCCGCGACCAGCGCCACGGCGGCCGGCAAGGCCCAGCCCAGGATAAATGTCTTGTCCAGGCCGGTGCCCAGCAGGAAGGCCGCGATCAGGGCCAGGGCGGCCAGGCCGGGCATGTTGAAGCGGACCAGGCCAAGATAGACCAGCGCGGCGATCAGGAGGCAAAACACTCCGGCCAGCCAGGTCTTCTCGCCTTGGGTCAGCTGCTGGTAGCCGAGCAGAAAGTCAACCGATCGAAAAGCGCGCCTGGACCAGGGCTCCAGCAGCTCCTGCAAGCCATCTTCCGGCAGCCAGCGGCTTCGGCTCAGCCAGAGCAGCAAGGCCGTCAGCAAGGCGGTTCCGCCCGTGGCCAGCAGCTGGTATCGGCTCCAGGTCAGCAAGGCCAGCAGGATCAGCGTCGCCAGGATCAGCCCCAGCTGGCTGGGCGGTGCTGCCGGCAGTCCGTTCAGTTTCAAGACCAGCTGGGACAAGCCGGCCGCGTAAAGCCAGCCGAAAGCGATCTTCACCGCCGCAGCGGCCAGGCGGGCGCGCAGGCTTAAAGGCTGGGCGGCCGTCACGGGCGCATCTCCTGTTCTGCCGGTCGGTTCTTTTCCGCGGCCCGGAACGTTGAAAACTCCGAGCGGCAGATGCGGACACCGGCTTGTTCCAGCGCCCGGACCATCGGGTTGGGCGAACGCGGCACAAGCACCGATCCCTGCAGCAGGATCAGCCAGACCGTGACGCCGCCCATAGCCAACTGGGTCAGCTGGCGGCTGACCGCGTCATCCAATCGGTTGGTTGCCAGGATGAACACCTGGCAATCCGAGGCGCGCTCCCATTCCGCCGCAACCATGTGCGCCATGTTCCATGCGCCGGTTTCGCTGAGCGATGACAGCAGCAGCTGGCACTCCAGCTGTTGGTCCAACGACCCGGCCCGGGCTTCCCGTCTGCCCTCCTGAGGCCAGAAGACCAGCCGGACGGCGCTGGCCGACCGCAAGATGACCTCAATCAGCCAGGCCAGACTGTCGGCGAAATAGTCGTTGTATTCATCCCAGGGCAGCTTGTCGGCCTGACCCCGGTCCAGGTCGCACAGCACCAGCACATCCTGCTGGAGCGGATTTTCAAATTCGCGGATCATCAGCTCGTCGAGGCGGGCCGAAAGCTTCCAGTGGGCCCGCTTGAGTGCGTCGCCGGGCTGCTGCTGGCGAATGTTGGCGATCGCATCCAGTTCACTGCCCGGTTTCCAGGCTTTTTGAAGCTGATTCTCCTGGAGCAGGCTGGAAAGGTCCTGAAGCGGATCAAACGCGTACGGGCGCGGCAGAACCGTCAGCACCTGCTGCAGCCGTTCCGGCTGGCAGCGATAAAAAGGCAGGCGGACCAGGCCAAACACGTCGCGGCATCTCAGGCGAAGCAAGCCGACGCGGAAAATCCCGCGGTGAACCCCGCTAAGCGGAAGCGCCACGGTCGTTTCGCCGCGGTGCGCCAGGGCTGTCAGCCGCCGCTCGCGCACGACCTGGCCGTCCTGGCCCGGTTTGGCGATTGTGGCTTCGGCCAGGCCGATAATCTGGCGGCTGGCGAGGGTCAGCCGGATAACCAGGCTGGTCTGGTCGCCGCGCCGAATCAAAGTCTGTCGGAGGCTTTCTTCGATCTTAAGCCGGGTGCGCAGCCATAGCAGCGCGCCGACCGAAAGGAGCGGCAGCAGCAAGAGGAGCATCAGGATCAGCTGAAGCTGCCCCAGCCCGCTGTAGGCCAAAAAACCCCAGGTTATCAGGATCAAAATCAGCCAGCCGATTCCCCGGGCCGTGATCATGCTTCCGGAACGGGCACCTGGCGCAGCAGTCCGGCCAGGATATCCGGGATCGAGACCTGGTGCAGCTTGGCTTCAGGCTTGAGCAGCAGACGGTGCCCCAGGACAGGCAGCAGCATCTGCTGCACATCCTCTGGCAGGACATAATCGCGGTTCTGCAGCAGGGCGCGGGCACGGGCGGCGATCAAGAGCATCAGGGCGCCGCGCGGGCTGGTGCCCAGCAGCAGATCCTTGTGCTCACGGGTCGCGCGCGCCAGCAAGGCGACATAGCGTCGGATTGCCTCGGCGCAGAAGAGACGCTGCGCCGTATCTTGGAGTGCGAACAACTCATCGACTGAGACGACAGAGCTCAGGTCAGCCAGGGGTGAACGCGCCGAGAAACGCAGGTAGATGGCCATTTCCTCTTCAAGTGACGGATAACCCAGCGACACCCGCAGCATAAAGCGGTCCAGCTGGGCTTCAGGAAGCGGATAGGTTCCGACCTGTTCGATCGGATTCTGGGTCGCCAGAACCATGAAAGGCCGGGGCAGCGGATACGTCACGCCGTCGACGGTCACCTGGTTCTCCTGCATGGCCTCCAGCAGGCTGGACTGCGTCTTGGGCGAGGTGCGGTTGATCTCGTCGGCCAGGAGCAGCTGGCTCATGATCGCGCCGGGATGGAATGCGAATTCGGCCGTCTTCTGGTTGTAGAGATTAAACCCCGTCACATCGGACGGCATGACATCGGGCGTGAATTGAATGCGCCGGAACGTCAGTCCGAGCGAACGGGCCAGGGCCGACACCAGCGTCGTTTTGCCGATGCCGGGGATGTCTTCGAGCAGAATGTGGCCCTTGCTGATCAAGGCGATCAGGATCAAGTCGATGGCGTCCCGCTTACCGACGATGACTTCGCCGACATTGCGCCGGATGCGTTCCAATAATTCCTGGGCGTGTGCTAACTCCATCTGTGCCGGTCTCCTCGTCTCCGCCTAGACCTGTTCGGCGATGTTCAGAACCAGGTTGCGGGTGGCCGGCCAACCCAGGCAAGCGTCTGTGATCGATTTGCCGAACACATGCTCGCCGACAGATTGGCTTCCCTCTTCAAGATAGCTTTCAACCATCAGGCCCTTGACCAGCTTGCGGATGTCGGTGGACAACCGCCGGCTGTGCAGGACTTCCATGGCGATGCGCGGCTGTTCGGCATACTGCTTGTTGGAATTGGCATGATTGGTGTCGATCAGGCAGGCCGGATTGACCAGCTCGCGCGCCAGGTACATCTGGGACAGCCGCATCAGGTCCTCATAATGGTAGTTGGCCTGGCTTAGGCCGTGCCGGTTGACTTCGCCGCGTAAAACCGCGTGGGCTAACGGGTTGCCTTCGGTCTGGACCGCGTGCCCCTGGTAGGCAAACACGTGCCCGCGCTGCGCGGCGTAGATGGCATTGAGCATGACGTTGAGGTCGCCGCTGGTCGGATTTTTCATGCCGACCGGCTGCGTGACGGCGCTCGCCGTCAGCCGGTGATGCTGGTTTTCCACAGAACGCGCGCCGACAGCCACGTAACTCAACATATCGTCCAGATAGGTGTGGTTTTCCGGGTAAAGCATCTCATCGGCCGCAGTCAGGCCGGACACCGACAGCGAACGGATATGCATCTTACGCAAGGCAATCAAGCCGCCGGCCATATCCGGCGCCTTCTCCGGATCAGGCTGGTGCAAGATGCCCTTGTAGCCTTCACCCGTGGTGCGCGGTTTGTTGGTGTAGATACGCGGAACCAGGACAAGCCGGTCCGCTACCATTTCCTGCAGACGGCCTAAGCGTTCCGTGTAGGCGCAGACCGCGTCTTCCTGGTCTGCGGAACACGGCCCGATCACCAGGAGAAAACGGTCCGACATTCCGGTCAGGATCTGGCGGATTGCCTCGTCCCGGCGCGCTTTCAGTTCCGCTAATTCCCGGGATAACGGGTAGCGGTCGAGGATTTCTGCGGTTGTCGGGATCTTACCCAGAATGGTCACATTCATCTTATTCACTCCAGACCGTACAGAAGCTTATTATACCATATTCCAAGACTGCTGAAACGGCGTTTGCCTAGCGGCGGAACCTCAGGCGCGGCCGCCGGCGCTGGCGTGCGATGCGGACGACGCCGAGGTCGCGCAAACCGGATGCCTGAACCAGGTTGGCCACCGACTGGGGCCGGCTCAAGGCGACCAGGACCCAGACGCTCTTGTTCTCAGGCGGGTCTTGAAACGACAAGATCAGGACAGCCGAACGGCGGACCATGCTGTCTCGGTGGCGGATTTTTTCCCTCAGCGCGGAAAAAATCCTCTTTTCCACGAGCAGCAGGCGGCACAGCTGCTGGTCGTTGATGTGGCGGACATTCTCTGGTGACATGACCATGACCTTGAGCAAGCTGGATCGCGCCAGCGACCATTGCTCCTGCTCGGTTTCCAGGATGACCTGGTCGCCGGTGTAATATAAAGTCGCCGGCGTGTCGATCGGCAGCGGCAGCCCGTTCAGGTGCCGGATGCTGATCGCCCAGCGGGCTTCCAGTTCAAGTCGCCGCCGGGCCATGTGCCGCCGGCTTATCCAATCCTGCCGGATCAGCACGGCCAGCCAGGCCAGCGATGCCAGCACCAGGCTGCTGCCGATCAGGGGCGGCAGGATCTCGGTCAGCACCAGAATGGTCAGGCAGATGGCCGCAGCGGCCAGTAATGCTTTCATTTTCTCCCCTTCCCGTCAGGTCCTGCAGCTTCTAGCGGGCATAGAGCCCGTAGAGCACCGCCATGACCCAGCGCCTGGGCAGCACGCGGCTGAGCAAAGCGGCCAGCTTGTAGAACAGGCCGGGCGTATAGACCAGCGGCGGCCGGCGCCGGTTGGCCTGCCGGATGATTTTTGCGGCCAGCCGGTCAGCCGGCAAGCCATTCTGTTCGTCTGCGGCCATACGCGCGATCGAGCGGCGGCAACGTTCGGCATAGGGCAGGCTCTCATCGGCGTCACAGAGCACGCGGGCTTCGGTGAATCCGGTTCGGGTGTCACCGGGCTGAACCAGCATGCAGCGGATTCCGTACGGGCGGACTTCGTTGGCCAGCGCCATGGTCAGGGCTGCCAAAGCTGCCTTGCTGGCCGAATAACAGGCCTGAAACGGAATGGGCAGGAAACCGGCGACAGAGCCAAGCTGGATGATCAGGCCGGATCCCCGGGCGCGCATGCTGGCCAGAACCGGCCCCAGCAAATGGCAGGCGCCCAGGAAATTCGTCCCCATCTGTCCCGCGGCGTCGGTTGGCGTCATCGCTTCAACAGAACCGGCCAGTCCGTATCCGGCGGCCTGAACCAGGATATCGATGCGCCCTTCGCGCGCGGCGATCCGGGTTACCGCCTGCCTGGCGGCTTCGGCATCGGTCACGTCGAGCGGCATCGTAAACCAGCTGCCTGCCGCAGCTTCGGACGGTTCAGCGACGCTGTCCGGCAGCCGACGTGCCAGCGCGTAGACGCGATCGCCCCCGGCCGCGAACTGACGCGCCATTTCCAGCCCGATACCAGAACTGGCACCGGTGATCACGACAACACGGTTCATAAGCTGGCCCCCTCCCGATCCGCCCGGACCAGCTGATACGCTTTCAGCTGGTGCCGTCGTTCGCGTGCGTCAGGCAAACAGGCGAGCAAGAGCTGCCAGAAGGCCCGGCTGTGGTTCATGTGACGCAGATGGCACATTTCATGCAAAATGACATAGGTCTGCAGCGTTTCCGGAAGGGCCGCGCACCGTGTATTGAGGGTGATGGTCCCTTTTTGGCTGCAGCTGCCCCAGCGGCTGACCATATCCCGAAGCCGGATGCCGCGGGGCAAAGGCAAGGCGTGCTGTGCGGCCAGGGCCTTGATCCACGCCGGCAAAAGGTCGGCAAAACGGCGAACGTGCTCCGGACTGACCGGTTCCAGGCGAACTCGCGCATGGTTCTCCGCCCTTTTACGCTCGATCCAGCCGCTGTTGGCGCGCACAAAAAGGTCGATGCGGTCGCGCGGCATCGCCAGCGGGCTGCGGACTTCGACGGAGTTGTCAGTTCGTACCACCACGGCCAGGGATTTTCGATGGCTGCGAACCAGCCGGTAAGCGGGTACGGTTTCAGTTTTCCGGGCCATATCCAGACTCCAGGCAGCGTCGGGCCCGTTCGGCGTTCTTGCCGCCTAACGCCAGCTGCTCCGCTAAAAACGCGGGGTGCTCGCGCAAAAACAGGCGCATATACGCTTGTGGATCGGCGGTGAACCTGAGGATCTGATCCAATTGCGCGGCATCGATCAGGCCCGCCGCGCGCGCCTGATGAAACAGCTCCTGGTCGATCGTCATCAGGCTGACCAGGCGGGTTCCTTCCGCCTCCAGCACCTGGCGTCCGTTCTGATTGCGGTCGACAACCGCCAACGTCATCGGCATCCGGGCGCCGATCCGGCGCAAGGCCGGCAGCCAGGCACGGGTGTAGCTGGACGCCTCGGTCACCAGGTCGGCGACATGGCAGGCAACCGAACCGGCCAGCGCGCTGTCCTCAAGCTTTTCGGCATTTTGACCGTCAGACGGGCTGAACACGGCCGTCTGGTCTTTGAACAGGTAGACATGCGGCTTGCCCAAAAGGTGGGCGGCGCACACGGAAAAGAAATAGTCGCGCCGTTCGCCGCCGGAGATCAGGGTGCCGGGCGCCGTCGCCAGGCGGGCGGCGATCTGGTCCATCAGCTGGCGGTAGATCGGATTTTGCTCATACTGGCGCAGCACCGCCGCGTGCATGGCCGCCGGCAGGTCCAGAGGGCTTGCTGCCAGCTCGTCGATCCGGCGCAGCAGAGCGTTGGCGTCGTCTTCGCTCCCGAAGAGAAAATGCGTGTTGATGTAATACGGCCCCAACGTACCGGATGTATACCAGAACGGCTCGTCTGCCGGCGCTGCGCGCAGGGCCCGTGTGGCAAACAGCCAATGAATCAGCATGTCGCGGTCGATCGGCTTCATGGCTCCTCCTGACTGGACCGTTTCCGGTCCGGCTGGTTTGCTTTAGTGTAACACAAAGGGCAGGTCCCGGGAAAAGGCAATCTGTTCAATACCCCCACAGCCGGAGGGTGCCCCGGTATTCGGCCAGATCTGTGACGCCGTCCGCCTGTGCCAAGGCGGTCATCTCTTCGAGGATGTCCGTGCATGCGGTCGGCCTGATCAGGCTGGCCGTTCCGATCTCGATGGCCGAAGCGCCGGCGATCAGAAACTCGATGGCATCCTGGCCGTTCATGATCCCGCCGACACCGATCAGGGGCAGATCGACCATCTGGCTGACCTCGGCGACCATGCGCAGGGCGACCGGCTTGATCGCCGGACCGGACAGGCCGCCGGTGTTGTTGCCCAGGATCGGTCGTCGCGTCCGGTAATCGATCGCCAGGCCCAAGAGCGTGTTGATCAGCACGATCGCGTCCGCACCGCCCCGCTGGGCAGCCAGCGCCATGTCGCCGATGCTGGTCACATTCGGGGTCAGTTTGGCCCAGACCGGTTTTCGGGTCTCCTGCTTGACCTGGCGGATCAACGACTCGATCTGGCGGGCGTCACTGCCGATCAGCATGCAGCCCTCCCGGACATTGGGGCAGGACAAGTTGAGTTCGATCGCGTCGACAGGCGTCTGGTCAAGCCGGCGGCACATCTCGCAATACTCGTCGGTGCTGTGCCCGGCGACATTGACGATGACCGCACAGCCCTGCTGGCGCATGAAAGGAAGCTCGTCGCGCAAAAAGACATCCAGCCCCGGATTTTGCAGGCCGACGCTGTTGAGCATGCCGCAGCTCGTCTCGGCAACCCGGGGCGGCGGATTGCCCGCGCGCGGGCGCAAGGTCAAGCCCTTGCTGCAGATGCCGCCCAGGCGCGACAGGTCTTGGTATTGGGCCATTTCACGGCCGAACCCGAAGGTGCCGGATGCGGCCAGCACCGGGTTTTTCAAACTGAGGGATCCGACTTGGACCGCGGTTGTCACCATACCACCACCTCCGCGTCAAAGACCGGGCCGTCGACACAGCAGCGCTGGTAGCCGGTCGCCCCGTCCGCCTCCCTGACCTGGCAGGCGCAAACCAGACACACGCCGATCCCGCAAGCCATCCGCTCTTCCAGGGAAACCTGGCAGGGCAGCTGGTAGTCCCGGGCGAGCGCGGCGACAGCTTGCATCATCGGCCGCGGGCCGCAGGTTAAAACAGCCGTTTGGGGAACCGGCGGCAACTGGCAAAGCAGCTGCTTGAGGGCATCGGCCGCATGGCCGGCGACATCCAGGTCGCCCGCATCGGCGGCAAAAAGCGTCTGGCAGCCGAGCCCGGCATATTCGTCGCGCAGGATACTCTCGTCTTTTGAACGGTAGCCGCATACCGCCAGCGCGTCGATGCCGCGTTCCCGGCAGACTTGCTGGACGAAAAAGAGCGGAAAAACGCCGCTGCCCCCGCCGACCGTAATCACGCGCTGCAATCCTTCCAGCCGGAAGCCGTGTCCCAGCGGACCGAGCACGGAAAGCTGGTCGCCAGGCCTTTTTTGCGCCAGTTCCCGCGTCCCGTCCCCGACCACGCGGATACCCAGTTCGACCAGGCCTTCATGGCGCAAAACGGCCATGATCCCGATCGGACGGCGCAGAAAATGGTCGCAGGACAGGTTGACAAACTGGCCGGGAGCGGCTGTGGCGGCGATGAGCGGCGCTTCAAGGGTCAGGACGGTTGTCTGGCTGTTGAGACGGCGCGACGAGCGGACGGTCACCAGGTGTTCGATCGGATGGTCACATGTCATGGCGCACTCCTATTTTTTCAGCATGGCGTTGTGCAGGGGCATCTCGTGCAGCGGCAGGTGGTTGCCGCGTGTCTTAGCAACACGATCGGCGAAATCGGAGATCTCAAAAGGCCGCAGGTCTTCCGGCTTCAGGTTCTGCACCAGACAGTCGTTGACCGCAACCAGCGTGTCGAGCGACGTGATCGCAGCGATGCCTTGCTCGATCGCGCGGCGGCGCAGCTGAAACCCGTTGAAGCCGTTCAAAAGGGACGAATGGGCTTCCGTGTTGATCAAAAGGCTGATTTTCCCGGACCCGATCAGATCGAGCACGTGCGGTTCCCCTTCCTCGACCTTGCGCACCCCGTTGCAGGGAATGCCGTGCTTGATCAGGTAATTGGCCGTGCCGCCGGTCGCGTAGAGACCGAATCCCAGGCTGTGCAGGCGGTGGGCCAGCGGAACCAGGTCCGGCTTGTCGGAGTCCTGGACGGACATCAGGATCTGACCTCCCCGGGCGGGAAAGCGAAAGCCCGAGGCCAGAATGGCCTTGTACATGGCTTCGCTGTAACGGTCCGAAAGACCCAGCACCTCGCCCGTGCTTTTCATTTCCGGTCCGAGCCGCGTGTCAACGCCCTGCAGTTTCTCGAAGGAGAACACGGGCGCCTTGATCGCGTAAACGGCCGGGTAGCGCGCGTAAAGGCCGCAGCCGTAAGGGAAATCCGCAAGGGTGGCGCCCAGCATGATGCGGGTCGCGACGGAGACGACCGGAATACCGGTCACTTTGCTGATGTAAGGCACCGTCCGCGAGGAGCGCGGATTGACCTCGATCACGTAGACGTCGTCGTTATAGAGGATGAACTGGATGTTGATCAGGCCGATCACCTGCAGCGCCATGGCCAGTTTACGCGTGTGGTCGACAATGATGTCGCGGATACGATCCGGGATGTAGGCCGGGAAGATCGAGATAGAATCCCCTGAGTGGACCCCGGCCCGCTCCAGATGTTCCATGATCCCCGGAATCAGGATATCCTGCCCGTCGCAGATGGCATCCACTTCCAGTTCGACGCCTTTCAGGTACTTGTCGACCAGAATCGGGTGCTCCTGCTCGACGCGGTTGATGATCTCCATGTACTCGGCCATTTCCTCATCGCTATAGACGATCGCCATGCCCTGCCCGCCCAGGACATACGAAGGCCTGACCAGGACCGGGTAACCGAGCGCACCGGCGGCGTGAATCGCCTCCTCGGCGGTGCGCACGGTGGTGCCCTCGGGACGCAGGATGTTGCACGCGGCGACGATGGCGTCGAAGCGCTTGCGGTCTTCGGCGGCGTCGACATGGTCGGCGGACGTGCCCAGGATCGGCAATCCTGTCTCGGAAATCGCCTGGATCAGCTTGATCGCCGTCTGTCCGCCGAACTGGCAGATGGCACCGTCCGGTTTTTCCAGCTCGATGATCGCACGCACGTCGTCGGCCGTCAGCGGTTCGAAATAGAGCCGGTCCGAGGTGTCAAAATCGGTCGACACCGTCTCCGGGTTGTTGTTGACGATGATCGCCTCGTAGCCCATCTCGCGCAGGGCCCAGGCGGAGTGGACCGAGCAGTAGTCGAACTCGATCCCCTGCCCGATCCGGATCGGTCCGGAGCCGAGCACGAGGACCTTCTTGCGGCTTGTCGGAATTGCCTCGTTGACCTGGTCGAAGGAGGCGTAAAAATACGGGGTCACAGCAGCATATTCGCCGGCACAGGTATCGACCATCTTGTACGTGTGCAGCAAGCCCAGCTTCTTGCGCTGCCGGGTAATCGCCTCACGCTGCAGGCCTGTCAGGCGGGCGATCCAGGTATCGGTGAACCCCTGGCGGACCGCTTGCTCCAGCAGACGGTCGCTCAGCACCGTCTGGCGGGCCAGGGCATCCTCGGTATCGACCAGCCGTTTGATTTTGCCGAGGAAAAACTTGTCGATCAGGGTGATGCGGTAGATGGCTTCCATCTCGAAGCCGCGACGCAGGGCTTCGGCCAGGGCGAACAGGCGCATGTCGTCAGCCTGGCGGATCCGGGGCCAGATCTCCGTGTCCGGCAATCGCTGCAGTTCGGGAACTTTTAGTCCCAGGTAACCCAGTTCCAGCGAACGGATCGCCTTCATCAGGGACGCCTCGAAGGTCGGTGCGATCGCCATCACCTCGCCGGTCGCCTTCATCTGGGTTCCCAGCGTCCGCTTGGCCTTCACGAACTTGTCGAAGGGCCATTTGGGTATCTTGGTCACGACATAGTCAAGCGCAGGTTCGAAGCAGGCGCTGGTCGTCCCGGTCACTTCGTTGGCGATCTCATCCAGGTTGTAACCGACGGCGATGCGGGTCGCCACCTTGGCGATCGGGTATCCGGTCGCCTTGGAGGCCAGCGCGGATGAGCGCGACAGGCGCGGATTGACCTCGATGACCGCATAGTCGGCATCGGTCGGGTGCTGGGCAAACTGAACGTTGCATCCGCCGACGATGCCCAGTTCGGCAACGATCTTCAACGCGGCCGTCCGCATCTTCTGGTATTCGACATCGGTCAGGGTCTGGGCCGGCGCGACGACGATCGAATCGCCGGTGTGCACGCCGACCGGATCAAGGTTTTCCATCGAGCAGATCGTGATCGCATTGCCGCGCGCATCGCGGACCGCTTCGAACTCGATTTCCTTCCAGCCGGCGATGCTCCGTTCGATCAGGACCTGGTGCACGCGGCTGGCCGCCAGGCCGTTGGGTACGATCGATCGAAGCTCGTCCGCGTCTGCCGCGATTCCGCCGCCGGTGCCGCCCAGTGTGAATGCCGGCCGCACGATGACCGGGTACCCGATTTCATCCGCAAGGGTCAAACTTTCAGCCAGGCTCTTCGCGATGCCTGAAGGCACGCAGGGCTCCTTTATCCGTTGCATGGCGGCCCGGAACGCTTCGCGGTCCTCACCCATCCGGATGCCGGATGCCGGGGTGCCCAGCATCCGGATATTGTGTTCGGCCAGAAACCCCTTTTCTTCCAGTTCCATGGCAAAATTGAGGCCTGTCTGGCCGCCTAAAGTCGCCAGAAGGCCTTCGATTTTCTCACTGATCAGGATCTTTTCGATCACATCGATCTGGAGCGGCTCAATGTAGATCCTGTCGGCCATGTTGGCGTCGGTCATGATGGTCGCCGGGTTGGAATTGACCAGAACGACCGTGTAGCCTTCCTGTTTCAAGGCCCGGCAGGCCTGGGTTCCAGCGTAATCGAACTCGGCGGCCTGGCCGATCACGATCGGGCCTGACCCGATCACCATGATGCGCGATAGTTCGGAGATTCGTGGCATATAACACCTCTATTGCATATTTATACGCTATTTTACATAATTATACGTCTTTATGCAACAGGATCCTCTTGTTGCCGCTTGCGTTTTAAGGCTTCCTGCAGCGATCGGCGCATATCCAGCGCCTCGCGGCGGGCCGCCAGGTCGAACAGGTCGGGGTCCATTTGGTGCTTTTTGTAGGCCAGCATCAGGCTGCGCGAGGCGTTGACCAGGCCGCCGCCACCGTCCGGCCCGAATGACTGGACCGCGTCATCGGCGCCGGCACCCTGCGCGCCGTAGCCGGGAACCAGGATCAGGGTATGCGGCATGCGCCGGCGCAGCGCGGCGGCCTGTTGCGGCCAGGTCGCTCCGACCACCGCCCCGACCGATGAATAGCCGCATGCGCCGACCAGGTCCTGACCCCAGGCGGCGACGAGATCGGCCATGGCTTCACAGACTTGGCGTCCGTCTGCCAGGACCAGGTCCTGCAGATCGCCTGCCGACGGATTCGAGGTCCGGACCAAAATGAACACACCCTTGCCCCGCGTACGGCAGGCCGCCAGAAAGGGTTCGATGCCGTCCAGGCCCAGGTAACCGTTGAGCGTCAGGGCGTCCGCTTCGAAGGCCGCCTGGCGGCTGTTGTCGATCAGGGTCGCCTCGTCCAGGAAGGTACGAGCATAGGCGGCGGCCGTGGATCCGATGTCGTTGCGCTTGGCGTCGACGATCACGAGCATGCCCTTCTGGCGGGCGTAGGCGATGGTCTGGCGCAGGGCCTCAAGCCCGGGCAGGCCGATTTGCTCGTAGAAGGCCGATTGCAGCTTGACGGCCGGGATCAGGTCGGAAAGCGCGTCGATCAGGCGCATGTTGAAGGCGGCAAGGGCCAGGCCGGTCGCCTGGCCGGGGGAACCGCCGGCTTCGCGGTAAGCCTCGCGCATCGAAGGCGGCAAGTAGTCGATCTGAGGATCGAGACCCAGCACAGTCGGGTTTTGGGTGCGCCGGATGGCGTCCTGCAGGCGGTCAGCAAAGTTCGTCATGGGTGATTCTCCCTTCATACAGCGTCAGGACAGGACGGCCGACCAGCGTCATCCCATCGTACGGCGTATTGCGGGATTTGGACAGCATTTGACGCTTGTCCACCGCAAAGGGGCGCTCGAGGTCGGCGACCAGCACGTCCGCCGGCGCGCCGACGGCCAAACTTCCCAGCTTCTGGCGCAGGATGGCGGCCGGTTTGACCGTCATGGCGGCGATAAACTGCTTAAGGCTCATTCGGCCGGTTTTGACCAGCAAGGTGAACCCGAGTCCGAACGCGGTTTCGAAGCCGATGATGCCGTTGCTGGCCAGGGCAAACTCGAGATCCTTTTCATCATTATGGTGCGGCGCGTGGTCGGTGGCGATGATGTCGATCGTGCCGTCGGCCAGCCCTTCGATGATCGCCTCGACATCGTCCGGCGTACGCAGCGGCGGATTCATCTTGGCCAGCGTGTTGTAGCCGTCACAGGCCTGCTCGGTAGAAGCGAAATAGTGCGGACAGGTTTCGGCGCTGACCGGTACACCGCGCGCTTTTGCCTCACGGATCAGGCGAACCGACGCACGGCAGCTGACATGGGCGATGTGAACCGGAAGGCCGGTGTAACCGGCAATCTGGCAGTCCCGTCCGACCATGATCGATTCGGCGATGTCCGGGATGCCGCGAAGGCCCAGCCGGGTCGACCAGACCCCTTCGTTCATGTGCCCGCCGGCGGCCAGGCTCATGTCTTCGCAGTGCGAGATAACGGTCATGTTGAACTGGCTGGCATAAAGCATGGCCTTGCGCATCAGGTCGGATGTCTCCACCGGATGGCCGTCATCCGAAATGGCGACGATGCCGGCTTCGGCCATCAGGCCGATCTCGGCCAGCTCCTGGCCCTTCTGCCCCTTGCTGACCGCCCCGATCGGCAAAACGCGGGCTTTCCCCTGGCGCGCGGCCTTTTCCCGGATGTAGTGTACCAAGGCCGCGTTGTCGCAAACCGGCAGGGTGTTCGGCATGCAGGCGACTGTTGTAAAGCCGCCTCTGGCCGCGCTGGCTGTTCCGCTGGCGATGTCCTCCTTGTATTCATAGCCCGGATCGCGCAGATGGCAATGCGCGTCGATCAGGCCGGGAAAGACATAAAGGCCGTTCGCATCGACGGTTCGATCCGCGTCGGCGCCAAGCGCAGCGACGATTCGGCCGTCTTCGATAAAAACCGGCCGCACAACAGGTTCTTCGGCCGCCTGGGCCGGATCCAGGACACGCCCGTTGATAATGGCGATACGCATCAGGCATTCCTCCTTGAAGTCAGCAGGAACATGATGGCCATGCGCACGGCGACACCATTGGTCACCTGCTCCTGGATGACAGATTGATCGCCGTCATAGATCGGCGTCGGCATCTCAATGCCATGGTTGCATGGCCCCGGATGCATGACAATTGCGTCTTTTCGGGCTAGGCGCAGGATGTTTTCGTCGAGCGCGTAGAAACGGGCATATTCGCTGACCGACGGGAAAAGCGCCTTCTGCATGCGTTCCAACTGGATGCGCAGGCCCATGACGACATCCGCGTTTCTCACGGCGTCTGCGACAGTCGGGCAGACGCTCGCGCCGAGACGGTCGAGGCCTGGCGGCAGCAACGTGCCCGGCGCGGCCAGGCGGACGTGAGCGCCCATCTTGAGCAGCGCCCAGAGGTTGCTGCGGGCGACCCGGCTGTGCATGATGTCGCCGACGATGGCAACCTGCAATCCGGCCAGGTCGCCTTTCCGGGCGCGCATGGTGAACAAGTCCAGCAAGGCCTGGGTCGGATGTTCGTTCATGCCGTCGCCGGCGTTGATCACCGAGGCTTTCACCCTGGAGGCAATCAGGTGCGGCGCACCGGACTGCGGATGGCGCATGATCAAAAGGTCGGTCCCCATCTGGTCGATCGTGCGGGCGGTGTCGATCAGGCTCTCCCCCTTGTTGACGCTGCTGGACGACGCGGACACGTTGGCGGAGGCAGCGCCCATGTACTTGGCCGCGAGCTCGAACGACAGCCGGGTGCGGGTGCTGTTCTCGTAAAAGAGCGTGATCACGGACTTGCCCTGCAAATGAGCCGTTTTTTTGGAGCTGGCCGAGATGACATGTTTCATGGTTTCGGCCGTATCCAGAATAAGCCGGATTTCATCGGCTGAAAGCATCTGGATTCCGAGCAGGTCTTTCTGGCTCAGCATCATGGGCGTTCCCCCTTCCCGTCCCGCTCGCTGAGGATGACGCGGTCCTGTCCGTCGATTTCTTCGAGCATGACCTGAACGACTTCGCTGCGCGAAGTCGGCACATTCTTGCCGGTAAAGTCCGAACGGATCGGCAGTTCGCGATGGCCCCGGTCGATCAGGATGGCCAACTGGATCTGGCGCGGCCGGCCCAGGTCGAATAGGGCCTCGATCGCCGCCCTGCAGGTCCGCCCGGTGTAGAGCACGTCGTCGACCAGCACGATTTTTTTGTCCTGCACGGCGAACGGCAGCGAGGTGGAGTTGATCACGGGGTGTTCGGCGAGCATGCTTAGGTCGTCCCGGTAAAACGTGATGTCCAAAATGCCGACCTGCGGGGCATGACCCTCGATCTCGGTCATTTTGGCGGCGATCCGTTTGGCCAGCGGCACGCCGCGGCGCTGAATGCCGATCAGGCAGACATCGTCAAGGCCCTTGTTCTTTTCCAGAATTTCGTGGGCGATTCGGGTCAGGGCACGGTCGATCATGGTCTGGTCCATCAGAACAGCCTTGGGGGTTATCGTCATGTTCAGTCCTCCTGTCCGCAACCTGTCAAAAAGCCATCCATGAGGTCATGGATGGCTCAACAAGCTTGGACAGCAGCCTGCAACAGTCCCAGGCTACCGATTCTTATTGCACCCTTCCAGCCTCACAGGACTCGTTAAAAGGTTTCTTTCCCTAAGCATACCGGATCAATTGACAGATTGCAAGAACCTTGTTAAGATAAGCCGGTACCGCAGACCTGCGGGGATGTGGCGGAATGGCAGACGCAACAGACTCAAAATCTGTCGATCGAAGGGTCGTAAGGGTTCAAGTCCCTTCATCCCCACCAACATGACCAGCCAGTCGGACAACCGGCTGGCGTTTGCTTTTTCAGGATAAGTTAACCAGGGTGAATCTTTCTCACCGTCAGAAATGAGGTGACACCATGATCAATAAAATCTTTTCCATCGCGTTTGCCAGCGCCTATACGGCGATTTTTGAAGTCGGTTCTGTGATGGCGCTCCTGATGCTCCTTTTCGGTATTCTCGATTATAAAAAAGGGGACGCCCTGCGCCGCCTGATTGAGCGCCGTCATCTCGACCAGCCCATCCTGATGGGCGCACTGGCCCTAGTCCCGGTGGACGGGACCTTGCTGTTCCAGTACAGCATCTACCGGCGCAAAAGCATCCGCTCGGGCTCGCTGCTGGGCGGGATTATCGGCATTGGAGAAGAAGCGACCTACATCATCTTGTCCTTTCAGCCGTTGGCCTGGCTGGCACTCGCCGGCATCAAGCTGCTCCTGGCCCTGAGCTTCGGCAGTCTGCTCAACCGCCTGCCGGCCTGGCAGAACAAGGCAAAAGCCTGGCTGGATGCCGACCTGGCAGCCGGAATGGACCAGGATGTTCTGGATGCCGACGAGAATTTCCATGCCTTGCCGGACCGCTTCCGGCACAAGCTGCACCATTTCCGCTACCATACGCTGGGCCGTGCTTTTTGGATTTTTTTCAGCTGCGCCTTTATCCTGCAGATGGCCCTGCTGCTGTTTGATCATATGGGCTGGTTCGCCCCCGATCAGCTGCAGGCTCTCGGCGTCCCCTTCGTCTCCTGGCTGTCGATGATCGCCCTGTTTATCATCGTGATCTACCGGCTGGTCGTGCGCATGACGACACGTGAGTTCGGCAAGATCTTCGAACATGAGTTTGAGGACACCGGCGACGCGGTCGGCGACCTGGCCGAAAACTGCGCCAGCATCATTCTCCTGATTTTCCTGCTCAGCTTCCTGGTCCAAGCCGGTCTGGCCCTGATCGGACCGGAGCATGTCGCCGCCTTTTTTTCTCAAAACGCTATCCTGGCCATCCTGGCCGGCGCCTTGATCGGCCTGATTCCGGGAACCGGCGCCTCACTCGTGTTCACCACGCTCTACTTCAACCTGGCCGGCACCTCGGGCGCCATGCCCTTTGCCGCTCTAGCCGCCTGTTCGATCGCCCTGATCGGTGACAGCCAGTTCATCGGCCATAGCCAGTTGCGGCAAACGCAGCGCGCGCTGCATCTGGTCGCTTTCGGCCTGGCCGTCCTGGCCGGCCTGGCGATCTTTGGTCTCGAAAGATGGCTGGTCTGAAAAGGCTTGACAAGGCCCTTGATCTTTGTCTATAATCCCCTTTGTCGCCCCGGTAACCGAGGCGGCAGCGTATGGGCCTTTAGCTCAGCTGGTCAGAGCAGCCGGCTCATAACCGGTCGGTCCGGGGTTCAAGTCCCTGAAGGCCCACCACAACACGATAACCATGGGAGGATTCCCGAGCGGCCAAAGGGGGCAGACTGTAAATCTGTTGTCACCGACTTCGGTGGTTCGAATCCACCTCCTCCCACCAGAAAGCCTCGCCCGCCCAACCGGCTGACGAGGCTTTTTCACGCGAATCACAACCGCGGAAAGATCACGCATCGCACAGGACGGCCACGATGATGCAACCTCAAACCATCACCCTCAAACCCTACCGTGAGAGCGATCAGGACCGCCTGATCGAACTGCTGACCGACGCGTCGATCAGGGAAACCTACATGCTGCCCGATTTCACCGCTCCTGAAGACGCCAAGGCCATGTCCCGGAAGCTGCTGGCCGTCTCCTGGTCAGACGAACACTATGAGCGGGGCATCTACCTGGACAAAAGCCTGATCGGTTTTGTCAACGATGTGACCATCAGCGGACGGCAGATCGAAATCGGCTATGTCATCCATCCGGATCACCAGAATCGCGGCTATGCGACCCGGGCCGTAGCCGCCGCGATCGACGACTTGTTCCGGATCGGCTTTTCCGAGATCAGCGCCACAGCCTTTTCAGAAAACATGGCCAGCCGCCGCGTGATGGAAAAATGCGGCATGAAACCAAACGGCCGGACCAGCCTGGTCTCCTACCGCGGCAAGCTTCGCCCCTGTGTCACGTACGCGGTCTCGAAACCAAAATCCGATTAACCCCTAAGCCTGGCCGCAAGACCATTAATCCGCCTGGTATGTCTCGAAGCAGATGATCTGCTCGAGCGTTTTTCGCGTTGTCGGTTTGGGTCTGACAGTCGCATAGCCAAGCGGCGTCACCGCGACCACGCGCACCGGATCGGGGATGCCGAGCAACTGCTTGACCTTGGCTTCGTTGAAGCTGCCCAGCCAACAGGTCCCAAGGCCCTGTTCATACGCTTCGAGGATCAGGTAGGCCGTGGCGATCGACAAGTCGACGGTGTCGCGCGGCTGGCCGCAGGACATGACAGAGCCCGGCGACGTGGCACAGGCCGCGATAAAGACCGGCGCCTGGCCGACAAAAGCCTGGCCGTTGCAAGCTTCGACCAGCCTGGCGATGGTCGCCTTGTCCTGGACCACAACAAACTTCCAGTTCTGGCGGTTGCTCGCGGATGGCGCCAGACGGGCGGCTTCCAGCACTTTTTCCAGTTTTTCCGGCTCGACGGGGCTGTCCGCGTAGCTGCGGATGCTGCGCCGTTCCCGGATCGCAGATAAGACATCCATGGACGTCATCTCCTTTCAAACAGGTCTTGTCACATTCTATGATAGCATCAATCCGCCCGGCCGGACAGAAAACGCGAATCGTGAATCGATACGCCTCTCAATCTGCGAGGTCGTTGACCAGCTGGCGAAACAGGTCGCCCCGTTCCTCAAAATGGCGGAACTGGTCATAGCTGGTTCCGGCCGGCGACAAGACGACCACGTCGCCGGGCTCGGCCAGGGCACGCGCCTCGCGGACGGCATCGGGATAATTCTGGCAGCGCCGGATCTTGAGGCTGTCGTAAGCAACCCCGGCGTAACTGGCCTCGCGTTGCAGCACCTCGTCGATCTGCTCGCTGTTGGCTCCGCAATACACGATCTTGCGCGACACGGACAAGATTGCCTCCCCAAGGCCCGTGTAATCACACTTCTTGTCCTGCCCGCCCAGGATCAGCACGGCTTTCTCCTTGCGTTCGGCCAGAGCGCGCAAAGCGGCCTTGGTCCGGGTCGGGCTGGTGTCGATCGAGCTGTTGTAATAGCGGACCCCATCCAGTTCGCGAACCAGTTCCAGGCGGTGGGCGACGCCGCCGAAACGGCGGGCGACCTCGGCGATCGCATCCGGTGTCACATATGGCCAGACCGCGGCCGCGGCCGCCAGGTAGTTCTCGACGTTGTGCTGGCCGGGCAGGCGGATATCGCAGGTCTTGGCGATCCGCGCGGATCCGGACGCGTTCCGGCAGGTCAGGAAGCCGTCCTCGACCACCAGGCCTTCGGGCAGGCGGGCATCCGTCCGGCTGAAAAAAACGACCTCGCCCCGTGCTTCCGGAGCGAGCGAACGCGTTTCGTAGTTGGCCGCGTTGAGCACCAGGCGTCCGTAGAAGGGCTGGTAAAGCATGATGTTTTTCTTGGCGTCGATATACTCCTGGTAATCCTTGTGCACGTCGAGGTGGTTGGGCGAAATATTGGTGATCACGGCCGTATCCGGACTCTTGCGCATGCTCATCAGCTGAAAGCTGGACAGCTCGAGCACGACCATGTCGTCCGCGTGGATCGTCTCGATCTGGTCGAGCAGCGGCGTGCCGATGTTGCCGCCCAGGTGGACCGTGTAGCCGGCCTGTTCCAGCATCAGGCTGATCAGGGTCGTCGTCGTCGTCTTGCCGTCGCTGCCCGTGATGCCGAACATCCTGGCCGGGCACAGTTCCATGAAAACTTCCATTTCCGATGTGATCACGGCGCCGCGCTCCCGTTCGGCGCGCAGTTCAGGCAAATCGTGGCGCATCTTGGGCGTCCGGAAAACCAGGTCGAAGCCGTGCAGCCGGCTGAGGTAGTCCGGGCCGACCGACCAGGACAGGCTGATCTTGTCCTTCTCAAAATCGGCACGGGTTTTGCCCAGCACCGGGTCGTCCGCAGCCAACTTGTCAAACGCCGTCATCTCCGCGCCCAGGCGGGCCAGGAAACGGATCAGCGGCCGGTTGCTGATGCCGATGCCCAGCACCGCAATCTTTTTACCCTTGATATAAGAACGGAACAAATCCAGTTTATCGTACACAAGCACCCTCCCGGCGGCCATTGGCGCCGCCCAAAACATTCTATTTGAATTATAATTTAACCCTTGCATTTTTGCCAACGGTGTTGTAAGATAATCCTCGACCCGCGGGAATGGCGGAATTGGCAGACGCGCTAGTTTCAGGTACTAGTGATCGAACGGTCATGCAGGTTCAAGTCCTGTTTCCCGCACCAGCAAGGGATCCGCTCATGCGGATCCCTTTTTTTGCGGCTGATCGCCGCAAGGTACAGGAGATCTGGTTCATGCAGCAGCCCCCCGGCACCGAAAAGATCAGCCCGGACCTGGTGCCGGTCAGGATCGCGGTGCGATCCCTGGCCGAAGCGGTCCACCGGCGCGGCGGCCTGGCCATGCCGCTTTACGGCGGTGTCGCCGCCGCCGACGGCATCCGCCTGCACCAGCGCTGCGTGCATCTGCTTTCCGAAGCGCTCGACAACAGGCCGGTCCAGGCGGAAGTAGCGCTGGAACAGGAAATAACCGTTGACATGTACCGTCTGCGGATCAGCGGCCGCTGCGACGCCCTGGTCGACGACGAAAGCATGACCCGGATTTATGAAGTCAAATCGTTCAACGGGGCGGCGAGCCATCTGCCGCCCGGCGGCGAACCGCTGCACTGGGCCCAGGCCCGCCTATACGCCTGGCTGTATCTCGCCTCCCGCCCCGCTTTGGAGCAGATCGAAGTCGCCGTTGTTTATATCGCCATGGACAGCCCTGACCTCATCCAGCATGTCCTGACCTATAAACGAATCGACCTAAAGGCTTTTTTCGAGGACACCTGCGCCCGCTACATTGATTTTGCCGCCCATATTCTGCGCCAGGAAAAGCATCGCCTGGAGAGCGGTCTGGCGCTTCGCTTCCCCTATCCCGAGCTGCGGCCCGGCCAGAAGCGCATGATGCAGGAGGTCGTCGGCGCGGCCCGCCAACTGGGGCGCGCCTTTATCGCCGCGCCGACCGGTACGGGCAAGACCATGGCGGTGCTGTATCCTGCCGTCAAAATTTTGGCTAACAAGCTGGTCCGCCAAGTATTCTACCTGACCAACATGACCTCCGCCCGGATGGTGGCAGCCCGCGCGATGGAAGACCTGCACGCGGCCGGCTTGTCCATGAAAAGCCTGGTTCTCTTTGCCAAGGAGAAACTGTGTCTGGCCCCCGAGCTCTATTGCGACCAGCAGCGCTGTCCCTTCGCCCTGGCCTATTACGACCATTTGCCGGACGCCTTGCGCCAGCTTTTTCTGTCTGTGCATGTCGGACGCGACGAGATCCTGGCCTGCGCCCGCCAGTACCAGGTCTGCCCGTTCGAGCTCTCGCTCGACCTGGCCCTGTACTGCGAGGTTGTCATCTGCGACTACAACTACGCCTTCGACCCGCGGGTCCGCCTGGCCCGTTTTTTCGGCCCTGACCAGTCAAGCGCACACCTGCTTTTGGTCGACGAGGCGCATAACCTGCCCGACCGGTCGCGGCGCATGTACAGCGCGGTTCTGAGCCGTTCCGACGTGCAGCAGGCCTTCGATTCCGTTGCCGCCCTATCGCCTCAGCTAAACCAGGATCTGACGCGCATCCTGGCCTGGCTCGATCAGGCCGGCCAGGCGATCAAGGCCGGCCAGACAGCCCTGGACCAGGTGGAGACGCAGGTGAAACCCGACGCAATCATGCAGGCCGATCATTTCCGGGGCATGCGCTGCCGGCCGGAGGAACTGCTGACACGCTGCAGCCGTTTCAACGCCCACGCTCACCTTTTCCTTGACGAGCAGCGCGATTTTCCAGGCCGCCAGCTGCTGCTGAAAAGCTTCTTCACCCTGCTCTACTTCTGCCGCGTCGCCGAAGAGTTCTACGACGACACGTATGTGACAGCCGTGCGCCAGCTGCCCGGCGGTGAGCTTGACGTTGAGCTGATGTGTCTGGACGCCGCCGCCAAGCTGGCCGCCAGTTACGTTGACCGGCATGCCGCTGTCTTCTTTTCGGCGACCCTGGCCCCCCTGCCCTATTACGTCGGCCTGATCCAGGGGCATCACCGCCAAGGCGAAGAAGAATCGCTGCAGCTCGGTTCGCCGTTCCCGCCGGAAAATCTGCTGGTTATGGTTTGCTCCAGTTTGTCGGTGCGTTACAAGCAACGCCAGGACACCGCCGCCGCAGTGCTGAATTTGCTGCTGACCGCCTGTCGCCAGAAAACAGGCAATTACCTTGTTTTCGCGCCATCCCACGCCTATGTGCAGATGCTGCGGGCCTTGCTGCGCAGCCGTTCGGACCGCGACGATTTCGATTACCTGTTCCAGGTTCGCGAGATGAACGATGCCATGCGCCAGAAGTACCTCAGCCGATTCGATCATTTCGGCAGCCGGACCTTGCTGGCGTTCGCGGTCATCGGGGGCATGTTCGGCGAAGGCATCGACCTGGTCGGGGAAAAGCTGGCCGGCGTCGTGATCATCGGGGTCGGCTTGCCGCAGATCTGCCCCGAGCGGGAGATCATGAAACAATATTACGCCCAGGCGCTGGGCAGCGGCTACGAATACGCCTACCTGTACCCCGGGTTTAACAAAGTGCAGCAAGCGGCCGGGCGTGTCATCCGCAGCGATACCGACCGGGGGTTTGTCCTGCTCATCGACGACCGCTACGCGCTGCCCGATTACCGCTCGCTCTTTCCGGCCGAATGGCAGCCGATCGACATCGCCGATGAAACGGACGCTGCGCGTGAAATCCAGGCCTTCTGGAGTCTCAGGGACTGTTAAGATATTAGCAGCTCTTTTCATCGAGAGATTGACGAGTCTGGTCAATCTCTCGGGGAACCTATCGAACTGCTTATTGATGAACAGTCACTCAGCTCGGATCCGCCGGCTTGAGATGGCGCAGCATATCCAGCCGGGTGTAGACTTTGTCCAGGTGGTAGGTCAGGTATGAGGCGGAAAACGCGATGATGAACCGGCGAATTTCTGAAGACAAGCTAAAATCGAACAGGCGCCCGAGGGGCGCCTGGCGGATATGAGACAGGCAGGCCAGCCCGCCTGACGGCAGCGGCAGGAGATCCGTACTGCGCATGCCGCAGGCCGGATTGTCGCAAAAGATGCTGCCGGCACTGATGCTGTAACGCCAATTGCCGGTATCGACCGGTTTGCCGCAGCCCAGGCAGCTGTCCAGCCGGGGGGCGAAGCCGACCTCCATCAGCAGGCGCAGCTGTGCCACGTGAACAGCCAGCAGCGGATCGGGCGCATGGCTGATCGCCTGCATGCTGTATGCCCACAACCGGTACAGGACAGGCTGGGGCAGATCGTCGCGCAGGATGTCGAGCATGACCTCCGCCAGGTGCGAGGCGCAGACCAGCCGCTCCAGGTCCTGCTGCAGGGCGCTGAACGGCTCGATCAGCTCGGACGATTGCAGCCGGTAACGGTTCTTGTTGGCGAACAGCTCGAAATCGCCCAGGGAAAACACCTGCGTCGTCAGCACATGCGGGCTGCGCGCGCGCCGCGCGCCGCGCACCGAGACACTGATCAGGCCGTGTGCTTCGGTCAAAAGGCTGATAATCCGATCGCTTTCGCCGACCGGCACCGCCCGGAGCACGAACCCTTTGGTCTTGATCAGGGCCATCCCGGTTCAGGCCCGGGTCTCCAGACCCAGCGTGCGCAGGATATCGCGCCGGTTGCGCCAGCCCGGACGCACCTTGACAAACAGTTCGAGGAAGCAGGGGCAGCCGGCCATCTGCTCGATGTTCAAGCGCGCCTTGGTGCCGATCGCCTTGAGCATGCTGCCCCCCTTGCCGATCAGGATCCCCTTGTGGCCGTCCTTATCGCAGTAGATGACGGCGGATACGCGGATCTGTGTGCGATCAGGACTCCCGATCTCCTCGAATTTCTCGACTTCGACCGCGCTGCCGTGGGGGATCTCGTCGTGCGTCATGAGCAGGACCTGCTCGCGGATCAGCTCGGCGGCCATCTCCCGCTCGGTCAGGTCCGTCACGCTGTCGACCGGGTAATACTGCGGACCTTCCGGCAGGAGTTTGCGGATTTCTGAAAGCAAATCGTCCAGCCCGTCCCCGTTTCTGGCTGACAGCGGGATGATGGCGGCAAAAGGATACGCCTGGTCATAGCGGACAATCAGGGGCAGCAGCTGCTCCTTGGCCATCTTGTCCACCTTGTTGAGCAGCAAAATGACCGGCTTTTCCAGCTTGCTCAGCCGCTCCAGCAAAGCCTGTTCCATCGCAGGCAGCTTTGAGGCCGTCTGGGCGCGGGAAGCGTCGGTGACCAAAATCACGATGTCCGCATCGGTCAGAGCCGCTGCGATGCTAACGAGCATATTTTTGTCCAGCCGCGTGTTCGCCGTGTGGTAACCCGGCGTGTCCAGGAAAATCATCTGGGCGTCCGGCTCGTCGATAATCGCACGGACCACCTGGCGCGTCGTCTGCGGCTTCGGTGACGTGATCGCCAGGTGCATGCCGGCCAGTTGGTTCAGCAGCGTCGATTTTCCGGCGTTGGGCAAGCCCGCCAGGCTGATAAAACCCGATTTGAAATTACTTTCGTTCATCTTGATCCTCTCCTGGCCGGTTCAGGCCGGCCTTTTGCAGGACGGTTTCCTGCAAGGCAAACATCTGGCGCTCGCGATCCGGCGTGTCGTGGTCAAAGCCCAGCAGGTGCAGCAGGCCGTGCACGCCCAGGAAGGCGATTTCGCGCTCCAGGCTGTGCCCGTACGCTTCGGCCTGGCGGGCGGCAACAGCCGGCGCGATCATGATTTCCCCAAGCGGCAGGACCGTCCGACCGTCTTCCAGGCAGTCGAAGTCCTGCACGCCTAGCGGTGCCTTTAGCGTCCCGTCGATAAAATCGAGCAGCGGAAAGGACAGCACATCGGTTACGCTGTTCTGGCCGCGGGTCGCGCGATTGGTCTGGCGCATCACCCATGAGCCGGCAAAATAGACTGTCAGGGACGGTTCGGCCGGGTCGTTGCCGGCCAAACGGCCAAGGTCGGCCAGACCGGTGCGCTCAGACAGCACAGGCAGGGCATCGCCCAGAACACGGCGCAGCAAATCGCGCCAGGCATCGGTCGGTGTCTTATAGATTCGGTTGACGAACTGGCTGATCATCGGGATATTTGATCCTTTCGTGAAAATGGCCGGCATAGACCTGGATAAACGCCTGGATGATCGTCTCGACATCCTTGAAGGACAGGCCCGACGATACCAGCTGGTCCTGCTCGTTTTTGGACTTGACAATCTTGCGCAGCAGCTTCTCCGCGTCTTCGACCGTGTTGACGCCGGTGGATTTCATGGCCGCCTCCATGGAGTCGGCCAGCATGACGATGGCGGATTCGCGCGAACTGGGGATCGGGCAGCGGTAGGTGTATTGCCCGGGGTCGGGCTCGTGGTTGTCGCCGTTGTTTTCGGCCAGCTGGCGCGCCTTGTGCAGGAAATAGACCTGTGCGGTCGTTCCATGGTGCTCGTGGATGATGCGCAGGATCGGAGCCGGCAACCGGTACCGTCGCCCGATGCGCACGCCCGCGTCCGGATGGCCGGTGATGATGGCGACGCTTTTGTCCGGGGAAAGCTGGTCGTGCGGGTTCTCGCCCTCCTGGTTTTCCGTGAACATCTGCGGATTTTCCAGCTTGCCGATATCGTGGTAATAGGCGCCGACACGCGCCAGCAGGGCGTTGGCCCCGATCGCGGCGGCGGCCGAATCCGCCAGGTTGGCGACCATCATGCTGTGCTGGCTTGTCCCGGGGGCCTCGACAAAAAGGCGCTTCAGCAGGGGGTGCCCGGGTTGGGACAGCTCGATCAGGCGCAGCGGCGAAACCGAATTGAAAAGCATCTCAAACAGCGGCATGAAGCCGATGGCGGCGATGACAGACAACGCGCCGCTGATCGCGGTATAGCCGCTGCTTAAAACCATATCCGCCCAGCTCTCCTTCTGGAGGATGCTGAAAGCCAGAGTCGCCAGGATGTTGACGCCCGATGTCGTCAGGATGATGAAGGCGTAGTTGTCCTTGCGGATGATGCCCCGTGCAAACAGGGCCGCGACCAGGCTGCCCAGCATCGCGACCGCAAGGAATACCGGATTGAAGTTGGTCATGGGCAAGATCATGACCGAAAGGCCCAGCGACAGGATGACCGCCGCACGGAACCCGAAATAGGATGCGATCAGGACGGCGGCAAAATAGACCGGCGGCGACAAGGTCGCGTGGCGTGTGATCGACGACGAGATCAACAGCGGGATCATCAGGGCCAGCAGCAAGGCGGTTGCGTCCCGGATGCTTGTGATCGTCTCCTTTTCGTAATGAAGCACATAAAACACCATCAGGCCGCAAACCAGAAGGACAAGCAGCAGGATGCCGGCCATATGCGTGTAGTCGAAGCGGCCGGAGTCGATCAGGTCCAGCTCCTGCAGCAGCGTGTAGGTTTCATCGGTGATTACATCGTCGATCGACACGATGCGCGTCCCCTTCTCGATCATCACGGGATTGTTGTGCACGCGCTCGTAAGCGGCCCGGCGTGCATTCTCCGTGGCCACCTGGTCATAAACGACATTGGGCTTTAAAAGCAGCGTCAGGGCGCGCTCGATGACGGCTGCGTCTTCCTTGTTGAAGGTCAGCGACATGCCGAGCGCGTTGATCTTGTCGCTGATCGTGTTGCGCAAGGCCGCCTGGTCGACCCGCTCGGCCATGATCAGGCCGGCGATCGAGCGCAGGTGACCGGTCATACTGGCCAGCCGGTCGTCACTGGCCTGCGCGAAATGGAGCGCATCGTTGTGGCTGATGATCAGCTGCATCCGCTGGTTGATCGCCAGCGTAATCTGGTCGGCCAGGGCTGTGACGTCGATCTGCGGCTGAACCGGGATCGGCGTGGCATTCGCGTCAGGCGTCACCGCCGGGGTCGGCGCGGGCGTGAGCATGGGCGGGGTTTCGCGCTGGCGTTCGATCAGGCTGATAAAGAGCTCGACTTGTTCGGTGACCGATGCGGCGATCTGGTCGGATCGCAGCACCACGTCGCTGACTTCGGCGACGGCGCGTGCGGCACGCCGTTCGGTTTCGGTCAGATCCCGGATGCTGCGCGGCGCGATGATGTCGTACGGGCTGACATCGCCTGGCTTAAGCAGGTATTTTTGCGGAATCGATCCAGAATAGATCACAATCAGGACCAGGACCAGCAGCAAGGCCGCGACCAGGGCAAACAGCAGGGTCCGGACCCGGGCAGTTATCTTCATGTCCTGGTTCAGCCTCCTTTTTCGCCGGACTTCTCGTAAGCCCGGATAATGCGCTGCACCAGGACGTTGCGCACAACGTCGCGTTGGGTCAGCGAGACAAACGCCAGGCCTTCGACACCCTGCAGGATACGCTGGGCTTCCTTGAGTCCCGACTTCTTGTCAAACGGCAAGTCGATCTGCGTGATGTCCCCCGTCACGACGGCGCGCGAATTGAATCCCAGCCGTGTCAGGAACATCTTCATCTGCTCCGGTGTCGTATTTTGCGCCTCATCCAGGATGATAAACGCTTCATCCAGCGTCCGGCCGCGCATATAGGCCAGCGGCGACACCTCGATCAGGCCCTTCTCCAGGTTGCGCAGGTAGTGGTCGACCCCCATCAGCTCATGCAGTGCGTCGTAGAGCGGACGCATGTACGGATCCACCTTGTTCTGCAAGTCGCCGGGCAGGAAACCGAGCTTCTCCCCGGCTTCGACCGCGGGCCGCGTCAGGATGATCCGGCTGACTTCATGCGCCCGGAACGCGTTGACGGCCATGGCGACCGCAAGAAACGTCTTGCCGGTTCCGGCCGGTCCGATCGCGAACGTGATCTCGTTGTTGCGAATCGCCTGGACATAGGCTTTCTGACCCAATGTCTTGGAGCGGATCGGCCGTCCCTTGGCCGTGACGCAAACGCAATCCGGCGTATAGCCGAACACCTGCTCCAGGTTGCCTTCACGCGCCGTGTCAGCCAGGTAGGTAACCAGCTGCAGGTTGATCGGGTGGCCCTGGCGGTCGATTTCAAGGAGCTGTTCGCAGACCGCCGCAGCCCGGGCCAGGTTCTCCTCGTCGCCCCGGATCAGCAAACCGTCTCCGGTCACCTCCAGCGACACGTCCAGGATCTGGCCGATCAGGTCCAGGTGCCCGTTGCAGCTGCCGAAAACGGCCAGCGCGGCTTGCGTATGATCAACGGTGATGCGTCGTTCCATGAAGGTCCCCCTCTATTGGTTCTGCCCGCTGAGCAGGTCGATGCGGAACGCGATCGAATCCTCGCTCAAAGCCGGGATGGTCAGCTCGGTCATGGGCAAAAACTCGATCGTGTACTGGTCGTTCTGAATCTGGCTGTCCGCCAGGATAGCCGTCCGGATGGATTCCAGGTAATCCAAAATCGACGTCTCGTTTTGCGGGTCGGTGATCGCCTTGATCTCAAACGGTTCGATCCGGCTGTAGCCGTTGCCGTTGATGATGATCTGCGAACCGCTGTTGCGGATTTCGGATGTCGCGACGAGCCGTTCGTCGTTGATCGCGATCGCCTGGGCGCCCAAGTTGCGCAGCTCGTTGACAAACTGGCGCAAGACGCTGTCGCGGACTTCGGCGCCCTCGCCGCAGCTGACCCGGATGACGATGCCGTAGTTGGTGACTTCGCGCAGGCCCGCAAACAGGGCCGCGCGCTCTTTTTCCCGGATGATCGACTCGATCTGGGCATTGCCGGACGCCTTGTCATTCTCCAGGATGCGCACGTATTCGTACAGCTCGGCGTTGCGCGCGGATAGCTCGGCGTTCTTGTCGATGTATTCGATCAGTTTGGTCTGCAAAGAAGCCAGGTTTTCTTCGCTGATGCTGTTCAGGTTGACATTTTTCATCTGAAGGGCGATCAGGATGCCCAGAATAATGCAGACGGCCGTGAAGGCAATGTTGCGCAATATGGCTTGCTTCATCGTCAGTTTCCCTCCAGCAGCGTAATGTAGGCACCGAACCGGTCCGATTCGGCAAAGGCGGGGATCACGACTTCTTCAACCGTTTCGACCTTGACGACCAGGCCGATGTCCGGCAGCTGGCGCATACTGAACATCGGGTCGCCGGCGATCGCCTCGGCCAGCTGTGCCGGGTCGCCCAGCGCCTTGATCACGAACGGCGGCAGCATCCGGTACTGGTTGCAGCGGATGGTCGACCCGATGCAGCGGATGTAGGAGACGTTGGTGATGCGCAGGTCGTTGACCGACAGGGCGGCGACGCCGGCATTGCGCAGCAGGTCCAGGGCATGGCGGATATCGCCGTCGTGAACCAGCGATGCGTCGGAATCTTTAAGGATCGCATAGTCCGGCTTGTCGTTCAGGGTGAGGACGATGCCGGGTCCGCGGACTTCGGTGAATCCGGCCAGCAGGCGGATCCGCTCCAGCTCCAGCGACAGCTCGGCATAGCCCTGGTCGACCAGGACCTCGCCGATCAGTTCGTTCTTGCGCTGGTTCAGCGCCGTGTTTTCCTGTGTCAGGACTTCGCTTTGCTTAATCTGCTCGTTCAGCTCGCGTTCGCGCTGCTGGTAGATGACGGCCAGGCTGCGCGTCTCACTCCTGGCACGGACACTTTGCACGTGGTTGGTGACAATAAAGCCGAACAGCAGCATGACCACGAACAGCATCAGCTGCTGGCGCAGGGAGAACCGATGCGAATTGCCGGTGTTGGCGCTCAAAGCAGCTCCTCCGCGATTTTCGAAAAAGTGTCCGGCACTGGACAGGTCAAGGTCAGCAGCTGGCCGGTCACAGGATGGATGAAGGACAGCGTTCCGGCGTGAAGGGCCTGTCCGGTCAGGCCGTAGGCTGGGCGATTGCCGGCATAGACCGGGTCGCCGACGACCGGATGGCCGATGTACTGGAGATGGACGCGGATCTGGTGCGTCCGGCCGGTTTCCAGGCTGACTTCGAGCCAGCTGGCCTTGTCCCCTGCCTGAATCGTCTGGAAATGGGAAACGGCCGGCTTGCCGTCGGGACGGACCGCCATGCGCTGGCGGTGGCGCGGATCGCGGCCGATCGGGGCGTCGATCGTGCCGGTCCTGGTCGCGACATGGCCATGCACCACGGCCTGGTAGACACGCCGGATCTCATGGCGCCGGATCTTGTCGGCGATGGCCGCGTGGATGGTGTTGTCCTTAACCACCAGCAGCAATCCGGACGTATCCTTATCGATGCGGTGGACGATACCCGGGCGGATGACCCCGTTGAGATCGGACAGCTGACCGGCGCAGTGTTTGAGCAGGGCGTTGACCAGGGTCTGGTCCCGGTGCCCGACGGCCGGGTGCACCACCATGCCCTGCGGCTTGTTGACGACGATCAGGTACTCGTCCTCGAAGACGACATCCAGCGGGATGTCCTGGGCCGCGACCGCCATCGGCTCCGGTTCGGGGACATCCAGCGCGATGACAGCGCCGGCATGCGTCTTCCAGGACGGTTTGAGGCTTTTTCCGTTCAGCGTCGCCCGCCCTTCGGCCAGCAGTTTCTGGATGAAGGAACGCGACTGGCCCGGCAGCAGGTCAGCCAAACAGCGGTCCAGCCGCTGGCCGGATTCAGTTATCCGGATGTGCTGGAGCATGTGGTTCCTCCTTTTTTTCTGCTTCGGTCCCGGATTGATCGGTTTTGGTGTTCTTGTCCGGAATCAGAAGATCGATCAGGTGTGGTGTTTGCAGCAGCAGCAGGCAGAGCAGGGCCGTCCCGACGACAATCAGGCTGTCGGCCAGGTTGAAGGTCGGGAACACGTAGCTGCCGAAATGAAAATCGAGGTAATCGGTCACGGCGCCCAGGCGGACCCGGTCGATCAGGTTACCGATGGAGCCGGAAATGATCATGGTCAGGCAGACCCTCAGCCCGGTATGGCGTATGCGGATCAGCAGCAAGGCCAGCACGATCGTCATGATCAATGAAAGTCCGCTCAGGATGTAGATCCCCCACTCCGGTCCGGCCAAAAAACTCCAGGCCGCGCCCCGGTTCTCCCGGTAGATGATATAGAAAAAACCGTCGATGACCGGGATTCGGTCCGACGCGGTAAGATTGCCGCGAACCAGTGCCTTGATCAGCTGGTCGGCCGCGCTCAGTAAGATGATGACGATGGTGATGACCATATCCAAAGCTCCTTCATGCCGTCGTACGGATGGTATCGGTTTGGTCTTAACTGCCCCAGCACCCGGCTGCTGTAGGCCAGCCCTTGGCAGGGATAGCCGACGATGCTCCAGTTGGAGCGCGCCAGCGCTTCGTTCCAGGCGGCCTGCCAGTCGGCGGACAGCTGTTCAGCGCGGCTGTAATCGCGTTCCGGCGTCGCTTTAAGCGACAGGAAACGGTCGCGCCAGGTCTCGAAGCCGTCCAGCCCGCCCCGTGATGCAGCCAGGCTGTCCAGGCCGGAAAAGTTCAGCGGCCGGCTTTCCCGGATCAAAAGACCCGGATCGGGCTTGTCGGGCAAAGTCGCGGAAAGGAGAGCCAGGTCGTAGCGACCCTCCAGGAGCGCCTGCCAGAACGGTTCCGGTTCAAGCGGGACGACCGTGCAGGCCTGGCCCGCCGCCTCCAGCTCGCCCGCAGCCGCCGTCGCCAGCTCATGGCGGCGCGCATCCTGACTGGGCACGATCAGCTGAAGTGGCTTGTCGGCCCAAACTGCCTGTGTGTTATGGCCTGACAAAATCGCGGCCGCCGCAACAGGTTCGTCCGTTCGGGTCAGCCAGCTGCCTGCCAGCTGGCCCGTTTCGCCTGTCGCGATCCATTCGGGCAGCTCTGGAGCCGTCCGCCAGGATTCTAACACAAGTTTGACCTGGGATCGCACAGCCGTGTCGTTCAATGGCCGCTTCACCTGGTCGTTGCACAAGAACAGGAGCAGTTCCCCGCTGGCGAAACGGTCCAGGCGCAAGCTGGAGCGCACGCTGTATAGCGGCAGGGCCTGCCCGTCGAGCAGCACGAGGTCCAGCTCATCTTGTTCCAGGGCTTTCATGGCCTCCCGCTGGTCGGCATAGGCCTTGACCAGGATCTCGTCCAGGCCCGGTTCAGTCTCCGACACCGCTTGCCGGATCAATGTCAGGCCCTGGTCCGGGTCATAGAGCCGCACCGCATAAGGTCCGGTTCCGGGCACGGGTGCAAACGGATCCGCGTCCAGGTACGATGCCGGGATCACCGGGAACACCAGCGCCCATGCCAGCCAGGGATCTGGTTCGGCCAGAAGGATTTCCAGGACCTGGTCGTTAAGGGTACGCACGCTGACCACGTTCTCCAGGCCTTCCCGCCACGGCGACGTGCTGGCCGGATCCAGGATGGCCGTCATGACCCCGACCACGTCGCCGGCTGTCAGCGGTGTGCCGTCGTGGAAGGTGATGTCCTGGCGTAAAGCGACGAGCACCTGGCGGCCGCCCTCGAGAAAGAGCAGGTTTTCCGCCAGCTGCCAGCTGACGCTGTCATCCGCCTCGATCCGGCACAGGCCTTCGTAAACAAGGTCGTATACAGCCCTTTCCGCCGGCGTCGCCGCGGTGAGCGGGTTCAGCGACCGGGGCGTCGGCCACCATAGGCGCAGGACACCGCTGGCACCGGCCGGCTCAGGGGCTGTTGTGCCCGGCTGTGTCGCGGCAGAAGTCGGCGCAGCACGGGTTGTTCCGGCCGGCGCGGCGCAGGCAGACGACAGCAGCCCAAGCACAACGACAAGCACCGCTGCCGCAAGGCGGCGGGCCCTGGACCGGTCACCGTTGCTGCCCGTAAGGTGCCGCATGCGCTATTCCTCGATCCTGATCCGTTCGATCCGGCGGGCACGCCCGGTTTTTTCATCGGCATCGACCACCACGGCGCACAAGGCTGAGGGGCCTTGTGCCATCTGGTAGCGGGTCGGCAGATGGTCGACGAAGCGGCGCAGCGACGTCGCCTTGTCCATCCCGATGACCCCGTTGACCGGCCCGGTCATGCCAACATCCGTGATAAAGGCGGTTCCCTGGTCCAGAATTCGCTCATCGGCCGTCTGGACATGGGTATGGGTTCCGGCCACCAGGGTCGCCCGCCCGTCCAGGTACCAGGCCATGGCGTTTTTCTCCGATGTGGCCTCGGCGTGGAAGTCAACGATGACAATCCGGTTCTGCGCGGAGTCCGGAACCTCTTCGAGCACCCGGTCGACCGCTGCAAACGGGTCGTCTACCGGATCCATGAACACGCGGCCGAGCAGGTTGATCAGCAAAACCTGGCCCAGCGGGTGGTTATAGAGCAAATGCCCGCGTCCCGGCCAGCTCGACGGACCGTTGATCGGACGAACCAGACCAGGAATCCGGTCGATGGTGTCGAGCAGCTCCTGCCTGGCCCAGCTGTGGTTGCCCAGCGTCATGAGATCGACTCCGGCCTCACGGATTTCCTGGGCCAGCGCGGCGGTCAGTCCCATTCCGGCGGCGGCATTTTCCACGTTGGCCAAACACATATCGATCTGGTGCTGGCGTTTCAGCTCCGCCAGGTCCTGTCGCAGCATGCGCCTGCCGCCGGATCCGACAATATCGCCGATAAATAAAATACGCAATTAGTATCCTCCCATATGCTTTGGCTTATTTTATCATACACAAGAGTTGTTACGAAACAGAAAACGCGGCCGGACGAAATCGTCCAGCCGCATTCTGTTGATGCTTTTCCCAAATACAGGTGATGTGTGTCGGCACAATCTACTTGGCGTAGTCCATGACCCTGTTCTCCCGGATGATATGGACTTTGATCTGGCCGGGATAATCGAGTTCATCTTCGATCTTTTTGCATATTTCGCGCGCTTTGAGAATCATCTCATCGTCACGCACCTTTTCAGGGCTGACCATGACACGGATTTCACGGCCTGCCTGAATCGCATACGATTTTTCAACGCCGGAGAAGGAATTGGCAATCTCCTCCAGTTTTTGGATCCGTTTGATGTAGGTTTCCAGATTTTCACGGCGGGCACCCGGCCTGGCTGCGGAAATCGCATCGGCGGCCGCGACCAGCACGGAAACCATCGATGTCGGTTCGACATCGCCATGGTGGGACTGGATCGCATTGATGACATCCGGTCCTTCCTTGTATTTCCGGGCAATCTCGGCACCCAGCGTGATGTGGGACCCTTCCATTTCAAAATCGGCGGCTTTGCCGATATCGTGCAGCAGCCCGGCGCGCTTGGCCATGACGACATCCAGTCCCAGCTCCGCGGCCATCATGCCGGCGAGCCAGCAGACTTCGATCGAATGCTGCAGAACGTTCTGTCCGTAGCTGGTCCGGTAGCGCAGCCGGCCCAGAAGCTTGACGATCTCGGGATGCAGACCCATGATACCGGTGTCGAACATGGCCCGATCGCCTTCCTGCTTGATGGTGTTCTCGACTTCCTTTTTCGCCTTTTCCACCATTTCTTCAATGCGGGCCGGATGGATGCGGCCGTCGATAATCAGCTTCTCGATCGTAATGCGGGCGATTTCGCGCCGGATCGGATCAAAGCTGGAAAGAATGACGGCTTCTGGCGTGTCGTCGATAATCAGGTCGACGCCGGTCAGCGTTTCGATCGCGCGGATGTTCCGGCCTTCGCGGCCGATGATCCTCCCCTTCATCTCATCGTTGGGCAACGAGACGACGGATACGGTGACCTCAGACACATAGTCTGACGCGTAGCGCTGGATCGAACCGACGATGATTTCCTTGGCCTTGCGGTCCGCTTCCTCCCGGGTTGTCTCTTCCATCTGGCGCAGCATCACGGCCATGTCATGCCGGTACGCGTTGCGCGCTTCGTCGAGGACCTGGTTCTTGGCGTCTTCGACGCTCAGGCTGGAGATCCGCTCCAGTTCGTAAACCTTCTGCTGCTCCAGTTCGCGGGCCCGCTCTTCAGTTGCGAGCACATCGCTGACTCGTGCGTCAAGCGCCTCTTCCTTCTGCTCTAATGACTCGATTTTACGGTCAAGAGACTCTTCCTTCTGTTCGATCCGGTTCCGTTCACGCTGCAGTTCGCCGCGTTTTTCCCGGACATCTTTTTCGAGTTCAAGCCTTGCTTTGTGTATCTCCTCCTTGGCTTCGAGAAGGAGCTCTCGTTTTCTGTTTTCGCCTGTTTTCTGAGCTTCACCGATCAATTTACCGGCTTCTGCCTCGGCCTGCTCGGATGCTTCCTGCATAGCTTTGGTTTTTTTACTGAAACCCAATTGATAATAAGCGATCGTAGCGCCAACGGCGGCTACGAGCCCCAAAACCAGGCCAAATATAAAATATGGCCAGTTAATGGCAATCACCTCCACTATTTATTTGTCAAGATTCAGATATGCCTGCACTTGTGTAACATAAGCATTGCTCTTATTCTATCGATAATATACGCCTGCTGTCAATAAAATAATAGGCACAGCCGTTACAGGCGTGACGGAAACGCCTGTCCGGCTATGGGTGATGACGAAAAACGATGTATTACATCATGTTGTCAGGACATCGCAATATTTTAGCACGTCGGAAAACGGATGGTTTCATCGGTTTGGCGGCCAAACCCGATCAGGTCAGCCGAACCGTCCGATTCCGTGTCCAGGATTGCGAAGGCATTGTTGGCCAGCCCCGGCCCTTCACACATGGCCCTAAGCGTCAGGTATACGATCCCGTTCAGATCCTGGCGGCCGCCGGCGTGGTTGTGGCCCTGCAAGACGATAATCTGGCACCCGCTGTCTTCCATGACCTGGCGGGCTGCTTCGGCATTGCAAATGACATGCGGGTCTTCCCGGCCGGCCGCATGGCGGTCGTGCAGGTTCTGATGAACCAGGACCAGGTTGAGCGATTGCCGGCTTTCGGCCAGCTGGCGCGCCAGCCAGGCAAGGGTGGATGGCAAGAGGAAACTTTCCCGCCAGTCCCAATTTGTGCCGCAGGTGTCCTGTCCCGACGCACTGAAATTGGCGTCGAGCAGCAAAAGGCGGCAGTCCTTGAAGATCTGCTCCCCCGGATAGCGCTCCGTCATACCGAAAGCCTGGCGGAATTGCCGTTTGTCCAGCCCTTCCAGGTCATGGTTGCCCATAACTGAAACGATGGGGCACGGCGCGGTTGCCAACACACACTGCAAATCCGCCAGGCTGTCCGCGTCAGCTGTGTCGCAGCCATGGCAGTCGATGCTGTCGCCCAGGTTCGCGATCAGGCTGACCTTCTGGTCTCGAAAGACAAGCAGTGCCGCCTTTAGCTTGGCCAACGAATCGGGGCAATGGCGATTGCCGTAACGGATTTGCCGGTGATAATGGATGTCTGTGATCAGACCGATACGCATGCCGGGCTCCAAAATGGCGGTGGCCACGCGGCGGTTTTCCCGCCGCATGGCCACGGTGTGCTTGGGTCATGCAAAAGCTGTTTACTGTCCCAGAATGCTGTCCGGGTAGATCTCACGCTTCTGGTAGTGCGTGTGCAGCAGCTCATGGGACAGATGGCTGTTCGGCTCGCCCAGAAAGTCCTTGTACAAGGCGTCCAGGTCGGCGTTTTTATGCGATTTGCGCTCCGGCATCAGCTGGTCCTCTTCATATAGGGCCTTGGCACGCTCGGCGCGCAGGTCGATGTCCATCAGGACCTGGGCGTGGACCTGGGGCTGGCCGCCGCCGCAGACACAGCCGCCGGAACAGCCCATGATTTCGATAAAATGGTATTCCGGTGCCGTTCCCTCGCGGATCGCATCGAGCAGCTTGCGGGCTGCCGCGGTGCTGTGCGCCACGGCCACGCGCAGCTTGAGCCCGGCGATTTCAAGCTCGGCTTCCTTGATCGGGGCATCGACGCCGCGAACGGCGGTATACTCGATGTTGAGCAAGTCCTTATGCTCAAGAATGTCGGCAACCGTACGCAAGGCTGCCTCCATGACACCGCCGGTGGCGCCGAAGATGACGGCTGCACCGGTGTATTCGCCGATCAAGTCCTGGTCGGGGCCTTCGTCCGGCAGCTTCGTGAAGTCAAGGCCGGTCTGCTTGATCATGCGCGCGATCTCGCGTGTCGTCAAAACGGCATCGACATCGCGTACGCCCAGGGCGGGATTGAACATCTCGTCGCGGGTGGCTTCGGTTTTCTTGGAGGTGCAGGGCATGATGGACACAGTGAAGATGTCCTTGGGATCAATCCCCTTGCGCTGGGCGTAGTACGACTTGATGATCGCTCCCTCCATCTGGTGCGGCGATTTGCACGTCGACAGGTTGTCCAGAAATTCCGGGTAATAGAACTCGGCGAAGCGGATCCAGCCCGGGGAGCAGGAAGTGATCATGGGCAGCTTGCCGCCGTTTTTGATCCGGTTCAGCAGTTCGGTCCCCTCTTCGAGGATCGTCAGATCGGCGCCGAAATTGGTGTCGTAAATCTTGTCAAATCCCATGCGGCGCAGTGCGGCAAACATTTTACCGGTGACGCGGGTGCCGATCGGCAGACCGAACTCCTCGCCGAGCGCGGCGCGGACCGCCGGGGCCACCTGGACGACGACATGCTTGCCGGGGTCGTTGATCGCGGCCCAGACCCGTTCGCTGTCTTCCTTCTCGTGAAGGGCGCCGACCGGACAGGCGATGATGCACTGGCCGCAGTACGTGCAGGGCGCGTCGGCCATGCTGATGTCGTAAGCAGGCCCGATGGCGGTATTGAACCCGCGGTTGATGAACGAGATGACGTTGACATCCTGCTTCTTGCACGCCGCGACACAGCGTCCGCACAAGATGCATTTGCTCGAATCACGCACGATCGAGTCTGACAGGTCGTCATAACGCGTCGGGCTCTTCGTCCCTTCGAAACTGATTTTGCGGATGCCGTACAGCTCGCTCAGATCCTGCAGCTCGCAGTTGCCGTTGCGGATGCAGGCCAGGCAATCGCGGTTGTGGTCGGACAGGATCATCTCCAGCGTCGATTTGCGGGTTGCGCGGACGCGGGGGGTGTTGGTTTTGACCACCATGCCCTCGGCTACCGGCGTTACGCAGGACGCGGCCAGGCTGCGCCCGCCGACCACTTCGACAAGACAAACCCGGCAGGCGCCGACTTCGTTGACGCCCTTCAAATAACATAGCGTCGGAATTGCGACGCCGGCCGCGCGGGCCGCTTCCAGGACGGTATAACTGGCAGGTACGCTGACGGTCACGCCGTCGATGGTCACCTTGACTTTATTCATTGACTTTCACGCTCCTTTAGGCTCTATCAGCGCTTGACGACGGCTTTGAACTTGCAGGCCTGCATGCAGGCGCCGCACTTGATGCACTTGGCCGTGTCGATGACGAAGGGTTCCTTGCCCAGCACACCGCTGATGCAGCCGACCGGACAACGCTTGGCGCACAGGCCGCACATCTTGCACAGGTCGGTCAGGATGAAGTACTGGGTCAGGCCCTTGCAGACGCCGCAGCGGCAGCGCTTGTCGGTGACATGCTCGATGTACTCCTCACGGAAGTGCTTGAGGGTCGACAGGACGGGGTTGGGCGCGGTCTGGCCGAGGGCGCAGAGCGAGCCTTCCTTGATCCCGACAGCCAAACGCTCAAGCGCCTCGATGTCCTCCATCGTGCCGGTGCCGCCGGTGATCTTCTCCAGGATTTCCAGCATGCGGCGCGTGCCGATCCGGCAGGGCGCGCATTTGCCGCAGGACTCGTCGACCGTGAACTCAAGGAAGAACTTGGCGATATCCACCATGCAGGTGTCTTCGTCCATTACGATCATGCCGCCCGAACCCATCATCGAGCCGACGGCGATCAGGTTGTCATAATCGATCGGGGTATCCAAAAGCTTGGCGGGGATGCAGCCGCCGGAAGGACCGCCGGTCTGGACCGCCTTGAACGCCTTGTTGTTCGGGATGCCGCCGCCGATGTCAAAGACGACTTCGCGGACGGTTGTGCCCATCGGGATTTCGACCAGGCCGACATTGTTGACCTTACCGCCGAGCGCGAAAACCTTGGTTCCCTTGCTCTTATCGGTTCCCAGGGAGGCAAACCATTCGGAGCCCTTCTGGAAGATCACGGGGATGTTGGCGTAGGTTTCGACATTGTTCAGGATCGTCGGCTTGTCAAACAGGCCTTTGACCGCCGGGAACGGCGGGCGGGGCGTCGGGTTGCCGCGCTTGCCCTCGATCGAGCGCATTAGGGCGGTTTCCTCGCCGCAGACGAAAGCGCCGGCGCCGAGGCGGATCTCGATGTCGAAGGAAAAAGCGGAACCGAAAACGTGTTCGCCCAGCAAACCGTAAGCCTTGGCCTGCTCGATCGCCAGTTTGAGACGCTGGACGGCGATCGGATACTCGGCGCGTACGTAGATATAGCCCTGATTGGCCTCGATCGCATAGCCGGCGATCGCCATCGCCTCGATCACGCTGTGCGGGTCGCCTTCCAGGATGGAACGGTCCATAAACGCGCCCGGGTCTCCTTCGTCGGCGTTGCAGCAGACATATTTCTGATCGTTCTGCTGCCGGGCGGCAAACTCCCATTTCAAGCCGGTGGGGAACCCGCCGCCGCCGCGCCCGCGCAGGCCGGATTTCTTGACCTCGTTGATGACATCGAGAGGTGCCATCTTGTCGGTCAGGATCTTGCCTAGCGCCATGTAGCCGTCATGCGCGATGTATTCCTCGATCGACTCGGGGTTGATGATACCGCAATTGCGCAAGGCGACGCGCACCTGCTTCTTGAAGAAGTCGGATTCCTCGACGTTGCGGGCCTGGTCCAACGGCACGGCGGTCTGAACGGTCATCAGGCGCGCGACCGGCCGGCCTTTCAGGAAATGTTCGGAAACGATTTCGGTGACATCGTCAGGACTGACGCGGTAGTACATGACCCCTTCCGGGTAGACCACCATGATCGGTCCTTCGGCGCAAAGCCCGAAGCAGCCGGTTTTGACAACCTTGACCTCGCGGGTCAGCCCCTGAGCCTTGAGTTCTTTTTCCAGGTTTTCAATGATCTTGCCGGATTTCGAGGAGGTACACCCCGTACCGCAGCAGACCAGGACATGTGCTCTGTACAGGTCCATCTTAAGCCTCCTTGTACTTCGCCAGAATGGCAGGTATCTGGTCTGGTGTCAGGCGTCCGTAAACGTCTTCGTTGACCATAATAACAGGAGCCAGGCCACAAGCGCCGATACAACGACAGGCATTGATCGAGAATTTGCCGTCCGGTGTGCATTCGCCGGCCTTAATGTGCAGCTCTTCCTCAATCTTGTCCAGGATGGCTTGAGAGCCCTTGACATAACAGGCTGTACCGAGACAGACGCTGATCTCAAATTCACCTTTTGGATTCAGGGAAAAGAAAGAGTAAAACGTGATGACCCCGTATACCTCGGCAACAGAAACGCCAAGACCGCCGGCCACCGTTCGCTGAACGTCCAGGGGCAGATACCCGTAGATTGCCTGGGCCTCCTGCAGAACCTGCATCAAGGCTTTGCGGCCTTGTCCCCGGTGCTTTTCAATGACCTGATCCAACAGCCTGACTTGCTCGTCATGAGTCTTTGTTTTGGTCGATCCCATATCGTGACTCACCTCCCAATAGTATACAATATCATGTTTCACAGGATACGGCAATTGATTTTTTCCGCTAAAATTCCCGGTCAGGATGCGCGGTTTTCCGACATCCGCTATAATGAGCGGACAAGGATCGCCGGCAAACGGCAAGGAGAACACGATGCATATCACCTGGCAGGTCCAGAGCGCGGATCATGGCGAACGGGCCGTCGATGTTTTAATCAAACGCTGCGGCATGTCGCGGCTGATGACAAAAAAAATAAGGCTTTACGGCCGATTGCTCTTAAACGGCAAACCGCATCGCATGATCGACCCGGTCTTCAGCGGCGACCGGATCGAGGCCAGCTATGAACCGCACGGCAGCCAGGGACCGGCCCTGCGTGAAATCCCCGGGGTTGCCGTCCGCTACCGGGACGACTGGCTGCTGGTCCTTTCCAAACCGGCCGGCCTGGTCACCCACCCGACCTACCTGCACGACCAGGACGCCCTGACCGCCAAGCTTTCGGACCGTCCGCTTCACCCGGTCAGCCGCCTGGACCGAGACACGTCCGGGCTGGTCCTGATCGCCCTCAACGGCCACGCCCACTACGTGGTTGCCGGCCAGATCCTCGCCAAGCGCTACCTGGCCCTGCTCCACGGCCGTCTGCCTGCTCCATCGGGCCTGATCCGGGCCCCGATCCGCCGGTCTTCAGGCAGCATCATCCTGCGCGAGGTACATCCGGACGGTGCGCCGGCGCGGACGCTCTGGCGGGTCTGCCGCTATTATCCGGAACGGGACATATCGCTGGTCAGCTTGACTTTGCTCTCAGGAAGAACCCATCAACTGCGTGTGCACAGCCAGGCGATCGGCTGCCCGATCGTCGGCGACGACCTGTACAGCGGCGGCCGCCAGCCAGATGACCTGGACCGCCAGATCGGACGCCAGGCTCTGCACGCAGCCCTGCTTTGCTTCCGGCACCCGCAAAGCGGTGCGACGCTGCGCGTCAGCGCGCCGCTGCCGGATGATTTCAAGGCGCTGCTCGTTCAGCTCCGCACCGGCCGGCCGCGCACAGACTCGGCCTGACAGCGCAGCTGCACGGCCAGCTGGCGCGCCGCCTGGTCGCCTACGCCGCCTGACAACAGGCGGGCCAGTTCCGTTTCCCGTTCCGATTCGAGCAGCAATCGCAGCTCGGTTCGGGTGCGTCCCCCGGACAGCTGTTTTTCGATCAGCCAGTGTTCATCGGCCATGGCGGCAATCTGGGCCATGTGCGTGATGCAAAAAACCTGGCGGCCTTGGGCCAGCGCCATCATCTTCTCCCCGACTTTGCCGGCGGTCTGACCGCTGACGCCGGTGTCGATCTCGTCAAAAATCAAGACCGGCACCTGGTCGACATCGGCCAGGATGGTCTTGATCGCCAGCATAATGCGCGACGCCTCGCCGCCGGAAGCGATCCGGGCCAGCGGCCGCAGCGGTTCACCCGGGTTTGCCGAGAGCAAAAACTCAACCGTGTCCAGGCCGGATGCCGGAAACGACGACGGCTGCCCGGGCAGATCGGCGAACTGGACCGAAAAGCGCACGCCCGCCATGCCCAGATCGTGCAGTTCGCGGGCGATTTTCGTTTCCAGGCCGGTCGCCGCCGCGCGCCGCTTATCGCTCAGATCGCGGGCCGATGCCAGCAACGCTGCAGCCAGGCGGGCCTGTTCGGCTTGCAGCTGGTCATAGCGCGCCTCTCCCCCGCTCAGCTTTTCCAGCTGGGCGGAGGCCTTTTCCAGGAAGGCCGCGACAGATGCGAGCGAACCGCCGTATTTGCGCTTCAGTTTGTGCAGCACATCCAACCGTTCGTCAATGCGCTCCAGTTCGTCCGGGTCGGCGTCGTAGGCGTCCAAGGCCGCCCGCAGATCGGAAGAAGCGGTTTGGAGGATGTCCTGGGCGCTGCGCAGCGCTTCGTCCAGGTCCGTCAGGCTTGAATCCAGCCTGGCTGCTGCCGACAACCGGGACAGGACCGTGCCGATCCCGCCCATGACGGACGACGGATCGTCACCCGACAGGATTTCGGCACTTTCCAGAAGCGCTTCCCGGATCTTCTCGGCGTGCCCCAGCACGCGGCGACGTTCGGTCAGCTCTTCGTCCTCATTGGTGCGGATCGCCGCGGCTGCGATTTCGCGGGTCTGGTAGCTGAGCAGGTCGATCTGGCGGGCACGCTCGCCGGGATCGCTGCCCAACTCACGCATCGCCTCGCGGCAGCGGCGGTAGCGCTGCAGCAGGTCCGCATAGCCGGCCAGGCAGGCTGCAACCGGCTCCCCGGCAAAACGGTCCAGCAAGGGCAGATGGCTGTCCACCCGGAAGATGGCCTGCTGGTCGTGCTGTCCATGGATATCGATCAGGGACGAGGCGACGTCGCGCAGCTGTGTCAAGGTGGTCAAACGCCCGTTGATCCGGCAGACCGATTTGCCGGCCGCCGAAATCTCACGCGACAAGATCAGCTCAGGCATCTCCTTTTCGTCCAAGCCGAGGTCCTGCGCCACGTCAGCAGGCAGCTGTCCGGGAGAGAGCGAAAACAGTGCTTCCACCGTAGCCGACGCCTGGCCGTGCCGCACCATGTCCCGGGACGTGCGGCCCCCGGACAGGGCGCTGATGGCATCGATCAGGATCGATTTTCCGGCGCCGGTCTCGCCGGTCAAAACCAGCAGTCCGCGGCCGGGCTCCATGACGATGTTCTCGATCAGGGCAAAATCGTGGATCTCGATGCGTTCGAGCATGGCTGGCTCCTGTCAGGTTCCGTTCTTCGATCCGGACTGGAGGGCGATCCTGCCCAGCAGCCGCCCCAACGTCTCGGCCTGCTCAGGCGCGTGCGTGGCGACAAAGATCGTGTCGTCTCCGGCGATCGATCCGGCGATCTCGGGCAGGTGCATCGAATCCAGCGCCGACGCGCCGGCCTGGGCCATACCGGGCAGTGTCTTGACGATCACCAGGTTCATGGCCACGTCGATCTGCACCACCGCCTCGGCGAAGACTTTCATCAGGCGGCCGGACGCCGCCTCGCCGGACCGCTCCATCGGAACGTATTTCTGTACCCCCGAAGCCGTCGCCACCTTGATGATGCCCAGTTCCTTGATATCGCGCGATATCGTCGCCTGGGTCACCTCCATGCCGGCCGTGTTCAGGCTGGCCGCCAGTTCATCCTGCGTCGTGATGACCTGGTCCCGGATCACCTGAAGCAGACGGGCTTGTCTCTCGCTCTTCGATGGTTTCATAGTAGGTCCTCCCTCGAGCATGGATTTTCTGCGGCAGCGTCGCGTAAAAATGGTCAGGTCCCAAGCGGATGATTTTCAGGTTGCGCGATGAGCGCCGGATCACCACGGTGCTATCGGAGTCCAGCAAGACCTCCTGGCGGCCGTCAATCGACAGCAGCGCCTGGTGCGGGTAGTCGCAGATCCGGACCACGACCTGGCTGGCGTCCGAGGCGATGTAGCTGCGGTTGTGCAGCGTGTGCGGGCAGACCGGCGTGATCAGCAGCAAGTTCAGCTCCGGGTGGATGATCGGGCCGCCCGATGACAGCGAATAGGCCGTCGATCCCGTCGGGGTCGATACGATCAGGCCGTCGCCGGGAATGCGGTCGACCAGCACGTCGTTGATCGTCAGTTCAAGGCTCACGATACGCGAACGGCCGCCGCGCGACACAACCGCGTCGTTCAGGGCCCGCCCTTCCTCCACCAGCCGGCCTTGCACGTCGAAGCACGCGACATCGAGCATCATGCGCTGTTCCATGGACCAGGCGTTGGCCGCGAGCCTTGTGATCGCCGGCTCGAGATGGTCCGGATGGATCTCGGATAGGAAGCCGACCCGGCCCAGATTGACCCCGATGACCGGAAGATCCTCGCAGCAGGGCAGGTGCACGGCGGACAAGAACGTCCCGTCTCCGCCCAGGCTGATCAGGCAGTCGCAGGTTGCATAGGCGGCCCGCTCGGTTCCCGGCACCGGCAGCGCATCCGGCGCGACAACGGCGACGGCGCCGGCCCGACGGATCAGTTCCGCGGCCCGGCTTGTCACTTTGAGTTCGGGATCTTTGTCGGGATTGGCATAAAGCCCGATGCGCATAAACCCTCCTGTGATGCCCGTTTCCTCGATTATAGCGCAGATCCGCTTCGGCTGCACCCGTTGAGCAGCGCCCGCGCGGCTGCGGCAATGCCTTCGCTGTCAAGCTTTTGGGCCCGGAGCAGTTCGTCCCGCTTGCCCTGGCATAGCGGGCGGTCCTCGATGCCTAGAAGACGGCAGATTGTTCCCGGGCAAAGGCGCAGCAAGTCGGGCAGAACGGTTTGCCCCATGCCGCCCTTGACCAGGCTCTCTTCGAGCATCAGGACATGGCCGGTGCGCCTGGCTGACCGGGCCAGCGAATCCAGATCGAACGGCTTGACACAAAATACTGACAGGACTTCGGCGTCGATGCCCTCCCCTGCCAACCTGCCGGCCGCTTCCAGCGCGGGACCCGCCAGGGTGCCGAGCGCCACCAGCGTCACCTGGCTGCCCGGACGCAGGCAGCGCAGCCGGTAGCGCTCCAGCAGGCAAGTGTCCTGCGGTCCGGCCGGTTCCGGCGATTTAGTTGCCTGGGGCTGCGGCAGCCGGCCCGGCCAGGGGCGGCCGCGCGGATAGCGGATCGCGACGGGCTTGCCGGCCTGGACGGCATAGCCGAGCGCCGTTTCCAGGTCTTCGTAGGTAGCCGGGCAGAAAATCTCCAAGCCAGGCAGCGGCAGCAGGAGGCTCAAATCGTAAATCCCCTGGTGCGTTTCACCGTCCTCGCCGACGATGCCGGCGCGGTCAACGGCAATCACGACCGGCAGGCACTGCAGGCAGACATCGTGCAGGAGCTGGTCGTAAGCGCGCTGCAGGAAGGTCGAGTAGAGCGCGACAACCGGCTGCAGCCCGCCCGCGGCCAGGCCGGCCGCCAGCGTCATGGCGTGCTGTTCGGCGATGCCGACATCAAAAAAGCGGGCCGGGAAAGCCTTCGCAAAACCGGCCAGCCCGGTACCGCTGGTCATGGCGGCGGAGATGGCGCAGATCCGGCTGTTATGGAAGGCCAGATCGACCAGCGCCCGGCCGAAAGCGTCGGAAAAGGAGTGCACCGCACCCGATCCGTTGGCGACGCCGTTCTCGACAACGAATGGGGCGACGCCGTGGTAGAGGTCGGGCGACTCTTCGGCGTAGCGGTAGCCCCGGCCCTTTTGTGTGACAACATGGAGCAAGAGCGGACCGCCCAGCCCGGAGATGGCTTTGAGGTGCTGGATAAGCCCCGGCAGGTCGTGTCCGTCGATCGGCCCGTAGTACTTGAAGCCGAGCTGTTCGAAAAAGACGCCCTGGCGCAGGATCGCCATGCGGGTCAGCTGCTTGGCGCGGCGCAGCAAACGCAGCGACGGGCGGCCGATCAGCGGGATACGCACGACCAGGTTTTCGATGCTGCCGCGCATGCGCAGGTAAGGCGTCGAGATCCGCAGTTTTTCCAGATGGCGGGCCAGGCCGCCGACATTGCGGCCGATCGACATCTGGTTGTCGTTGAGGATGACGATCAGGTTCTCGCCGGACTGCCCGGCATCGTTCAGCGCTTCGAAGGCCATGCCGCCGGTAAGAGCGCCGTCGCCGATGACGGCGATCGTGAGCCCGGCGTGCTCCAGGTAGCGCTGGGCCCGGCCCAAACCGAGCGCGGCGGAGATCGATGTGCTCGAATGGCCGGTGTTGAAGCAATCGTAGTCCGATTCGCTGACCTTGGGGAAACCGGACAAACCGCCCAACTGACGCAGGCTGCAGAATTGCTCCCGGCGTCCGGTCAGTATTTTCCAGGTATAGGTCTGGTGCCCGACGTCGAAGACAATCTGGTCGCGCGGAAAAGAGAACGTGACCAGCAGTGCAATGGTCAGCTCAACCATCCCGAGATTGGACGCGAGATGGCCGCCGTTAGCCGAGACGGTGCGGATGATCAGGTCACGGATTTCGTCGGCCAGCTGCTCCAGCTGGTCGTTTGACAGCGACTTGAGCTGGTCTGGGTGTTTGATTTGTTCAAGCAGATGCGCCATGCTTTCCTCAGGACTTTCAAAATTAGTTGGTTCAATGGCGCCGGCGCAGCAAGAAGCGCGCCAGGCTGACCAGGAACTTCGTATCATAGGTTTTATCGAGCGCTTCCAGGCTCTCTTCCGCTTCATCGGTCTCCTGGCGGAGCCGAAGTCCGGCTTCCTCCAGGCCAAACAGCGTCACGAAAGTCGATTTCATATCGCGCTGGTCCTTGCCGGCTGTTTTGCCCAGCGTCTTGGCGTCGGCGGTCTGGTCGAGCATGTCGTCGCGGATCTGGAACGCCAGTCCCAGGTGCCGGCCAAAAGCGGCCAGCTGCCGGACCGTGTCCTCATCGGCCCCGCAAAGCAAAGCGGCCGCTTCAGCGGGGACGGCCAGCAAGGCACCGGTTTTCATCTGGTGCAGCCGCTCGAGCGCGTCCGGGCTAAGCCTCGTATTTTCGGCCTGCAGATCCAGCACCTGCCCCCCGATCATGCCGGATCGTCCCGCGGCGGCACTGACGCGCTGCGCCGCAGCCAGCGTCTCGGGACGGCTTGGCTCGACGGCCGACAACATGACTTCGTAGGCACGATTCAACAGGTGGTCGCCAGCCAGAACGGCCATGGCTTCCCCATAGACCTTGTGGCAGGTCGGCCGGCCGCGGCGAAGGTCGTCGTCGTCCATGCAGGGCAGGTCATCGTGAATCAGCGAATAGGTGTGGATCATCTCCAGGGCGCAGGCGAACCGGAGCAATCGCCCGGCCAGATGCTCGTCCTGGTCAGGAGCCAGCATGTCCGCTGCGGCGAGCAGCAAAACCGGCCGGATGCGCTTGCCGCCCGCAAGCAGGCTGTAGCGGGCCGCGGTTACCACCAGACCGCCCGTCAGCGGATCCGGGTCGCCGGCCAGTTCCGGCAGCGCACGTTCGATCCGTTCTTGGTATGCCTGAAGACGGCTGGCGAACAGGTTGCTTGGCTGGTCAGTCATTGGCAAACGGCTTCTCTTCGACGCTGCCGTCCTCTTTTTCCAACAGCTGCGTGATCTGGCGCTCGATCGCCGCCAGGCGATCGGCGCAGATGCGTGACAGCAGTGTGCCCTTGCGAAACAGCTGCATCGACTCGTCCAGCGTCACATCACCGGATTCCAGTTTGGCCACCACCGCTTCCAGCGCGGCCAGCGCCTGTTCGTAGGTCAACGACAGCAGTTCCTCGTCAGGCGCGTGATTCATCTGATCCATCTCCCGATATCCTCCAGTCCGTTATCTGCTGCACCTCGCAGCGCAGCGTTCCATCCGTCAGTGTCACGTCAACCAGGTCTTTTGGCTGGATCAGCGCGGTCGACAGCAAGGTTCGGCCGGCGGGCACCGAGCGGACGACGCCGTAGCCCCGCGCCAGGACCTTGAGCGGGCTGAGGGCGTCCAGTTTGCCGCACAGAACCGACAAACGATGGCCGGTTCGGTCGGCCTGATCGCCCATCGCCCGCCGCAGCGCGTCGGAAAGGCGATCGAGGTCCTGGCGGCGGCGGTCCAGCCGTTCGAGCGGCTGGCGGAAGACACGGTGCTGACGCAGGTGCTCCAGGCGCAGTTTTTGCTGGTCCAGCCGCCGGTTCAGGGCCCTGGCCAGCTGGTCGCGCAGCTGGCTGATCCGCGTCTCCTGTTCGGCGCGCACCGGCATCGCCAGTTCTGCGGCGGCCGACGGTGTCGGTGCCCGTACATCCGCGGCAAAATCGCAAATCGTGAAATCTGTTTCGTGTCCAACCGCAGAAATGACCGGGATCTGCGACGCGTATACGGCGCGGGCCACACATTCCTCGTTGAACGGCCAGAGGTCTTCCAGCGATCCGCCGCCGCGTCCGACGATCAGGACATCGACGCTGCCCAGCGCGTTGAAGCGCCGGATCGCCGCCGCAATCGCCTCGGCCGCCCCCTCCCCCTGGACCGGGACGGGGATCAGCTGCAGGCGAAAATTGGGGTAACGGCGCCCCAGTACCTGGATGATGTCGCGGATGACCGCGCCGGCCGGCGACGTCACCACCCCGATGGCCCTGGGCAGCAGCGGCAGGCGGCGTTTATGCGCCGGATCGAACAGGCCTTCGGCCTCCAGTCGCCGCTTGAGCTGCTCGAATGCCAGGTATAGGGCCCCGAGGCCGTCCGCGGACATGTCCATGACCAGCAGCTGGAAGCGTCCGTCGCGGTCGTAAACTGTCGCCTTGGCGGTGACGATGACTTTGAGCCCGTTTTCCGGCTGAAAGCGGAGCCGGCCGGCATACCCGCGGAAAAGGACGCAGCTGACCGCCGCGGCGCTGTCCTTGAGCGTAAAATAGATGTGTCCCGACGGGTAGGCCTTGACGCCTGAGAGTTCCCCTTTGACCAGAACCGGGTTGAGCTGGCTGTCTGATTCCAGCAGTGTATTGACGTAGCGGTTCAGTTCAGCGACAGTGATCGCGTCCCTCATGGCGGATCACCGGCTGTCACGGGGTTGCTGAGCCGGCCCAAAACGGCGTTGATATACGAACGCGACTCATCGTTGGTGTATTTGCGGCACAGCAGTACGGCTTCCGAAATGGCGACATTTTGCGGCACGTCGTCAACGTAGAACATTTCGTAAACCGCCAGGCGCAGGATGGTCAGATCGATCTTGGGCAGCCGTTCCTTGGTCCAGCGCTTGAGCAGCGGCGCGAAGCGGGCATCGAGGTCGTCCCGGGTGCTGCGCACGCCGCTGACCAGGCTGACCAGGTACGGTTTGTCCTGCTCGTTGACATCGCGTTCCTCCAGGAACGAGGCGAGCTGGGCCTCTTCATCTTCTCTTTGTATTTCCAGCTGGTAAAGCAGCATGAATGCTTTTTCCCGGGCTTCACGGCGGCTCATGACAGTCCTCCCTCAACGAAACATGCCGGGCGGCAGAATTTTGTCCAGCAAGTTCCGGAACGCTTCCTTGTTGCTGAAATAACGAACGCCCAGGAAATAACCCAACAGGGTCATGCCGATCAAGAACAAGGTCTTGACCAGGCCGAAAATCACCAGGGACAGCGCCAGTCCGAACCCGAGCGCAGCCCCGACAGTGCCGGGGTTGCGGCCTTTGAAGCTCTCGACGAGATGCTGCCAGAACTTTTTCACGTCACTCACCGCTCGACGCGGGCCGCGACCGGCTCAACACGGCTGACGCGCACCACCACCCGGGCGACAGGGATACCCGTGTAGCGTTCAATGTCCTTCTTGACCCGGTCCTGGACCTTGGCCATCATGGCCGGCACCTCGACATCCGAGTACAAGATGGCGTTAAGCAGGACGCTGATCTTGTCTCCTTTGGCCGGCGACACCTTGGCCTTGGCCGCCTTGATGCCGCACTGGGCCGTTTTCGCGGAGTTCAGGGCGATGGATTCGATCGCGTCGACCCCGATGTCGATCGTGCCGATGTCGGAGCTGCGGATTCTGGACCGGCGCAGCCTGCCGCTCAGGATGGAGTAGACCATCCCGGTCAGGCAAAGCACCAGCACCGTCAGCCAAAAAACGATCGCCACGATCTGGTAGGTCCGCTGTTCGCGCAGGTACGTCACCATGATGATCATCTGGCTTAATATGTCGCTGTTGACCATCATCAGCAGAAACACAAAGGAGAAGACCGCCAGCAGAAAGGTCAGGACGATAAAAGCCAGGCGGATGATCGCGTTCATAACCGCTCCTCCTTCAGGACGACACCTTTGACGTGGACATGGACGGCTTCAACCGTCAGCCCCGTATACTTTTCGACATCGGCCTTGACCCGCTCCTGGATCTGCCAGGCGACTTCAGGGATCAATGTGCCAAAAAAGACGACCGGATAGACCGTGATGGCGACCGTTTCGTCGTTGCCCTCGCGGAAAACGACCTTGACACCCTTCCCCTCGTGCTCGACGCCGAAAGCCTCTTTCAGCGAGATCACGCTGCTGGTGTCCAGCCCGGCCACGCCTTCGGCCTGCATGGCGGCCTCGGCGGCGTACTGGGCGACGAAGCCCTGGGCCATCGTTCGCTCACCCCGGATCGATGCATGCGGGTAAGGGTTGGGCATGGCCGGTCAGGCGCGCTCCATGTATTCGCCTGTGCGCGTATCGATGCGGATGCGTTCGCCCTGGTTGATAAACAGCGGAACCTTGACCAGGGCGCCCGTCTCGACGATGGCGTTCTTGGTCACGTTGGTCGCCGTATCGCCCTTGACGCCCGGTTCGCAATCGGTTATTTCCAGCTCGACAAAAATCGGCGGCTCGATCCCGAAAACCTCACCCTTGTAGGACAAAACCTTGCAGACCATGTTTTCTTTTAGGAACTTGAGCGTGTCGCCGAGCACTTCGGTGCTGAACGGGATTTGTTCGTACGTATCGACATCCATGAAGTAATGCAAGTCGCCGTCGCGGTAGAGGTAAGTCATATCGGCCCGATCCAACTGTGCGCGCTCGAATTTCTCACTCGGATTGAAACTGCGCTCGACGACGCCGCCGGTCTTGACATTGCGGTACTTGGTGCGGACGAATGCCGATCCCTTGCCGGGTTTGACATGCTGAAACTCGATAATCTGGAAAACCAGGCCGTCCATTTCAAAGGTGACGCCGTTGCGAAATTCACCTGCGCTGATCATCTGATAAATCCCTCCATATATCCGTATCGCAAGCGTTCCTTTGACATCGCAGCAAAAATAGGGCCAAAAGGCTTGCATGCCAGAATTGTATCACATTCAGAGGAAGAGCGTAAAGGTCACCGGATAAGGCCTTAGGCCGGCTGTCAATTCTTTTTTTTGCGCCGCTGCTTGCCCGTTTTCAGCTTGTAGCCTGAAAGGACGATGCGCTCCAGGTATCGCTTGAGCCGCACGTGAAGCGCTTCCTGGTTGTAGCGGGGCCGGACCAGGACCGCCAGGCAGCCGGCCCGGTGCGCGCTGACGATGTCGGTCAGGATCTGGTCGCCGATCATAATCGCCGCCTCCGGTTCGATGTTTTCGATCCGGCAGGCTTCCCGGATCCCTTGCGCCGACGGCTTGCGGGCCCAGGCCACAAACGGCAGGCCGAGCGTCGCGGCGTAAGCCTGGATGCGTTTTTTTCCGGCGTTGGACACGATACGGCAGGCCAGGCCGGCCGTCTGCGCGCGGCTGATCGCACGGCGGGCGTATTCGTCCGCCGCAAAGGAACCATGCCGGGCCAGCGTGTTGTCGACATCGAGCAAAACCAGCCGATAGCCGTCTTCGAAAAAAGCCGGAAAATCAAGTTCGTCCAGATCGGCGCAATAGGTATCCGGCTTCAGGTATCGGCCGATTCGAGAAATCATTCGAAAGCGTTCCGTCCTTTTTATGTCTGCGGTTTGTCTCTTTGCACCAGTATACTGACTGGCGCGGCATCTGGCAACCATGAGGTTAGGGCAGTCATCATAACGAAGCGCGTGAAAAGTTGTTGAAATGACCGATAGGCTTGTCTATAATTGGGTTGTTTAAGGGGGATGGATCATGTACAAAGTCTGTAAATTCGGCGGCTCTTCCCTGGCTAACGCAGAGCAGATCCGCAAGGTATGCGATATCATGCTTTCGGACCCGTCGCGGCGGGTCATGGTGGTTTCAGCGCCGGGCAAGCGGACACGCGAAGACACCAAGGTCACCGACCTGCTCATCGCTCTGGCCAACGCCCGGATCAGCGGCTATGACGGTGCGGCCGAGCTCCAGGACGTCCTGGACCGGTTCGGCTCGATCGCTGCCGAACTGGAGCTCGACGCCGCGATCATGGCGGATATCAGCTTAGACATGAATACGCGCCTTTGCCAGGACTGCAGCAACTCGCTGCGCTTCATGGATTCGATCAAGGCGGCCGGCGAAGACAACTGCGCCCGCCTGGTCGCCGGTTACCTCAAGAGCATCGGCCGGACGGCCAGCTATGTCGATCCGCGCGTAGCCGGCATGTTCCTCACCGAAGAATACGGCAACGCCCAGGTGCTTCCCGAGGCCTATCCCCTGCTCGCCCGCCTGCGTCAGAATCCGGGGATCTCCGTTTTCCCGGGTTTTTTCGGCTACAGCAAATCAGGCCAGGTCGTCACGTTTTCCCGGGGCGGATCCGATATCACCGGATCGATCCTGGCCGCGGCGACCGAGGCCCAGACTTACGAGAACTGGACCGATGTGGATTCGGTGTACTCCGTCAACCCGGCCCTGATCAGCAACCCGCACCCGATCATGGAGATCACCTACGACGAGATGCGCGAGCTGGCCTACGCCGGCTTCACCGTCCTGCACGAGGAGGCCTTGCTGCCGGCCTACCGCAAGGGCATTCCCGTCAATATCCGCAACACCAACAACCCGACCGCCCGCGGGACCATGATCGTGCGCAACCGGGTCAATTTCGACGGCGTGGTCACCGGGATTGCCGGCGCCAAGGGCTTTTGCTCACTCAATATGAGCAAGTACCTGATGAACCGCGAGGTCGGCTTTGCCCTCAAGGTCCTGCAGATCCTGGCCGACGAGCAGATCTCTTTCGAACATATGCCGTCCGGGATCGACTCGCTATCGATCATCATGCGCAAGGATTACTTCACGCCGGACAAGGAAAAGATCATCACCGGCCGGCTGGTCGCGGAACTCGGCATCGAGAAAGTTTCTGTCAACCGCAACCTGGCCATCGTGATCATCGTCGGCGAAGCCATGGCCCGGACGGTCGGTGTGACAGCCCGGGCTGCCAACGCACTCAGCAAGGCCGGCGTCAACCTGGAGATCATCAACCAGGGTTCTTCGGAAATCAGCGTCATGTTCGGCGTACGCGAAGAATACTGCAACTATGCCGTCAAGGAGCTTTACAAGGAATTTTTCCAGCGCTGACCGGACTCAGCGGTCCAGGATGCGCCGCGACCCGAAAAAGCGCTCCAGGCCGAACTGGCCCGGGTTGCGCAGCGTATAGCCGTTGACCGGCACCTTGTCCACGTAAATGTAGCGGTCGCCCAGGTACAGGTAGGCGGTCGAACCGATGCCTCCGAACAGGACAAATCCCTGGTCTTTCAGGTACGCGGCCCGTTCATCCGAGCCCGTGATAAACGCGCCGTTCGGGTAATGCAGGATGCTGACCGGACCGGTCAGGCTGCCGACCTGCTCGAGCCATTTTTCGGTATCGGCCTTAATGCGCTCAAGATTCTGCTCGCGGGCGTTGATGAACCCGTAGGTGGACGAGGCGAAAATCCAGCCGGTTTCCTTGAGCCGGCCCACGATCTCGCGGACCGCTTCGCGGTTGGCCTTGATGTCCTGGTCGGAGAGTGTCAAAGGCAACATGCCGTGATCCTGGAGTGCCTGGTTGCGGTCGTCGAGCTGATCCCGGTCGGTTATCTTGCCGAAAACCCCCTCGTATCCGGTCAGGGAGATGGTCCCCTTGGCACCGTCCAGGGCAAAGTCCGGATGCTCGGCGACAAACAGGTCGAGAATCCCGATCGCCTCGCCCGTCCGGTCCACGACCAGGCGCCCGTCGTCATCCAGGCGCTGCGCGGCCACTTCGCCGCCTTCGTCCATAACCAGATCCCAGCTGTTGCCCGTTTCCCGCCGCGTGACATAATAATTGAGTCCCTCCAGCACCAGGACGAGCGGTTTCTTCCCCGGAGGCAGCTTGAGGGTCTGGATCTGACGCTCGGCGTCATAGAGCCGGTCCGCATCGACCAGGATGTAGCCGTTGGCGTACAGCGCTTCGAGCATGGCGGAGAACTCGGTGGTTGTCAGCATCGAATCCTGGGCCGCCGCGGCGTAAGCATCGCCGTCGAAAGCCTTGGCCGGATTGTTGATCAGCGGCTTGACTGTGATGAACTCGATCGGGCCCTGGTAAACGTCGCGTTTTTCCGGCACATAAGGCGCGCATTGCTCCAGGGCGATCGCAATCTGCGCCTGGTCCGGGTAAACCGCCTGCAGCGCGATCAGCTCCTGCTGGGCCGACAGGTAACGCCCGCCGGACATCTGTCTGCGGACCGCTTCCATCAGGGGCTCGTACATTTCGTTTCGGCAGTTTTCGGCAAGAAGCAGCAGTTGCTCCCGGGCAAAACTGCCCAGATCATCCTGTGACAGCAGTTGCTGCCAGCCTTCCCAGGACGCCCAGTACCGCCCGGCCGCCAGGTCGGCCGCCGCAGCTGCAGATAGCGGGCGCAGCGCTTCGATGCGGTCGAACTCGCCGCTCAACCCGCTGACGCCCTGGCGGACGTTGGCCAGGTTTTCAAGTTGGTCAAAAGCCAGGTCCAGGGCCGCCCGGTCGATCTCCATGAGCAGGAAACGGCGCCCCAGGGCGCGCATGGCCGTGATCAGGCGTGAGGCCGACAACTCTTCCAGGCCTTCGGCCAAGGCAATCTCCTCATGGCTGAGTACGACGCCGTTCGCCAGCTTCTGCTCGATCCGGTCCAGCACCGATCCGGTCTCCTGCTCCATCGCCTCGAGCGCGCTGCGGTAAAAGGAATCCGGGTCGGCGCCGTCGGCAAGGGCTTTTTCCCGGACCGAACGGTAAACGGAAACCGCCTCGCCGTAGCGGCCTTCCGACATGGCTTTTTCGAATTGTTCCAGGGACTGCTCGGCGCGCAACGTGCGGACATGGAGGATCAGGCCAACCGGCACGGCGACCAGCAGGGCCAGAACCATGAGGCCGATCAGGACGCTGCGGAACAGCGGCCTCTTTACCTCGTCTTCCTGGATGGTGTATCCCCGTGCCATGTCAGATGCTGTCCAGTCCCAGCTGCCGGTCCTGCAACGTTTCCTCTTTCAGGTAGGTGCCGACGGCCGGGATCTTGCGGGTACGGTAGTACTTGTCGTCCGCGATATTCGATTCGGACAGGCGCCGGCAGCTGGCCAGGGTACTGCCTTTCTTGGACAGCAGCACCTGGACGCCCTGGTTGGTCCGCGTGGGCTTGACCGGTACCTTGGCGCTGTTGAAGACGAGAACCTTGTGGATGTTGCTTACGGCGACAAAATCGTCGTCGGCTTCAAGGAAAAAAATCCGGACCACCGGTGAGGCCGTGCTGTAGGCCTTGACCAGCTTGCGCCGGTTGGTCTTGGTTTCGTAGGCATTCAGGGGAATCCGGGCGAATTTACCGTTGGCAAAACCAAGCAGGACATGACCTAAGTAATCTTCGGTCATGTGGAGAAAGACGATCCGCTCGTCATTTTCCATCTCGAGCAGGTTGGGCGTGTATTCGCCAAGGTCAGACGGCTTGTGGTCCTTGATGTCGTAGCACTTGAGCTTGTAGACATTGCCGCGGTCCGAGAAAAACAACACATCCGCCTTGTTCTTGCCCTCGATTTCCTGGACGATCTTGTCTTCTTCCTTGGTCTTCAGCTCGCCCGCGCTGCGCAGCGAAGTCAGGGCCATCTTCTTGATGTAACCGTGCTCGGTCAAAAACAGGCGCAAGTTGTAGTCTTCGATCAGCTGATCGGGTTCGAACGTGTCGATCTCCTTTTCGTGGACCAGCCTGGTCAATCGCTTTTGGCCGTATTTGGCCGCGATTCGCTCCAGGTTGGCGCAGATCTGATCGTCGACGCGCTCGCGGTTGGCCAGCATATCCTCCAGATCGGCGATCTCGTCGACCAGCGTCTGGATGTCAGCTGTGCGCTGCAAAATGTACTGGCGGTTCAGCTGGCGCAGACGGATCTCCGCGACGAACTCCGCCTGCACGGTATCGATGCCAAAGCCGGCCATCAGGTTCGGGACGACCTCCGATTCCTTTTCGGTCCTGCGGATGATCCGCACCGCCTTGTCGATGTCCAGCAGGATCTTCTCCAGGCCTTGCAGCAGGTGCAGCCGGTCCTGCTTCTTCTCCAGGTCGTAGCTGATCTCGCGCCGCACGCAGGCGCGCCGCCAGGCCAGCCATTCGCCCAGCAGGGCGCGCACACCGAGCACGCGCGGCGTGCCGTTGACCAGCACGTTGAAGTTGCACGGGAACGTCGACTGCAGCGACGTGAATCGGAACAGCTTTTGCATCAGGGCGTCCGGATCGGTGGAACGCTTGAGTTCAAGGGCGATTTTCAATCCGTTCAGGTCGGTTTCGTCGCGAATGTCGTTGATCTCACGGACTTTGCCCTGTTTGACCAGGCCGGTGATGTCGTCGATGATCGCCTCGACCGTCGTGGTGTACGGGATTTCGACAATTTCGACCATGTTGTTCTTCTTGTCGAAGCGCCAGGTGGCCCGCAGCCGCATCGAGCCGCGGCCTGTCTTATAGATCTGCTCCATCTCGGCGCGGTTGTAGATCAGCTCGGCGCCGGTCGAAAAATCGGGCGCCGGCATGATCGACAGCAGGTCGCACCCCGGGTCACGGATATAAGCGGCGGCCGCCTGGCAGACCTCGGTCAGGTTGAACGAGCAGATGTTGCTCGCCATACCGACGGCGATCCCCTGGTTGCTGTTAACCAGAAGCGACGGGAACGCGGCCGGCAGCAGCAGCGGTTCCTTGGTCGTGCTGTCGTAATTGTCGATGAAATCGACACTGTTCTTGTCGAGGCCCGAAAAAAGCTCCTCGCAGATCTTGTCCAGGCGCACTTCGGTGTAGCGGGCGGCGGCATACTGCATATCCCGGGAGTAGACGCGGCCGAAATTACCCTTGGAATCGATATATGGGTGCAGCAGGGCGCTGTTGCCCCGGGTCAGCCGGACCAAAGTCTCGTAGATGGCCTGGTCGCCGTGCGGGTTGAGTTTCATCGTCTGGCCGACGACATTGGCCGACTTGGTTCGGGACCCGCCCAAAAGGCCCATGCGGTACATCGTGTAGAGCAGCTTGCGGTGCGACGGCTTGAACCCGTCGATCTCAGGGATGGCACGCGAAACGATCACGCTCATCGCGTAGGGCATGTAGTTCTTTTCCAGTGTCTGTGTGATCGGCTGCTGCTGCAGCCTGTTCTCTTCGGGTTTTGCGGTCATGGTTCCTCCCGTTTCGTATCACGCTCAGCCGATGTCGAGCATATCCAGGTAGCGGTAGCCGTTCTCCTCGATGTGCAGCTTGCGGGCGGCCAGGTTGTCGCCCAGCAGCATGTCGAAGACATCCAGGGTCTTGTCCGTATCCTCCGCCACCACCTGGATCAGGCGCCGGGTTTCCGGATTCATCGTGGTCTGCCACATCATCTCCGGCTCGTTTTCGCCCAGGCCCTTGGAACGCTGCAAGGTGCAGCGGTCGGCGCCGAGCTGGCTGAGCAGTTCGCTCTTCTCCCGTTCCGTATAGGCAAAATAGGTCTTTTCTTCCCGCTTGACCCGGTGGGTGATCTCGAACAGCGGCGATTCGGCGATGAAGATCTTGCCGGCCTCGATCAGGGACGGGGTCAGCCGGTAGAGCATTGCCAGGATCAGGGTGCGGATCTGGTAGCCGTCGACATCCGCGTCGGTGCAGATGATCACCTTGTTCCAGCGCAGGCTATCCATGTCAAATGCCGACAGGTCCTTGTTGTGCCTCGTCTGGATCTCGATGCCGCAGCCCAGGACCTTGATCAGGTCCGTGATGATCTCGTTCTTGAAAATGGCGTTGTACTCAGCCTTCAGGCAATTGAGGATCTTGCCCCGGACCGGGATGATCGCCTGGAACTCGGCGTCGCGGCCCATCTTGCAGGAACCGAGCGCCGAGTCGCCTTCCACGATGTAAAGTTCGCGCCGCGAGACGTCGCGCGTCCGGCAGTCGACGAATTTTTTGACCCGGTTGACCATGTCAACCGACCCCATCAGCTTTTTGCGCATGTTCAGCCGCTGCTTTTCGGCTGTTTCCCGGCTGCGCTTGTTGATCAGGATCTGCTCGATGACCCGGTCTCCCTCGGCCTTGTTCTCAATGAACCAGACCTCCATGCGGCTGCGCAGCAGGTCCGACATGAACTCGTAGATGTACTTGTTGTTAATCGCCTTCTTGGTCTGGTTCTCGTAGCTGGTCTGGGTCGAGAACGAACTGGAGACCAGGATCAGGCTGTCCTGGACATCGGTAAAGGTGATCTTGGCCTCGTTGCCCTTGTACTTGTCCCGCAGCTTGATCTGGCGGTCCAGTTCGGCGACAAAGGCGATCCGCACCGCCCGGTCGGGCGTGCCGCCGTATTCCAGCCAGCTGGAGTTGTGGTAGTACTCGATGCAGTTGACCGTGTTGTTGAAGCTAAACGCGATCGCCGCCTTGACCTTGTATTCCGGTTTGTCGGAGCGGTCCCGCCCCTTGCCGCTGCCCTCGATCTGGACCGGCGTGCTGATCCCCTTGCCCCCGTCCAGCTCGCGGACATAGCCCAGGATACCTTCCGGGTAATGAAAGGTGAAGGTCTCGCCGCTGGACTGGTCGTTGAGGATGAAGGTGATGCCGGCGTTGACGATCGCCTGGCGCTTGAGGATGTCCTTATAGTATTCGAGCGGGATCGCGATATCCGTAAACACGTCGCGGTCCGGCAGCCACTTCTGAACCGTCCCCGTTTTGCGGCTGCGCACCGGTTCCTTGACCAGGCCGCCGACGTTGTTGCCCTTTTCGAAATGCAGCTTGTAGCGGAACTGGTCGCGCAGCACTTCGACGTCGAAGTAGGCCGAGGCGTACTGCGTCGCGCAGGCCCCCAGGCCGTTCAAGCCCAGGCTGTATTCGTAGGACTCGCCCTCGTTGTTGCGGTACTTGCCGCCGGCGTAGAGCTCACAGTAGACCAGCTCCCAGTTGTATCGGTTCTCCTTGGTGTTGAAATCCAGCGGGATGCCGCGGCCAAAGTCGCGCACTTCGATCGCGCCGTCGCCAAAGCGCGTCACCTCGATCTGCGTGCCGAAGCCTTCGCGCGCCTCGTCGATCGAGTTGGACAGGATTTCGAAAAAAGCGTGTTTGCAGCCTTCGAGGTCGTCCGATCCGAAAATGACGCCTGGCCGCAGCCGGACGCGGTCGGCGCCCTTCAAGGACGATATGCTTTCGTTGTCGTAGGTCTGTTTGTTCGCCATGGCACACTCCTGATTTGTTCCGGGTCCATCTCGCGACAGCGTTCTGAAGAAAGAAAACCGTTCTCAGTCGAACGGTTTTCTGGCGAGCCTAGGAGGACTCGAACCTCCGACCCACAGCTTAGAAGGCTGTTGCTCTATCCAACTGAGCTATAGACCCAGGATGTCCTGATCATTATACCTGATCCAGGCCCTGTTGGCAATGAAAAGGCGGCTGTGAGCCGCCTGCGGGCTTGGAGCGGGTGATGGGAATCGAACCCACGCAATCAGCTTGGAAGGCTGATGTTCTGCCATTGAACTACACCCGCGTTTGCGTTTCGCGCAACCCGCCATGTGATTTTACCGCACAGCGGCCGCTTTGACAAGCCTTGCCGGATCCGATTTTTGTTCGGTTTTTCCGCTCTCCCCTTATGTTCAATGTAGGTTTTTGCAAAACCGCCGCCGGTGATACAATAACGTGATCTTCCCAAGGAGGCTTGCCATGCGCCCTGCACGAGACCTGCTGGAACCGGGGCTTGTCGTTGCCGACGGAGCGATGGGCACCTATTACGCCCAGATCGGTCCGGATGAGCACGGCACCTGCGAAGAAGCGAACCTGAACCGGCCTGATATCATCCGGAGCATTCATTTGCGCTACCGCGAGGCCGGCGCCCGCCTTTTGCGCACCAACACGTTCGCCGCCGTTTCGCTGACCGGACCCGGACAACCGGATCGGCTAAAACACCTGATCACCAGCGGCTACGAGCTGGCCCTCGACTGCGCCGGTCCGGATATGTTTGTCGCCGCGGACATCGGTCCGGCCTACGCGTTGGACGACGAACAGGCGCTGGCGGGCAACACGCTGGCCGTTGAAGCTTTTTTGGATTTAGGCGCAGACCTCTTTTTGTTCGAAACGTTTGCCGACCCAAAGGAATTCCTGCCGCTTTGCCGCCTGATCCGGCAAAAAACGCCCGGCGCTGTCATCGCCTGCTCGTTCGCCTTGTCTCCGGACGGGCTCACCCGCAAAGGCATCCGGCTCGAACAGCTCGCCGACCAGATGGAACAAGATCGAGACATTGACATCTGGGGACTGAACTGCGGCATCGGGCCCACTCACCTGGCCCGTCAGGTAGGAAGGCTGAGCCCAGACGGCAAGCCGATGACCCTGATGCCCAACAGCGGTTACCCGCGCATGGAAAACCAGCGTTTGGTCTACGGTTCCGAACCGGATTATTTCGCCCGCGAGGTCGCCGGGCTCAGGCAGGCGCGGGTGCGCATCCTGGGGGGCTGCTGCGGCACGTCGCCCCGCCACATCGCCGCGCTGAGCGCGGCCTTGGCCCAGTTTCAGCCGACGCCCCGCCCGATTGCTTTTACGGCCGCTCCTGCTCCGGCCGCACCGTCTGCGCCGCCGGCGACGGTCCTGGCAGACCGCCTCGCTCGCGGCCAGTTCACCGTCGTCTGCGAACTGGACCCGCCGCGCGACAGCCGCGTCGAACCTCTTCTGGATGCCGCCCGTGAGTTGAGAACGGCCGGAATCGACCTGATTACGCTGGCCGATTCGCCGATGGCCCGGGTCAAGATGGATTCGGCCGCGTCGGCTATCCGGGTGTACCGCGAAACGGGTCTTCCGGTTCTGCCCCACTTGTGCTGCCGTGACCGCAACGCCAACGCGCTGCGCGCCAGCTTGCTGGCGCTGCACAGCGAGGGCATCCGCCAGGTCCTGGCCGTGACCGGCGACGCCATCCCAGAATCTGACCGCGGTTTTGTCAAACCCGTTTTCAACCTGAACAGCATCGGCCTGCTGCAGCTGATCGGGCAGATGAACCGCGACCCGTTCGCCGGCGACCCGATCCTGGCCGCTGCCGCCGTCGATCCCGGATCGCCGAACCACGATGCGGAATATGGCCGCGCCTGCCGCAAACAGGAAGCCGGAGCCGGGCTGTTCCTGACCCAGCCGGTTTTCGAAGAGCGTTCGCTCGAGCTGGTCGGGCGCATGCGCGGCGCAGGCATGAAGGTGCTGATCGGCCTGATGCCGCTGCTCAACTGGCGCAACGCCCAGTTTCTCAGCCATGAGGTCCCCGGCATCCGGATCCCCGAAACGATTCTCGGGCGTTTCTATCCCGAGCAGGACAAGGAGGAAGCTCTGGAAACCGGCCTAGCGGTCATCCTCGATCTGGCCCGGCGTTTTCGCACCCAGGCCGATGGCTTCTACCTGATCCCGCCGTTCAACCGCAGCGCCTTGATCAGCCGGTTCCTGGCTCGCCTGAGCGCGGAAAACATCGTCGGACAAAAAGGAGTCTCCCATGATTTTGATCGCTGAAAACCTGAACAGTTCGATTCCTGCCGTGCAGAAAGCCCTGGCTGACTGGGACGAAAAGGCGCTTATCGACCTGGTCATGCGGCTAAACAGCAGCCCGGCCGATTACCTTGATGTTAATGCCGGCATGTTCCAGGAACATGAGGCGGAGGTGCTGTCCCGGCTCGTCGCCCTGGTGCGCGCGCACAGTCAAAAACCGCTGGTGCTCGATTCGCCTGACCCGGCCGTGCTGGCCCGGGTCTGCCCCAACGCCGGTTTTGGCCTGCTGCTCAATTCGATGACGCTGGAAAAAACCCGCTGCGAAACCATGTTGGACCTGGCTATGGAACACCAGGCCGGCCTGATCGCGCTTCTGATGCCGGCAGACCATTTTCCCCGCGACCTGGACGAACGGCTTCAGGCGGCCGAGCAGATTCTTGACGCAGCCGCCAGGAAAGGACTGCCGGCCGACCGCCTGTTCCTGGATCCGATGATCCAGCCGGTATCGACCGACGATAAGGCCGGCCGCAACGCCTACCTGGCGATCCGAACCTTGCGCCGCCGCTTTCCCGAAGGGGTTCACCTGGTGGCGGGACTGAGCAATATTTCGTATGGCTTGCCGGCGCGCCGCTACCTCAACCGTGCCTTCCTGCTCCAGGCGATGGCCTGCGGACTGGACAGCGCGATCCTCAATACACTGGACACCGAGCTGATGGCCCTGTGCCAGGCGGGGCTCGTCCTCGCCGGCGAGGACGAATACTGTCAGAACTATTTGGAGACTTTCAGGCCGCAATAAGCCGATGCGCCTTGTCAGCCCTCATCGGGCGCTCCGACGTAGGGATAGTAGACATAGCCGACCAGGCCGTCGTCGGTCTGGACTTTGACCCAGTCATCCTGAGGTTCTGACATCTGGATGAGCATATCGCCGTTTTCAAGCGTGGCTAACAACTGCCCGTCGGTGCTGGGCTGGTCGCGCAGGTTCAACCGCCGGGCGGTCACCTGCAGCTTGACCGGCGGTTCGGTCGGCGTCGGGCTGGCGGTTGGCTTGACGGTCGGGGTCGGTGTAGCCGCAGCGGTCAATGTCGGTGTCGGCGCCAGGGTTGTTCCTGTCGGATCGGTCGGATCAGTTTCAGGCTTTCGCGAGCCGGCCCAGGCCGCGATGACAATCACCAGGATTAAAACAAGCAGGGCTGGCAAGAGGACGCGCAGGCGCCAGTTTCGGTCAGCGAGGAGCTGGCGGATCTGAAAGCGCGATCGCACCGGGGTTTCCGGCTCATCGGCCATGGTTTCCGAATCCGATTCGTGCTCTTCCTGGCCGAAGGCGGTTGAACGGCGCTTGTCCATCCAGCTGCGCAGCCGGGCGCCGGGGCCTTCAGGCTCCAGCCCCGGGCGCTGGTCCGCTTCCTTGTGCAGGACCTCCAGCGCCAGCCAGGTCTGGTCCTGCTGATAGCCGCGCTGGCGGGCGATCTGGAACAGCTCGCTCATCTTGGCCGGCAGCTGGCGCAAGCCGAGCAGCAGGTCGGCGATCTCGCCGGAGGCGAACACCTGGGGCAAATCGGGCGGCAGCAGCAGGATGAAATCGTCCTGGCTGATTTGAAACGAGTAGTAGTGGTGGGTCTCGTGATAGGACTCGTCGAAAACCAAATCGCGCAGGCTGACGGGTTTCAGGCGGCGCATTTCACCGTTGCGCAGCAGGTAGAATCCGTCCGTAACCGGAAGCCAGGCCTGCAGGCGGGTTTCGTCAAAACAGATCATCAGGTCAGGCCGGAGGTTGTACTGGACCATCAGGTCATTCAGGTTGGCGCTGCCCCGATGGGCCAGGATCGGCAAAAAAGCCTGCCAGCGGCTGAGCTGCTGGCGCTGCTCGGAAAGGCTTGCGGCCAGATCCGGCTCGGCAGCCCTAATGCCGACCACATACTGGAGCTGGCGATGGCTGGTCTGAATATGGATATTCTGTGCCGCGGCAGAAAGCAATCCGAGATGGGTCCCGTTGATCAGGTAACTGAACTGCTGCAAATCGTCGCCGTTGAAACTGACTGTCATGGCCGTTTTGATCACTTCGGTCCCTCCTTGCCCCGCACATGTAGTCCACGCCTATTGTATCCTAAAGCGAACGCGCTGACCACAGCTTGAGCGAAGATACGCGGTTCTATGTTAAAATAGCATCGTATGCCACCCGGTCCGGCCGGACTCTTGCAGAACACGCCGGATCGCCACGTCAAGGAGGAATCGCGCTTGGAGATGCTCGCTAAGCTTCAGGATATCCGGAAAAATATCGCCCGCATCCTGGTCGGACGCCAGGATACGATTGATTTGCTCATGATCGCCCTGCTCTGCCAGGGCCATGTCCTGATCGAGGATGTGCCGGGCGTCGGCAAAACCACGCTGGCCCAGGCCTTTGCCCGCTCGCTGGATCTGAGTTTCAGGCGCATCCAGTTCACGCCGGATGTGCTGCCGTCGGACATCACGGGCTACAACCTGTACCAGTTCGACCAGCAGGAGATGGTTTTCCGCCCGGGCGCGATCATGAGCCAGATCATCCTGGCCGACGAAATCAACCGATCCAGCCCCAAAACCCAGTCCAGCCTGCTGGAAGTGATGGAGGAGCGCCAGGTTACAGTCGACGGTGTGACGCGGCCGGTGCCGCAGCCGTTCATGGTTTTGGCCACCCAGAACCCGATTGAGTTTGCCGGGACGTTTCCGCTGCCAGAAGCCCAGCTGGACCGTTTCCTGATCCGCCTGCGTATCGGCTACCCCAGCCACCAGGAGGAGCTTTCGATCCTGCAGCGCCATCTCGACCCGCCCCGCTGGCAGGATCTCGAGCCGGTCCTCTCCCCGTCCGAGCTGCTCGAGCTGCAGGAGCAATCGGCTCAGGTCAAGGTGGCGGGGCCGGTGATCGAGTACATCGCCCGGATTGCGGAAAAGACGCGCAGCCACGAATCGATCGCCCTTGGCATCAGCCCCCGCGGCAGCATCGCCCTGATGCGGGCGGCCAGGGCAAAAGCGGTTCTGGCCGGACGCGATTTCGTTTTGCCTGACGACGTGCAGCAGCTGGTCCTGCCGGTCCTGCTGCACCGGATCGTCCTGCGTCCCGAAGCGGCCCTGAGCAGCCAGGCGGCAGAACGGCTGCTCCAGGATATGGTGCGGGTCATGCCGGTTCCCGCTGTCACATGAAGCAGCGCCAGGTCGTCTTTTTCAGCCTGGCGGCATTTTTTCTGGTTGCCGGCCTTTTGAGCGGCAGCCGTGTTTTCTATGTGCTGCTGTTCAGCCAGCTTTTTCTGGTCCTGGCCACGCTCACCCTGAACCTCTGGGCTGCCGTCACGTTTACGTACACCCAGGAACTGAGCGCGCCGCGCACCCTGCGTGGACGCCCGGTGACGCTGACGCTGACGATCCACAACGAAAAGCCGCTGCCGTTTCCCCTGATGCGGGTCCGCCTGGTGTTGGCTTCAGAAAAAAGGCAACAGGATTTGGTGTTCAACCTGGCACCGGACAGCCGACTGGAGCACCGTCAGGAAATGCCCTGCCCCTACCGCGGCGCTTATGCGGTCGGGATGACCGTGATCGACTTTCTCGACCTTTTCGGCCTGCTGCGTCTGCCTTTCGACATGCGTCTCCTGCCCTATTACCGGCTCAAGCCCCTGCTGGTCTATCCGCGCCTGGTCGAGCTCAGCCGGCTGAACATGCCGGCCCTGGACATGCAGCGCTTCACCCGGCACCAGAACCTGACCGACGACCACGACCAGCCGTACGCCATGGTACGCGATTACCAGCCAGGTGATTCCGGCAAGCACATCCACTGGAAGGTGTCCGTACGCCAGCAGAAGCTGATGACCCGAACCTACGAGCAGGCGACGGAACCGTCGGTCGAGCTGATCCTCGATTTGCATCGCGGCGGGTACGACGGCGAGAACGCCAGCCAGGCCGAGGACATCTTTTGTGAGACAGCCACCGCCCTGGTCTATTATTTGCTGCGCCAGAACTGGCATCTGCTGGTCAGCGGCCACGGCCAGCAGCTGCAGCATCTGAGCGGATCCAGCCTCAAGGACTTCCAGCCGATTTACCAGTGGCTGGCCTCGGTCCGGTTTGACAGCCGGCGCAGTTTTGTCCAACCGCTGCGCCAGTCGCTCGGGTCCAGCCGCGCCCGCGCACGCATCGTCCTGACCACGCGCATCGAGCCGGAACTGGGCAGCCTGCTCGGGCAGAACCGGCTCAGCCGCACCTCGATCTACACCTTGGTTGCGGGCCCGGCCCGCAGCAACCCCAACGAAACGAAGCTGGCCGGCCTGTTCCGGCAATCCGGACTGCCGGTCTGGTTTGTCCATTACGGGGACGACGTCGCCCGCGTCCTGCAGGGGGAATGGTGACGCGCGTACGGCAAAAATCCCCGCTCGCCGAATGGACGGTGGACACCCTGATCACCGCCCTTTTGTCGCTCGGCCTGACCCAGCCGCTGTTTTTCGTGCGCGACATGGAATTGGGCTGGTCCGGCGCGATCGGGCTTGCGCTCGCCGGTTCCCTGCTGGCAGCCCTGCTCAGCCGGCGCTGGTGGATCGCACCCGCCCTGGCGGCAGCGGTCGGGCTGCCCGGCATCTGGATCCTCGATCGCCTGAAACTGTTGCGCCGCTGGCTGGCTGCCGTGTCCGACTATCTGGCGTGGGCCGGCCAGCGGCTGCTGCTGGGCGGTCCTGAGCCGGACCTCGACTTCTGGCTGCCGCTTTTGAATTTCCTGATTGTGCTCGCGGTTACAGCCGTCTTGTTCGCCCTGGTCCGACGATTGAACCGCCTGCCCCTCTTCGCGGCCATCGCCCTGCTGGTCGATATCCCGTTCTTGCTCGCCTTCCCGGACACGATCGCGCCGGTGCTGCCGACGCTGGCCGGCCTCGCGGTGCTGCTGCCCGCCAGCCTGGTCCGGATCGTCAAGATCCAGCACCCTCATGCGGTGCTCCCGCGTGCACCCTTGCAGTGGCTGGCTCTGCCGGTCGCCATCCTGGCCGTTTTGCTCGGACAGCTGGTCACACCGGCGGACACGAGCCGCTGGCGCCAGCAGGACTGGGTCAACCGATTGTACGACCTGCGCGATTTCTGGCAGAACCAGACCGGTGAAGGGCGCGGCTGGCAACCGTTCAGCCTGTCCTATGCCGGATTTCAAGCGTCCGATGCCCTGGTCGGCGGACCGGTCCGGCCAAGCGAGCAGACGTTCCTGGATGTCACCGCCAGCCAGAATGTCCTGCTGCGCGGCGTGAGCAAAAGCATCTATACCGGAAACAGCTGGCAGTCTCCGCCGCACCAGGTCTACCGTCTGGACAGTCCGCTCTGGCAGCTGACCCGGCGTCAGGTCTTCATGACCGATTTGCCGTCCGGCGCCGACGGGCGCAGCTTCCTGCAGCAGTATGCCGTTGAAGTCAGATTGTCGATCACACCCAGGAGCCGGCTGCAGACCAGCCTGTTTTCGGCCGGACGGCTGGAAACGCTGAACTGGCCGGACGCGCGGTTCAATCCGCCCTATTTTACAGTCGACGGCGACCTGTTCGTCTTTGCCGGCTTGCCCCCGAATCCGGATTATAGCCTGACAACAACCATTTTCGAGCGCTCCAAGGCTGGGTTCGCGGAAGCGATCGCGGATTTGCAGGCCGCGGAACGGCGCACGCGCGACCCATACTGGGCGGCCGTGAAGGCACGCTACCTGCAGTTGCCGGAGATGCTGCCGGACATCGTGTCGGATACGGCCTTTCAGGTCATCGAGGGCGAGCCGGACCCCTATGCGCAAGCGGTCCTGCTCGAGCGCTATTTCCAGGAGCAGTTCATGTATACCTTGAATCCGGAGTACACCCCCGGGGATATGGATTTCGTACAGCACCTGCTTGAGACCCGGGAGGGCTATTGCGTGCATTTTGCCACGGCGATGACGGTCATGGCGCGAAGCTTGGGCCTGCCGGCGCGTTATGTCGAGGGATTCACCCTGATCGAATCAGGCAGCCAGGCAGACAGCTATCGGGCAACCGGCCGCACGGCGCATGCCTGGACTGAGATTTACCTGCAGGGGATCGGCTGGCTCAGCTTCGATCCGACACCGGCCGGCGAGGATGAGCCGGAACCGCCGCCGCCCACACCGAGCGTCCTCCCGTCCATCGGGCCGGAGGAGCCGACGGTCGAACCAACCATGCCCCCGTTCGAACCCTTTGAACCGCCGGTCAAGGAAAAAGGCAGTCCCGTCTGGCTCTTCGTGCTCGCCGCCATCCTGCTCCTGGCCGTCCTGGTTCGACTGGCGGTCGTGCAGATGATCCGCAGCCACCTGCACGATCTGCGTCTGCCCGTGGCCCGACGGCTGGCTGCAGGTCCCACAGACTGTCTCGAGAAGACCTACACCGACCTGCTGCGCCAAATGGCCCTGATCGGGATCCTGCCGGAAACGGGCGAAACCTTGTCCGGGTTCGCCGAGCGGGCCGGACGATACCTGCGCTTCGAAAACATGAACCTGCCCCGCTTGCTCTGGCCGGTGATCCGCTACCGATACGGCCAGCATGTGCCGTCCAGCGATGAACTGGATGCGCTGCTCGAGCTGCGGCTGCGGCTTGAGGATCGCATCCGCGACAGCCTGTCAAAAGGAGCCTGGTTCTGGCAGCGGGTCTTACCCGCCCGGCTGCGCACCTTGAAACGGAATAAAAACGAGGAGTCTGACGATGAAAATCCTGCTGATCCGCCACGCTGAACCCGATTATGCCCACGATTCGCTGACCGAGAAAGGCTGGCGCGAAGCCGAACTGCTCAGCCAGCGCCTGGTCGATTTAGACATCCGCGACATCTACTGCTCGCCGCTGGGCCGGGCGCGCGACACAGCCAGCCTGACCTTGCGGAAATTGAACCGTGAAGCCGTGATCCTGCCCTGGCTGACCGAATTTCGCGGCAAGGTCGTCGACCCGTGCAACGCCATGCTGAAAATTTCCTGGAACCTGATGCCGCAATACTGGACACGCTGCCCCGAGCTGTTCGACAAGGACCGCTGGCTGGATCACGACCTGATGCAGACAGGCAACGTCCGTGAAATCTACCAGGAAACGACGGATGGCGTCGACGCGCTTCTGGGCCGTTACGGCTACCGCCGCGACGGCTATCTCTGGCAGACCGCCAAAAACATACCGGACACGATTGTGCTGTTTTGCCATTGCGCGATCAGCCAGGCGATCATGGGTCACCTTTTAGGCATCGCCCCGCCGCTGCTCTGGCACGGTTTCGTGCTCCCGCCCTCTTCGGTCACAACCCTGGTTACCGAAGAACGCCTCAAGGGCACGGTGTTTTTCCGCTGCTGCCAGATGGGCGACACATCCCACCTGTTTGCCGCCGGCGAGCCGGTTTCCCATGCCGGCCTGTTCCCTGAGATCTTCCCGGAATCCTGAAGGAGGTCTTCTTATGACTCAGAAACTGTCTCTGGTCTTTTCCGGCATCACGGCCGTCTGCCTGTTGCTGCTTGTCGCTTTCCTTGTTATCGGGGCGCTGGTCTATGTTCCAAGAATTAACCAGGCGGTCGAGGGCTTTGCCGAAACCGCCATCGATTTGAAAGCCATGCAGGACGCGATGGACGATTTTGCTGCAGCGGCCGAACAGCTTAAAACCATCGACTTTGAAAACATCAACCGCCTGGTGCAGGAAAGCCGCGACTCCGTGACGGCGGCCGGCGAAAAGATCGAGCAAATCGACATCGCGACCTTGAACGACGCGATCAGCAATCTCAACGACACGATCGAGCCGCTGGCCCGCTTCTTCAATGTATTCCGCTGAACGGGAGACATCCATGTGTTTCCCGCATTTATCCCAAATTTTCAGGTTAATTAGTCTGTCTGCCCGTCTGCTTCCTCTGCCATCAGCTTAACGAAATCTGCCGGAGCATATACTGGAAAATGCGCATTCATGTAGTCCTTTGTATTTCGCGTCACAATACAATCGACGCCTGAGCGTATCGCAGTTTCCACCATAACCGCATCTTCAAAATCCGAAACCTCTGCTGCAATGGCATTTCGAATGTCCAGGGCAGACGTGTCCAGAAGCAAAAACAAGGTGCACAACTTAGACAGGATGTCCCGTGTGGTTCTGTCATCATGAGTTTGCCGATGTGTTAAGTAGTAGATGTCCGTGACCGACTTGGCCGTCAAAAATCCCTCGCAATGCCGGTTGGCAGCAAGCATAAACACATCTTGCGCGTCTTTGCAGAACGACTCCCTGCTTTGGAGCGCATCCACGACGACGCAGGTGTCAATCAACGCCTTCATATCTTGTTAAGC